>Ga0255768_10000198_pt1 | contig 62753 bp, 63 predicted proteins | sample 071ome_33_FD_179983 | JGI IMG/M metagenome (GOLD analysis project Ga0255768, IMG submission 179983) | Coastal salt marsh microbial communities from the Groves Creek Marsh, Skidaway Island, Georgia - 071412AT metaG (version 2) | ecosystem: Environmental > Aquatic > Marine > Intertidal zone >... | reverse complement strand
TCTCTTGTCGGGACGGCGGGATTTGAACCCACGACCCCCTGCTCCCAAAGCAGGTGCGCTACCGAGCTGCGCCACGTCCCGTGTGGGAGCTGAGGGTACCGGGAATGCGCCCGTGCGAAAGCGAAAACTGTGATCTGACGCCCGCCTGGGCCACACTGGCACCATGGCCGACATCCGCAGCGTCACGATCGAGGATGTCGCCGCCGCAGCGAGCGTCTCGGTGGCGACCGTCAGCCGGGCGCTGCGCGGCCTCGACAATGTTGCGCACAGCACCCGCGAGAAGGTGGAGTTGGCCGCCGCCGAGCTCGGGTACGTCGCCAATCCCGCAGCGGCGAAGCTTGCGGCGGGCAGCTCGAAGACGATCGTGGTCGCCGTGTCCAACATCGCCGGTTGGTTCTCAGCGCAGGTCGTCGGCGGGGTCGAGGCCGTGCTTTCCGAGGCCGGCTACGACACACAGGTGATGGGTGTCGCCGGTCCCGAAGCCCGACGCCACTTCGTCGCATCGGCGCTCCAGATGCACCGGCGGGTCGATGGGCTTGTCATGGTCGACATTCGTCTCGAACCCGACGAGGTCGACGCGCTGCGGGACACCGACATCCGCACCGTCACCATCGGCAACAGCTATCCGGGTCTATCGTCGGTGCGCCCCGATGACATCTCGGCCGCTCGTCTCGCTGTCGACCACCTGCTGCAGCTCGGCCACCGACGGATCGGCCTCATCGAGGGTATGCCCGACGATCCCATGCGAACCGAGGTCTCGTGGCGCCGCCGTGAGGGGTACGAGCAGGCGCTCGCTCGAGCGGGGATCGTTGTCGATCCCGACCTGCTCCACACCGGCAACTTCTCGATCGAGGGAGGGCAGGACGCCATGGCCCGTCTGCTGGCGTTGCCCAAGCCGCCCACCGCAGTGTTTGCGATCTCCGACGAGATGGCGATGGGTGCCAGGGGAGTGGCTGTCGAACAGGGCCTGCGGATCCCCGAGGACATGTCGGTTGTCGGTTTCGACGATCACCCACTCGCCCAGACGGTCGCGCTCACCACGATCCGGCAGGACCCAACAGCGAGCGGTGCCCATGCCGCCCGCTGGATTGTCGAGGATCTCCGCAACGACGCGTGCAACCTTCACACCCACGAAGTCGATGTCAAGCTCGTGGTGCGGCGCACCACGGCACCGCCCTGCTAATCGCCCGGCGGAGCGAGTTCAGCGAAGGAACTCGCTCAGCTCGACCGGTCGCCCCTCGTCAATCGAGCGGTGCGCAGCTGCGCCGATTGCGACCGAGAGCAGGCCGTCGAAGAGGCTGACCTCGGCGGGCGCAACGCCGAGCACGGCATCTCGGAACTTCTGGTGCTCAACCCAGCTCGAACCCGAGTGGTGGCCTTCGTAGGGGATCTCGTCGTTCGTGACCGGGTGAACGTTGACGCCACCGATCCAGTGTTCGCCGCGGCGGCCGATACGCACGACGTCCTCGGGAATGAGTGCCTCGACCTTGCCCAGCGGGCCGACCACGCTGAGTTCCTCTTGGTTGTGGGTCGCTTCGGCGAACATGCAGAGATCGAGAAGGCCGCGGGCGCCGTCGTCGAAATCGACGATGACGAAGGCATTGTCGAGGATGTCCGGGACCCGGCCGTCGTACACCTCGTCGAGGTGGTTGACGTCCTGCGCGCCGGACGCCATGACGCGCACCGGTCGGCCAGGCATGATTTGCACCATCAGATCGAAGAAGTGGCAGCACTTCTCGACGAGCGTTCCCCCCGTGTTCTCCGAGAAGCGGTTCCAGTCTCCGACCTTCTCGAGGAAGGGGAATCGATGTTCGCGGATCGAGATCATCTTCGGGATACCCACAGCGCCTGCCTCGACCTCGTCGATGAGGCGGGCGATCGGCGGCATGTACCGGTACTCGAGGCCGACCCAGGTGATTGCGTTTCTGCCCTCGGCGAGCTCGAGGATCGTGTAGCAGTCGTCGACCGTGGTGCAGAGCGGCTTCTCGACAAGCACGTGGAGATCGGTCGCCAGGAGGTCACGAAGCACGTCGACGTGGGTGAAATTCGGTGAGGCGACGACCACGGCGTCGCAGACGTTGTCGGCGATTAGCGCTTCGTGGTTCGCGTAGTGCAGTGCATCAGGGACGAGCGCACCGGCGAACTCTCGGCTTCCAGGGTCGGGGTCGGCGATCGCCGTGACTTCGACACCCTCGGTGTGCGAGAGATTCTCGATGTGCTCCACACCCATCATGCCGCTGCCGATGATGCCGTATCTGAGCGTGGTCACAGTGCCCCCGAAATGTTGGATTCTTTGGAATGTAAGCGTTTACATCCGCGGGATAGCCTACGCCCATGACCCACTCTCTGGTCCAGATCAGGCCACGTTCTCTTCCCGCTGGCCTCGACCCGATCGGCCCCCTCGGCTTCGGGACGTGGCGGTTCACCACCGACGATCTCAGTGCCGCCCACGAACTCGTCGAGACGGCGCTCGACGTTGGCATGAATCTGATCGACACGGCCGACGTGTACGGCCTCGACTACGACGGCTCCGGCTTCGGCGGTAACGAAGAACTGCTCGGCAAAGTGCTCGCCCAGGCGCCCGGCCTGCGCGACCGCATGGTGCTCGCCACCAAAGGCGGCATCATGCCGCCGATCCCGTACGACTCGAGTGACGCCTACCTCCGCTCCGCGGTCGAGGCCAGCCTTGGGCGCCTCGGTGTCGACGTGATCGACCTCTACCAGATCCACCGACCCGACATGTTCGCCCATCCCGCTCAGGTCGCCGAGACGCTTTCGTCGCTTGTCGGTGAGGGCAAGATCCGAGCGGTCGGCGTGTCCAACCACACGCCGGCTCAGCACGATGCACTGATCGCCCATCTCGGCGACCTGCCGCTCGCGACCAGCCAACCCGAGTACTCGCCGGCCTTCCTCGGCCCCCTGCGCGATGGCACCTTCGATCTCTGCATGCGCGATGGCATCGTACCGCTCGCCTGGAGTCCGCTTGGCGGCGGTCGTCTCATGTCGGGCGAAAACGTCCCCGCTGCACTGATCGCCACGCTCGACGAACTCGCCGAACGCGAGGGCGTCGACCGAGCGGCGATCTGTTACGCCTTCGTGCTCGCGCACCCGTCGGCACCGGTCGCCCTGCTCGGTACGCAAAATCCCGACCGGCTTCGTGCCGCAGTCGCCGCACTCGATGTCACGCTCGACCGCAACGATGTCTACCGCATCGTCCAAGACAGCGAAGGCGTGCCGCTCCCATGAGTACCCCCGTGGAAATCAGCTGGTTCGGTGCCTTGTGCGACGACGACTACGAGTTCCTCGGCGTCCCGAACCCCGAGCTGCAGAGCTCGTGGAACCATTGCCGCGACATCGTCCAGACCGCCGACCGCAATGGCTTCGACAACATCCTCCTGCCGTCGGGCTACCAACTCGGGATCGACTCGACCGCGTTTGCCTCGGCGATCGCAACCCACACCGAAAAGATCAACCTGCTGCTCGCCGTGCGGATCGGGGAGATGTGGCTCCCGCAGCTCGCTCGCCAGCTCGCCACCATCGACCAGATGGCCGAGGGGCGCCTGACGATCAACATCATTAGCTCTGACATGCCGGGGCAGTCCCTCGACTCGGAGCCTCGCTACCGCCGGACCGTCGAGTTCATGCACGGCCTGCGAGCACTGCTCAACGGTGAGCGTCTCGAGATCGATGGCGAGTTCGCCCAGTTCGACCTCGACCCGCCACGCATCGCCACCGTCAACCCGGGCTGCCCGCCGATGTATTTCGGTGGCTTCTCCGAGGCCGCCAAGCAGTGCGCTGCCGAGGCCGCCGACGTGTTCCTCACCTGGCCCGACACGGTCACCTCGGTGGGTGAAACCGTCGCCGACATGCGCCGCCGCGCCGATGCGCTCGGGCGCGAACTGACCTACGGCCTGCGAGCCCACATGATCGTTCGCGAGACTGAAGCTGAAGCGCGAGCCGCCGCCGACCGACTCCTGTCGAAGCTCGAAGTCGACACCGGTGAGCAGATCCGGAACAAGTCGCTCGACACCCAGTCGGCCGGCGTGTCACGTCAGAACGAGCTCCGCGACGGCGCCGACGACGACGGGTACGCCGAGGCCAATCTCTGGACCGGCGTCGGCCGGGCCCGTTCCGGCGCCGGTGCGGCGATCGTCGGTGATCCCGATCAGGTCGTGGCCAAGCTGAAGGCGTATCAGGCGGTCGGCGTCGAGGCGTTCATCCTGTCGGGCTACACCCACATCGCCGAATGTGATCTCGTGGCCGAGCACGTGTTGCCCAACATTGAGCACTCGGCCCTGCGTCCTCGCTGGAGCTGAACCCGTCTGCTGGTCGCTCAGCGAGCCCGAGGAAGGCCGAGGAAGCCCTCGGCAACCATGTTGCGGTTGATCTCGCTGGTTCCGCCGTAGATGGTGGTGACCGGGGAGTGTCGCAGCGCCTCCTCGATCAGTCCACCACGGTGAGCCTCGGGTGATTCGAGGGTCAAGAGGCCTTCGGCGCCCATCATGTCGTGAATCTCGCGACAGTGGCGCTTGAACGTCTCGCTTGCGAACAGCTTCGTCATCGAGCCCTCGACACCGAACATCGCGCCTTCATTGGCGAGGTCGGCGCAGTGGTAGGCGAAGCCGCGGCACACCTCGACGTCGATCTGCGCTCGGATCAGACGCTCGCGCACGGCCGGGTCGTCGATCGGTCGGGTGCCGTCGGCCCGTTCGTGGTTGGTCGCCCAGTCGATGCCTGCGTGGATTACCGGCGGTGACATGAACTGGCCACCTGCGATGCCGCGCTCGTATTTGAGGGCGGTCTTCATCACGGCCCAGCCGCCGTTGACCTCACCGACCCGCCAGTCGTCCGACAAGCGGACGTCGTCGTAGAAGGTGGCGTTCGATCGTTCGGTCGCCATCGTCGGCACGGGCTGGATCTCGATGCCCGGAGTGTCGAAGGGCACGAGAAAGAAGGTGAGGCCCTTGTGCTTCGGGACGTCGGGATTGGTGCGGGTGAGCAGGATCACGTAGTCGGCGATGTGGGCCATCGTGGTCCACATCTTCGCCCCGTTGATCACCCATTCGTCGCCGTCCTTGACCGCCTTGGTGGCGGCCGCTGCCACGTCGGAGCCGGACTCCGGCTCGGTGTAGCCGAACGACGTGAGTGCCTCTCCGTTGAGCAGCGCCGGCACGACCGTCTCCTTGAGATGGTCGCTGCCGTGTTCCATGAGGATCGCTGCGGTGATGACCGTGACGCCCATCGCGTCGATCGGCGCCCGGGCCAGCTGCATTTCTTCGTTGAGCACGATCGACTCGAGGGCGGTACGACCACCACCGCCGAGCTCTTTCGGGACGGGGCCGGCGAGCCAGCCCTCGGCTGCCAGCGCAGCATGCAGCTCAGGAACGTGCATGGTGCCGTCGTGGGTGACGTCGAGCATCGATTCGTCGAAGTTCTCGGCGAGGAACGCCTTCACCTCGGCTCGGAAGGCCTCGACCTCGGGCGGGAAACTGAAGTCCATCAGGCGGCTCCCCTCACGGGCCCGAATTCGGCGTCGGCGAGGCGTGCGTACTCGGCCGCCGGATCGCCGAGCTGGAGGATCCACGCCGTGGCGTGACGGTGGTAGAGCTGGATGTCGTACTCCTCGGAGAAGCCGTACCCGCCGTGGTACTGGACGGAACGATCGGCGGCGAAGCGGGCCGATTCGGCGGCGAACAGCAGTGCCATGCCCGCGAGGCGAGAGGCGCCGGGCTGGTCGGTTTCGAGGGCCCAGATCGCACGCTGGGCGAGGAGATGCGCCCCCTCGACCGACGTGGCTGCATCGGCAAAGCCGTGTTGGAGGGCTTGGAAGGTGCCGATCAGCACCCCGAACTGGAAGCGCTCCTTGGTGTAGGCGACGCCGATCTCGATCGCCCGCTTGGCGAGGCCGACATAGGCCACTGCCGTGAGGGCTCGCCATTCGTCGACGGTGCGGTTCCACCCGTCGGCGTCGAGATCGATCGCGATTGGGTCGCTGATGACGCGGTGAGCGAGCGGCAGATCGGCCGTGTTCGGCAGCTTTGCGCCGGGGGCGTTGCCCTGACTGATCGACGTGACGCCGTCGCAGTGATGCAGGAACACGTCGGCAACTGCACCAGCGGGAACGAGGCGGGCGGTGTCGCCCGTCGGCGGACGAAGAGCGAGGGTGGCGAGGGTCGACCCCTCGGCGAGCTCGGCGACGAGGTCGTCATTGCCGCCGGCCCGAGCAAGGGCACGTGCGGTCACGGCGTGCTCGATCAGCGGAACGGGGGCGAGGTGCGCTCCGGCGACGTCGGCGACGACGGCGAGGTCCGTGAGCGCCGCACCGGCACCGCCGAGTGATTCCGGCAGGGCCATGCCGGGAGCGCCCATGGCGGCGAGGGACGACCAGAGGGCCGGATCAAAGCCGGTGCCCTCGGCGGCGGCCCGCACCGTTGTGGTGGGGCACTCGTTGGCGAAGAAATCGAAGAAGGCGTCGCGAACGGCGACCTCGTCCTCGGAATAGCGGGTGCGCATGGAGCCAATCATCGCCGGTTCGCGGAGGCAGGAAGAAACTCTGAGCAAACAAATTGATAAGTATCGATACGTAAGCTATGCTCACTCGACACCAAGGAGACCCATGCGCCTGCAACTCGCCCTCGACGTCACTGACATCGACGAAGCCGTCGACTTCTACTCGAAGCTCTTCGACGCCGAACCCGCCAAGCGCAAGCCGGGATACGCAAACTTCGCCATCGAGAATCCACCCTTGAAACTTGTGCTGTTCGAGAACCCCGACAACGCCGGCGGCCTCAACCACCTCGGTGTCGAGACCGAGACATCGCAGCAGGTCGAGGCGGCCGAAGCCCGTATGGATGCATCCGGCCTCGACACCACCGGCGTCAACGACACCATGTGCTGCTACGCCGGCAAAACCGAGACGTGGGTGGTCGGTCCCGACGGCGCTCGTTGGGAGTGGTACGTGAAGACCTCCGACGAGGCGGACTTTGGTACCGACGAGATCGCCGAGTTCAAGAGCGGGAAGACCATGGCCGAGGTCGCCCTCGGTGACGGCGGAGCGTGCTGCGGCTGACCGACACTCGGTCTCAGCGAGGAATGTCCTTCCAGGGCTGGTCTTTGTCGTAGCCCGGTTCGCGGGGAAGGCCGAGCGCCCGCTCGCCGACATTGTTGCGAAGGACCTCATTGGTGCCGCCGCCGATGGAGACGGCGAAACGCATCATCAGCTCGACCTGGCTCCACGTCGTTTCCGGACTGTCGCCAGCGATGCCGCCCGCCCCCGTGAACTGCATCGCCATGTTCCCGGAGCGAACTCGGTTGTCAGCAGTCATCAACTTGATGAGCCCGGGGTCCATGGGCGGCATCTCGCCACGACGAACGGCCTGCTGGATCTGCTCTCCCATCCAGGCGACCACACGCTCGCGAGTGATGAGGTCGGCGAGTTCTTGGCGCACGTTGGCGTCGTCGGTAAGCCCTGCCGCCTCGGCGAGCGTCCGCAGATTCGTGCTGGCAAGCGTCTTCGCGCTGCCGCCGATGAAGGCGGCCTCGTTGGCCAGCACGGTGCGGGCAACGGTCCATCCCTCATTGATCTCGCCGATCACATTCGCCACGGGAATGCGGACCTCGTCAAGGAACACCTCGTTGAAGTGAGCGGAGCCGTTGATCTGCACCAGAGGCCGAACCTCGATGCCCGGCGTCGACATGTCGACCAACACGAACGTGATGCCGCGATGCTTCGGCGCATCGGGGTCGGTGCGGACAAGGAGGAACCCCCAGTCGCACAACTGGGCGGCGCTGTTCCACACCTTCTGCCCGGTCACGACGAACTCGTCGCCGTCACGAAGAGCACGAGTGCCGAGCGAAGCGAGGTCGGAGCCCGAGCCTGGCTCGCTGAACAGCTGGCAGAACGTTAGCTCGGCCGAGAGCAGCTTCGGGAGGTACTCGAGCTTTTGCTCCTCGGAGGCGTGACGGAGCAGCGCCGGCGCCAGCATCGCCGTGGTGGCGCCGGGGAAGCCGGTGTTCTCCTCGTAGTCACGGCTGATCTCGCGCTCGATTCGCGTCATCCAGCCGGCACCCCCGCCGCCACCGTAGGCAGCCGGATAGGCGATCCCCATGAGGCCAGCAGCGGCGAGCGTTCCCTGCCAGCGACGGCTCAACTCGAAGTGATGATGCTCGGTTTCATGGTCGGTGTGGACGTTGACCGCCCACGGGTCGGTCTCGGCGCGTGGTGTGGCGTGTTCGTCGTACCAGCGTCGCACGCGGGTACGGAAGTCGTCCGGGGACTCTGCAGCGTCAGCCATGGCGGCGGACTCTACCGTCACGGTCTCGTTCCGGCCGATTCGGTCAATCCTGCACGGAGCGAGCGGACGGCTCGCTCCATCATCTGATCGACCTGCTCCGTCTGCATCTGGAGGACCTCGGCCCGCTGGGCGATTCCGGCCGCCATTCCCCAGATCATGTGCATCGTGTCGAGGTCGTCGGGAAAGCGACGACCTTCTTGCTCCGCGGCTGCCTGCAGCTTGATGGATCCGACCTTGAGGATGTGTCGATAGGCCTCGCTCAGCGTCGAACGCGCCGGGCCTGGCTCGCGACCACGGGCGATCTCCGAGTAGTCGAGTTGCCAGCGGCCGAGGGTGGTCCATGTGGTCCGGACCCACCGGAGCATGGAGCCCAGGATGTCGTCGAAGGGGAGGTCGACGGGCATGGCCTCAAACTGCATAATGCCCCGGTTGATTCGGTCGGTGAAGAGTTCGGCGTAGATCTCGTCTTTGCCGTCGAACCATTGGTAGAGCGCCCCGGCACTCACCCCGGTGCGTGCTGCGACCTCTCGCATGGTGAGCGCATTCCAGCCACCCTCGTGAAGGATGGTGGTCGATGCCTCAAGGACGTCGCGCCGCCGCTGGGATCGGCCGCCGTCTGCAGCAGAGGGACGATCGCCGACCATGCGGCGAAGGTACCACTGCGCTCGACAACCGATCGGGCACAACGAGCGAGGGCTGGACGGCACCGCACGCGTGATCACGCACGCGTGGCTTGTCGAGGTGTTCGCTCCGGACCGGATCTTGGGCCGACTGGTGCTGATGGGCCACACTGTGGCCATGACCGAGGCTTACATCGTGGACGCTGTCCGCACTCCCACCGGAAAGCGAGGTGGCGGACTCGCACTCGTCCACCCCGCCGACCTCGGTGCCGCCAGCATCACGGCCCTGCTCGAACGCACGGGTGTTGACCCCGACGCCGTCGAAGACGTCATCTTCGGCAATGTCGACTCGGTCGGCGGTCAGGCGGGCGACATCGCTCGGACCTGCTGGTTGGCGGCTGGTCTGCCGCAGCACGTCCCCGGCACAACCGTCGACCGCCAGTGTGGATCAGGGCAGCAGGCGGTGTCGTTCGCCGCCATGGGCGTCATGGCCGGCGTGCACGACCTTGTCGTCGCCGGTGGCGTGCAGCAGATGTCACAGATCCCGATCTCCTCCGCCATGACCCTCGCCGCCGATCTCGGCTTCGACGATCCGTTCAGCGGTTCGCAGGGGTGGGTCGATCGGTACGGAACCCAGGAAGTCTCCCAGTTCCGGGGCGCCGAGATGATCGCGGAGAAGTGGGACATCAGCCGCGACCAGATGGAGGCGTTCGCCTTCGCGAGCCACGAACGAGCCATCCAGGCCATCGACGAGGGCCGCTTCGACAACGAGATCGTTCCCGTGGGCGACTGCACGATGGATGAGGGGCCGCGCCGTGGCGGCTCTGTCGAGAAGATGCAGCAACTCTCGACGCTCGTCGAAGGCGGACGCATCACTGCTGCCGTCGCAAGCCAGATCTCTGATGCGTCGGCGTCGCTGCTGATCGCCAGCGAACAGGCAGTCAAGGATCACGGCCTCACACCACGAGCCCGAATCCACCACATGAGTGTTCGTGGCGACGACCCGATCTATATGCTCACCGGCCCGATTCCCGCCACCGAGCACGCCCTCGCCAAGACCGGCATGTCGATTGATGACATTGACCTCTTCGAGTGCAACGAGGCGTTCGCCAGCGTGCCGCTCGCATGGATGATCGAACACGACATCCCCCACGAGAAGGTCAATGTCAACGGCGGCGCCATCGCCCTTGGTCACCCCCTCGGGGCCACCGGCGCCAAGCTCATGACCACCTTGCTCAACGAACTCGAGCGCACCGGTGGTCGCTACGGCCTGCAGACGATGTGCGAAGGCGGTGGTCAGGCCAACGTCACCATCATCGAGCGCCTCTGATGCCCGATCTCGCAACGGGAGCCGTGGTGTTCGTCACCGGCGGCGCAAGCGGCATCGGTCGAGCAGCGGCCCAGCAGTTCTCGGTGGAGGGCGCGAGCCATGTCGTGGTGGCGGACGTCGACATCAGCGGCGCCGAACACACTGCCGCCTCCCTCGCTGGCCCGGGTTCATCGATCGAACTCGACGTCACCGACGATGCGGCAGTGGCCGCCGCGATCGACGGCCTTGTCGCCGAGCACGGCCGACTCGACATTGCGTTCAACAACGCAGGCGTCAACGACGTACCGCGTGCCTTCCACGATCTCGACGCGGCGTCGTGGGATCGCATGATCCGCGTGAACCTCAGCAGCGTGTTCGTCTGCATGAAGCACGAACTGCGCCATATGGCGGCTGCCGGGTCGGGATCGATCGTCAACACCTCGTCGGGTGCCGGCGTGGTCGCAGCTCCCGGACTCCCGCACTACACCGCAGCGAAGCACGGCGTCGTCGGTCTCACGAAGGCGGCGGCGCAGGAGTACGCGCGGCAAGGCATCCGGGTCAATGCGGTGCTGCCGGGCTCGACCGACACCACGATGCTGCAGTCGTTCATCGCTGGCGACGAGGGCATGGCGAAGATCATCGCCTCGTCCAACATCCACGGGCGCCTGATCGAACCCGACGAGATCGCCAGCGCTGTCGTCTGGCTTGCGTCGCCCCATGCCGGCATGGTCAACGGTCAGTCACTGATCGTCGATGGCGGCGGACTCGTTCGCTAATCATGACCCCGCTCGCTCCCGGTTCCGTCTCGCTTCGGCTCTATCCGCACGACCTCTCAGCGAACGACCAGGTCGAGGTGTTGCGTCGCCAGGCTCGGCGGGCCAGCGAGATCGGGTACGACGGCGTCATGGTGAGCGAGCATCACGCAGACTTCCCCGGTTACCTGCCCAACCCGGTGCAACTCGCCGGCCTTCTGCTCGACGCGATGCCCACCGGCTGGGTGGCGCCCTGCCCGATGCTGCTGCCGTTGAAGCCGTATGCCCTGATCGCCGAGGATCTCGCCTGGTTGGCGGCGGCCTACCCGGGCAGGGTCGGGGTTGGTTTCGCTGCAGGCGCGCTTCCAGTCGACTTCGAACTCGCCGAGGTTCCGTTCGACGAGATCGTCGACCGTTTCAAGACCGCACTGCCGAAGATCATCGATGCGCTGCGGGGCCACGACCCCGGCCCACTCGGCACCGATCGAGCGATCCGACGTCTTGCGGACGACCCGATGCCGATCCTTGTCGCCGCTCAGAGCGCGCCGGCGTGCCGGCGAGCGGCTCGGCTGGGATGCGGCGTGCTCTACGACAGTCTCCAATCGTCCGAGGTCTCCGCGCGGCTCGGCGCGGCGCACCGTGAGGCCGGAGCCGAGACGGGGCGAGTGCTGATCCGACGGGTGTGGATCGGTCCGCCACCCGAGGCCGAGATGGCGGCCCAGATGGATCACTACCGCAGCTACGCCAACGAGGCAGCCACGAAGAACTGGACGGATGATTCGCTGGTGCACGGCGACACACCGGTCGCAGCCGCAGAAGCACTGCTCGCCGTGCTCGCAGACTCAGATTGCGACACCGTCAATGTTCGCGTGCACGTCAACGGACTCACGCCCGCGCAGGTCGACGATCAGCTCACTCGACACGCCGACGGTTTTGTCGACGCAGTCCGGGCGGGACTCGGCGGCTGACCCCTCAGACCAGCGCGCCGTCGACCTTGGCCATGGCGGCTTCTTCGTCGACGTCGAGCGCGAACGCCAGTTCCGAAACGAGCACGTTGCGGGCCTTCGTGTAGAGCGACTTCTCACCGGCAGACAGCCCCTTGGCCTGATCGCGCAGAGCGAGATTTCGGACCACCTCGGCGACCTGGTAAACGTCGCCGCTCTTGAGCTTTTCCTGATGGTTCTTGAAGCGGCGGGACCAGTTGGCGGGCTCGCGGACGTCGCGCTTGGCCAGCACCTCGAAAAGATCCTCAACGTCCTCTTCGGAGATGGGCCAGCGCATGCCGACCTCGTCGGCCTTGTCGACCGGCACCGCGAGGGTCATCTCGCCATGGGCCATGCGGAGCACGAGGTACTCGGTTTCCTCACCGAACGCCTTGCGCTTCTCTTTCTTCTCGATCACGGCCGCTCCGTGGTGGGGGTACACCACTCGGTCACCAGGCTTGAAGCTCACAGAAGTTCCGTCCTCGAGGTAAGGCCCTTTTCGGGGCCTTCAGGATGCCATCCTCACAGGCGTTCGCAAACGCGTCCCGGCGAAGCGCATCACGAGGTGCGCAGCGCTGATCACGGCCGGGCGAGTCCGGAGAGCACTCGCCTCCATCCCGATGGTCCGAGCAGTTCGTGCAGATCGGCCGCAACGATGTCGAGATCGGGTAGCGACGCAAAGCAGTGACGAGCGAAGGATCCCTCATCGAACCACGAGGCCAGGGCCGGACGGACCGGTGTCCACGTGGTCGTGCCCTCGATCGAACCGGCACGAAGCGCCGCCCATGTCGCCGGCTGGTGCCGTGTGTGATGAGCGAGCACTTCCGGGCTCGACGGCGGCCCCGCTTCGGCCAGGGGGTGCAGGCGGCCAAGTTCGAGCCAGTGAGGTGGATCGCCGAGCGGCGCGTCGAGCGTGGCGGCGAGAACGCGATCGAGCCAGACGAGGTTCGCGAGCGCCCACACCGGGCGTCGGCACGGCCGAGTGGCAAGCCCGAGGGTGCGGCGTGGGGGATCGAGCGCGGTGAGGCGTTGGATATCGGATTCGATTCGACCGGTGGCCGGGTCGAAGGCGATCGCCTCGCCGGAACGGTCGACGGCTACGACGATCGTCCGATGGTCGTGAGGGCCGATGGGGGCCGCCACTGCCTCGACCGCCGGCCCGAAACGCATGCCGAGAAACGGGAGCGGGCTCGCTGTGTCGTCGAGGAGCACGTGTCGGCGATGGGTGGCGACAACCGAGCACCGGTTGGTGTGGGCAATCGTGGCGAGTTCGGTGAGGGTCGGGATGGCGGTGGGCACGGGCGGGTCCTTCGTTCGGTGCAGCAGCACTCGGGGTGAAGGCAGCCGACCCGGCTGCGAGGTGTCGTTCACCTTGATGGCACCGTGTGACAGCCCGTTTCTTCCGACGGAGGGTCCCCGGCTCGGCCTGGTACCTGCATGTGCCGTTCGCGGGGGAGTGTCACACCCCTTGGGCAGAGTTCGGGCAGTTGCACGGGCCGGACACGAGCCCGGCCTAGGATCGCCACGCAACCCCGGAGACCCTGTGACCGAACGCCGAAAGACCACCGCCACCACCGCCTTCGGGGTGGGTCGTCGTGAAAGCCACGACGCGTCCGATTTCTACGCGCGCTTCACGCCCCCCGAGATCAGCACCGACGACACGGTCGCCACCGTGCCCGAGGATGTTGCGCCGATCCACAACCGCAACAGTCTCGAGATCGCCGAGGTCTTCCCGGCGAATTCCGTGGCGCTCGTCGTGACGTCTCCGCCCTACTTCGTGGGCAAGGAGTACGAGCTCGCGGTCACGGGAGATCCCGATACCCGCAGCGGTGTGCCGAGTGTTCCGGAGTCCTACCTTGAGTATCTGCAGATGTTGCACGACGTCTTCAGGGCGTGCGTCGAGGTCCTCGAACCCGGCGGTCGCATCGCGGTCAATGTCGCCAATCTCGGCCGCAAGCCCTACCGCTCGCTGAGCGCCGACGTCATCTCGATCCTGCAGGACGACCTCGGTCTGTTGTTGCGGGGCGAGATCATCTGGCAGAAGGCGGAGGGCGCCACGGGTTCGGTCGCCTGGGGCAGCTACCGCAAGGCCACCAACCCGGTGCTGCGTGATCTCACCGAGCGAGTCATCGTCGCCAGCAAGGGCCGGTTCGACCGGGTTTCGCCGAAGGGGCGCGAGTCCACCATGTCGGCCGACGATTTCATGGAGGCGACCCTCGACGTCTGGAAGATCAATCCCGAGTCGGCTCGGCGCGTCCAGCATCCGGCACCATTCCCCGTGGAGTTGCCTCGGCGGCTGATCGATCTCTACACCTATGAAGGCGACGTCGTTCTCGACCCGTTCCTCGGGTCGGGATCGACACTCGTCGCGGCGGAGCGCACCGGTCGGCGCGGATTCGGTTTCGATCTCGATCCGGAGTACTGCGAGATTGCGCAGGCTCGGCTCGACGCCGAGCGCCAGCGACCCAGGCTCCGTGCGGTCGAGGTCCTCGGCGAGGAGCAACTCTTTGAGACCCCCGACGACGATGACGACCGCCTCGAGTTCTTCCAGGCTCGCGCCACCAGCGAGGGCAAGAAGGCCGCCGACATCGCCGAACGGGTGCTCACCGATGCCGGCTTCACGGTCGTCTCGGATCCGGTCAAGATCCCGAAGGTCGGCGTGCAGTTCAACTTCCTTGTCGAGGACGCCGAGGGCGGCCGCTGGTACGTCGATGTCTCGGGGGCGTTCACGACCGTGCGGCCCGGCCTGATGCGAACCGACACGCTCTGGAAGACCTTGGGCCGTATCCATGTGCTGCGGGCCACCGACGAGCCGCAGAATCCGAGCCGGGTTCTCGTGCTGACATCGAATCTCCCGAAAGCCAACAGTGAAGGCGACAAGGCGCTCCGAGCGGTCGGTGTCGATCAGGTGTTCGACGCGATCGAGATGTTCGATGCCGCTGGCGTGGCCCGCCTTCGTGAGTACGCAAAGGGCGACACCGTCCTGCCGATCCCCGGCTTTTGGGCCGAGGCCGACATTGCCGCCTTCGAGGCGACGGAGCGCCGCCCCAAGTGACCGACACTGTCGCCTACGCCGTGGTTCACACCGAACCGCCGTCCATCTTCCTGGCCGACGACATCGACGTTCTGCATCGGGTGCTCGCCCTCGAGGTCGTCGCCCGAACCGATCCGGCGATGCTCGGCGCAAGCGCAGGCGCGATCTGCGACGCCCTGCTCGAGGAACGGTGGGGCGATGCCGTCGTCGCGTGGATCCATGCGCTCGGCACCGGCATCGACGTCTACGACGGTAAGTCGATCTACACCGCCGACGACCTTCCGGCCGACCTGATCGGCGCGCAACTGCAATTCACTCGCCTGTTCGGTGGTGGACGCATCGGCGAACTTCGTCGGCTCGGCTGATGCCCGATACCCGCACGGCAGTGAGCGAGATCGTGACCGGTCTCGGCCTGTACGGGTTTCGGGATCTCGCCCAGGCGCTGGCGGCCCGCCCCCGGTTCATCACCAATGTCGACGACGTCGTCTACGACCAACTCGACGAGGCGTTCGCGTCGGGTACCCACACGGATGTGTTCCGGGTGGCCTGGGCCAACGGTCAGCGCTTTGCCCGTTCGACCGACGGCCTCCGCGGCCGGCCCCCGTGGTCGGTGGAGTGGAAAGGCCCACACAAGCCGCCCGCCTACGAGCAGATCCCAGCCGACCTCCGGGTCGATCACGTGTATCTACTGAGCTGCAAGTACGGCTCGAAAATCCTGCAGAACGCCTCGCCTGCGAACCTCTTCGACCGGGCGCTCAGTGAGCGGCGAACCTCTTCCGTGGATTGGTTCGATGCCGTCGCTCCCACGTCGTATGGCGAGTTCTACACCGAGGTCGTGGCGCACACCGGTCTCACCGGTCTCCCGGCCGACCCCACCGAACTCGACCGAAACGATCGCGGACGACTCCGGAAGGCGTTGCCCGGCCGCTGGCCGGCCGAACTCCGCGAACAATGGGGCCTCGTGGCGTTCGAGATCGCCCGGGCCAGTGCCGATCGCCTGCTCGTCAACATCGCCGCCAAAGGTGAGCGCGAAGCGTTCGTGTGGCGGCTGCTTCGACTCCAGGCCGCTCCGTACTTTGTGCTCGGTGCCGATCTCAAGAACGTCCCGTTGCACTATCGGGTCACCACCCCCTGGGATTTCCGAACGCGCTTCGCGCTCCGATCGGTTGATCTGTGGGGCGAGCACGCCGGCCAACCCCTGGTTCGGTGGCGGGTCGACGTCCACGATCGGGAACTCGACACCGACCGAGTCGTTGAGGGGCACGTCGAAGTGCGCTGGAGTCATGGCAAGTTCGGTGGAGTCCCCGAGGCGAAGATCTATCTCGATACCCCGCATCACGACGTAGCCGGGTATCAGCCGCTCGACGACGGATCCTGATCGACCCAGGCAAAGCGGTCGACCCGTCGCTCGACGAGTTGACGAGCGAGCCGGGCGTCACTCAGCACGTACGCATGCATCTCCTCGGGCGTGAGCTCATGGATGCGGCGACGGTCGACCTCGACGGGTTCGAGCCCGACGAATTTCGCAAGCGACTTGAGCCCACACGAGATTGGGAGGTTCTGCCCGACGTCGGCTCGATACGCCTGAAAGCCATCGAGGTGGCCGAGTCGATACCACCGGCCCCGCACTCGGCCCGGCTCACCCGGCAACGGATCGTGGCGCCCGGCGATCGATGGATCGTGCCGGGTGATGAGTCCAAGAGACAGACCGAGGATCCGAGCACGAGTCGCGATGAAGGGAAGATCGAATCCTGAGCCGTTCCAGGTGACGAGCACGCCGGCCTCAATCGGTGCGAGGAGGCGGTCGGTTTCCATGAGCACGGACCGTTCGTCGGGCCCGTCGAGAACCGCCTCGATACCACCGCCCGAGATGGCGACGGCGAGCACCGACGATTGACGAGGGTCGAGCCCATCGATCGTGGTGTCGGTCTCGATGTCGAGACCGATCAGGGGAGTCGTGGTGTCGATGGTGTCGAGACTAGGCATTTGGTGCGACGCCGATGGCGAACAAGGTCGGCCACTGCTTGCCGGTCAGCCAGAACGATGTTTCGTCTCGCACGGCGATGCCGTTGAGCACCTCGCGGCTCGGTGCCGTCGATCCGATCTCATCGACGAGCGGCGTACCGTCGATCGTGGCAACTGCTCGGCCGTCGGGTCGGATCACGAGGATCATCGGTGACTGCCAGATGTTCGCGATCACATGACCGTCGACACATTCGAGTTCGTTCAGGCGGGTGACGGCGTCGCCCTCGAAGGTCACCGTGACCTGCTCCAGGATGGTGAAGTCCTGAGGATCGCGGAAGGTCAGGATCGCGCTGCCATCGCTCATGGCGAGTCGGTCGTCAAGCAGACACAGCCCCCAGCCCTCGCCCTCGAAGGCCCACGGTTCGAGCGGCGTCAGGTCGCTGAGGCGCCATCGACGGGCGCGTTCGGACTGCCAGGTCAACTGCACGATGGTGTCGTCGACGACGGTTGCGCCCTCGCCGAATTCCTCGTCGGTGAGGCCAGCACTATTCAGAACGATGCCGGTCGTCGGGTCGACAACCCGGATCGTGCTCTCCCCACGGAGTCCCGTGGACTCCAGCAGGGTGCCGTCACCAAGCGCCTCGAGCCCCTGCGTAAAGGCGCGGGCGTCGTGAGGAAACCGATCCAGCACGTCCACGCCCCACTGCGCAGGAGCATCAGGGTCGAGGGTGTCGAGCGGCCTCGGCCACCGCTGCGTTGCCGACCCCAGTTCGGTGCCCTCCACGATCGTCTCATCGTCGGTGGAGGGGTCGAGTGCGATGCTGTCGCTCGACGCGCGGTCGCCGCCGCAGGCGGTAAGCCAGAGGGTGAGGGCGAGCATCACGCTCGTCGAGCGGCAGGCCGGCATGGGCGAGAGTCTGGCAGGTCGGCGTCGACAATCCGGTACGCCGTATCGAGCTGGACCAGTCGGACCGAGGCGCCAGCCTACGGAGGATCGAGCAGCCGGTCCTCGAGCGCATCGAAGGAACCCGGGCTGATATACGGCTGATTCGGCACCTCGATCTGGCACAGGAAGAGCACCATGCTCCGGCTGGCCTCGAGTCCGGGCGCCGGGCGCGTCACCAGTTGTTGGAAGCGTTCCTTGTCGCCTTCGAGGATGATGTCGACGGTGTCGAAGGCGAACGGCTCTGCGGTGTCGAGATAGCTCTGGTAGTAGTCGACGACAGCACCGATCTCGGCGGTGGTGCTTGCGGCCGCCACCAGTTCGAGATCACTCCAGAAGGACAGGGCAAGGCGGGCGAGTGGACCAGGCCCGGAATTGTCGGGGATCAGTTCGGCCTCGGCGACGAACTCTGCCGACCGCTTGCAGGTTGCCGCCACGGCGTCTTCGACGAGTGTCGTCGTGCTCTGCGGCACCGTCGTCGTGGTCGATGTCGTCGTGGTGGTCGTGACCGTGGTGGTCGATTCGATCGGCCGGTCCTCGATCCAGTGCCACGTCCACGCGATGGCGAACACGATCGCCCCGAACGCAAGAAGGCCTCGCAGGTCGGCGAGTCGGCTCACGAGGCTGACTCCCCGTCGGGTGCTTCTCGCACGGGGATGTCGAAGCCGCGCTCTGTGTCGACCCCTCGCACCCACCGCCCGGACATGGGCTCAGTCTGCCGGAGGTGGCGCCGGGGTTCCGATCGCTCCGGCGTCGACGAGTGCCTCGATCTGGTCGCCACGTCCGAGTTCGGTGAGGATCTCCACCGTGTGCTGGCCGAGATCCGGTGCGGTGGAACGGGCGGCCCACGGGGTTCCGGCGAAGTCGGCCGGTGTCGCGATCATGTTCGTGGTGCTCGTGCCGTCGGGCACCTCGACCAGCGCCCCGGAGGCATAGAACTGCGGGTCGGCGAGCAGGTCGTCGGGGCTGTTGACCGGTGCCCAGAAAAAGTCGGGTTCGGTGGCGAACACCTCTTCCCACTCCGCCATGGTCTTCGTGGCGAAGATCTCGTCGAGTTGGGCGATGATCTCGGCCGCATTGCGGGCCCGGTTGCGGGGATCGGCGTAACGCTCGTCGTCGAGCCAGTCTTCCCGCCCCACCGCCCGTGCAAGCGGGGGCCAGTGCCGCATGCCGTCGAGTCCGACCACCCAGAAGCGCTTGCCGTCGCTCGCCGAGTAGTTGTTCATCGCAACATTGCCCATCGACTCGCGCTGGCCGATCTGGAGCGTGAGACCCCAGCCAAGCAGCACCGACAGATCGAAGCTGATCGTGTAGAGCCCCTCACGCAGCAGCGAGGTCGACACCAATTGGCCCTCGCCGGTTTTTTCTCGGCTGTAAAGCGCCGCACACACGGCGGCGGCGCCGGCGAGACCGGCGTTGTGATCTCCCATCCCGCCGCGCTGGAACGGCGGGTCCTCACCGGGCCTGGTGAGAAGGTGAGCAATCCCGCTGCGAGACCAGAAGGCGGCGATGTCGTAGGCGGCCCGGTCGGCGTCCTCGCCCTCCATGCCGTAGCCGGTGATCGCCGCGTAGATCAGCCGAGGATGGCGAGCGGTCAGGGTCTCGGCATCGAGGCCGAGTCGCTCAAGGCCACCGAGGCGAACATTGGTGACGAAGACGTCAGCGTCCGCAATGAGATCCTCGGCGATCTCTTTGCCCTCTGGGGTGGTGAGGTCGAGAACGATGCTCCGCTTCGACCGGTTGTCCATCTCGAAGATGGGGTTGGTCGGCATCATCTGGCCGGTCAGTGAGTACTGGAACGTGCGAGAAGGATCGCCGGCGGGTGGCTCGATCTTCACGACCTCGGCTCCCCAGTCGGCGAGGATGCCACCTGCAGCGGGGCCCGCCACCCACACGCCGAGTTCGACGACCTTCACGCCTTCGAGTGGTCCTGCCATGTCTGCCTCCCCGGGGATCGAACCGGATCGTAGAGCGAGACGCCCGCCGAGGCGGAACCCTCGACCGTCTTGCGGGTGCCGCGGGCACCAACGCAACGTTCGAACTGTCGGCGCGGTGGAGGAAAGGAACGGGAATCGCTGATGCGTTTCGACCCGATCCGTGCTGGGCCGTACCATTGCGACATGTTCGATCTGCTGATCACCAACGGCACCGTCGTCGATGGCACTGGCGCCGACCGCCGCATCGCCGACATCGCGATCACTGACGGCCGCATTGTCGCCGTCGGCACCGATCTCGGCGACGCCCACGAGGTCATCGATGCCGAGGGTCTACTCGTCACCCCCGGCTTCGTCGACGTGCACTCGCACTACGACGGTCAGGCGACGTGGGACGAGTTGCTCGAACCGAGTTCGTTGCATGGCGTCACCACACTCGTCATGGGCAACTGTGGCGTCGGGTTCGCGCCAGTGAAACCCGGCACCGAGGAGTGGCTCATCCAACTGATGGAGGGAGTGGAGGACATTCCCGGAACCGCCCTCTCCGAGGGCATCGATTTCACGTGGGAGTCGTTCCCTCAGTACCTCGACGCCCTCGACGAGCGCCGCTGGTCTGTCGATGTCGGCGCGCAGGTTGCGCACGGCGCCGTCCGTGCCTACGTGATGGGGGAGCGAGGCGCGAAGAACGAACCCGCCGACCCCGACGACATCGAACAGATGGCCACGATCGTGCGAGAGGCGATCGAAGCCGGCGCCCTCGGCGTGTCGACCTCGCGCACGATCGCCCACACGGCGATGGATGGCGAACCGGTGCCGGGCACCTTTGCCGCCGAGGACGAACTGTTCGCGATGGGTCGTGCCCTGCGCGACGGCGGTGGAGGTGTCTTCGAACTCGCACCGGCCGGTACCGCCGGGCTCGACCTCGTGGCACCGATGAAGGAGGTCGAATGGATGAGCCGTCTTTCGGCCGAGACCGGCCAACCGGTCACCTTCGCCATGCTCCAGGTGCCAGGTGCGCCGGATCTCTGGAAGGAACAGATGCAGGCGTCGCTCGAGGCTCGTGAGGATGGGGCCCAGCTCTACCCGCAGGTCGCCGGCCGGCCCTTCGGCGTGCTCGTCGGATGGCAAACCTGCCATCCGTTCATGCGGAAGCCGTCGTACCAGGCGATCGCCGAACTGCCGATCGACCAGCGAATCGTCGAACTTCGCAAGCCTGACGTTCGAGCGGCGATCCTCGCCGAGGACGACGTCGAGGGCAGCGGCCTGCTCATCGAAGGGCTCGGTGGTCTCACCGCCGGCATGCTCGATCAGGTCTTCGTGCTCGGCGACCCGCCGGACTACGAGCCGACCCCGGATCGTTCCATCGTCGGGCTGGCGGAGCGCAACGGCGTGACCCCGAACGAGGCTGCGTACGACGCGTTCTGTGCCGAGGACGGCCGGGCCCTGCTGATGCTGCCGCTCTACAACTATGTCGAGCACAACCATGACGCGATCCGTGAGCAACTGACCCACCCCACCGCCGTGTCGGGTCTTGCCGACGGAGGTGCGCACTGCGGTTTCATCTGCGACGCGTCCGTCCCCACGACGATGATCTCGCACTGGACTCGTGACCGCAGCCGAGGGGAACAGCTTCCGCTCGAATGGGTCGTGAAGAAGCAGACCGCAGACACCGCCGCCCTGTTCGGGCTCGGCGATCGGGGCACGATCGAGGTCGGCAAACGCGCCGACCTGAACCTCATCGATCACGACGCCCTGCAATTGGAGACGCCCGAACTCGTCTATGACCTCCCGGCTGGTGGCCGCCGACTGTTGCAGCGGGCACGGGGCTACCGAGCCACGATCGTCGCCGGCGAGGTCACTCGACGCGACGGGGTCGACACGGGCGCTCGTCCGGGACGACTGGTCCGCGGTCGCCGCTGAACGTGAGGTTCGGAGTCGGCCTTCCGGTCGCTCACCATCCGGTTCCCGAATGGGCGTCGTCGCTCGAGGCGATCACCGCCGTCACCCGTGCAGCCGCCGCCGCCGGGTTCGAGCACGTGTTCGTCACCGATCATCCTGCGCCACCGCAGCGCTGGCTCGATGCGGGCGGGCACAGCAGCCTCGACCCGATCGTGGCGTTGACGGCTGCGGTCACCGCCGACCCGGACATCCGGGTGCTCACCAACCTGTCGGTGCTCGGCTACCGGCACCCCCTCGTCCTTGCGAAGAGTGCGGCGACCCTCGACCGGATTTCTGGCGGACGACTCACGCTCGGCGTGGGGGTCGGCTACCTCGCAGCGGAGTTCGATGCACTCGGTGTGTCGTTCGACGAGCGCAACGATCGTTTCGACCACGCACTCGACATGCTCGATGCCGTGTGGCGCGGGCAGGGTGTCGAGATCACCGAGGGCGATGGTCGGACCTCGGTCGTGCTTCCCGATCCGCCACCGGTCCAGCAGCCGATCCCGATCTGGATTGGTGGCAATGCCGGACGGACTCGTCAGCGAGTCGCCGAGCGGGCGCAGGGGTGGATGCCGATGCCGAATCCGGCTGCGTTCGCGAAGACCACGAGATCGCCGGTCCTCGACGGCCCCGACGACCTCTCCCGCTTCATCGCCGACCTGCATCGTCGGGCCGATGAGGCCGGCCGCGATGATCCGATCGACATCGTTTTCGTCGTCCCCGACGGTGGCCAGCCCGGATCCGCCGGCTTCCAGGCGGACGCTCATCGTCGGGCAATCGACGAGTGCGCGGCGCTCGGCGTGACCGGCAACAACGTCACGCTCGACACGACCAGCCTGGAACACACCCTCGACGTGATCGGCCGCTACGGCGCTGACGTCATCGGCGCCCGGAGTTCGTGATGGCGAAGGAAGGTGGTGCCGATCGGTTTCTCCGGGCGGCAGCGGAGTTGGGGATCGACGTCGAGCCTGTCACCTATCCGGACGGCACCCGCACTGCTGCGGACGCTGCGGCGGCCATCGGCTGCGAGCTATCACAGATCGCCAAGTCGCTGCTCGTGATGACCGACACCGGGCCGGTGCTCGCCCTCACTGCTGGCCACAACCGCCTCGACCTCGACACCCTCGCCGCCCGTCTTGATCGAGGCGCCCGCATGGCGAACGCCGACGAGGCTCGCCGGGCGACCGGCTATGCGATCGGCGGCACGCCTCCCTTCGGGCACCCCGAGCCGATCGAGACCCTGATCGACCCTGCGTTGCTCGAGCATGACGTCGTGTACGCCGCTGCCGGCACTCCGGACCGGTGCTTCCCGATCGGTTCGGCCCGATTACAGGCGGTTACAGGAGCTGCTCCGGCGGATTTCGTCGTCGGTCACCGGGACGGTCCGTCGGGCGCAGGCTGAGCATCGTTGTCGGCGATGGGAGCGGGCAACCTGCGGCAGTCCAGCGGGCCTCGCAGCTGACGGATGCCGCGAAGGGCGTGCGGGCGCCCTAGGTTGCCGATCGAACACGTCAATCGTTCAGGAGACAACGATGGGAATCTGTGACGGACGCGTCGTCGTGATCACTGGCGCCGCCCGAGGACTCGGTCGCGCCCACGCGTTGGCCTTTTCCGCCGAGGGGGCCAAAGTCGTCGTGAACGACCTCGGCGTGGAGCGCGACGGTTCGGAAGGCACGTCCGATGCTGCGCAGGAGGTCGTCGACGAGATCGTTGCGGCTGGGGGAGAAGCGGTGGCGAACGCCGCCGACGTCGCTGACTGGGATCAGGCCCAGGGGATGATCCAGCAGGCGGTCGACACCTTCGGTGGACTCGACACGCTCGTGCTCAACGCCGGTTTCCTGAAGGATCGCATGCTCGCCGGGATGTCGGAGGCTGAGTGGGACTCCGTGACGAGGGTCCACCTCAAGGGCCACTTTGCGCCGGCTCGCCACGCCATCGAGTTCTGGCGCGAGCAGGCAAAGGGCGGTGCTCCGGTCGATGCTCGTGTCGTCAACACCTCGTCGGGCGCCGGCCTGGCGGGTTCGATCGGTCAGGGCAACTACGCCACGGCGAAGGCCGGGATCGCGTTGTTGACGATTCAGCAGGCGGCGGAATGGGGTCGCTATGGCGTTCTCGCGAACGCCGTGGCTCCGGATGCCCGGACTCGAATGACCGCAGGCATCTTCTATGAGGCCGAGGCGCCGGAGGGCTGGGATCCGAAGGGCCCGGAGAATGTCTCGCCGCTCGTGTGCTGGCTGGGGAGCGATGCCTGCGATGTGACAGGTCGGGTCTTTGAGGTCACCGGCGGGCAGCTCAATGTCTGTGACGGCTGGCAGAAGGGTCCGGTTGAATCGGTCGGGGAACGGATGATGTCGGCGGCCGAGGCCGGCGAACTCGCCCACCGTTCGATCGACGGAACCCAGGCACCTGCGCCCGTCTACGGGGCTGGGTGAGCGTCGAGCGACGTTCGTCCAGCGCGTTCTCGACACCGATGTAACGGTCGTCGCTGTCAACGAGTCAGAGCAGCACAACGACCTCCCTCCAGGGGTATGGAGCGGTGCCCGCCTTTCGCTGGCGGGCACCGCGACGTTTTCGCGGCGACTGCGGTGTTCAGGTCTCGGGTTGCTCGGCGGCGCGGTCGAGGGCGTCGCCGAGGGCGTTGCGCATCTCGTCGGGTCCGAGCCCGAGCTGGGCAAGGGTGAACACGAACCCATCGGCGGTGGTGGCAACGCGCTCGCGGCGTTCGCGAAGTGGTTCGGAGTGGGGCGGCTCGTCGGCGACGAAGGTGCCGGCTCGGCCGCGGGTGATAACGGTGCCGTCGGCTTCGAGTTCTCGGTAGGCGCGTGCAACGGTGCCAGGGGCCATGTCGAGTGCGGCTGCGAGCTCGCGAACGGTCGGAAGTCGGCTGCCCGGCTCGAGCCGCCCGACGGCGACCATCACCGAGATCTGGCCTCTCAGCTGCTCGAACCGGGGTACGGCGCTGGCGGACTCCATGCGGATGACCATGCGACGTTCGTCGCCGGCCCGATCGGTGTAACGAATCAGTGGCGTACCCTGGTCCATTCGTTGATTGTATCAATACAGATTACAGATGCAAGGGCGAGGTTTCGGGAAGATTTCCACCTTGTGACCGAAAATCTGGCAGCTTTCTGACGAAAACATTGACACACACGGGCGGGCCACTATGTTGTGTATCAATCCGAACCGGACACCGAGCCCCTACCAAGAAGGAATCCCCATGAAGCTCGTCACCGCCGTCATCAAGCCCTTCAAGCTGGAGGACGTGAAGTCCGCCCTCGCCGAGGTCGGCGTTCAGGGCATGACCGTCTCCGAGGTTCAGGGCTTCGGCCGCCAGGGCGGCCACAGCGAGACCTACCGAGGCACCGAGTACCGCGTGACCTTCACTCCCAAGACCCGCATTGAGGTGCTGGTCGACGACGCCGGCGCCGACGGTGCCGTCGAGGCCATCATCAATGCCGCTCGCACCGACAAGATCGGTGACGGCAAGGTCTGGGTGACCTCGGTCGAGAGCGCCGCCCGCATCCGCACCGGCGAGCGCGACGGCGACGCCGTCTGAGGCTCTCGCTCCTGACGCCCACTGGGCGTCCACACATGTAGACATGTTCGGCTCACGGCCCGCTCCTCCCTCGAGGGTGGGCCGTTGCTGGTGGGGCCGTCGACGTTCGCGTTTCCCGCAGACGAGTTGTGTCCATGGTTCGGCTCGCCCGCCGCCGGTTCGCTACGGTGCCCCCGACACAGGGGGTCTCGCATGTCCGCACCGATTCTCGACGCCACCTCGTTCTGGGGGTTGCTCACCGCACGCCACGAGTCGTCGCCCGATCGTCCACTGCTCATTGACGATGCCGGTCGGTCGCTGACCGTCGCCGAGTTCACCACCAAGGTCGAGCAGGTCGCTGCCGGTTTCCACGCCCTCGGCATCGGCGAGGGCACGCCGGTCACGTGGGTGCTGCCGACCCGCATGGAGACCATCATCTCGAGCTTCGCGCTCAGCCGACTCGGCGCGATCCAGAACCCGATCATCCACATCTACCGTCACCGTGAAGTCGGCTTCTGCATCAAGCAGACCAAGGCCGAGTTCGTGCTGCACCCCGGCGACTGGGGCGGTTTCGACTACGGCTCAATGGTCACCCAGGTGACATCGGACCTCGACACGCCACCGACGCTCATCAACGGCTACGAAAACCTGCCGACTGGCGACCCCACCACCCTGCCGCCTGCGCCGGAGTACCCGGCGGGCGAGGCGCCTGTCCGGTGGCGCTACTACACCTCGGGCACGACATCGGACCCCAAGGGTGTGCTCCACACCGACCAGACACTCATCGCCGCCGGCACCGGCCTCGGCAAGGCGCTCGAGGTCACCAGCGACGACGTCGGTTCGATGGCGTTCCCGTACGCCCACATCGGCGGTCCTGACTACATCGTCATGATGTTGGCCTTCGGGCACCCGGCCGTCTTGATCGAGAAGTTCACGCCGGGCGGGGCGGTGGCTGCCTTCGGCGAACACGGAGTCACCATGGCGGGTGGCTCGACCGCGTTCTACCAGATGTTTCTCGCCGAGGATCAGAAGGTCGACGGCAAGGTCATGCCTGCGCTGCGCCTCATGGCGGGTGGCGGTGCGCCGAAGCCTCCCGAGATCTACTACGCCGTGAAGGAGGGCATGGACGTGCCGATCGTGCACGGCTACGGCATGACCGAGTGCCCCATGATCTGCAACGGGTCGCCATCGGACACCGACGACCAGCTCGCGAACACCGAGGGCGCGCCGATCGAGGGCTGTGCGGTCTCCATCGTCGACCCCGACACGGGCGAACTCGCGGGGCCGGGCGCAGAGGGCGAGGTGCGCGTCGCCGGACCAATGCTGTTCAAGGGCTACACCGACCCATCGCTCGAGGCGGGTGCCTTCGACGAGCAGGGCCGCTTCCGCACCGGCGATCTCGGTGTGATGCACGACGATGGACACGTCACCCTCACTGGCCGGCTCAAGGACATCATCATCCGCAAGGGGGAGAACATCTCCGCAGCGGAGATCGAGAACGTGCTCTACGAGCTGCCTCAGGTCGGGAACGCCGCCGTCATCGGACTTCCGGATCCCGACCGTGGCGAGCGAGTCTGCGCAGTGGTCGAGACCGCTCCCGATCAGCCCGATCTGACCTTCGACGAGTTGGTCGCCGCCTGCAAGGGCGCCGGCTTGATGACCCAGAAGATTCCCGAGCAGCTCGTGATCCACGGTGAGGCGCTGCCGCGCAACGCCACGATGAAGATTCTCAAGTTCGAGCTGCGGGATCAGTACGCCGAGCTTCCGTGGCCCTAGCGGAGGCTGGCTAGAGTCGCCGCCATGACTGCGATCTACCACAACCCCAATTGACAGTCGTCCAAGAACGCCGTGGCGGTCGCCACGGAGATGGGCGTCGAGTTCGAAGAGATCCGTTACATGAAGAACCCGCCGGACGAAGCGGCCCTTCGTGACATGATCGCCAAGCTCGAGGATCCGGTCGAGAACCTGGTCCGCAAGGACGCCCAGTTCGCCAAGCTCGAACTCGTCGAGGACGACTACGTCGGTAACGCCGACAAGGTCGTCGAGGTGCTGCTCGCACATCCGAAGCTTCTACAGAGGCCGGTGATCGTCACCGCTGACAAGGCCATCATCGGTCGCCCGCTCGGCGAGCAGAAGGCCAAGGAACGGCTCAACGACCTGTTCAGATGACCTCGATCAGTCGAGGTCCCGAAGCGCCACTGCCATCTGGCCCAAGGCCTCGACCGAGGCGTTGTGGGTGGTCAACGACATGCGATCGGCTAGTGCGCCGTACTCCTCTCGGAGACGGGCAGCACACTCGGTGGGCGTGCCGCGCACGGCCAGAAGGTCGAGCACCTCATCGTCGATCAGAGATCCGAGCTGATCCCATGCGCCGGTCTTCGTCATCTCCCGCAGCTTCGGCTGGAGGTCGCCGAGACCGTGGTGGTCCAGCGTGACCTTGTAGGCGGGGGTTGAGCCGTAGAACGCAAGGTTGCCTCGCATCGACTGCGACGAACGCTCGTAGTCCTCGTCGGTCAGGCTCGGTGAGCAGATGCAGCCGACGTTGAGGGTGAGGTCGTGGCGGGTCTTCCCGCCGGCCTCAAGGCCCTCCTCGATCACCGGCATCGTCGAAGACGCAAGGAAGTCGCCGGTGTTGAACGGATGAATGATCACGCCGTCGGCGTGGCGGGCCATGGCTCTGGTCATCTGGGGGCCGAGTGCACCGGCCCAGATGGGCGGTGGCGCAAACGGCATCGGCGGCGGCACGAAGATCGGTGTCATCAGATCGAACCGATGGAAGTCGGTGAGGTGATCGAGTGGCGTGCCGTCGGTCCAGTTCGCCCAGATCGCTTTCGTCGCCTTCACGATGTCGACCATGCGGCCGACCGGCCGGTCCCAGGTCGATGAGTACCGGCGTTCGATGTGCGGCTTGATCTGGGTCCCGAGCCCAAGGGCAAAGCGGCCACCGGTGGCCCGCTGGAGATCCCAGCCCTGGTACGCCAGGTGCATCGGGGAGCGGGGGAACGCAATGGCCACGTTCGTGTAGAGGTCAAGGCCGGCGCCTGCAGCAGTCACCAGGGGAAAGAAGACGTCGCTGTTTCCCTCGAACGTGAAGCCGCCGTCAATGCCTGCGGCCCGCAGCACCGCTGCATGGTCGCGCGTGGTCGCGAGGTCGCCACCGAGGCTCACGTCGATCTTCATGATCGGCGACGGTAGTTCGCTGGCGCGCTGGCGATGAAACCTCACCAAGTCCCGTCTCCAGCTGAACCTGCCGTCAGGGAGCAGCACAGCCGACAGGTCGTCGTTTTCGTCCTCTCCGATCGGGCCTACTACGGTCGGCCCCGCGGCACCGGGGGGTGCCAGATCTTGGGGAGGCACGATGGCCGACGAGGTACTCACCGCACCGCTGGTGCTCGAATACCCCTTCACCCGCACGACCGGACCGGTGATCGGAGGATTTCTCACCGGCCTGCGAGAAGGGGTGATTCACGGGGTCCGCCGGTCTGACGGCACCGTGATGTGCCCGCCCCTGGAGTACGACCCGATCACGGCAGCCCCGCTGTCCGAACTCGTCGCCGTGGGAACGGTCGGCACCGTCACTACCTGGACCTGGAACGGCGAGCCCCGAGCACAGCAGCCGTTCACCCAGCCGTTCGCCTGGGCGATGATCACCCTCGACGGCGCCGACACGCCGATGTTGCATGCGGTCTTCGTCGACTCCACCGACGACATGGCCACCGGGATGCGAGTCGAGGTCGTCTGGCGTGACGAACGTGAGGGCCACATCACCGACATCGCTGGCTTCATCCCGGCCGTCGACTCGACCACCGGCGAACCTGCGGCGATGCCGAGCGACGTCGAGCAGATCCAGTCGGTGCGAACCCCGATCCGTATGGAGTACACCTACACGCCAGGTCGGGCGCTCTCGCAGTACCTGCGGGCGATGAAGGACAAGCGCATTCTCGGCGACAAGTGCCCGGAGACGGGCGAGGTCTCGGTGCCGCCCCGAGGGGTTTCCTCTGTGGCCGGCAAACCGACGCTTCCGGAACTGGTCGACCTTCCCGACACCGGGTACATCGAGTCGTTCAACATCACCCGGGTTCCGATCAAGATGCGTCCCGACCTCACCCCGCCGTACGTATCGGCGTGGATCGTCCTCGACGGCGCATCCGTCGGCTTCATGGGTCTCGGCATGAATGTCGAGCCTGAGGATGTCCGGGTCGGGATGCGGGTGCGAGCCGTGTGGAAGCCCGACGACGAACTCGAGATGAGTGCTCAGAACATCCTCGGTTGGGAACCCACCGGCGAACCCGACGAGGTGATCACCGACTACGCCCGAGTCGGGCGTCTCGAGCAAGGAGGCGGCCAGTGAGGGATATCGCCGTCGTCGCCTTCAGCCAGCGACAAGAAGCTGTAATCAACACCGAGTCCGAAGTTGAGTTCATGGTCCCGCTGATGAACGAGGCGAAGGACGCCGTCGGTCTCACGCAGCAGGAGATGGGGTTCACCTGCTCGGGGTCGTCGGACTTCCTCGCCGGTCAGGCCTTCTCGTTCGTGATGACGATCGATGGCACCGGCCCGGTTCCGCCGATCAGTGAAAGCCATGTCGAACAAGACGGTGCCTGGGCGCTCTACGAGGCGTGGGTGAAGTTGCAGTGCGGCGACATCGACACTGCCTTCGTCTACAGCTACGGCAAGTCGTCGCCTGGTTCATTGCGCGATGTGCTCGCCACCCAGATGGACCCGTACTACGTGGCGCCGCTGTGGCCCGACGCCTTTGCCATCGAAGCGATGGCGGCGCGCCAGATGCTCGAGCAGGGCGTCGTCAGCGAGCAGCAGTTGGCCGAGATCGCCAGTCGTTCTCGTGCGCACGCAGCGTCCAACCCGCACGCCGTGCGCACCACGCCGAAGTCGGTCGACGAGATCCTCGCCGAGGACTACGCGATGGCGCCGTTGCGGCCATCCGACCTGCCCGCCTCCGCTGACGGCGGCGCAGTGATCGTGCTCGCCGCCGACGACAAGGCCCGTGAGCTGTGCGACCGTCCGGCATGGATCCGCGGGATCGACCATCGTTCCGATGCCCACACCCTCGGGGTGCGGGATCTCACCACCTCGATGTCCGCCCGCATCGCCGCCGAGAAGGCCGGCGTCGGCGACGACAAGATCGACATCGCCGAATTGCACGCCCCTTTCTCGACGAGCGAGGCGGTCCTCACGAAGGCCCTCGGCCTCGGCGAAGGCACCGTGATCAATCCGTCGGGCGGGGCGCAGGCCGCCCACACGATGATGGCCTCCGGGTTGATCCGTATCGGAGAAGCAGCCCAACGCATCAGTCGCGGCGACGCCGACCGGGCGGTCGCCACGGCCGCCAGCGGTCCGTGTCTGCAACAGAATCTCGTCGCCGTCCTGGAGGGGGAGTGAGTCATGGGTAAGGAGCGAGCAGCCGTTCTCGGGGTCGGACAGACCAAGTACGACACCACGTATCCCGGCTCGATGGCCGGGATGTTGCGGGAAGCCGCGACCAATGCGCTCGAGATGTCGGGCAAGGGTTGGGACGACATCGACGCCGTGATCATGGGCAAGGCACCCGACTTCTTCGAGGGCGTGATGATGCCCGAGGTGTACCTCGCCGAGGCGCTCGGGTGTGTCGGCAAGCCGATCATGCGGGTCCACACCGCCGGTTCGGTCGGTGGTTCCACCGCATGCGTCGCCACGTCGATGATCCAGTCCGGCGTGCACGAGACCGTGCTCACGATCGGCTGGGAGAAGCAGTCGGAGTCCAACGCGATGTGGGCGCTCTCGCTGCCTCAGCCGTTTGCCACGTCGGTCAACGCCGGCGCCGGTGGCTATTTCAGTCCGATCATCCGTCGCTACATGATGATGACGGAGGCACCCGAGTTGATCGGTTGCATGGTGGCCCTCAAGGACCGCAAGCATGCGCTGAACAACCCGTATGCCCATCTCCATCAGCCCGACCTCACCTTTGAACAGGTCGTCGAGTCGCCGATGTTGTGGGATCCGATCCGGTACAGCGAGACCTGCCCGTCATCCGACGGGGCCTGTGCGATCGTCCTGGGCAGCGAGAAGGTTGCCGAGGCTCACGACGGCCCGGTCGCCTGGATCAAGGGCATCGCGATGCGGTCCGAGTCCGGTTCGTTCGCCGGTCGCAACATGGTGTCGCCCGCGGCCTCGGAGGCCTGTGCCGACGATGTCTTCACCCAGGCCGGCATCCACGACCGCCGCAAGGAGATCGACGCCGTCGAGATGTACGTGCCGTTCTCCTGGTACGAACCGATGTGGCTCGAATCGCTGGGCTTCGCCGAGAAGGGGCAGGGCTGGAAGATGGTCGAGGAGGGCGCCACGTCGATCGATGGCGGCGACCTCCCGGTCAACTGTTCGGGTGGCGTGCTGTCGTCGAACCCGATCGGCGCCTCCGGCATGATCCGTTTCGGTGAGGCGGCGCTTCAGGTCATGGGCCTGGCTGGGGACCATCAGGTCGACGGTGCCAAGACGGCCGTCGGACACGCCTACGGCGGCGCAGCGCAGTACTACGCGATGTGGGTGGTCGGCGCCGACAAGTAGGCGCTGCGCGAGCGGCGGGAGATCGCCGACTCCGACCGCAGGCACATCGGCACGAGCCTTCACACCGGTTTTCGGCGCGAGGTGATCTGCTGTTGTCATGGTGGTGACTCTGGCGAGCGTGACGAGCGGCGAAACGAGAGCGGAATCCGGTCCCGGCGCTAGGTTCGGCGTCGTGCGCATTCTGGTGGTCGATGACGAAGTCGAACTCTCCGAGGCAGTCGCCCGCGGGCTGCGTCGCGAGGGGTACGCCGTCGATCTCGCTCATGATGGCCTCGAAGCGCTGAGCAAGGCCGAACTCACCCCCTACGACCTGATCTGCCTCGATCTCACCATGCCGGGGATGGACGGCCTCGAAGTCTGTGCACAGCTGCGTGAGAATCCGCCCGGCGGCGAGCCGCCACGGATCCTGATGCTCACGGCGCGCGACAGCATCGACGAGCGCATCGAGGGGCTCGATCACGGCGCCGACGACTACCTGATCAAGCCGTTTGCGTTCGGCGAGCTCACTGCCCGGGTGCGCTCACTCATGCGTCGCGAAGCGGCGGGCACCACGGCGGTATTCACCGTCGGCGATATCGAACTCGACGACGCAACGAAGCGGGCCAAACGCGGCGCTCGTGAACTTGATCTCACAGCCAAGGAATTCGCGCTGCTGCGCTACTTCATGGCTCACGTCGACCAGGTCCTGTCCCAGGAACACCTGCTCGAGCACGTCTGGGATGAGCACGCCGATCCGTTCACGAACACGGTGCGGGTCACCGTGGGCACGCTTCGTCGCAAGTTGTCCGAGGACGACGAGCCCCAGGCGATCGAGACCGTGATCGGGTCCGGGTACCGCCTGGTCGACCTGGGCGCCGACGCCGATGGCTGACGAGACTCTGGCTGTCCGCGCCGCCGAGGCGCTGCCCGGGTGGGCCGGCTCGATCCGGTTCCGCCTGATGGTCCTCTACTCGGTGCTGCTCTTCGGGCTTGCCACCGTGGTGGTCGGCGGCATCTATGCCGGGCTCGCCCGAAGCCTCGAGGACCAGGACGTCTCCCGCACTGAGGCGGCCGCCGTGCTGTTCCGCGATGCCGACGGGCGCGACATGATCCGCACGCTCGAGTTCGAAGTCCAGGACCCGCTCGCCGTCTTCGAGCGCGAGGTCAACGAGCAGGCGCTCGATCAGCTCCGCACCTATGCCTTTGGTGCGCTCGGCCTGCTGTTCATCGGCAGTCTCGGCGTGGGTTGGTTCGTCGCCGGTCTCGTCTTGCGACCCGTCGGGCGCATCACCGCCGTTGCCCGCGAGATATCCGGTACCGATCTCTCGCGCCGTATCGAACTCGAAGGGCCTGACGACGAGTTGAAGCAACTCGCCGACACCTTCGATGACATGCTCACCCGGCTCGACGAGGCGTTCGAGAACCAGCGGGACTTCATCCACGAGGCCAGCCATGAGCTCCGGAACCCGCTCGCCGTCATCCGCACGAATCTCGATGTCGTGCTCTCCGACCCCAACGCCGAGGCCGAGGAACTCCGGTCGGCAGGCGAGGTCGTGGGCCGCTCTGCCGAACGCATGACCACGCTCGTCGACGACCTGCTCGTCTATGCCCGCCATGGCACTCGTGCGATGCGCGAGGAGGAGTTCGACCTCGCCCAACTCGTCAGTCATCTCGCCGATGAGTTTGCCGCGCCGGCCGACGCCGCGGGCCTGGCGCTCACCAAGCAACTCCCCGCCGAGGTCCTCCCGGTGTGCGGGGACGCTCCGGCGGTTCGGCGCGCCGTCGCCAACCTGATCGCCAACGCCGTGCGCCTTGCCCCCGACGGCACCAACATCACGGTGGCGGCCGACCGCTTCGACGACTGGAACTTCGTTTCCGTCGCGGATGGCGGCCCCGGTATTGCGCCGGAGAACCATGTCCGGGTGTTTCAACGTTTCTGGCGCGGTGACCGCGAGGAGGCCCGCCAACAGGGCCGCTCCGGTCTTGGACTCACGATCGTTCGCCAGATCGTCGAGGCACACGGCGGGCGGGTCGACCTCGCCTCCGACATCGGACACGGGTCGACCTTCGTCCTGTGGTTTCCGCGGAGCCTTGCGTCGCCGCTGCCCGAAGCCGACGCCTGACCGATTCGGTCAGTGGAGCGTCTTCCACTCGACCTCCGTGTCGAACACCTGCATGCCACGGGCCTCGTAGTTCGCTCGAGCATGAGGGCCGTCGAGCGAGCAGGTATGGAGCCAGACCCGCTCCACACCCTCGAAGGAGAATCCGTGATGGAGTGCTTCGGTGAGGAACCAGCCGCCGAGGCCGAGACCGTGAACGTCGGTGCCGAGGCCGAAGTAGGTGATCTCGACACTCGACCCCTGCAGTTCGTATTCGCAGTACCCGACCGGTATGCCTCCGACGACACACGTGATGTTCCGGTAGCCGGGAGCCGAGATCGTGGTCTCCCAACGGTCGTCGTCGAAGACGTTGCGGTCGGTCCAGTGCCATGGCTCGCCGACATAGTGGTACAGCCAACGCGCAAACGGCACCGTCATCCGCTCGGCGACGACGATCTCGGCGTCGAGTCGAGGGGGCGCGGGCGCAGGAATCAGCGTCGGTTCGGTGATCTCGAGGTGCCAGGTCGTGACCTCGACGGCACCCGGCGTGTTTTCGTCGATCGGCTGCATCCGGGTTGGGCCTCGCACACGTTGTACCGAGGGAAGGTCAAGATCTTCACGTCGATTTTCTCGGCAGCTTACGAGACCTTTCGCCTTCACCCCGTACCTTTCGCCTATGGATCGAAACCCGATCGACGAACTGCCTGACGAAAACCCCCCCGATTCGTCGGGCTTGCCCGCCGACGAGCGGCCGCCTGCAGCAGACAGCACTGAGCTGGGTGATGCCCCCTCACCCTCCTCGACTCCGTTCTCACCGACGGATCCTGCCGCCGGCCGCCCGGCGGGCTCCTCGTCAGCTCCGATCCCGCCGCCACCGCCGCCCCCCAGCGGTGACGGACCCTCCCCGGGATCCGGAGCGACCCCCTCGACGGCTCCGTGGGCCCCGGCGCCCCGTTCGAGTCTTCCCCCTCGTCCGGCCGACCAAGCGCTCCCTCCCCCCAGCGGGTCGGCCGGGCTCCCTTCGGGTTCACCCGACGTTCCGGCCGAGCATGCCCCGATCCCCGACTCGAGCGGGGGTCGATGGCGGGTTGCGGCCGGAGTCCTCGGCGGGATGGCGCTCAGCGCACTCCTTGTCGGCGGGGGCTATCTGATCGGAGAGCAACAGGCCGAGCAGGCGCCGGTCATCCAGGAGCAGGCGGTCACGCCGGCCTCCAACGCGTCGGCCGGCACCAACACCGTTCCCGCCACCACGGCGCTCCCCATCGTCGACCTTGAGCAGGCTGCGATCGAGCCCGCCACAGCGGTGGCCCGTGCCGTCACGCCGTCGGTGGTGCAGATCAGCACCGGCTCGAGTCAAGGCAGCGGCATCATCTGGGACGCGGCCAACGGGTACATCGTCACCAATGACCACGTCACCGACACGGCCGACACCGTCAGCGTGCTGTTGCATAACGGTGTGGAGGTCAGCGGCGTCGTGATCGGCGGCGATTCGGCCCGCGACATCTCCGTCGTGCAGATCGAACCCGGCGATCTCGATCTCGTCGAGGCCACGTTCGCCCCGAGTGAAACCGTCGAGGTCGGGCAGTTGGCCGTCGCCATCGGCTCGCCGTTCGGTCTTGACCAGTCCGTCACGGCGGGCATCGTCAGCGCTGCCAACCGCATCAATCCCTTCGGTGGTTCCGACGAGGCGAATCCTGTGCCGGTCGAGATGATCCAGACCGACGCCCCGATCAACCCGGGCAACTCCGGGGGTGCGCTCGCCAACCGCGACGGCCATGTCATCGGCATGAACACCTCGATCCGCACCGACGGGTCCAGCGACAACGCCGGGGTGGGCTTCGCGGTGCCGAGCGACACGATCGTGTTGATCGCCGAGCGGATCATCAACGGTGAGTCGCTCGAGCTCGGTTTCCTCGGGGTCAGCGGCGACACGCCGACCGACGGAACGCTGGGTGCACTCGTCACGTCGGTGGTCCCTGGTGCCCCCGCCGACGACGCCGGTCTCGAGGTCGGCGATCTGATCATCTCCGTCGACGGGGCTGTGGTGGCGACCATGGAGGAGCTGGCGGCGGACTTCAAGTTCTTCCGTCCCGGCGAACTGGTCAAGATCGAGGTGCTCCGCGATGGTGAGCGGCTCGTCTTCGACGTCACCGTCGGATCCAACTGACACGCCGAGCACCCGCCGGGCGGGTTCGCGTCCGCCGGTAGACTCACCGTCTCATGTTGCTCGCAACCATCATCGCCATCGCCGCCATCATCATGATCTCTGCGTCGTTCGTCGTGCTTCGCCGCGAGCGCAACGACGGCCTCACGATCGATCCACCGGATCTCACCGATGTCGTCGACATTTCCGACGTCCTTCCCGCAATCGAGGTGGCCGACGCCGACTCGAGCGCGGAACGCGAACCGGTCGTCGACGACGCTCCCCGGCCGTCGTTTCGCGAGCGCCTCGCCGGCGCACGGTCGTCGCTCAGCGGCTTCTTCGGTGGCATCTTCGCCGGCGGTATCGACCGTGACACCTGGGAGGCGCTCGAAGAAGCGCTGATCCGCGCCGATGTCGGTGTCGCCACCTCGACCGAGATCATGGAGGCGGTGAAGGCCAAGGTCGAGGCGGAGAGCGTCGACGATGCGGCTGAACTCCCGGCGCTCGTGAAGGCCGAGCTGGTCGAGCGGCTGTCGGGCTTCGACCGCTCCCTGTCGACCGATGTCGCAGCGGCGGGCGGTCAGCCCGGTCCGGCGGTGTGGCTGTTCGTCGGCGTCAACGGTGTCGGCAAAACCACCACGATCGGCAAGCTCGCAAAACGCGAGGTCGACGCCGGAACGAAGGTCGTGCTCGCCGCCGGCGACACGTTCCGTGCGGCCGCCGCCGAACAGCTCACCATGTGGGCCGAGCGCAGCGATGTGCCGATCGTCCGCGGTGCCGAGGGCGCTGACCCGTCGTCGGTGGTGTTCGATGCCGTCGAGTCGGCCAACGCCCGCAACGCTGACGTCGTGATGGCCGACACGGCCGGCCGTCTGCAGACAAAGACCAACCTCATGGAGGAGCTGTCGAAGGTCCGCCGGGTGGCTGAGAAGGGCGCCGGTACCGTCACCGAGACGCTGCTCGTGATCGACGCCACCACGGGCCAGAACGGCATGAGTCAGGCCAAGCAGTTCGCCGACGCCGTCGACGTCTCGGGCGTGGTGCTCACCAAGCTTGATGGTTCGGCCAAGGGTGGCATCGTCGTCGCCATCCATACCGAACTTGGCGTGCCGGTGAAGCTGGTCGGTCTGGGCGAGGGCATCAACGATCTCGTCGAGTTCGACGAGGTCGAATTCGTCGACGCGCTCTTCGAGTAGTGCTGTCGTCAGGCGCTCCGGGCGGCCTTCCACTCGTCGTGGGTCTGGGTGGGCATCGTGTCCCGCCAGCCCTCGAAGCCAGACTCGATATGGCTGACCTTGTCGACGCCCATGTCTTGGAGCGCTTTTGCCGCCAACGCCGAACGCATTCCGCCGGCGCAACAGATGATCAGTTCACGGCCGTGCTGAAAGATGTCCTTGGTGTAGGGCGAATCCGGCGACACCCAGAATTCGAGCATGCCCCGTGGGGTGTGGTGGGCGCCCGGAATGCAGCCGTCGCGCCGAAGCTCTCGAATGTCGCGAATATCGACAATGAGAGCGCCCTCCGCATCGACCCGGCGCTGGGCCTCACTGCAGGAGAGATTGTCGAGGGCAGCTTTCGCCTCGTCGACCATGTCGAACACCGAGCGCACCGGCATGGCGCGACGGTAGCTCAGGCAGTCGGGGTGGTCAGCGGGGTGTGACCGCAGCCCTCGACGGAGTTGCTCACTTTTGCGATCGCTTGTTGGACCCGGACCTGGTCGGTATTCGACTGGGCGTCGAGGAGACCGATCGCCAGATCACCGTCGGCCCGCTCGATCGCCTGAACCGTCAGCAGCGCGAAGTCGAAGAGGCGAGCCACCTCGGTGCGGAGCCCGGCAGGGGCGACCGCCCGGGCCTCGTCGAGGGTGGTCTGGAGGTTGACGATGTCGTCGAGCGTGTCGCCGTCGACCGACCCATCGAGGATCGAGCGCCACGTGGTGATGGCATTGGCCGTCTCGCACCAGACGATCTCGTCGAACGCTTCGACCTCGACGGCCTCGGGTGGCAACGAGTCGTTGCTCACGACGATGGCAGCGACGATGAAGGCAGCGGAAAGCGCAGCGATCACGCCCCACTGACGCAAGGTGAAGTTCACCGGCGACACGCTAGCGAGGCCGGATGTCCCAGCCGTCGTTGGGCACATCGACCGACCGCACCGCCATCTTGACCGACCGGAGACGCCGCTACCCTGACCCCACCATGTTCGAGACACTGTCCGATCGATTCGACGGGATCTTCAGTCGCCTCCGCGGTCGCGGCAAGCTGACCGAGGCTGACGTCGACGATGTCCTGCGCGAGATCCGCCTCGCCCTGCTGGAAGCCGACGTCAACCTCGACGTCGCCAAGAACCTCGTCGGTCGCATTCGCGAGCGGTCGGTGGGGGAGGAGCTGTCGAAAGCCCTCAATCCGGCCCAGCAGGTCATCAAGATCGTCCTCGAGGAGTTGACCACCAGCCTCGGCGGCGAGGCGATGAAGATCACCTACGCCTCCAAACCTCCCACCGTCGTGCTCATGGCAGGTCTGCAGGGTGCAGGCAAGACCACCAACACCGGCAAGCTCGCCCAGTGGTTCAAGAAGCAGGGACGCAACCCCCTGCTCGTGGGCGCCGACCTGCAACGCCCCGCTGCGGTCGAACAGCTCCGCACCCTCGCCAGCCAGGTCGGCGTACCGGTTTTCTCCGAACCGACCGATCCCGTCGATGTCGCCTCGAAGGCGATCGCGGAGGCCGAACGCACCGGCCGCGACGTCGTCATCGTCGACACCGCCGGTCGTCTGGCGATCGACGAGGCGTTGATGGAGCAGGTCCGCCAGATCTCCGGCCAGGTCCAGCCCGACTACACCTTCCTCGTCATCGATGCGATGACCGGTCAGGACGCGGTCAACACCGCAAAGGCGTTCAACGACACCCTCGAACTCGACGGTGTCATCCTGACCAAACTCGACGGCGATGCCCGCGGTGGCGCGGCGCTGTCCGTCAAGGAGGTCGTCGGCAAGCCGATCGCCTTCGCCTCGACCGGCGAGAAACTCGACGACTTCGAGACCTTCCATCCCGATCGACTCGCCAGCCGCATTCTCGGTATGGGCGATGTCGAGACGCTCATCGAGAAGGCTGAGGAGGCATTCGAAGCCGAGCAGGCCGAAGAAGCCGCAGCCCGCCTCATGGAAGGCACCTTCACGCTCGATGACTTCCTTGAGCAGATGCAGCAGATCAAGAAGATGGGTCCTATCGGCAACCTGATGGGCATGATGCCGGGCATTCCCAAGGAGGCCCGCGATGTCGAGATCGATGACCGTCAGATCGCCCGCATCGAAGGCATCATCCGCTCGATGACCCCGGCCGAACGCGCCGACCCCGACCTGATCGACGGCTCGCGTCGCCAGCGCATCGCACAGGGCGCCGGTATGCAGCCCGGCGATGTGAAGAACCTGCTTGACCAGTTCACGCAGATGCGCAAGATGATGAAGCAGTTCGCGGGCTTCGGCACGAAGAAGCAGAACACCAAGAACCGCAGAGGCAAGAACAACAAGAAGGGCAAGCAGAAGGGCGGGCGCCGCAAAGGCGGGCGCGTCACGGAGAAGGGGCCGGCCCTCGTGCCGAAGTCGCCCCTCACGCTTCCCGGCCTCGAGAGCGGCGAGGGACTCCCTCCGGGTTTCCCCAGCCTGCCCGATACCTGATCATCGGCTCGACCCCAGGTCGGAGGTTGGAACAGATGCCCCCGCCAGGTTGAATGATCCGGTTGCTCGGGCCCCCGCGCCCGACGAAGTACTCCAAAGCAGACAAGAAGAGATCACCTCATGGCCGTCAAGCTCCGCCTCATGCGGATGGGCAAGAAGAAGCAGCCCACCTACCGTGTCGTCGCCGCCGATTCGCGTTCGCCGCGCAACGGTCGCTTCATCGAAATCATCGGTACCTATGAGCCCCGCCAGGACCCGTCGGTCATCAAGATCGACAACGAGCGTGCGGTTCACTGGCTCGCTAACGGAGCCCAGCCGACCGACCGGGTCGAGAAGCTCTTGAAGATCTCCGGCGCCTGGACCGAACACACCGGCGAGGCGTTCGACGCCACCGTTCCCGAGCGTGCCGCCCGCAAGAGCAAGAAGCAGCTCGAGAAGGAAGCCGAGGCCGCGGAGGCTGCGGCTTCCGAGGCTGAGGATGTTGCCGACGCCGACGCCGACGCCGACGCCGACGCCGAAGCCGCTGACGACACCGCCGACGCCGAGGGTGGCGACGAGTGAGCGCCGACGCCGCCAGCCGCGTCTGCGAGTTCATCGTCAAGCAGATTGTCGACAACCCCGATGGCGTCTCGGTTGCCCAGAGTGAGACCGACGGCGGTATCCGCCTCGACGTCTCGGTCGCCGACGGCGACATGGGCCGGGTGATCGGCAAGCGCGGTCGCGTTGCTTCGGCCATCCGCACGGTGGTGCGCGCCGCAGGCGTCGACGACGACGTCACCGCCATCGAGGTCGAGTTCGTCGACTGACGTGCTCGAGATCGGCCGCATCTCCCGTCCGCACGGTGTGCGCGGCGAGGTGAGCGTGCTGCTCACCTCCAACCGAACCGAGCGCCTCGACCCCGGGTCCGTGCTCGAGACCGCCAATGGCCCGCTTGAGGTCCGTTCGGCGCGTCCGCACAAGGGGTCATGGCTCGTCGTGTTCGAGGGAGTGCATGATCGCGACGCCGCCGATGCGCTGCGCAATGTCGTGCTGCTCGGCGAGCCGATCGACGATCCCGACGAGTTGTGGGTGCACGAACTCATCGGGGCCACCGTGATCGACCAGGACGGCATCGCCCGCGGTACGGTCACCCGCCTGCTCGAGAACCCGGCCTCCGACCTCCTCGAACTCGACAGCGGCACCCTGGTGCCGGTGCAGTTCGTGATGTCGCATACCCCCAACGACGAAATCCACGTCGACGCGCCCGTCGGCTTGTTCGATCTTGACGAAGCCGTCTCCGAACGAGATCAGGACTGATCCCATGCGGATTGACGTCTTCTCGATCTTTCCGGAGATGGTCGATCACATCGCCGATCAGTCAGTGATCGGGCGAGGTCGCCGCGATGGCCATCTCGACATCCGAGTGCATGACCTGCGTCAGACCACGACCGACGTTCACAACACCGTCGACGATGCCCCCTTCGGCGGGGGCGCCGGCATGGTGATGATGCCGGAGCCTCTCTTTGGCGCCGTCGAGGCCGTCGAGCCGCCTCGGCCACTGTTCTACCTTTCGCCCTCGGGTCGTCGCTTCGACCAATCGATGGCCCACGAACTCGCCGAACTCGACGGCTTCTCGCTGCTGTGCGGCCGCTACGAAGGTGTCGACGAGCGGGTCCGCGAACATCTGTGCGACGGCGAGATCTCGGTCGGTGATGTCGTCCTCGCCGGTGGAGAGGTTGCCGCAGCCATGATCATCGAGGCGGTCGGTCGTCTCGTGCCGGGTGTGCTCGGCAACGCGACCTCGGTCGAGGACGAGTCGTTCGCTGACGGGCTGCTCGAGTATCCGCACTACACCCGACCGGCGGAGTTTCGCGGGTGGGGGAGCCCCGACGTCTTGCGGTCCGGCGATCACGGCAAGGTCGCTCGCTGGCGCCTGGCCAAGGCGATCGAACGCACGGCGCACAACCGCCCTGACCTTCTCGACGCTCGTGGCGGGCTCAGCGCCGACGAGCAGCGAGCGCTCGACGAGTTCGGGATCGCTCTTCCCGAGCGCTGAGTTCGAGACGCTCGAGAAGAGCGATCCGAACGGGCCATGCCGGCGCCGCTGATCGTCACGGCGTGGAGGGTGGCAACGCACGGCCGTCCCCCTAGCATTGTGGATCGGCCCGGGCAGACTGCCCCGCCGGTGATCCATTTTCTCGATCCGTACGGAGCGCAGCGATGCAGCCCACCGATCTCGTCGACAATCTCAGCAAGCGGGACGACATCCCCGAGTTCGCCCCTGGCGACACCCTCAAGGTCCACGTTCGTGTGATCGAGGGCAATCGCGAGCGCACCCAGGTGTTCGAGGGTGTCGTCATCCGCCGTCAGGGCTCGGGCCTGCAGGAGACCTACACCGTCCGCAAGCTCAGCTTCGGCGTGGGTGTCGAGCGCACCTTCCCGGTCCACACCCCGATTGTCGAGCGGGTTGAGTTCGTGAGCCGCGGCGACGTCCGTCGAGCGAAGCTCTATTACTTGCGCGACCGCATCGGGAAGGCCGCCAAGATCAAGGAGAAGCGCGACAACTGATCGCGCTGCGTCGGCGGGCCGACGCCGTCACACCCCGTACCTAGCTTCGGGGCATGGCCACCTCCGACAAATCCAGGGTTGCCCTCGGGCAGTGGGGCGAGCGCCGCGTGGCGCGCCACTACGAGTCGGCGGGCTACGTCGTTGTCGACCTCAACTGGCGCGTGCGAGGCGGCGAGCTCGATCTCGTGATGACGCGAGGCGACGAGATCGTGTTCTGCGAGGTCAAGACTCGAAGTAGTGGGCGGTTCGGCTCGGGCTTCGAGGCGGTCGATGAACGCAAGCAACGCTTCCTGCGTCGCACCGCCATGTCATGGCTCGACGCCCACGGCCGACGCGGCCGTCTCCGATTCGATGTCGCCACGGTCACCGGTCCACGCATCGAGATCATCGAAGCGGCGTTCTGAGCGAGCAGCGACCGCCCGGTTTCGCGTGCTAACGCCCCTTCTTCTTCGTGCGCGCCTTGCGAGTCTTGCGGCCGTCCCAGCAGCCTCGATGCCAGTGGCGTCGCAGGTCAGGAGCTTCCTTGGGCACGATCGCGTAGTGGCCGGTGCCCGGCTCGATGTCGCGGTTGCAGGTCGGACACACGTACCACTTGTTCGCCTGGTACGGCTGCAGGAACCGGACATCGACCTCCCCGTAGGCCTCTGGATCATCCATCACGCGCTCCCGAAGAAGACCCACATCAGCAAGAGGACGCCCGCGATGATCGTTGCGCCGACGAACACGTAGTCGGCGGGGCGACGCCGGTGTGGCCGTGTGGGGTCCATTCCCATGGGGTCAGTATCGTCGGTGGCGTGCGTTCCGCCACCTCGGCCTCCGTGCTCGTTCGCATCGCCTTCGTGGTCACGTCCGTCCTCGCCCTCGGCGCGTGTGCCGGTGAGTCACCGGAGGTTCCGCTCGGCCCCGACGGCACGCCCGATGCGGCGTTGGCGATGGGACGCGACGTCTACTCACGGCGCTGCGCGAACTGTCATGGCGCTGGCGGTGGGGGAGGCACCGGGCCGAAGTTGAGCGACGGGCAGGTGATCATCGCCTACCCCGATCCGGCTGATCAGCGGCTCCTGATCGCAAACGGCCGCAATGCCATGCCGTCGTTCTCCGGTTCGCTCTCGAGCGCCGAACTCGACGCGGTCGTCCGCTACACCCGCGAGGTGTTGTCTTCATCCTGACCTAGGATCGCCATGCGATCGGTCGTCGGCGTGACGACGGCCTCCACCCGTTCTTTCGTGGAGGTCCCATGCTCGCCACCCTGGCGTCAGCCACCCTGACCGGCGTCGAAGGCCGGTCGGTCACCGTCGAGGTTCATGTCGCCGACGGTCTGCCCGGTTTCTCGATCGTCGGTCTGCCCGATGCCTCATGTCGTGAGGCGCGTGATCGCGTCCGGGCAGCAATCGTGTCGTCGGGGGCGTCGTGGCCTCTCCGGCGCATCACCGTCAATCTCGCGCCCGGTGGCTTGCCCAAGGCCGGTGCCGGGCTCGATCTGCCCATTGCGCTTGGCGTGTTGCAGGCATCGGGTCAGCTTCCCGCTGAACTCCCCTCGATCGGAGCGTTCGGCGAACTCGGCCTCGACGGCGGGATCCGCCCAGTGCCCGGGGCGCTTCCGCTTGCGGACGCCGTCGCCGGTGAACTCGTACTCGTGCCGGTGGTCGATGCCCAGGCTGCGACGCATGTCGCCGGCGATCGAGTCCGGCCCGTGCGAACGCTCGCCGACGTTGTCCGGGCGTTCGTCGATGGCGAACCATGGCCTGACCCGGAGCCCGCCTCCACCGACGATGCCGCCGTCACGTTCGCCCCTGATCTCGCTGACGTTCGCGGTCAACCGGCCGCCCGTGTCGCACTCGAAGTCGCGGCAGCGGGTGGTCACCATCTGTTGCTGGTCGGCCCGCCGGGTGCAGGCAAGACCATGCTCGCTCGGCGACTCGTCGGGCTGCTGCCGAGGCTCTCGGCCGCCGAAGCGCTCGAGGTCTCTCGGGTCCATAGCGCGGCCGGTCTTCCGCTGCCGGCCGGCGGCCTCGTGTCGACGCCGCCGTTCCGGGCACCCCACCACTCGGCGTCGATGGCGGCGCTCGTCGGCGGCGGATCAGGTCGGGCTCGCCCGGGTGAAGTCAGCACGGCCACGTGCGGTGTGCTCTTCCTCGACGAACTCGGGGAGTTCGCTCCCTCCGTGCTTGATGCCCTCCGACAACCGCTCGAAGAGGGTGTCGTCCGTGTCGCCCGTGCAGGCGGCACGTCGGTGCAACCCGCCCGGGTCTTGGTCGTGGCGGCGATGAATCCGTGCCCGTGCGGCATGGGTGGCGAACTCGCATGCCGGTGTCCACCGGCGGCGCGGGCCCGCTATGCCCGTCGGGTCTCGGGCCCCTTGCTCGACCGACTCGACCTCATGGTCCGAGTCGATCGCCCCGATCCGGCCGCCCTGCTCGGCCCGGCCGGCGATTCCAGTACCACGGTCGCCGAACGCGTCGCCAAGGTCCGTCAACTGTCCTCGGCCCGCGGGGTTCGGTGCAATGCCGATCTCACCGGTGATGCCCTCGACGAGCACGCGCCGCTGGAGCCCCAGTCGGCGAAGATCCTCGAGCGGGCGCTGGTGGCCGGGCGGTTGAGCGGGCGTGGTCTCCGTAGGGTTCGCTGTGTCGCCCGCACCCTCCGCGATCTCGACGACGCTGGCCCGACCCTTCGTCCGACCGACGTTCTCGCCGCAATCGGCTTCCGGGCCCGACCGCTGGTGGAGGGGTCCCATGGCTGACTGGACTCGAACCACCGCCGTCACCGCCCTCGCTCAGCTCCCGGGTGTCGGTCCCGTACGACTCGATCAACTGCTGCAAGCCGGTGATCCGGTCGACCTCGTTGGTGCACTCTGCGACGGGAGCCCACCGCCCCCTGGTCTCGGGCGGGTCGATGAGGCTGAGTCATGGTCTGCGATCCTTGCGGCGGTCGACCCCGGCGCCCTCGAGGCCCGGCTTGCCGATCTCGAGATCACCGTGACCACCGCCGGTGAGGCGGCACACCCGGACCGACTGGCCCACGACATCGATCCGTCCCCGGTGCTGTTTCGTCGGGGCCGACCGGTACCGACCGGGTCGCCAGCCGTGGCGATCGTGGGCACTCGACGGTGCAGTGCGATCGGCCGTGAGGTCGCACGCGAACTCGGTCACGGGCTTGCCGCGGCAGGGGTGATCGTGGTTTCCGGCCTTGCGCTCGGCGTCGACGGCGCGGCTCACGCCGGCGCACTTGCGGCTGAGGGCGCGCCGCCGGTTGCCTTCGTCGGGGGTGGGCCCGACGTCGTCTACCCGCGACGCCACGGCGAACTGTGGCACCGTCTCGTCGCCGAGGGAACGGTTGCCAGCGAGGCGCCGCCTGGCGCTGCGCCCTCCCGCTGGCGCTTCCCGGCGCGCAACCGCTTGATCGCTGCGGTTGCCGACGTGGTCGTCGTGGTGGAGTCCCGATTGGCGGGCGGTTCGCTCCTGACCGTCGACGAGGCGATCCGGCGCGATCGCCCGGTGATGGCCGTACCGGGCTCGATTCGCAATCCCGCAGCGGCAGGCACCAATGGGTTGTTGGCCGATGGGTGTGCGCCGGTACTCGGCGTCGACGACGTGCTGGTCGCACTCGGGCTCACGTCAATCGTCGGCGTTGGACTCGGTGGGGCAGAGGTAGACGTCCCATCGCATCTGCGGGCGGTTTTCGATGCGGTCGACGACGGCCCCACCTCGGTCGACGAGGTCACTGCCCGAAGTGGGCGACCAGTGCTCGATGTCGTCACCTCGCTCGCCGAGTTGGTCGCATCCGGTCACATCGTCGACGACGGCGTCCGGGTGCGTCGCGCGTGACATGGCTGCTCCATCGCCATGGATGGGGCGGGACTACAGTGGGCACGTGGCCGCCTGGGATGTCTCCGCCTGGCTCGAGTCGCTCACGCGTATCGCTCCGTCGACCCGCAGCGTCTATGAGCGTGACATGGTGGCGGCGGTCGCCTGGCTCGACGAGCACGGTGTCACCGATCCTGCGGCAGTTGGGCGGCGCACGCTGCGGGCCTACCTCGCCGATCTCGATCGTTCCGGCTACGCCCGCCGCACGATCGCGCGCAAGGCGTCGGTGCTTCGCCGCTATTTCGACTGGGCGCGACGCACGGGCAAGGTCGAGAGCGACCCGAGCGCGGCGCTCACGGCCCCGAAGGGCACCGCCAACCTGCCCACCGTGCTGAGCGCAGACGAAATCGACGGCCTCCTTGGGGGGTCGGCTCGAGCCGCCGGGGAGCCCGGCGAGATCGATCTCCGCGATCGGGCAGTCATCGAGTTGCTCTACGGCAGCGGGATCCGAGTGAGCGAATTGTGTGGTCTCGAAGTCGACGACATCGACACCAGCGGCGTGCTGCGGGTCTGGGGCAAGGGGTCCAAGCAGCGGATCGTGCCCGTCTCCGAGGCGGCCACCGAGGCGGTCTCCCGCTGGATCCGTGACGGTCGACCGAGCATGGTCACCGCCGATACGGCCACACCCTCACTGTTCCTCAATCGGGCAGGCCGCTCGCTCACACCACGCGATGTGCGACGCATTCTCGATCGTCGCGCGGTGTCCCCGACGCATCCGCATGCGCTGCGCCACACCTTTGCCACTCATCTTCTGGACGGAGGTGCCGATTTGCGTGCCGTGCAGGAAATGTTGGGTCACGCCGATCTCGCCACCACCCAGATCTATACCCGGGTCAGTCGTGAGCGCATGCGCGACGTTCACCGATCGACCCACCCGCGCGCCTAGGGCTCCCGTGGTCGTACGCGTCGACGACATCGATCAGCTTTGGGTCCATTTCACGGCACATCCCTCCCCGGAGCTTCGTGACAAGCTGATCGTGCACTACGCACCGCTCGTAAAGTACGTCGCGGGCCGGGTGGGCGTGGGCCTCCCGCGCACAGTCGAGCAGGCCGACCTCGCAAGCTACGGAACGTTCGGTCTCATCGACGCAATCGAGAAGTTCGATCCTGAGCGGGGCTACGCGTTCGAGACGTATGCGATCACCCGCATCAAGGGCGCGATCCTCGATGAGCTCCGCTCGATCGACTGGGTTCCTCGTTCGGTCCGCGCCAAGGCCCGGAACCTCGAACAGGCCATCGCCACGTTCGAGTCCGAGAATCGTCGTGCTCCGACCGACGCGGAGGTCGCCAAAGCACTGGGCGTGACCGAGGCCCAGCTCCGGGCCACGCTCAGCCAGATTAGCCTCGCAGGCGTCGGCGCCCTCGACGAGATGCTGGCGAGCGGCGGGCCGGGCGAGTCGTTCACGCTCGGCGACACCATCGCCGATCCCCAGGACGGTCCGATGGGCATCGTCGAGGCGAAGCAGATGCGGGAATCTCTGGCCGAGTCGATTCGTCGCATGCCGGACCGGGAGCGCCTCGTTCTCACGCTCTACTACTTCGAGGGGCTCACGCTGGCGGAGATCGGTCGGGTTCTCGGCGTCACGGAGAGCCGCGTGTGCCAGATCCACGCCAAGGCCGTGTTGCAGTTGAAATCCCGTCTCGCTGCTGGCGAGCGCGAACCCGCTTAACGCAGGCGGCGCCACCCGCGCCACCACGTATGATCCCGAGGACGCCGTCGGCGCACACCTTCCCCCAAGCTCCGCGAGCAGGGGGTGCCGTGTGCGCCGATTCATCTTTTTGTCCGTCCTCGTGACCTGGGCCGCCCTGGCCTCCACCGTTGTTCCTGTCGAGGCACAGGATCCGGTCCTCCGAGCCCCGGTCGACGCCGAGCTCCTCGACCCGTTCCGTCTCCCGAGCGGGCCGTACGGGGCCGGAAATCGGGGAATCGAGTACGACACCGGTCCCGGTGATCCGGTGTACAGCGCCGGCCCGGGAACGGTCGTGTTCGCGGGCCCCGTCGGCGGTGTCGTCTATGTGTCGGTCGACCATGGTGATGGGCTTCGAACGTCGTACGGTCCGCTGGCACACATGGTCGTTTCGCTCGGCGACAACGTGCAACGGGGCGATCGGCTGGCGACGGCGGTCGGCCCGCTCCACTTCGCGACACGGATCGACGGCACCTATGTCGATCCCGCATCGCTGCTCGGTGTGCGGCGAGTCGATGTGCGTCTGGTGCCGCACCAAACCGATGATCGCGATCGAGTTCTCGCCGCTGCCGAACTCGGTGAGCGGCATGCGCTCTTCGACCTGGTGCAGTCTCAGCGGGGGAGTGACCAGTCTGTGCGAGGCCTGCTCGGTCGGGTTACCGCCATCATTCACGATGCGTTCGCACCCTCATCCCTGATCACCGGATTTGTCGCCCACGCTGAGATCCTGATGGCGATTGCGCCCGAGGTCGCCCCTGCCGTGGTGTTTCGTCGCACGATCCTCGGGTTGATCAACGTGGCCGACCCCCCGCCGTGCACCGACGAGGCGACGGTTGCCACCCTCGAACCGCCGCCGGTGCGCCGCATTGCCGTCGTTATCGACGGACTCGATTCCTCCACCGTCGGCGCCGGTATTCGTGGTGCTCTCGACCTTGGCGGGGCCGGCTACGACTCGGACGACGTCGTCCGCTTCAGCTACAACGGCGGACTCGCCCCCGGAGGTGGTCATCTGTGGGGCACCGATCTGCCTCGTTCCACCTACCGACCCGAGGCGACCCATGCCGGGATCGACGATCACATCGATCGGTTCGCCGAGCTCTTGGTCCGCATCCGTGACGCCAATCCCGGTGTCCCGATCGATGTCTATGGCCACAGTCTCGGTGGGGTGGTCGCCCGACATGCGATCGCCGATGTCAATGACCTTGTCGACGTATCGGTCGCCGTGACCCTCGGGTCGCCGCATCGAGGAGCGCCGGTTGCCACCGTGCTCGACGCTGCCCGCCATCGCGTCGTGGGTGGTGTCATCGGTGAGGCGGTCTCGACGGTCGACCCGGATCACGTCCTCGTCTCGCCGATCGTCGCAGATCTCTCCGAGCGGGGGTTCGCCGGTGTGACCGCCGATGTGGCCTTCCCCGAATCGGTGCATGCGGTCACGATCGGAGGCCGTTCCGACGTCGCTGTGCCGGCCTCATTGGCGTCAGCGCCCGGCGCCGACCATCACGTGGTCGTCGGGGGTCTGGATCCGATCAGTGCCCATGACGAGGTTGCTGGGTTGCCCGAGGTTCACCGTGAGGTGCGCCTCGCGCTGGCCGGGCTCGATCCGGCGTGCACCGGTGTTCGCGACCAGATTCTCGACCTCGTCGTGCCGGAGTCGATCGCCTTGACCCAGTGGGCTGCGGCCGGTGCGATCATCGTCGGCTCTCGGTCGAGGTGAACGCCCGTGTGAGGGAGGCTCCGTCGAGGAGGCCCGGTAGCATCTTCGGCGGTCCGTTCGCGGACTCTGTGTGACCTCACAGGGAGGTCGTCAGCCAACGTCAGATCCGGACCACACCCGGTCGCCTCGGCGTCCGGTCCGGATCCCTCAACCGGGAGAACATCATGGCAGTCATCTCCATGAAGCAGTTGCTGGAAGCCGGCGTCCACTTCGGGCATCAGACCCGTCGCTGGAACCCGAAGATGAAGCGTTTCATCCACGGCGAGCGCTCCGGCATTCACATCGTCGACCTGCACCAGACGCTCACCCACCTCGAGTCGTCCTACGTGTTCGTTCGTGATCTCGTCGCCAACGGCGGCACCGTGCTGTTCATCGGCACGAAGAAGCAGGCCCAGGACTCGATCCAGTCCTACGCCGAGCGGTGCAACATGCCCTACATCAACGAGCGCTGGCTCGGCGGCATGCTCACCAACTTCCAGACCATCTCGAAGCGCGTCTCGAAGATGCAGGAGTACCGCCGCATGCGCGACTCCGGTGAGTTCGAGGCCATGCCGAAGAAGGAAGCCCTCCTCATCAGCCGTGAGCTGACCAAACTGGAGCGCAACCTGGGCGGTATCCGCGATATGCAGAAGCTGCCCGATGCCGTCTTCGTGCTCGACACGAAGAAGGAGCACATCGCCGTCACCGAGGCTCGCAAGATCGGCATTCCGATTGTCGCCGTCGTCGACACCAACTGCGATCCCGACCTCGTCGACTTCGCCATCCCCGGCAACGACGATGCGATTCGTGCAGGCGAACTCATGAGCCGCGTCATCTCCGACGCCGTGCTCGAGGGCCGTTTCATCCACTCGAAGAAGGCCGAGGCCTCAGGCGAAGCCCCGGCTCAGCGCAATGTGCTCGAAGAGGCCGAGGTCGCCGAGCAGCAGGAGCAGGCCCGCGCCGAGGCTGCCGCCGAGGCCGCCGCTCGCGAGGCCCGTGTGGCCGCCGCAACGGCCGAGGCCGACGCTCCGGCCGCCGAAGAGGCTGCACCTGCCGAAGCCGAGGAGGCTGCGCCCTCCGCCGGCGACGAAGGCACCACCGAGTCCTGATTCGAACGATCCCTTTCCACTCCGAAACGCAAGGAACACCGACATGAGCTTCACCGCCAAGGACGTGAAGGCCCTTCGCGACGCCACTGGCGCCGGCATGATGGACGCCAAGAAAGCCCTCGAGGCTGCCGATGGCGACATGGAAGCGGCCAAGCAGGCCCTCCGCGAGAAGGGTCTTGCCAAGGCCGATGCCCGCTCCGATCGTGACAACGATGAGGGCACCGTCGCGATCGCGGTCGACGGCAACACCGCCGCCGTCGTGCAGATCAAGACCGAGACCGACTTCTCGGCCAAGAACAACGCCGTCACCACCCTGGCGCAGACCCTTGCCGATGCCGTTCTCACGGGCGGCCCCGGCGCGGTCGGCGCCCACGCTGATGCCATCGATGATCTCAAGGTCACGATCAAGGAGAACATCGAACTGGGCGCGGTCGAACAGATCATCGCCGCTGACGGCAACATCCTCGACACCTACCTGCACACTCAAGACGGGCGCGGTGTGAACGCCGTCGTCGTCGAGGGCAACGGCGTCAGCCAGGAAGACCTCCACCAGGTCGCGCTGCACGTTGCCTTCGCCAAGCCCACCTACCTGTCCTCCGACGAGATCCCCGCCGATGACATCGAAAAGGAGCGGCTCTCGCTTCTCGAGATCACCAAGGCTGAGGGCAAGCCCGAGCAGGCCTGGGACAAGATCGTCACGGGCCGACTCAACGCTTGGAAGGGTGAGCGTGCCCTCCTCGAGCAGGGTCTTCATGGCGACAAGACCGCCGTGAAGGACAGCCTCGGAGGCGGAAACATTGCGCGTTTCGTCCAGGTTGTGATCGGATCATGACGGAATGAGCGACGACGAACCGACCACCCGAGGAACCGAAGCCGCCCGCTGGCAGCGGGTTTTGCTGAAACTCTCTGGTGAGGCGTTCGCCGGTCCGCTCGAACACGGCATCCACGGACCCACGGTCCGGGCGATTGCGGAAGACATCGTCGCCGCAGCGCGACATTTCAACGTCGACATTGCGGTCGTCGTCGGAGCAGGCAACATCTGGCGTGGCATCCACGGCGCTGGCGAGGGCATGGATCGTGCCCAAGCCGACTACATGGGCATGCTCGCCACCGTGATGAACGCCCTTGCGCTGCAGGACACGCTCGAGCAGCTCGGGCAGCCGACCCGTGTCCAGTCGGCCATCGAAATGCATCAGATCGCCGAGCCCTACATCCGGCGTCGGGCGACCCGGCACCTCGAGAAAGGACGGGTCGTCATCTTCGGCGCTGGCACGGGCAATCCCTTCTTCACGACCGACACCACGGCGGCGTTGCGAGCGGTCGAGATCGAGGCGGGCGTCGTGCTGAAGGGCACCCACGGCGGCGTCGACGGCATCTACAGCGACGATCCACGGACCAATCCCGACGCCGTGAAGCTCGATCGCGTCTCCTACATGCGGGTGCTCAACGAGGGCCTGAAAGTCATGGATTCCACTGCGATCACGCTGTGCATGGACAACGAACTGCCCATCGTCGTGTTCGACCTCATGGGCGACAACAACCTCCAATCCCTGCTCCGGGGTGAGTCGGTCGGTACCCTCGTCGACGACGAGGAATGACCGTGAACGACGAAGAGATCGAACTCATCCTGCTCGATGCAGGCGAGAAAATGGAGGGTGCCGTCAGTCATGCGCGCCGCGAGTTCTCGACCGTGCGCACGGGTCGCGCCTCCTCGGCGCTGTTCGAGCGGCTCACCGTCGAGGCCTACGGTGTCGAGATGAAGCTGCAGGAGCTTGCGAGCTTTTCGGTGCCCGAAGCCCGTCAGCTGATCGTCACTCCGCACGACATCGCCAACCTCGACGCGATCGAGAAGGCGATCATCAACTCGAACATGGGCCTGAGCCCGTCGAACGACGGACGCATCATCCGCCTCAGTTTCCCGATGCTCACCGAGGAACGCCGCCGCGATCTGGCCAAGGTCGTCGGTGGCATGGCGGAGGAGGCCAAGCAGCGCGTCAACGGTGTGCGTCGCGCTGCTCGCAAGGAACTCGAAGATCTCGACGGCGTCTCCGAAGACGACGTTCGAGGGGCCGAGACGCAGCTTGACGCCTTGAAGGACGAATTCATTGGCATGATTGATGCAGCGCAGGCCCAGAAAGAAGAAGAGCTACTTGAGGTGTGAGCCTCGCACTGCTCTGGAAGGGCGTACCCGATGAGTGACGAATCCAACGAGTTCGAGGGCTTTCGAGTCGTCGACAGCGGCGAACCCGTCGACGACGGTGTCGACGAGTTCGCGGCGCCGGGCCGTTCGGTCTTCGGCGACGACGACATCTCCTTCGAGGAGGACGACGACGCCATCCCGCACTGGAGCGAGCCGCCGACCGGGTCGGTGCCGCAAGTCGGTGGTGATGCGTCGATGACCTTCGAACCGACCCCGGAGCCGACCCTCCCCGAGGCCGAGCCCGCCGAGCTCGCTGCCTGGGCCGACGTGTCGTCCACGCCCCGCTTGACCAACGACGGGCCCGATGCAGCGCCGCCCGTGCAGCTGGGTGATGTGCCCGACGCCGCCGACGACTTTTTCGGGTTCGACGACGATCACGATGCCGGTCGTCTCGGCGGATCGATGCCGGAGCCGGCCTCTGCCGGCGAGGAACCCTCGCTCGGCGCATCCCTTGGCGCGGTCGCCGGCGCGACCGGCGAGCGAGACATGCCGATGGCGGTCATCGTCGGTGTGGCCCTCGCCGTCCTGTTCTTCGCCGCCATGGCCGTCGGTCCGGTGGCCGCCCTCGTGATCGTCACGATTGCGCTGTCGCTCGCCGCCGTCGAGTTCTACAACGCCGTCCGAGTCGCCGGCTACCAGCCTGCTGTGCTGCTCGGTCTCACTGCCGTGCTCTCCCTGCCGCTTGCGGTCTACTGGAAGGGCGAGGCGGCGATCGGGCTCGTCCTCGTGTTGGCGATCCTGTTCGGCTCGCTCTGGTACGTCATGGGCATCAGCCCCGACGGTGCCATGCGTGGCCTCGGTGCAACGCTGCTCGGCATCGTGCACATCGGCGTGCTCGGCAGTTTCGCCGCCTTGATGTTGTCGGTCGACACCGACGGCACGGGCGTGCTCACCGTTGCGGTGATCCTCACCGTCTTCTACGACATCGGTGGCCTGTTCATCGGGAAGGCGCTCGGCCGCACCCCACTGTCCTCCGCCAGCCCCAACAAGACCATGGAAGGTCTCATCGGTGGCATGGTCGTCGTGCTGATCGCCGCCATCGTGATGGGCATCATCGGGCAGCCTGCCCCGCTCGCCGGCGACACCTTCGATGGCAGTGGATTGTTCACAATGATCGTGATCGGCATCGCTGCGGCGCTTGCCGCCCCGATCGGTGATCTGGCCGAGTCGCAGATCAAGCGCGATCTCGGCATCAAGGACATGGGCACGATCCTGCCTGGCCACGGGGGCCTGCTCGACCGTTTCGACGGACTGCTCTTCGTGCTGCCGACGGTCTGGTTCGCCGCCAACGCCTTCGTGTTCAGCTGAGCCGACGATGACCACCTCGGTGTCGGTGCTGGGTTCGACCGGCTCGATCGGCACGCAGACACTCGAGATCGTTCGCGAGCGCCCCGACGACTATGTCGTGACGGCGCTCGGTGTCGGCCGCAGCACCGACGTCATCGCCCAAGCCGAGGAATTTCGCCCCCAGGTCGTCGCCGTTGCCGATGCCGGGGCGGCAGCCGAGATCGGGCCGCAGCTGCCCGAAGGTGTCGATCTGCTGGTGGGCGAGGCGGCGATGGCCGATGCGGCCCTCACCGCTGACACCGTCATCAACGGGGTTGTCGGTTTCGCCGGGCTGCCCGTCACCCTCGCAACCCTCGAGGCGGGCAAGCGTCTCGGCCTGGCCAACAAGGAATCGCTGATCGCCGCCGGGCCGGTGGTCCAGCGGGCATGGCAGACGCCGGGTGCGGAGCTGGTTCCGGTCGACAGCGAGCACTGTGCGGTGCATCAGTGTCTCCGTGCCAACGGCGTCACCGGCAAGGTCAACGCAACCGATCGCGTCCATCGCATCGTGCTCACGGCGAGTGGGGGACCGTTTCGAGGTCGCACCCGCCGCGACCTCGAGCAGGTCACGATCGATGATGCGCTGGCTCATCCGACATGGTCGATGGGGCCCAAGATCACCATCGACTCGTCGACATTGATGAACAAGGGTCTCGAGGTGATCGAGGCTCATGAACTCTTCGGCGTGTCGTTCGACGAGATCGATGTTGTCGTTCATCCGCAGTCGGTGATCCACTCGATGGTCAGCTACACCGACGGGGCGACGATCGCCCAACTCTCCATGCCGGACATGCGTCTGTGTATCGGGTACGCGTTGGCCTACCCCGATCGGCTTGATGTGCCGTACGGCGCGATCGACTGGACCACACTGAGCCGGCTCGATTTCCAGCCGCCTGACCTGGAGGCGTTTCCCTGTCTTCGCCTCGCCTACGACGCCGGGAGGGCGGGCGAGACAGCACCTGCGTGGCTGAGTGCTGCGAACGAGGTCGCGGTCGAGGCCTTCCTCGCCGGGTCGATCCGATGGGTCGACATCGGCGAGGTGGTCGACGCCGCACTCCAGCGTTGGCCCGGGTCTCCCGCGAGCGATGTCGATGCGGTGCTGGCGGCCGACGCGCAGGCGCGCGATGTCGCATTGGCGGTGATCTCCGCGAAGATGGCGTAATGCAGACCGAGACCCCGGTGCCCCCGCCGGAATCGGACTCGGCGTCGGCGAACGACACCGAGACCACCAACGATTTCAGCGGCCCGATCCTCATGATCGCCGCGATCCTCGCCCTCGGCTTTCTTGCCAGCTGGGGATGGGCCTTTTTTGTCGTTGCGCTGATCTTCATGATCTTCATGCACGAACTCGGTCACTACCTCACGGCGCGCTGGACCGGCATGAAGGTCACGGAGTTCTTCATCGGTTTCGGGCCTCGACTCTGGTCGTTCCGCAAGGGCGAGACCGAATACGGCGTCAAAGGCATCCCCGCCGGTGCGTACGTCCGAATCATCGGCATGAACAACCTCGATCCGGTCGAGCCGGGCGACGAGCAACGTTCGTACCGGGTCAAGTCATGGCCGCGCAAGATGCTGGTCGTCTCGGCCGGCTCTGCGATGCACTTCATCATGGCGATCGTTTTGCTCGCTGCGCTCGCGTTCTTCTATGGCGCGCAGAACGATGACGGCGCCTGGCAGGTTTCCCGGACGTCACAGGCGAGCGCCGCCGCCGAACTCGGCATCGAACCGGGCGACGTGATGCTCAGTGTCGGAGGCGAGGAGGTCACCGGCTTCCTGCAGTTCGGTGACCTTGTCCGGGCCCGTGGAGGTGAACTCACCGAGTTCACCTGGGAACGCAACGGCGAGGTCATCACCGATTCCGTCGTCATCGGCAGTCGTCTCACCGCCGAGGGCGCAGACGCATTCCAGGGACTCATTGAGCGCGACCGCATCCTCGCGATCGAGGGCGCCGACGTCACCAGCTGGGACGACGTCCTCATCGCGCTCGAAGGCCGGGAGGGCGAGTTCGTCGACATCACGGTCGACCCGGTCGGTGAGCAGTTCCCTCGCGTCATGATCGACGTCGAGATCCTCGACATCACGTCGGTCGAGAACCCCACCGTCGGGTTCTTCGGCGTGGGCGATGAGCCGCTGCTCGACGATCTCGGTCTGCTCGGGTCGGCACGGCATGGGGTCACGACCTTCGGCGAGTGGATCGTGGTTTCCGGTGAGGCGTTGGTGCAGTTCTTCACCCCGAGCACCCTCGGGAACTTCTTGACCGACACCCTCGGTGGTGGCGCTGATCTCTCCACCGCCACCGACGTGGCCGAGCAGCGCGAGATCAACAGTCGAGCACTCGACATCCGCAACCCGGACGAGGAGCGGATCCTGTCGATCTATGGCGCCGCCCGACTCGGCGCCAATGCGAGTTTCGAAGGCCAACTCCAACTGCTCGCGATTCTCAACATTTTCATCGGTGTGTTCAATCTCTTGCCCCTGCCCCCGCTCGACGGCGGACACGTGGCCATCGGCACCTACGAGCGCCTCCGCTCGGTGGGCGGCCGCAAGCACGAGGTCGACTACGCCCGGGTGCTGCCCCTGACCTACGCAGTGTTCGCCTTTCTCGTCGTCATCGGGGTCTTCGCCCTGGCCCGCGACATCATCGATCCGATCGACATCGGCTGAGCCGGCGGGCGTGTCGCCCGTCATCTCCGAGGGCGCGTCGGGCCGGTAGCGTTGGGCTCGTGGAGTTCACGCAGAGCTTCCCTCGCCGGGAGACCCGACAGATCATGGTCGGCGACGTCCCGGTCGGCGGAGGTGCCCCCATCACGATCCAGTCGATGACGATCACCAAGACGGCGGATCACGAGGCGACCCTGCAGCAGATTTACGGGTTGGCCGCAGCCGGCTGCGACATCGTGCGTTGCACGTGCAACGAGCCCGAGGCGGCGGAGGGACTCGCCCGTATCGTGCCGCGTTCGCCGGTGCCGATCATCGCCGACATCCATCACCAGTACCGACGTGCACTCGAAGCACTCGAGGCCGGGGTCCACGGCCTTCGCCTCAATCCGGGCAATATCCGCAAGCCTGAGCACATCAAGACCGTCGCCCGCGAGGCCAAGGACCGGGGTATTCCGATCCGTATCGGGGTGAACGGCGGCTCACTCGATCCAGCCCTGTACGACAAGTACGGCGGCAAGGTCACGCCGGAAGCGATGGTCGAGTCGGCGTTGCAGGAGATTGCCTACTTCGAGGAGGTCGACTTCGACCTCATCAAGATCTCGGTGAAAGCATCCTCGGTCCCGCTGATGATCGAGGCATACCGGCAGCTCAGCGAGGCCACCGATCATCCACTGCACCTCGGTGTCACCGAGGCAGGTCCGCCACCGACGGGAACCTTGAAGGCCACGGCCGGTATCGCGACCCTGCTCGCCGAAGGCATCGGTGACACGATCCGGTACTCCCTCACCGCCGATCCGGTCGAAGAGGCCAAGGCCGGCCGTCAGCTGCTCGAGGCCATGGGCCTGCGCGAGCGCAAGAACATCGACCTGATCGCGTGTCCGTCATGCGGTCGCGCCGAGGTCGACGTCTACACCGTTGCCCAGGACGCCATGACCGCCTTCGGTGAGCGGGAGATCCCGCTGCAGGTCGCCGTGATGGGCTGTGTTGTCAACGGGCCGGGAGAGGCCCGCGATGCCGATCTCGGCATCGCGGCGGGAAACAAGCGCGGCCACCTGTTCGTGAAAGGCCAGAACGTCATGGTCGTTCCTGAGGACGAGATGGTCGACACCCTCGTCGAATGGGCCGAGTTCATCCACGAGCACGGCGCCGATGCCGCCCTGGAAAAGGCAAAGGCCACCAAGGACGCCGCCCGTAAGGCTGCGCAAGAGGATCGAGATCGGAACCTCGGAGAGCGTGGCGAGGACGCCAACGAGTCCGAGGCCGTCATCGCCGAGATCCGTCGCGGCGAGGGCTGAGGTGGCGAAGGCCGTGGTCTCGGTCGCCAATCGGCGTATCGACCTCCCCGGAATCGCCGTCGAGGGGTCGAGTGTCCGTCTCTCCCGCCTTCGTGCCGGGTTCGTGTCGGCGCTTGCGTCATCGGATTCCTGATACACTCTCCCCATCGTTCTTCAGCCGGTTTCGGATGAGGCGTGGCCGCAGGCCACGCCTTTCTCAGTTCCGGCGCCGTTTCCGTCCCGATGACCACGAAAGGGGAGTGCCATGGCTGTTGTCGATCGAGTCCGTGAGCTGGTGGCCCCCGTCGTGGCTGATGTTGGCGCCGAACTCTACGACGTCGAATTCAACGGCGGGATTCTGCGGATCCTGGTCGATGCCGATGGCGGCATCGGTATCGACGCAATCAAGACGATCTCGAAATCCTCGAGCCGAGTGCTCGACGAGGCCGATCCGATCCCGGGCCGCTACACCCTCGAGGTCTCCTCGCCGGGGCTCGAGCGGCCGCTCCGCACCCGCCTGCACTACGAGCGGGCGGTCGGAGAGACCGTGAAGATCAAGACGTTCGCCGATGTCGACGGCAACCGCCGCTTCTCCGGCACCCTTGTGGGCGCCACAGAAGACGGAATCATGCTGGAAATCGACGGCGACCTGCGAGCGTTTGCCTACGACGACGTGGCGAAGGCCCGCACCGTGTTCGAATGGGGCGGCGCCCCCAAGCCCGGCCAGGGCGACAAGCGTCCGAGCATCCCAGAATCGCAGAGAGAGGCTCACTGATGAACCAGGACATGATGGAGGCGCTGCAGGCGCTCGCCACCGACCGAGGCATCTCCGTTGATGCGCTCTTTGGGGCGCTCGCCGACGCCCTCGAGCACGCCTACAAGCGCATGCCGGATGCGTACGAGTACGCCTGGGTGACGATCAACCCCGAGACCATGGAGTTCCAGGTCTTCGCCCAAGAACTCGACGAGGACGGCGAGCCCGTCGGCGACGAGTTCGAGGTCACCCCCGACAACTTCGGACGCATTGCGGCACAAACCGCCCGCCAAGTGATGACCCAGCGCATCCGTGAGGCCGAACGCGAGCTGAAATACGAGGAGTACGCCGGCCGCGAAGGCGACATCGTCACGGGCATGATCCAGCAGACTGACGCCCGCTACACGCTGCTGGACCTCGGTCGAGTGGAGGCGCTTTTGCCCCAGGCCGAGCAGGTGCCGTTCGAACGCCCCGACTCGAACGCCCGCATCAAGGCGTACATCGTCGAAGTCCGCAAGACGGCCAAGGGCCCGCAGATCGTCGTCAGCCGCACCCACCCGGGTCTGGTGAAGCGTCTTTTCGAGCTCGAGGTCCCTGAAATCGCCGACGGGATCGTGGAGATCAAGGCCTGTGCTCGCGAACCAGGCCACCGCACCAAGATCGCCGTGTGGTCCAACGATGCGAACGTCGACCCGGTCGGCGCCTGTGTCGGCGCCCGTGGCGCTCGCGTTCGCCAGGTCGTCAACGAGCTTCGTGGCGAGAAGATCGACATCGTGCCGTTCCATGAGGATCTGCAGGAGTTCGTCACCCGCGCTCTGAGTCCGGCGAAGGTCACCGAGGTTCGTCCCGACGAGATGACCGGCGACTGCGATGTCATCGTGCCCGACTTCCAGCTGTCGCTGGCGATCGGCAAGGAGGGCCAGAATGCCCGTCTTGCCTCTCGTCTCACCGGTTGGGGGATCAACATCAAGTCCGAGACCCAGTTCGCCGAGGAGCAGGCGTACGCCGAGGGGGTCGAGTGGGCCGATGGCGAGTGGATCCAGGATCCCGAGACCGGCGAGAACTTGTGGCAGCCCGCCGATGGCAGCGACCCGATCTCCGAGGCCGACTATCTGGCCATGCAGGAAGAAGAGGCGGCTGCGGCCGACCAGGCTCCTGTGACCGATGACGAGTACGCCGAGGACGAGGCCGGTGATGGCCCCGTCGCCGAGGCGGACGACGACTCGGCTACCGACGACGAGGCCGAATAGCGGTTCTGATGCCGATTCGGACCTGTGTGGGGTGCCGTGAGCGCCGTGAACAGGCTGAATTGGTGCGGATCCGGGCAACTCCGGACGGCCTCGCATGTGGGCGAGGTCCAGGCCGGGGGGCATATGTGTGCCTCGATCAGGCATGCCTCGACGCAGCCATTGCTCGAAAGGCCATCGGTCGGGCCCTGCGAACCGCGGCAGATGCGGATGATCTCGCTAGGCTTCAGAAGTCGTGGCCATTGCTGCCTGACGCGCGTGCGCGCCAGCAGGACTGACCACTGACGGCGCAGATTGTGTCGTCGAACAAGTGAGCGATCCGGCGGGTTCGAGAGCGAACACCGGGTCAGAAGGGCAATCGCCTCAGTGCCAAACAACATCCGCGTCTACGAACTCGCACGAGAGCTCGGCATGACCAATGCCGAGACGCTCGATCTCGCCGAGTCCTTGGGGATCGGCGTCAAGAGCCACTCCTCGAGCATCGTCGACGCGCAGGCCGACCGTGTCCGCCGCAAGGCCGAGCGTGAGGGTCTGGTTCGCGATGAGCAGCCCGAGGAGCCGAAACCGGCGAAGAAGGCAGCCAAGAAGTCGACCAAGAAGGCCGCCAAAAAGGCGACGAAGAAGGCAGCCACGAAGAAGGCGGCAGCCAAGAAGGCCGGAGCGAGCGTGGAGGCACCGGCCGACGATGCCGGCGACGAGGAAGCCGTTGGCGCCCCCGATCCGGTCATCGACGAGCCGACGGTCGCGACCGAACCGGTGGTTACGGAGCCGACCGCTCCTGAGTCCGAGACGCCGGCTGCCCCGGCCCGCGTGATCTCCTCGAGCGGGAGCGCTGCGCCCCCGAAGAAACTGACCGCGCCCGAGGATGCTCCGGCACCGGTGGCGAAGAAGGTCGTCAAAAAGGTCGTGAAGAAGGTCGTCAAGAAGGTCGCCGTCGATCCGTCGACGCGGCCGCCGACCTCGGGCTCGGGCAAGCCGATTCCTCCACCTCCGCCGCCGCGTTCCGCTTCGGGCAAGGCGATTCCGCCACCCCCGGGTGGCCGTCCCAGCGCACCCGGCGGTGGTCGCCCGGGTGGGCCGGCTCGCGGCCCGATGCCGGGTGGCCGTCGTCCCAGCGGCCCTCGTGATTCCGTGCCGGGCGCTGGTGCTCCTCCTACCGGTGGCCGCGGTGGTCCAGGTGGTCCCGGTGGCCGTGGCGGTCCCGGTGGCCGTCCGGGTGGTCCTGGTCAGCGCCCGCCCCGCCGCAAGGGTCGTCGCCGTCGCAACCGCGAAGCACTTCAGCCGATGGATGTGCCGAGCTACACGCCGGTGGATGCACCGGTCCCCGAGGGCGAGGTTGTCGTCGAGCGGGCCTCGACTGCGCTCGATCTCGGCCCGAAGCTCAACCGCACGGCGGCCGACGTCGTCCGATTCCTCATGCAGGCTGGCGAGATGGTCACCGCCACCCAGTCGCTGAGCGACGACATGATCGAACTGTTCGCCGCCGAGATCGGTGCCGAAATCCGTCTGGTCGATCCGGGCGAGGAGCAGGAGGTCGAACTCCAAAAGCTGCTCGTCATCGACGACGAGTCAGGCGACGACGCGCCGCTGCGTCCGCCGGTGATCACGGTGATGGGTCATGTCGACCACGGCAAGACGCTGTTGCTCGACCGCATCCGGAACGCCAACGTCGCCGACGGTGAGGCCGGCGGCATCACGCAGCACATCGGTGCGTATCAGGTCGAGCGCGACGGCCAGAAGATCACCTTCATCGACACCCCGGGCCACGCTGCGTTCACCCAGATGCGAGCCCGCGGTGCGGAGTCCACCGACATCGTCATCTTGATGGTGGCTGCCGACGACGGCGTCATGCCGCAGACCATTGAGGCGATCAATCACGCGAAGGCGGCCGAGGTGCCGATCATCGTGGCGGTCAACAAGATCGACCGTGAGAACGCCGACGTCGACAAGGCGATCGCCGGCGTGGCCGAGCACAACCTCGTTCCCGAGGAGTGGGGTGGCGACACGATCTTCCAGCGGGTTTCGGCGTTGCAGAACATCGGTATCGATGAACTGCTGGATCAGATCTTGCTTGTCGCTGAGGTCGAGGATCTTCGTGCGACTCCCGAGGGCCGAGCCCAGGGCGTCGTTCTGGAGTCGAACCTCGATATCGGTCGGGGTCCGGTGGCCACCGTCCTCGTCCAGAGCGGCACCCTTCGGGTCGGTGACCCGATGGTTGCCGGTGCGGCGTGGGGCCGTGTCCGTGCCCTGATCAACGATCATGGTGAGCAGGTCAAGGAAGCCGGCCCGTCGACGCCGGTCCAGGTCCTCGGCCTCTCCGAGGTCGCCGACGCTGGCCGGGAGTTCGTCGTTGCGCCGAATGAGAAGGTGGCCGGCCGGGTGGCCGACACCCGTGAGCACTGGCAGCGTCAGTCGTCGCTCGGCCGCGAAGCGCACGCCCTCGCCGGCGGCGCCAAGCTCGAGGACATCTTCGACCAGATCCAGCGGGGCGAGGCGGCCACGCTCAACCTGATCATCAAGGCCGACGTCAACGGTTCGCTCGAAGCCCTCACCGAGTCGCTCCGGAAGCTGGAGCGTGACGAGGTCAAGATCGGCTTCGTGCACCGAGGTGTCGGCGGGATC
>Ga0255768_10000188_pt1 | contig 63918 bp, 53 predicted proteins | sample 071ome_33_FD_179983 | JGI IMG/M metagenome (GOLD analysis project Ga0255768, IMG submission 179983) | Coastal salt marsh microbial communities from the Groves Creek Marsh, Skidaway Island, Georgia - 071412AT metaG (version 2) | ecosystem: Environmental > Aquatic > Marine > Intertidal zone >... | reverse complement strand
GGGCGGTCGACCTTGTGGTGCAGGTTGCGTCGCCCGGCTCGGTGGCGTCGGGGATGCAGCGCATCGGTCGGGCCGGCCATCAGGTCGGCCAGCCGAGCGTCGGCAAGATCTTCCCGAAGCATCGAGCTGATCTGCTCGAAGCGGCGGTGGTCGTCGACCGCATGCATCAGGGGTTGATCGAGGAGACGTACTTCCCGCGAAACCCGCTCGACGTGCTCGCCCAGCAACTCGTGGCGATGTGTGCGATGGACGACTGGGAGCTCACTGATCTCACGCACCTGATCCGCCGCTGCGCGAACTTCGGTGATCTGTCCGATGAGGTGCTCGGCAACGTGCTCGATCTGTTGTCAGGCACGTATCCGAGCGAGGAGTTCTCCGAGTTGCGGCCGCGGATCGTGTGGGATCGCGTCACCGGTCAGCTTCGAGGGCGGGCGGGCTCGCAGCGGCTCGCGGTGACCAACGCGGGCACGATCCCCGATCGGGGTCTGTTCGGGGTGTTCCTCCCCGACGGCACTCGGGTCGGTGAACTCGACGAGGAGATGGTCTACGAGAGCCGGGTGGGGGAGACGTTCCTGCTCGGCGCCTCAACCTGGCGGATCGAGGACATCACCTACGAACGGGTGGTCGTCACCCCTGCGCCAGGCGTTCCCGGCAAGATGCCGTTCTGGCACGGCGACGGACCAGGTCGACCGCTCGAGCTCGGGCGAGCGATCGGTGCGTTCGTGCGTGAAGTTCGCCAGCTCGACGACGCCGCCGCGATCGAGCGCCTCCAGCAGCGCCACGGTCTCGACGATCTCGCAGCCGAGAACCTACTCACCTACCTCACGGACCAGGCCGAGGCCACCGGGGTCGTGCCCGACGACCGCACGATCGTCGTCGAACGCTTCCGAGACGAGATCGGTGATTGGCGAGTGTGTGTGCTCACGCCGTTCGGTGCGCAGGTTCACGCCCCGTGGGCGATGGCGTTGCAGGCCCGCCTCGGTGAGGAGAGGGGGAGCGAGATCGATCTCATGTGGAGCGATGACGGCATCGTGATGCGGCTCCCCGAGGCGCTCGAACGGTTGCCGCTCGATGAGTTGTTGTTCGACCCTGATGAGATCGACGACATCGTGATTTCTCGCCTGCCCGATTCGGCGATGTTCGCCGCTCGCTTCCGCGAGTGTTCGGCCCGGGCACTGTTGCTGCCGCGTCGTCGGCCCGATCAGCGCACCCCGCTGTGGCAGCAACGTCAGCGGGCCGCCGATCTGCTCAACGTGGCTGCCAAGTATCCGACCTTCCCGATGCTGCTCGAAGCCACCCGCGAGTGCGTCAACGACGTGTTCGACCTGCCGGCGCTCCGTTCGGTGATGTCGGATCTGCGGAGCCGCAAGGTGCGCATGGTGGCGGTCGACACCGATCAGGCGTCGCCCTTTGCGCAGTCGCTGCTGTTCTCGTGGATCGCCGTCTACATGTACGAAGGCGACGCCCCGATCGCCGAGCGCCGCGCGGCGGCGCTGGCTCTCGATCGGGAGTTGCTGCGTGATGTGCTCGGCGCGGAGGAGCTTCGTGAGCTGCTCGACGCCGAAGTGCTGGCGGACCTTGAACTTGAACTCCAGCTGCTGGTCGATGGCCGCTGGGCCCGCGATGCCGATGAACTCCACGATGTGCTGCGGCGGCTCGGGCCCCTCAACCGGCTCGACCTCGAGGCTCGTTCGGTCGACGGGGCACCGGTCGATGCCTGGGTGCGTTCGCTGCTTGAGGAGCGCCGAGCGATCGAGGTGCGCATCGCCGACGATGATCGCCTTGCGGCGAGTGATGACGCTGCCCGCCTTCGCGATGCCGTAGGGGTGGCGCTCCCGGTCGGTCTGCCGGCGGTGTTCACCGATTCGGTCGACGATCCACTCGGTGATCTGTGTCGTCGCTACGCACGCACTCACGGCCCGTTCCACACCCGCGATGTCGCCCGCTGGTTGGGTATCTCGGAGACCCGTTCGGTGGGCGCGCTCGAACGGCTCGTCTCGGACGGTGATCTTTTGCGGGGCGAGTTCCGGCCCGGTAGCACCGAGCGCGAGTTCTGCGACGACGACGTCCTGCGTCAGCTCCGGCGCCGCTCGCTCGCGTCGCTGCGCCGCGAGATTGAACCGGTCGAGGGCGATGCGCTTGCTCGGTTCTTGCCGGCCTGGCAAGGGGTCGGTTCTCGGCGTCGAGGCATCGATGCGGTAGCTGAAGCGGTCGCCCAGATGCAGGGGGCGGCGGTTGCGGCTTCGGTGATCGAGCGCGACGTCCTGGCCGCACGGGTCAACAGCTACCGCAGCAGCGACCTCGACGAGCTGTGCACGAGCGGCGAGGTCGTGTGGGTCGGTGCTGGTTCCCTTGGCGCCACCGATGGCCGCATCCGTCTCGTGTACCGGGACCAGGTCGGCCTCCTGATCCCTGACATCGACGAGCCATCCGACGACCCGACCCACGAGGCAATCCGCGCCCACCTGCGAGAACGGGGCGCATCGTTCTGGCCCGACCTGGTCGCGGCCGTGCAGGCCGCCGATCTGCCGTACCAGACCGATGTCGTGCACACCGCGCTGTGGGATCTGGTGTGGGCGGGTGAGGTCACCAACGACTCCCTGGCCCCGGTTCGAGCGCTGATCAGCGGTTCGAAGTCGGCATCGACCCCCAAGGCCGGCCGTGCTCGGGGTCGGCGCGCTCGCCCTCGGGTCGGTGGACTCACCGTCCAGGGGCCACCGAGCGCAGTCGGGCGCTGGTCGCTGGTCGAACCACTGCGCCAACCCGTTCCCTCGCCAACCGAACGATCGCTCGCCCAGGCGCACCAGCTGCTCGACCGCTACGGCGTCCTCACCCGCGAGACCGCCCTCGCCGAAGGTGTCTCGGGCGGCTTCGCCGGCGTGTACCCGGTGCTGAAAGCGCTCGAGGAGCGGGGCGAGGTGCGGCGGGGCTACTTCGTCGCCGGGCTCGGGGCTGCCCAGTTCGCCTTGCCGGGGGCGGTCGATCGGCTGCGGGCTGTGCGGGAGGTCGAGCAGGCCGAGGCGCCGGTCGTGCTTGCCGCCACCGATCCGGCCCAGCCATACGGCGCCGCAGTGGCCTGGCCGGATTCGCAGGGTCGTCCATCCCGGAGTGCCGGTGGCCATGTCGTACTCGTCGACGGTGCTCCGATCGTTCTCGTCGAGCGAGGCGGCCGGTCACTCGTGACGTTCCCGGGCGCGGCCGAGACCGATGCGTGGATCGAGGCGGTACAGGGTCTGGTGAAGAACGGGCGACTCGCCAAGCTCGAGATTGCGAAGGTCGATGGCGAGCCGGTGCGGGAGACACCATTGGCGGCTCGCCTCGAAGCCGCCGGTTTCTCGCCCGGGTATCGGGGGATGACGTACCGGGGCTAACGGCTCTCGGCGAGGCCGCGTTCGGCCCGTTCGAGCAGTGCCTGCCCGTATCCGGATTTCAGCAATGGCTCGGCCAACGCCTTGAGTTGTGCTGCGGAGATGAACCCCATCTCGTACGCAGCATCTTCTGGGGAACCGATCTTGAGTCGCTGACGGGTCTCGAGCACCCGCACGAACTCTGATGCCTCGACCAGCGAGGCGAAGGTGCCGGTGTCGAGCCAAGCGAGCCCGCGACCCATCTGGACAACCTCGAGATCGCCGCGCTCGAGATATTTCTGGTTGACGGCTGTGATCTCGAGCTCCCCTCGAGCCGATGGCGAGATCGACTTCGCAATGTCGACGACGTCGGCGTCGAAGAAGTAGAGGCCAGTGACCGCCCAGGTACTTCCGGGGTGCTCCGGTTTCTCTTCGATTGAGGCGGTCCGGCCCGATTCGTCGAAGGAGACGACCCCGTAGCGCTCGGGGTCGGGCACCTCTTTTGCGAACACACATGCGCCGGACTGCGCAGTAGCTGCACGCGTGAGCTGTTCGTGAAGACCACCGCCGTAGAACAGGTTGTCACCGAGAATCAAGGCACAACGTTCACCATCGATGAAGTCCTCGCCGATCAGAAAGGCTTCGGCGATGCCGTTCGGTTCAGCCTGGGTTGCGTAGGAGAGTTCGATGCCCCACTGGCTGCCGTCACCGAGAAGCCGCTCGAAGACAGGACGGTCGACCGGGGTGGTGATGACCAAGATCTCTTTGATCCCGGCCAGCATCAGCACGGACAGCGGGTAGTAGATCATCGGCTTGTCGTAGACCGGCAGCAGCTGCTTCGACGCAGCCATGGTCAACGGGTGAAGGCGGCTTCCGGTGCCGCCGGCGAGGATGATGCCCTTGGTCATAGTCAGGTCCTGAGTTGGCCAGTGTCGAGGATTGTCGAAACCACGCCGGAGAGCGAGTCACGCCAGCCGGGAAGGCGCACGCCGGTGGCGTCGGCGAGGGCGCTGCTGTCGAGTCGGCTGTTGGCGGGACGGGGTGCGATTGTTGGGTAGTCGGCTGTACTGATCGGGTTGGCGGTCGTCGTGAGATCGGCGGCAGCGAAGATGGCCTCCGCGAACTCGTGCCAGCTTGCTTGGTCGGCCCCGGCCAGGTGGTAGGTGCCGTTCGCGTCCATTGAGCTCAGGTGAAGCAGGGCCTCGGCGATGTCGTGGGCGCTGGTCGGGCAGCCGACCTGGTCGTCGACCACCCCGAGTTCGGGAAGCTCGGCACCGATTCGGAGCATCGTCTTGACGAAGTTGTTGCCGTGAGTCGCATACACCCACGAAGTTCGCAGAATGAGGTGGGCGGGGCATGCCCGCGCCGCAGCTTCACCGGCCGCCTTGGTGCGGCCGTAGACACCGAGCGGTGCGATCGGGTCGGACTCGACGTACCAGCCATCCTTCGTGCCGTCGAAGACATAGTCGGTGGAGAGATGGAGGAGTCGAGCGCCATGGGCGGCACAGAGGTCGGCGAGTGATGCGACGCCGTCTGTATTGACTGCCGTCGCCGCTGCTTCATCGCTTTCCGCAGCGTCGACCGATGTGTAGGCGGCTGCGTTGATCACGACGTCGGGCTGCAACCGATCGAACGCTGCGTTGAGCCCGGCCCGGTCGGTGATGTCGACCGTGCTGCGATTGGTGACGGCGATGTCGAGTGCGGCGAACCGTGCGTCGCTGGCCAGTTCGGCGATGGACCGGCCGACCTGGCCGTTGCCGCCGGTGACGAGGACGCGGGTCACGACAACCCCAACCGGCCGCCCGCGTAGGTGCCATCTGCAATCGGCCTCCACCACGATTCGTTGGCGAGATACCAGTCGACGGTGCGAGCGAGCCCCTCCTCGAACGTCACGGTGGGCCGCCAGCCGAGGTCGGCTTGAAGCTTTGATGAGTCGATGGCATAGCGCAGGTCGTGGCCCGGCCGATCGGTGACGAACTCGATCAATCGGCGGCGGGCCCCGGCCTGGGGGACACCGAGCCGCTCGTCGACGAGGTCACAGATCGCCTGCACAACCTCGAGGTTCGTGCGCTCGGCATTGCCGCCCACTAGGTAGGTCTCGCCGGCGACCCCCTTGGCCAAGACCGTGGTCAGCGCAGTGGCATGGTCTTCGACGAACAGCCAGTCACGGACGTTTTCGCCCGTTCCGTACACCGGTAGCGGCTGTTCGGCAATCGCCTTGAGGGTCGCGAGCGGGATCAGCTTCTCGGGGAAGTGGAACGGCCCATAGTTGTTGGAGCAATTGGTGATCAGCACAGGGAGGCCGTAGGTCTCCGCCCACGCTCGGGCGAGATGATCGGCCGATGCCTTGGACGCCGAGTACGGCGAGCGGGGCGAGTAGGGCGTGGACTCCGTAAACGGCACGTCGCCGTGAGCGAGCGCACCAAATACCTCGTCGGTCGATACGTGCAGGAGACGGAAGCCTGCCCCGCCGTCGGGGCGGGCGAGCATCAGGCTTCGCGCTGCCTGCAGAAGGTGCATCGTGCCGACGATGTTCGTCTGCAGGAACTGTTCGGGGCCGTCGATCGACCGGTCGACATGACTTTCGGCGGCGAGATGCATCACGGCGTCGGGCTGATGATCGAGGAACGCTGCCTCGACCGCAGCCCCATCGCAGATGTCGATCTTGAGGTGGTGGTAGCGCTCGTTGTCTGCAACCTCAGCAACGCTGCCTTCGGTTGCGGCGTAGGTGATCTTGTCGACATTGATGACCTCGTGGTCGGTGTCGTTGATCAAGTGACGAACAACGGCCGACCCGATGAAGCCGCAGCCGCCGGTGACGAGAACGCGCATCAGCCCAGCCCTCGGAGGAAATCGGCGAATGACGGAGCGATCGAGTCCTTCTCGGACAGAATGGCGTCGACGCTGTCGACGGGCCAGTCGATCGCGAGGTCGGGATCGTCGAACCGGATGCTCCTTTCGTAGTCGGGAGCGTAGAAGGCTGTGACCTTGTAGCTCACCACCGTCTCGTCGGCGAGCGTGCAGAAGCCGTGTGCGAATCCAGCTGGAATCCAGATCGCCCGGTTGTCTCCCGCTCTCAGCTCAAAGCTGGTGCTTTGGCCGACGGTGGGCGAGTTGAGCCGGAGGTCGACTGCAACATCGAAGATCGCCCCGTGCAGGACCCGAACCAGCTTGCCCTGAGCGTGAGGCTCGGCTTGGAGGTGGAGACCTCGAACCGTGCCGGACGACGATGAGAACGACTCGTTGTCTTGAACGAACTCAGAGTTGACGCCGAAATCGGCCATCGTCTTTCGGTTGAACGTTTCCGCGAAGGTGCCCCGCGAATCTACGACGGCGCGCGCCTGAAGTTCGAGCACGCCAGGGAGAGGCTCGCCAAGCAGCTCCATCGTCATCGCCCTCTCTTCCGAGCCTAAGGAAGGTCAGGCTAACGAAACGAGAGCCGAGGAGGCAGAATCACCGCTCCGAACGGTTCGAGCAGCTCTCGGCCTGCTCGATGGACGCTTACTTGGGGTCGGCCAACTCCAAGTGAGCGCAGTCGGATCAATTAGGCATCGCCGAGCAGTGTCGTAATCATTGTGTTGAGCGCATCGGTCATTTGTCGCCAGGCAGGACCAGGATCGGTGGGCCCGCGTGCGAAGGCTGGACAGTCCGGGCTCGAGAGCCGATCGAACGCGTCTGCCAGGCTGCTGAAGTCCGGTTCGTGGACGGGGATTCCGCGAAGTTCGCCGATCTCATGACTACCAACAAAGACACAGTTTCCTCGGCCTAGCGCATATGAGACGTAGGGTTCCATTTCGTTGACGACGATGGGCCGTCCTGATGATTCAAACTCATAAAGGTGAAGGCCGAGTCCTTCCCAACGACTCACGCCCACTGCTACATCCACTTGAGACATAAGGGCGCGCTGCTGGTCGGCTGGCAGGTCAGCCGTGATTCGTTGGATCCGGCGGTCTTCGCCATCGGAAGGCAGAGTGACCGAATCAGCCTGATGAGCCTGATGCCTGGATCGAAGCGCCTGCAGATCGTCCGGACGCACGAGGTCCCCCGGACGGATTGGCCGCTGCGATTTGACGATAAGACGCGCGTTGGCAGCCGCCCCTGCGCAAAACGCATCAACGACCACGCCAAGCGGCTTGCGCTCGGAGAGGTAACCGCCGACGAAAAGAAACACGGTGCCATCGTGCTCCCTGGTAGGTGCCTCGATCGCCTCTGATGGATGAACCGCAAAGGGGATGTCGACGACCGACTCCAGACCGAGCTCGCGGTAGCGGTAGGAACTCCACGGGTTCAATGCATAGAAGACGTCGAAGGCATCGCGGGACGCTTCTGCCTCCACCCTTGTGAAGTCCTCGCACATGTAGGTGCCAGCCGTTGCGAAGCCAGCCGTTCGTAATCGCGAAATTGCGTCAAAAGATTTGTTCTGGAAGAACAGAATTGCGTCGAGTTGATTGAGACGTGCCCAGTGAAGGTACTCGTCGTGACTGATCTCAAATCGACGCGCTCTCGTGACGTTTGGCTGGACCCAGATGCCGTCAGCGGCAATGTAGTTCGGCCGATGAAAGTTCTCGGTTGTTGGTCGGGCGAGCACGAAGGTTCGGTGGCCTGCTTCGTCCAGCGCTCGGCGAAGTGTCCGCATCACCGTTGCTTGGCCTCGGTTGAACCAGTACGTAACGAGTCCAACTCTCATGGCTCAGGCAAATGCGTCGGAGTGGTGGGGTCGGTCGGCTCCATCGGCTTGTCAGCCAGTAGAGCTGATCGCTGGCGGAAATGAACTCACACAACGCAGCGTATTGGGAGGCCGGGTCGACGTTGTTGCTTACTGTGTTGCGTTCGCCCTTACTCAACGAATTGGTAGCCGGCGGCTTCGAGTTCGGCGCCCATGCCGAGTCGCGTAGCGGCCTCTTTCCATCTCGCATCCTCCGGCGCGAACGCCGGCTCCGACTTGCGCACGGAAGCTGCGGCCCAATCTAACGTTCCTTGCCGGGGCGGCAGCGAGAGGAGCTCGAAGATTTCTTCGACACAACGGCGGGGATTGGCTACGAAGTCCTCTTGGCGCAGCAGGCGGTACCGATCTCCGAACAACGCCCTGCCATCTTGATGGGTCCGGCGAAAACTTTCTCGCCAGACCAAGAGGCAACGTTCGACATCGGACAGTGCTCCGAGTTGCTCCCTTTCAGCATCGTCGAGAAGCGAATCGGCGAGGTAGTACGACGACCAGTTCTTGCCGCGCTCAGCGAAACCGAAGAAATCATCACCAGCGGCAAATCCTCGTTTCCTCTCATGCCCGGCGAGATGAGATGTCACGACCGACCGTGGCTCGCGCACGAGGTGGAGAAGCGTTGCGTTTGAATCCAAACCAAAAAGGATCGGGAGGCGCGCAGCCATGCGAGTGAACTTGATGACAACCGGGCCTTCGGCCGACACCAACTCCTTGAGGAACGCTTCGGCGTGGACGGGAAGCTCGGTCGTGAATTCGGTCTCCGGATTGAGTGGAGCGCCAGCGTTCATGTCGCGCTCAGTGACCTTCCATCGACGCATGAAATCATTGCGACGACTTCGTGCTGAGGCGAAGAGGTCAACGTTGCGAAGTCCACTGCCTCCACCGATTGAGGGGCGATGCATCCGGGCAAGTGGCTCGTAGAAACACGCGAAACGACCATCGCTCAAGAAAATGTCGAAGAACACGGTTGTGCCTGACCGACGCATGCCCTGAAGGAAGACGTTCATCAAAATCGAAACGTAGCGAATGCAGCCCGGCTCTGTGCGGCGAGGCTTCACTCTGGATTGTGCCTCGGTGGCGTTGCCAGGTCCTTAGCGTGAGCGCGCACAGAACAGAAACCTCCGCAGGTTTGTGCGCGTCAACGCCTCAGAAAGCACGTTCTGTGTAACAGCGTCGCCTCCGCTGCCCAGCGGTTTGGTCACTCATAACGATGAGGAATCAGGCTGGCGCCCGCAGCCAGGGGGTCCCTTGCCCGCTTCAGCTGCTTCGCTCAACGCCTACGTCGCTGCCGGGAAGCCACCACTCGCCGAAGCACGCTCCTGCGGCGGCGACGAGCGCATCCCGGTCATTTGTGTTGACCCCAGCCAACACGGCGCGGCCGACGGCTCGAGTGGATGTGACTTCTAGCAGTTCTTCGCCGCGTTCATCAACCACGTGCAGGACGCCGAGCATGTCAGATTGCAGACGAGCCCGAAGCAGGTCGACAGTGTCTGAAGTAACCCGGATGGGGGCAAGTGGGCGGGCTTGATAGGGGACCGCCGAGCGGTCGCGTGGTGAGTACGCGTCCGCTGCTGTGAAGCGCTCGTCGGCGTGTTGAAATTCGTCCACGAGGAACCGAACGTCGTTCGTGTCGGTGACGACCCATGACGCAATCTCCGCCTGATCGCGGACCTCGGTAAGGTCGACGATGAGAGTTGGAACCGAAGGGCATCGTTTCGACCTCCTGCGAAACCCGGGGGCCGCAATGAGGTCCTGCATGAGCGGCTCTCGTCGCTCCTTCGTTTCGGCAGCTTTGCCCGTGTCAAAGTGACGCCGACCCTGATGCCAGAGCTGGGCCTCCCGATCAAGGACGAGGAGTGAACCGGCGGTGTGCGCCCGAAAGCCGAACTCAGTGTCCTCAATCCCCCGAACGCCGAGTTCACGAAGGCCGCCAAGTCTGTCGAAGAGATCTCGATGGAGGGCCATGACCGCTCCGATCACAATGCGGAACAGGTCTGGCGCGTCGGTGGTGAGATCGTGTGTCCTCGTGAAGGTGTTGTCCCGCCATGACTGGTCATGCGAGGCGATCGGCCTCAGGAGCTCTGCGAGTGAGTCCTCGGTGATCGCAGCATTCAGCTCGTCCCTTGGCAACACCTCGTCATCGAAGAAGCCGAGAATTGCTGTGACCATCGCCGCCGGATCGGTGAGGCACCAGCGAGCTAAGGACTCCACCGCGCGTGGCCCAGCGAGGATGTCGGTGTCGAGGAAGAGAAGCACTTCGCCAGTTGCATCTCTCGCTCCGATGTTCCTGGCCCGTCCGGCACCGAAGGTCCCGTCTGTGTCGCGGCGAACGGTTGCGACTGGAACAGCGCCAATGCGCTCGGGAAGCTTGAGCGCCGGTTCGGATCCGTCATCGACGACGACGATCTCAAGGAGATCTGAAGGGTACGTCTGATGAGCAAGAGACTGAAGAAGGCTGCTGAGCCGGTTCGGGCTATCCCTCGTCGGCACGATGACGGAGACTTTGGCCGTCGGTGCCCAGTCGCCGATCGCAGGTACGTCCAGACAGTGCCACTGGTTCTGGAAGACCGTCATAGGGCACGTCCCCACCGTTGATGAACGCTCTCCGGTCCGCGGATCGCAGCAAACGCGGTATCAAGCCCGCGTCGCTGGTCGATTGCGCCACGCAAGAAGTAGCTGTCGTCAGCCGTCCATGTGTGGTGGTGCTTGTCCCCACGAGCACGCAACATCATGAAGCCGAACCCTGAGGTTCGGTAGGTGTTCCCGCCTGCATTTTGCACGTCTTCAATCAGCAGCGAGTCGACCCTGCTTCGCGATCTGCGCCATCCGCCGAGATCCCGGAGATCGCTCCGTGCAATCGACAGCGTGGCACCACAGATGGTCGGGCTGAATGCCTCGGCCGAGCTTTTGAGACGGCGCACGGTGATGTCAAGCCCTGCGAGGTAGGCGAATTCGGCGGCCTTGCCCACCAGGGTCGCTCCGCTGTACTCACGGGCCTGGACCAGGTCTCCGACGTGATCTACATCGTAGAGATCGTCGTCATCCCACTTCACCAGAAGCTCTCCACCCGCTGCGGCTGCGGCGGTGTTCAAGGCCTCGCCGAGTGAGTGGTGCTGGGGCACTCGACACACAGTGAGACGCTCACCGAGGAGCCTTTGTGCGTGGTCAACGTCCGCCTTGGAGAATGCCTCGCCGTGAAGCGCAGCTACTACTTCAAGGTCCGCATAGCTTTGCGCCGCAAGCTGTCCTGCCCAGACAGGGATCATTGCGGGCCGGTTCGAGGCGATCGTGACGGTCACCGAGGGTTGTCGGATTCCGGGCCGGTCGTTTTCGCAAAGAAGTTGGTCGACGATTGCCCGAGGAGATGCCGCCTCAAGCACGATGCGGCGCTGGACGCGGGACCATTGCTCGCGTTTGACCTCATGCGTGAGCGTCCTCGCCTCGGTCGCAGCGAATGACTCAGCAACCGAGGAGGGAAGGAATGGGACGAGGGTGAGGGCGTCGGTGCATGCGACGGGAAGGCCGCAGGCTGCGACATCGACGAGCATGCGGGCGCGTGTGCTGTTTTCGTCGTGGAGAGTGTGGACATCGAGTAAGCCGAGGTAGGACTGGACCCGATTGCGGAACTCGTCGGGCTTGCTCGAAGGATTCGGGAGATCGTCGAGATCAACGACCTCGACAATGCGGCCGGGCGGGGTGCTGATCGGTGGCACTGGGCGCGTACCTGTTCGGATGGCCAGAAACTTTTGGTTGTGTTCGCGGTGGAACCCGAGCGGGTTCAATCCGGGCCGCAGCGGCGCCAGTCTGTCGCTGACCGCAACAACGGTCGTGTGAAGGTCATCAACGATTGCGCTTGCATTGGCTGGAACGGAACCATTTGAGGTCAGACAAAGATCAAGATGGGTTGGGGAGCCGGCCATCGGGTCGACAACCTCAACGGCGCCGAGCCACGCCGGATCGATGCCTGTCCCAACAACAGCGTTGAGCCCGAAGCAAGGCATCGTCCACTTTGTGTTCGATGAGTTGCGCTGGCTCGGTTTTTTCCTCGGGTTCTTCGAGCCGCTTGAGAGGGCAATCGCGCGACGGCCAAAGGATTCGGGCAGGTGCTTGGCGACGCGCCGCGCACCCGGACGCTTTGAGGCCTGAACGACGAGCACCCTGACGCTCGTCGACCAGAGCGACGCCACCCGATTAATCAGCCGACGCGCTCCTTGGCGAGCTGCCCGAATCGCAACGAGGGGCAGTTTCGCGAAGCGAACCAACCGATGACCGACCTGGTAGCTGACGCTGGCCCGAACCTTCGCTGCTTCGGCCTGAGCGATAGTGAGTTTGGACTGAACATCGGCGAGTTCGGTCCGCAGCGACTCCATGGCGGCTGCTGACGCTCTCCCCGCCTTGTCCCGCGCTGAAGTCTCCGATGCGGCAGTTTCCTGGAGCACACGGATCTTTCGTTCAGCGCGGGCCTGAGATTCGACTGCTCGGTCAAGTTGTCCGTGTATCACCGAAAGCTCAGCCAACCGGTGCCTGATCTCGGCCAGCGCAGGGTCACCTTCTGCGTCACGTGCCGGGTCCGGGGTGCCCGCTTGCCATCCTGAGTAGATCAGGTCCATCAGATCGCCGCACCACGACGTGAAGATTGATGACTGGCTGTCGTTCCATTCACGAGAATCGATCACGCGGGCAACGCGGTTGGCTTTGGTGTCTGTGGCATTCGGTTTGGTCGTGCGGGCGTTGAGTTGCGGGATTGCCCAGTTGGCGGGAGCAGAGATCTCCAAGAACTCAGCCAGATCGTCGAGGGTCGGGTGATCCAGATCCTCGAGCCGTACGTGTCGCCACCGATCCGGATCGAGTGTGTTGAGGTCGTCGCGGATGATCTCGTTGGTGCGGTTCCAGAGCCAGCACACCCGGTCGAATGGTGGAAGCTCTTCCCACTTCTCGTTCGACATCTCACCAAGGTGGTCGGCTCGGAGTCGGTTTCGCTCCCAGACGGTGTCGCGAATTCGGGTCGAGTCGAACCAGCCTCGCTGGTGTCCGCTGGCGACGACGTCTCGCCCGTCTCGCGTGAGCCAGATGAAGCGAGCGTCCGGAAATGCTTCTACGAGTGCCGGCACGGCAAGCGACAAGCGGTTGTTGCTTTCACCGTAGGTGCGCCCGCCCATCTGCTGGGGTCGGGTCTCACGCAATTGGGCAACGAGGCTTTCGAGCGGAAGTTCCCCGTAGCGATAGGCGGCCGTCTCCTCAACCAGGTAGGGAACTGGTTCGTGAAGACACAGAGCATCCGAACACTGCGAGAGCAGGTTTGAGATCGTTCGCGAACCAGCTCGACCGGTACTCAGCACGAAGAACACGGGGAAACGTTATCGGACACCCAGTTCAGCGAAAGCGCTAGGTACTGTTGCGCACAGGTGGGCTCCGCTAGCCGACTTCAACCATCTATGAACCAATCGCCACACCCCGAAAACGACGAACTGTTCCCGATCGGTCGGGTGGATCCGCTCATGGACTACCTCCGAGACATCTGGCGACGGCGAGACTTCATCATCCAGGTGCCACTCAACGAACTGCGGGTGCAGAACGCCAACACCTTTCTGGGCAACATCTGGCTGGTACTGAACCCCGCGCTGTCGGTCGGCGTGTATTTCATCGTGTTCGGTCTCATCGTGGATGTGAGAAGAGGCGTTGAGGACTATCTCGCCTTCCTCACGATCGGGGTGTTCGTCTTCTCATCGAGCCAACGGGTGATCGTGAACGGAGCGGGCGCCGTCGCTAGGAATCTCGGCCTTATCCGGACAATGCGGTTCCCGCGAGCGATCCTTCCGCTCGGAACCGCTGTGTCCGGGGTGATTTCCTTTGGACCGGTTCTGCTGGTCACGCTCGCAGTGACGATCGGTTACGGCAATTTTCCAACGTGGCGATGGGCAGCCCTCTTGCCGGTCTTTGCGCTCCAGGTACTTTTCAACCTCGGCGGGAGCTTCTTCATGGCCCGCCTCAATCACGTGTATGCGGACCTTGAGTACACGTTGCCGTATCTCTTCCGTCTGCTCTTCTACTTGTCAGGTGTGCTCTATTCGGTCGACCGATTCGTGCAGGACGAAAGCCTCCGCTTCTTCTTTGCCCTTAATCCGATGTACTGCTTCCTCAGCATCTGGCGTTGGGCGTTGCTGGATCTGCCTCTGCGCGCTGAAGTTGTTGGTGGCGCCTTGATTTCGGGTTTGGTTGCCCCGGTCGCCGGGTTCCTTTTCTTCCGGGCCGGCGAGGCGACCTACGGGCGGGCGGATTGATGCACCTCGCAATCTCGTGTCGAGGGGTTGAGGTTGACTATGTGGTCCGTGGTCACCGTCCGGGTCTTCGGGACAAGCTGCGCGGTGCCGGTTCCAAACCGCGCGTGATCAGCGCCGTTCGCGGCGTCGACATTGACATCTATGAAGGCGAATCCGTCGGCATCGTCGGCCGCAACGGTTCGGGAAAGAGCACCCTGCTCCGAACACTCGCCGGTTTGCTGCCAGCGACCGGTGGGGAAGTTTTCGTTCGTTCTCTTCCGGCGCTGCTTGGGGTCAATGCTGTGCTCCGGCCGCTGATGTCTGGGCGAAGCAACGCCCAGCTCGGCCTTCTCGCTCAGGGACTTCGCCTCCATGAGGTCGAAGCGCTGATGGATGACGTTATTGCGTTCGCTGAACTCGATGACTTCATCGATCTTCCGATGGACACCTACTCCTCGGGCATGCGGGCTCGGCTGCACTTTGCCATCGCAACGGCTGTTGCGCCGGAAATCCTGCTCATCGATGAGGCTCTTGCGGTTGGGGACCGCCACTTTCGAGAGAAGAGCGCTCGACGCCTTGATGAGCACCGATCGAAGGCCGGCACGATGCTGCTTGTCAGCCACAACCTTGGCGAGATCAGGCGCTCATGCCAACGCGCGATCTGGATCGAGCAAGGAGTGGTGAAGGCAGACGGGCCGACTGAAGCGGTGCTCAAGGACTATGAATCGTCCTAACGTTTGAGGTCTGGGAGTAAGTGGTCCCAGCCTCCCGCCTCGACGTCCTCGGCGAGGAGTCGTGCGGCGGCAAACTCTCGATGACGGCCAAGGAATTCATCAACTTCTGGCGCGAAGACCTCGGGTGGACCGGGATTGAGCGTCACCTCCCCGAACACGATCCCCCTGTCGGTGTCGTAGAAGTCGAGTCGGCAAAATGGCATACGGAGGCGGGAGCCCAGGAACTCGCCTGCGGCGATCAGCGCTGCAGGATCACGGGCGGGCTGAAGCGATTGATCGACACGATCGGCGTACTTGATGGGACCAAGATCGTTCCACTCTCGGTCCCAGAACTTGAAACGCCAGTCAGCATGTCGACCGCTTTTCCGGATGTCTCGCTGCATCACTAACTCGACTCGGTCGTAGAAGCAGTACAGCTTGAAGTCATCGGGAATTGAGGTGGGGTCGCCGGGCTTGAGAAGCAACTCCTCAACCATCACCGATTCGCTGACCTTCCCTTCCGCTACGAGCGCACGGTACTCGTCGGTTACCTGGCTCCACGTCGTGTTTCCCCCGTTAACTCTGTCGATAAAGGTTTCGTCCGGTTGGCGGTCGAGGCCGTAGATGCCGCGATTCGTCGACCCTCCCTCGGGTTTGATCAAGAACCGGTCACCACAAGCCGAAGGATTGACGTCCTCGATCCGTCCAAAGCGGCCGAAGGTTTGCGGAACGGACAGGCCGACCTGTTGCGCGAAGCGGTAACCGCCGTGCTTGCGGTTGATCTCCCACCATGGGTGCTTGACGCCGAGGCGACGAACCAGGGCCATCCGGCGTTTCGTTTCGTGGAGTGCGTGCATGTACGAGGCCCGCTCATCCGTGAACATGGCGAATACCTCTTCGATATCTCTGGCCGCGCTCGACGGTGGGATCCGATGGTTTGGCCCGAGATCAAGAACTGCCCGTTCCAGGAGGTCGCAGTCCAAGCGAACGGCTTCGTCCTCTGCCCACCGTTCGATTGTGGGCCTCAGTGCCCGAGCGATTCGCGTGCGCCGGATACTGGCCCAGCGGGTCATTCGGCTGCGCATGGCCGGACCGTAGCATTATCGCTCGTCCCTCTTGGCTTTGGCTGTCTCGAGGCTACGCTTGGGGCCTACCGGGGTGGGGCGTGTTCCCTCACGAGAGGAAGCCTGCCAGCGTCACCCCGGGTGATTCGTCCGCTGCAGAAGAAGCCGCGCCTCGTGGCCTCGCAACGTAGCTTCGGCTTCAGTAAGACGTGGGCATGAGGGAAGAGCCATGAGTACCAAGTTGACAGTTGTCGGTCTCGGCTATGTGGGTCTGCCACTCGCCCAAGAGGCTGTGAGATCTGGCATTGCCACGGTGGGTTTCGACGTCTCGTCCCGCACGGTCGACGGCTTGAACAGCGGGCATTCCCACATTGATGACCTGAGTGATGCCGACCTCCAAGAGATGATTGAAGGGGGGTTCCGGGCAACCGAAGATCCCGCAGTTCTTGGTGAGGCGAACGTCATCGTTATCTGTGTTCCGACCCCGTTACGCAGTGATGCCACCCCAGATCTTGGGGCGGTTGAGGCTGCATCGGCGTCGGTGGCGGAGAGTCTCTCCCCCGGAACGCTCGTTGTGCTTGAGTCGACGACCTATCCGGGAACTACCGACGACGTCGTTCGCCCCATCCTGGAGGCGGCGAGCGGGTTAACCGCCGGCATCGACTTCAACCTCGCTTATTCGCCAGAGCGGATCGATCCTGGCAATCCCGTCTACGGCTTGCGCAACACTCCGAAGGTGGTTGGGGGATTTAGCCCGGCGTGTACTGAACGAGCAGTCGCGTTCTACAGCCGGGTTGTCGACACCGTGGTTCCGACCGCTGGCACTCGAGAGGCGGAGATGGCCAAGCTTCTGGAGAACACCTACCGACTCGTCAACATTGCGTTGATGAACGAGATGGTGGTCTTCTCGCACGAGTTGAACATTGACTTGTGGGCAGCGATCGACGCCGCGCGAACCAAGCCATTTGGCTTCCAGGCCTTCTACCCGGGCCCAGGAGTCGGCGGTCACTGCATCCCAATCGACCCGAACTATCTCTCTTACGCTGTTCGATCCTTGGGGTATCAGTTCCGCTTCGTGGAACTCGCTCAGGAAGTCTCGGCTCGCATGCCCGCCTACGTTGCCGTTCGGGCCCAGGAAATGCTCAACGCACAGCGCAAGGCGGTCAATGGCGCATCGGTGGTATTGCTCGGCGTCACCTATAAGGCTGATATCTCCGACGAACGAGAGACTCCAGCACGTCCGGTCGCCCGCCGACTGCTTGATCTCGGTGCCGAGGTTTCCTTCATCGATTCTCATGTCGAACGTTTTGAGGTCGATGGCGTCGAACTTCCAAAGGTCGTGGACCTTGATGCAGCCATTGCTGACGCTGATCTCGTGATTTTGCTCCAACCGCATGTCGACCTCATGGAGGCGGTCAACTTCTCAAAGGCGGCTGCTGTCCTTGACACTCGCGGCAAGCTTCTGGGCGAAAACGTTGAGCGGCTCTGACGGTGCGGATTGTCGTTGCAACGGTCGTCCATCATCCTGAGGACGCTCGAATCCGGCACCGACAGATCCCCACCCTTCTCAATGCCGGTCACGAGGTCGTCTACGTAGCACCGCCCGGCGATGCGAAGAGTCCACCTCCCGGGCTTGAGCGCGTGGTCGTTCCGCGGGCCGCTGGGCGCAACCGCTTGCGAGCATTGGGCAAGGCCGCAGTTGAGCTTTGGCGCGTCACGGTAGATGCCGATTTGACGCTGGTTCACGATCCAGAACTCACCGTGCTTGACCGCTTCGTGCGTAGCCCCATGGTGTGGGATGTGCATGAGGATGTCGTCGCACAAGTCGCTGACAAGGCGTACATCCCGGGCCGGTTGCGGCCTTTCGCTCGAGCTCTGGCCGAACGAGTAGAACAGCGTGGTCGACGTCGCCTCGACTGCCTCATCGCCGAGGTCGGATACCGATCTCGCTTCCCGGACGCCACGCTCGTCCGGAATACGGTGCACATTCCGGATGATGTCGTGTCGAGTGGCGATAACCGGGTCGTCTATCTTGGACGCGTCTCGCATGGCCGAGGAGCAGCGGCGATGGCAGCGCTTGGACGAACCCTCCCCGCAGGAGCCAACCTTGAGATCATCGGGCCTGTCGATGACGATGTCTTTGGTCTCGCAGGGCCAGGGATATCGGTTCACGGGTTCGTGCCTAATGACGACGCTCTTGCCTTGCTCCCCGGCGCAGCGGTGGGTCTCAGTCTCCTGCAAGACCGGGCCAACTATCGCCACTCCATGCCTACAAAGTTGCTGGAGTATCTCGCCCATGGGGTGCCGGTGGTCTCGACCCCATTGTCGGAGGCGGTTGCGCTGGTGGAGGGTTATGACTGCGGTGTCGTGGTTCCATTCGACGATGATGTCGCTCTCCACGAAGCGGTCGGGATGCTGCTGAGCGACGCCGAACTCCGGCATCGGCTTGCAGCGAATGGCAGGCGCATCGTCAGCGAGAAGTTCAACTGGTCTGCGGATGCATCCAGATTTGTCGACCGGATCGAGCGTGCTGCTCACTCGTGACCCTCACTGTGTCGGGCCGTTTGGCAGGGTCGGCTGGCGCCTGCAGTACCTCAGACGTTCGTCTGGAAGACGTCGTATCCCGCTCTGAAGCGTTCGGGAATGGGTGCACGCACGCAGCGTTTGGTTGGCCGACGAGACGCTGGTCAAGAGAGGAGAGCTCGGCGCCTGCCAAGGCAGTTGTTGTCTTTGCCGTCAATGCTCGTAGGCACCGCTCACTTGAGCGACACGTCGTCGCCGTCACCACCGACCCCTCCTTCCCGGGTCCTTGTCATCGGCGCAATTTCCCCTATCGTGAGACGATGAACGACGAGGTGCTCTCCGGTTCCGAGGCGCTCACCTTCGACGACGTGCTGGTCGTCCCCGGTTGGAGCGAAGTCCTGCCCACCGAAGTCGACACCTCCACGTCCTTGGCGGGGATCGAGTTGGCCGTGCCGTTGATGTCGGCGGCGATGGACACCGTCACCGAATCGCCGTTGGCGATCGCCATTGCTCGAGCCGGCGGGATCGGGGTGCTGCACCGCAACCTCACCATCGAGCAGCAGGCCGAGGAGGTCGATCGGGTCAAGCGGGCCCAGGCCGGCATGATCTCGGCGCCGATCAGCCTCCCGCCCACGTCCACACTCGACGATGCCGAGGCGCTGATGGCCCGGCACAAGATCAGCGGTGTGCCGATCTGTGATCCCGATGGTCGTCTTGTCGGCATCCTCACCAACCGTGATGTGCGGTTCTGCACCCCCGATCAGTACTCGCAGCCCGTCACCGACTTCATGACTGCCGACGGTCTGGTCACCGCGCCCGTGGGCACAAGCCTTGAGGAAGCGGTGGCGGTGCTGCACGAGCACCGCATCGAGAAGCTGCCGTTGGTCGACGATGCCGGCGTGCTTCAGGGCCTGATCACGGTCAAGGACATCGACAAGCGCATCGAGCACCCCAACGCAACCCTCGACGAGAACGGACGGCTTCGGGTCGCTGCCGCGGTCGGTGTTACCGATGTCGCCGAGCGCACCGAAGCCTTGGAGGCCGCCGGCGTCGACATGATCGTGATCGACACTGCCCATGGCCACACCCAGGGGGTCGTCGATGCGGTCCGAACCATCAAGAAGGGTTGGCCCGATCTGCCGGTCGTCGGCGGCAACGTCGTCACACGAGAAGGCGTCGAGACCCTCGTCGAAGCCGGCGCCGACGTCATCAAGGTCGGCGTAGGAGCCGGCAGCATCTGCACCACCCGCATCGTCGCCGGTGCGGGCATGCCCCAGATGACCGCCATCCACGAATGCGTCCAGGCCGCCCGTGAACTCGGCGTCCCGATCATTGCCGACGGTGGCATCGTCACCTCCGGCGACATCGTCAAGGCGTTCGTTGCCGGCGCCGACGCGGTCATGCTCGGCAACCTGCTCGCCGGTGTCGACGAGGCGCCGGGCGAGCTCGAGCTCGTCGACGGGGCGATGTGGAAGACCTACCGGGGTATGGGCTCCTCGGGTGCGATGCGGGGCCGCGCAAGCGACCGCTATGGCACCGGCCAGGCTCCCGGGAAGCACGTCGCCGAAGGTGTCGAAGGTCGTGTCCGGTACGCCGGGCCGATGTCGGAACTCATCAGCCAGATCGTCGGTGGCCTTCGGTCGGGCATGGGCTACGCCGGCGCCGCCGACCTCGACGACCTGCGCCACCGCACCAGGCTTACCCGCATTACCGGTGCCGGCCTTCGCGAGAGCCATCCCCACGACATCACCGTTCTGCTCGACGAATGAGCGTTCAGGAACGCATCGGTAAGGCCCTCGCCCGAGGGCAACGCCGCCTCCCCAAGGCCGTGTTGCGGCGTCGGCATGGCCAGCCGCCCACGATCGATGGCCACACCCTCGATCTTCAGATCCACGCCTACGCCTCGCTTGTTCAAGCAGCTCGCGCCCGCAGCGCAGACTCGGACGTCACGCCGCAGAAGATCCGAGACGGTTTCGACACCATGGTCGAGATCGCATCGGGCGCCCCTGTCGCCGAGGTGTCGGTGCACGATCGCACGATCCCGGGCCCGGCAGGCAACATCCCCATCCGTCTCTACCACCCGCCCCGCACGTCGGGCCGATCCGACGCGATCGTCTGGTTCCACCAGGGCGGCGGTGTGATCGGCGGTCTCGAAACCGACCACACCCTCTGCACGATGCTCTCCGACGCCTGCCAGGCCGTCGTGATCTCCGTCGACTACCGACTCGCTCCAGAGCATCCGTTCCCCGCTGACGTCGTCGATTCGCTTGCCGCCTACCAGTGGGTCATCGACCATGCCGACGGCCTCGGGATCGACCCCGCTCGTGTCGCCGTCGCCGGCACCTCGCAGGGCGGCAAGATTGCTGCTGTCGTGTGCCAGGAACGCCGGCGGGAAGGCCTCGCAGCGCCGGTCGCTCAGATCCTGCTCTATCCGGGCCTCGACGCCACCTGGCAGGGTGGCTCGCGCGACACGATGGCGGAGGCATGGCCGCTGGGCGGGCTCATGCTGCAGTTCTTCGCGCTCATGGGCGGCATCACCGACGACAATGCCGACGACCGCAGGGCCAGCCCGGGACTCGAGCCGAACCTTGTCGGGCAGCCTCCTGCGCTGATCGTCACCGCCGGCTTCGACCCGCTGCGCTCGGAAGGTGACGCCTACGCGGCGGCGCTGAGGGACGCTGATGTCACCGTTGTGCACCGCTGCGAAGGCGAGCTCACCCATTCGTTCACGGTGATGGGTGCCGTCTCGAAGGCCGCCCAGGAGGCGACCGAGCGGATCGCACGCGACGCCGCTGCGCTGCTGGCCGACGCCTGATGCCCGAGGGCGACACCCTCTTCAACACGGCCCTCACCCTTCGTCCTGCGCTGCTGGGTGAGTCGTTGACCGCCGTCAACATCCGTTCCCGAGGCATGTACCGGCTGCGCGTCGGTGACACGGTCCGTTCGGTCGAGGCGGTCGGCAAGTTCCTCGAGATCGTGGTCGAGCGGGGTCTTGCCCTCCGCACCCATCTGCAAATGACCGGCGTCTGGCATCTCTACGAGCAGGGCGAGCGGTGGCGCCGGCCTCATCATCTCGCCCGTGCCGTCCTCGAGACGGAGTCACACGTCGCCGTCTGCTTCGCTGCTCCCACGGTCGAGGTCGGGCCGGCGGCCGATGATCGTCTTGCTCATCTCGGCCCTGATCTTTGTCACGCCGACGTCGATCTCGATGCGGTGTTGGAGCGAGTCGCCGGTTCGGACCCGTCGACCGAGATTGCCGAGGTTTTGCTCGATCAGCGGCTCGCATCGGGTATCGGCAACGTCTACAAGAACGAGGTGCTCTGGGCCTGCGAGGTCAGCCCATTCCAACCGCTCGCCGACGTCGATGAGCCGACGCGGCGCCGGCTCTACGAAACTGCCGCCGAGCAGCTCCAGGCCAACCTCGGCCGCTGGAAACGCCAGACCCACCCCAAGGGTCTTGCGGTGTACAACCGGGCCGGCCAGGGCTGTTACCGCTGCCTCGGTCGGATTCGCACGATCGAGCACGGCGACATCGGCCGACGCACCTGGTGGTGCGCCGACTGTCAGACCTGAGCAGCGATCAGGCCCGGTTTCTCGCTGATCCGCAGCCGCCGGCGCGGACTATTCGTGGCTGATCGCGTCGAGGACGTTCAGGCGGGCCGCTCGACGAGCCGGCAGGATCGCCGCCAGGATGCCGGCAAGCCCGGCGATCACCAGATAGACGACCAGGTTGCCGTAGGGGATCGACACCGTGTTGATGAAGGTGTCGGGAATGGCGACAACCGCAGCCACACCGAAGATCACACCCAGGATCAGCCCCAAGATGGCTCCGAAGATCGCGATGATCACCGCCTCCCAGCGGATGGCCCGGCGTAGCTGACGGCGGGTCATGCCCACCGCCCGAAGCAGGCCGATCTCTCGGGTGCGTTCGAAGACCGACAGCGCCAGCGTGTTGGCAATGCCGATCAGGGCAATCACGAGCGACAGTGCCAGCAGCACGAAGATCACCGCCAGGAACGAATTGAGCTGATCCTGCTGGCTCTGGCGGAACTCGACCCGGTTCTCGGCCACAACCGTGGGGAACCGGTCGGTGATCGGCTGGATCGCCGCCGCTGCTTCGGCGAGCAGCCGGTCCTGCTCGGCTTGGGGCAGGTTGTCGTCGAAGCCGGTGACCGTCGCGCTGGCGAAGCCCAGACCCGAGCGGTTGAAGTGGTCTTCCCAGACAACGTTGTCGATCAGGTAGTTCCCGAAGATCGACGAGTCGGTGTAGATCGCCACGATGGTGAGCGTGTCGGTCTCGAAATCGGGGAAGGTCACATCGACCGTGTCGCCGACCGAAAGCCCCAGATCGGTGGCCGGATCCTCGTGAAGGGCGATGCTGGTCGCAGCGTCGGCGCCGGTGATTCCGCCGCTGACGATGTCGGCATCGAGATGACGCTCAACATCGTTGATGTCGGCTGCGAAGACGTCCTTGTTCTCGCCGTTGATCTGAATCGAGTCCGGACCGAAGCGGTAGCGCACGACCGAGTCGAATTCCGGCAGTGCTGCGATCTCGTCGGCGACCTCCTCGGAGAAGGTGACCGACGGATCGAACCCTCCTGAGGTCGACTGGATGAAGTAGTCGGCCTCGACGGAGTTGTCGAGGGTGTCGAGGAAGGTCTTGGTCAACGAGGAGCCGACGACACCGGCCATACCGACGAGAGCCAGGCCGATCATCAGGGCGCCTGCAGTAGACGCCGTGCGGCGCGGACTGCGGGCGGCGTTGCCCTGGGCGATCTGGCCGGAGACCCCGAAAAGTCGGGCAAAGGGCCGCCCGAGCACGGTGGCGACCGGCCGCGCGAACGACGGACTCAACGTGTTAACCCCGACAAACACCAGCACGGCACCGATCGCGACGAAGGTGAGCACGCTGACGGTGGTCGACGCTACGAACAGCCCCATTCCCAGCGCGATCGCACCGATCGCGGTCATGGCGCCGCCGCCGTACAGGCGCCGGGTCAGACTTGCGCCGGCCAGTCGCTGATCGGATTGGATGGCTGCGATCGGGGAGATCGTGCGGGCACGGCGGGCCGGCACGATCGCCGACAACATCGTGACACCGATACCGACGGCGGTCGCCCACACAACGGTGCGCGGTGCGAGCACGAGGGGACCGGCGGGCAGCGAGAAGCCGACAGTGTTGAGGAGGCCCCGCAGGCCGGTGCCGAGCAACAGGCCGAGCAGGATGCCCGACACCGTCGAGAAGATGCCGACCAACAACGCCTCCAGGTACACCGAGCGGCTGACCTGTTGGCCGGTGGCGCCGATCGCGCGCAAGAGACCGAGCTCGCGGATGCGTTGAGCGACCACGATCTGGAACGTGTTGTTGATGATGAACGTGGCGACGAAGACGATGATGAACGCGAAGGCCAACAAGATGTTGTTGAAGATCGAGATGACCTCGTCGAAGCCCTCGGCGTTCTCCTCCTCGAGGACTTCGGAGGTGATGACCTCCACCCCTGAACCGACAGCAGCCTGGATGTCGGCCTGCACCGACGCAATGTCGGCACCAGCCTCGACGATCACGTCGATCTGGTCGTAGCCGTCTCCCTTGCCGAAGAAGCGTTGCGCCTCCTCGAGCTCGAACGCAGCCATGGTCTGGCCGAGGCTCGTGTGTTCGTCGGGCGAACCGAAGCGGAAAATGCCGACCAGCTCGAAGCGTTCCTGCTGCTGCGGACCGTCGATCGCATACGTCTCGCCGATACGCAGACCGTTGTCGCCCGCCGTGGTCACGTCGGTGGCGAACGTGCCAGCGGTCGTGGGCTCCTCGCCTTCGATGATGAAGAACTGCAGCGGCGCGAAGCTGAAGCCGATCGCCGGTGGCCCCTGGGGGCGAATCGCCTCGCCCTCGCCGTCGATGATGACGACGTCGTTGAACGAGATCACGCCCGGAATCGTGCGGGCCACACCGTCCACGCCGGCGGTAACAGCGTCGACCGACTCCGGAACGGTCGGGCGATCCCACTCCTCGCCGATCTCCAACGGAGAACGAACGGCGAGTTCGGCACCGGACGCGATGTCCTCGGCAAGGCCGTTGAAGCTGGAGCGAAGCGAATCGGTCAGGACGAACACGCCGACGACCATCGCCACGCTGACCACCACGGCGATGGTGGTGAGCGCGAACCGGATCTTCTTGTCGAGCAGGTTCTTGATCGTGAGACGGAACATCGATCAGTCGCCCAGGCTCTTCATCATGTCGAGCACGCCGTCCGGCGTCGGCTCGCGCAACTCGTCGACGATCTTTCCGTCGACGAGGAAGATGACCCGGTTGGCGTACGACGCAGCGACGGGATCGTGGGTGACCATCACGATGGTCTGACCGAACTCGTCGACCGCGCTGCGCATGAACGACAAGATCTCGTTGCCGGTCGTGGAGTCGAGGTTGCCGGTCGGTTCGTCAGCGAAGATGATCTCCGGCCGTGTCGCCAGGGCCCGACTCACGGCGACACGCTGTTGCTGGCCACCCGAGAGCTCGTTGGGACGATGGCTGGTGCGGTTGGCCAACCCGACCGTTTCGATCACCTGATCGACCCAACCCTGATCGGGGGTCCTGCCGGCGAGGTCCATCGGCAGCGTGATGTTCTCGATCGCCGACAGGGTCGGGACGAGGTTGAAGGCCTGAAAGATGAAGCCCACATTGTCGCGTCGCAGCAATGTCAGATCCTTCTCCGAAAGGGTCGACAGCGCCGTCTCCCCGATGAAGACCTCACCGTCGGTCAGGTCGTCGAGCCCGGCCATACAGTGCATCAGGGTCGACTTGCCCGAACCGGACGGGCCCATGATGGCGGTGAACTCACCCCGGTTGAAGGTCACGTCGACCCCGTCGAGGGCGCGGACTTCGGTGTCGCCGGATCCGTAGATCTTGGTGGCGCCGACAGCGCGCGCGGCAAGGGTGGTGGACGGGGCGTCGGTCATCTCAGGACTCCATGGGGGGATGCACTCGCGTTACGGACAACGCTAACGGGATGGATGCCGAGTCGGATCGTCGTTTCGCCCGGTCGAAACGACCGAGGCCGGATGTCGTCTTCCTGCGTAGATTGGTGTGGTGCAGTGTCCCGCTTGTCAGGCTGAGGTCGTCGATGGCGCCCGGTTCTGCAGCGCGTGCGGCCACGAACTCGCCCGACGGGCCGACGAGCGACGCGTTGTCACCGTGCTCTTCGCCGACATCGTCGGGTTCACCGGCCTCTCGGAGGACCGTGATCCCGAACAGGTCAAGAACCTCGTCGACAGCTGTTTCGCCCGGCTCGCCGACGACATCACCTCGTTCGGCGGACGGGTCGACAAGGTCGTCGGCGATGCGATCGTGGCCCTGTTCGGTGCGCCGATCGCCCATGAGGATGATGCCGAGCGGGCGGTGCGTGCGGCGCTGCGCATGCAGGAAACCGTCGGTCGTCTCGATGTCGACGACGGTGTCGGTATCCGGCTCCGCATCGGGATCAACACCGGCGAGGTGCTCGTCGGCGCAATGACGGCCGGCGACGACTACACGGCGATGGGCGACGTCGTGAATACGGCGTCGCGGCTCCAGACCGCAGCCGAGCCGGGCACAGTGCTCGTCGGTCCCATCACTCACGAGGCCACCCAGGAGTTCATCCGCTACCGGTCGGTCGGTCAGCTGCACGCACGCGGGCGCGAGGCGCCGGTCACCGCGTACCGGGCGCTCGCCCCGTACGGCCGTCCCGGCGAACGACGCGCAAGTGCCGAGCTCCCGTTCGTCGGGCGCGAACGAGAGCTCGATCTCGTCACGCTCGCGATCACCAATGCCTACGAGACCCGCCGCGGCTTGCTGCTCGGCATCACCGGAGAAGCGGGGGTGGGCAAGTCTCGTATCGCCGGCGAGATCGCCGACCTGGCCCGCTTCGACCATGACGCCGTCGTCCTCCACGGTCGGTGTCTGCCCTACGGCGAGACCAACATCTGGTGGCCGATCGCTGAGCTGATCCGGTCGGCGATCGCGCTCGACGAGTCGGTCGAGTTGGACGAGGCCCGCACGGCGGTTGCGGAGATGGTCGAACGCACCCTTGGCGATCGGGCGGAGTTGCTCGATGCGCCGCGTGTCGCCGACGGCATCATGCATGTCCTCGGGTACGACACGCATCTGGCCCGGCTTGCGCCCGATCGGGCGGTCGCCGAGGTCATCAGGAGCACTCGCATCCTGCTTGGCATGCTCTCTCGGACCACCTCGTTGGTGATCTGGCTCTCCGATCTCGAGTTCGCCGATGACGCCGTTCTCGCCCTGCTCGAGCACCTCATCGATCGGCTCGGTCGCCGGCCGGTGGTGATGATGGTGACCGGCATGCCGAAGCTGTTCGAACGCTGGTCGCCTGCCACCGGGCGCTTCACCCTGCTCGGCATGGCCCTCGACGGCCTCGACGAGGACGCGATGCGCCTCCTCGCGGCTGAGGTTGCCGGCTCGCTTGATCCGGCAACGCGGGCCGCTCTCGTCGAACGAGCGAGCGGCAATCCCTTGTTCCTCGAAGAGATGGCCCGCACGCTCGCAGCAACGGACGGCACCGACGCCGACAATCTGCCGGCCAACGTGCGCAGCGTGATCGGCGCCCGGCTCGACGCGCTCGACGAGCTCGCTCGCACCGTCATCGGCAACGCTGCCGTGCTCGGTCGTCGCGGCGACCGCGAATGGCTGCAGACCTTCGCCGACGTGACTATGGGCGGCGTCGACGTAACCGGGGCGGTTGCCGAACTCAGCCGCGCTGACCTGCTCGAGCTCACCACCAAGACGTGGGAGTTCCACTCCGACCTCGTGCGCGACGTCGTCTACGACCGGCTCACCAAGACCCAGCGGGCCCGGAGCCACGCCGGTGTCGCCGAGTGGTTGGCGGGCAGTAGGTCCGACGATGTCGACACCGTTGCGTGGCACTACCGCCAGGCCGCCTCACTGCAGGAGGCGGTCGGCGGCGTCGACGTGTTCGGTCATGATGTCGCCTCGCTCGCTGTCGACTGGACCCTCCGAACGCTCGACGAGCCTCGTGTCCGGTCGAGTGTCGAGCGCTCCATCGAACTGCAGACCGAGGCACTTGCGCTCCTCGAGCCGACCGACCTGCGTCGAGCCGACCTGCTGCTGCGTCGAGCCGACGTCCGCCTTCGCGGGCTTGCGCTTGAGGCGGCCCGTGCTGACCTCGATGAGGCGACAGCCTTGCTGGGCGACGAGGGTGCACTCGGCTCGCGGTTCCGCTGCGAGCTGGTTGCATCCGAGCTCGCCCAGTGGTCCGACGACCATGATGAAGCACTCGCTCGGGCGAGCACGGCGCTCGAACTCGCCAGCGCCGACGGCGACCCGCGCCTGATCGCCGATGCGCTTCGTCGTCGCGGGATGGCCCACATTTTCCAGGGCGAGCACGAGGCTGCCGAGGCGTCGGTCCGCGAGTCGTTCGCGGCCTACGAGGCGGCTGGCGACGAGATCGGGATGGCGTGGGCACGCCAGAACCTTGCGTGGATTGCCTTCACCGAGGGTCGCATGGTCGACGCTGAGGAACGGCTGCTTGCTGCCTCGGAAGCGTTCGAACGGGCCGGCGATCTTGCCGGCAAAGGATGGTCGACCGGTCTGCTTGCGTATGTCCGCATCTACGACGGTCGCTTCACCGAGGCTGACGAGCTTGCTCGTCAGACGCTCCTTGACGCACGCGAACAGGGCGACCGCTGGACGCAGGGGATGATGAACGTCGCCCTCGGCACGTCGGCGCTCTGGAGCGGTCGGATCGACGACGCGCTCGGGCATGCCGAGTCGGCGATCGCGAACTTTCCGGAGGGCGCGGATTCGGTCGGCGTGGTGCAGGCGCTCGCCACGCGAGGTCGAGCGCTCGTGCGGAGAGGTCGCCTCGATCTTGGCTTTCAGTTGCTCGTCAGCGCCGAGGCGGACCACCCGTTCGGCCCGCCCAACGACATGCTGCGCACGTCGATCGCCGCCGCATCGGTCACGGTCGGGGAGCCGGCGCGGGCCCAGCAGTACCTCGACGGGTTCGACGAGATCGACACCGACATCCTCGGCGGGTCTGAGCGTCACGTCGCGCTCGGGTTGGCGCGCCTGCAAGAAGGCGATGCCGGTGCAGCCTTCGAGATACTCGATGCGCTCCCTGGCGTCACCGACGACACCTCGTCTCGCTGGGGATGGGCGGTCACGGCGCTTGCGTGTGCCGCCACGGGACGTTCAGTCGAGGCGTATACCGACGCAGTGGAGACGTCGGGCCGCAGTACCTATTCCGATCGGGTTCTCGCCCGTCTTGCCGGCGCGTGTGCAGCCGCCAGAGCAGGCGACGCTGCAGGCGCGGCGGTTGCGCTCGATCGGGCCCGTGCCGCGGTCCCTGCCGGCGGCGATCAGGTCTTTCCGACGATTGTCGCTGTCGCTGCGGCGGTCGTGGCCGAGAAACTCACCCTCCCCGAGTTGCTGGAGCGTCGAGCCGAAGCCGAGTCGGCACTCACGCGGCTCGGTGTGCCTGATTCAGGCTGGTGGGCGGCGCTGCGAGCGGCGGCAGGCGTTGAGTCGGCCCGTGCCGAACACCCTTCCGGCTAAACGCCGATATCGACCCCGAAAGCGTCGTTGAACGCGGCGACGTAGTCGTCGAGCGACTCGATCGTGCCCAGCATCACCCAGTCCTCATCGCTCATTGCGGCGCGCCCGGCGACCATCTCGGCCCCGCCCCAGCTCACCTGGTAGCGCAGCTTCGGATCGTCGGTCTCGATCGCGTGACGGATCACCTCGCCGACCTCGACCGCCGGCGTCGCGTTGGCGGCACCGGCTGCGTACATCTGCAGCATGCGTTCGTTGGCCGGGCCGTACGCACCAGTGTCGTTCGGCATGTCGACGTTCTTGCCGAAGATCGACGACTGGGTGATCCCCGGCTCGACGATCGCGACGCGCACGCCGAAGCCGGCGACCTCGAGCGCCAGTTGCTCGCTCACCCCTTCGAGTGCCCACTTCGCCGCGACATACGGGGCCTGTGCCACTGCAGCGAGGCGACCGGCCACCGACGTGATGTTCACGATCGTGCCGCTCCCGCGTGCACGCATCCCTGGCAGCACCGCCTGGATACAGCGAGTCGCGCCACAGAGGTCGATGTTCATGACGTCGAGGTAGCGCTTGGCGCTCGTCTCCTCGACGGCACCGTTGCCGCCGACGCCGGCGTTGTTGATCAGATGATCGATGCGCCCCGCCCGATCAAGAATGTCCTCGAAGCCCTCGCGGACCGACTCGCCGCTGGCGATGTCGAGTTCGGCCAGTTCGATTGTGAGACCACGTGCCTCGGCCTCGGCCAAGAGCTTCCCTGCCCGGTCGATCGACCGGACCGTGCCGCAGACCGCGTAGCCGTGTTCGGCGAGGTGGAGGGCCGTCGCCCGACCGATGCCGCTGTTGGCTCCGGTTACGACGGCGACGGCGGTGGGGGAGACTTCGGAGTTCGACATGCGATCAACCTAGGGGACCGCTCAGGGTCGATTCATGCGATGGGCGGACCCCGGCCACCCACGACGTGGGCCTACCATGCCTTTCGTGACGGTGATCTCGGCCGCAGGCCTCACCATGCAGTTTGGCTCGCAGCGAGCTCTCGACTCCCTCGACCTCCAGGTACCCAAGGGCGTCACCGGGCTGGTTGGCGCCAACGGGGCCGGCAAAACCACCCTGATGTCGATCGCGCTCGGCCTTCGCGCCCCGACGTCGGGAACGATCACGGTGCTCGGCCTCGACCCGACCAAGGACGCAGCCCGGCTTCGCTCGGTTGTCGGCTACGGCCCGGAGCGCAACGTGCTGCCTGAAGACATGCCGGCCTCGGATTTTGTGAAGCACCTCGCCGAGGTGCGAGGCATGCCGAAGAGCGAGGCCCGAGGTCGCGCCAGCGACGCACTGTGGCTCGTCGGCCTTGGTGAAGAACGCTTTCGTGCGCTCGGCACCATGTCGACCGGTCAGCGCCAGCGGGTGAAGCTCGCCCAGGCGATCGCCGCCGATCCCTCGCTCGTGCTGCTCGATGAACCGACCGACGGTCTCGATCCCGTCCAGCGCGACGAGATGCTGGCCCTGATCCGTCAGATCAGCGCCGAGTACGGCATCGATGTCCTCCTCTCGAGTCACCTTCTCGAAGAGGTCGAGCGCATCTGTGACAACATCGTGGCGCTCGATGCGGGACGACTCGTCGCCCAAGGCCCCTTGGCGTCGCTCGTCGGCGACACCACCACCATCACGGCCGAACTCGTTGCGATCGTCGAGCGCCCGGGCGCCGTCGATGGGGTGGAGCAGCGGCTCCGTGCTGCAGGGCTCGACGTGCGCCGCGATCTCAACCAGCTTCGTGTCACCGCAGCCGACCAGCAGACCAGCCTCGACGCGATCCGCGACGCCGTCGCCGCCGAGCAGGCGAGGCTTCGTCGGGTCGTGGTCGACCGCACGACACTCGAAGATCTGTTCACGGAGGCACCGGCATGACCGCCGCCGAGATCTTCGACCGCGGGTACCGCACGTTCGACGGCGAGCGGGCCGGCGTCGCGAAAGCCGTCCGCTCGGTTGCGTGGCACACGATCCGGAGCATCCTCGGGCTCGGGCGCAAGGGTCGCCACAAGGTTTTCCCGATCATCGTGGGGGTCGTCGCCTTCCTCCCCTCGATCGGTTTTCTCGCCCTGTCTGTGCTCATCGGCGACCTGATGGAGGGGGAACTTCAGCCCGAGTACTGGGAGCTCTTCGGCCTTCCGATCGTCGCCGTGATGCTCTTCGCCACACTGGTCGCACCGGAGGCGATCGTTCGCGATCGCCGCGACGGCATGTTGCGGCTCTATCTCTCCACACCACTCACCGCGCCGACGTACTTAGCCGCCAAATTCGCTGCGGTGATGACCTCGATGGCGATCGTCGTGGCCGGACCGGCACTGCTTTACCTCGCTGCGAACACGATCCAGGGGCTCGGCCCTGACGGCTTCACCAACTGGCTCGAGGTCGCCGCCAAGCTGCTGTTGTCCTCCGGGGTCATCGTGGTGTTCTTCGCTGCCGTCAGCCTCGGTGCGGCCAGCGTTACCGATCGCCGAGCATTCGCCAGCGTCGCGGTGCTGGCCGCACTCTTTGGCGTGTCGATCGTCGTGAACATCTCGGTCGAGTCGATCGGCGCCTCTCGCAGCCTGCTGGTCCTTGATCCACTCAGTGTTCCGCTCGAGACGGCTGCCCGGATCTTTGGCGACAACAGCGATGGATTCACCGATTTCGACACCGGTGAAGTCGTTCCCACTGGGCTGGTTTTCGGCGGTACCGCCCTGTGGATCGCCGCCGGATTCGGTGTGCTCGCCGACCGCTACCGACGGATCGCCGCTGTCTGATGTCCGACCTGCCGCCCCCGCCTCCGCCCCCGACCGGCCCGCCCTCGCAGCCGCCACCTCCAACCGGTGAACCGGTCCGGCAAATCGCCCGCCTCGTCGGCGGCGGCGAGGTGTTGGTCGAAGCGATCGGCGTGACCAAGTCGTTCGGCGACGTGGTCGCCGTCTCCGACGTCACCTTCCAGATCGGGTCGGGGATCACGGCCATTCTCGGCCCGAACGGCGCCGGAAAGTCCACCCTCTTCCGGATGCTGTGTGGCCTCACCCCGCCGTCACGCGGCACGGTCAACGTGCTCGGCGAGAACCCCCGCACCGATCGCGGGGTCCGCGGGCGTATCGGTTTTGCACCGCAGCAAGACGCCCTCTTCGACCGGCTCTCCGTGCTCGACTTCGTGACCTTTGCCGCCCTCACCCATGGGCTGACGCCCGCCGAGGCCGACACCCGATCCCGACGGACGATCGCCTGGGTCGATCTTGATCCTGACGACCCCAAGCCCGTCGGCTCGTTCTCGAAGGGAATGCGGCAGCGGGCCAAGCTCGCCGCTGCCGTCGTCAACGACCCGGCCGTGCTCGTACTCGACGAGCCGCTGACCGGCCTCGACCCCGTCCAGCGACAACGCATGATCACCCTCTTCAACGAACTCGCAGCGGAGGGCGCCTGCCTGCTCGTCTCCAGCCATGTGCTCGACGAGGTCGCCCGACTCGGGTCCAACGTGCTCGTCATCGCCCAGGGTCGGCTCGCAGCGGCCGGCGACTACCACACCCTGCGCGACCAGATGGACGATCGCCCGCATCGGGTTCGGATCGGCACCGATCAGCCGAAGGAGCTCGCTGCGGCCCTGATCGAGCGCAGCCTGGCCGAGGGTGTCGCCGTCACCGCCACGGCGGTCGAGGCCAAGACCACCGACGTCGACTCGTTCGGCCGGGCGATCGCACCGCTTGCGGTTGAACTCGGCGCCCGTCTCAACGAGGTTGCACCGCTCGACGACGATCTCGAATCCGTCTTCCGTTACCTCGTGGAGCGTCGTCGATGAGCGGCTCGGTCCCGTTCGTTCGTGCTGCGGTGCTCACCCACCGCCTGCTTCTGCGTCAGCTCGTCACCCGTGGTCGGATCATCGCCCTGCTCGTGCTCGGCGGGGTCCTGATCCTCGTCGCGGTCGGTGTGGCGGCGAGCGCCGAGATCGATAATCAGGTCGAGGCGATGGTCGGCGTCATCGACGGCCTCGGACTCGTGTTGGTCGTGCCGGTGGTGGCCCTGGTCTTCGCATCGGCGTCACTCGGCGACGGCCGCGAGGACGGCACCCTCGTGTACCTCTGGCTCCGGCCCATGGACCGGCTGCCGGTCGTCATCGGCGCCTTCCTTGCGTCGATCACCGTCAGTCTGCCCCTCACCGTCGCTCCGATGGCGATCGCCGCTGCCGTCGGCGGCACGGGAAGCGACGGCATCATCGCCACGGTCGTGGCGAGTGGTGTCGGCGTGCTCGGTTACTCGGCCCTCTTCGTCCTGCTCGGCCTGCTGGTGAAGAACGCCATTATCTGGGGCCTCGCCTACGTGCTCCTGTGGGAGGGCTTGTTCACCCAGTTCTCCTCGGCGATCGGGCGCGTGTCGGTACGCGGCTATCTGCGGGCGATCGTCGACAACATGGCCGGGGTCCGCCTCAACGGAGCGCTCGACATCTCGACACCGATCGCCGTGATCGTGTGTCTCGGCATTGTCGTGGCCGGACTCCTGCTCGGTGCACAGCGGCTCCAGCGGATGGAGATCGACTGACCTAGCCGGCCGTCGCCGGTCCGTGCTGTCGGTGCCGCGCTAACGGCCGGAGAACGTGGCCTTCCCGGGACCGTTCTCCATGAAGCTCTGCACACCGGTGCGGCAATCGTCCGTGGCGAAACAGGCGCCGAACTGTTCGGCCTCGACCTTGACGGCCTCATCGAGCGGCAGAGCGAGGCCATCGAGGATCGCCCGCTTGGCCATGCGCAACGCCACCGGGCCGGTGGCGTACTCGGCGGCCTTGGCGATTGCCGCGTCCTGCAGTTCGTCGGGATCGTGAATCGACGACACGATCTTGTTGGCGAGGGCCTCCTCGGCACCGACGTGGCGACCGCTGTACACCATGTCCTTGGCCATGGTGACGCCGGCGAGACGGGCAAGACGCTGGGTGCCGCCACCGCCCGGAATCAGACCGAGCTGGATTTCGGGCACGCCCATGCGGCCGTCCTCGGCGATCATGCGAAAGTCGGTCGAGACGGCGACTTCGAGGCCGCCGCCGAGCGCAAAGCCGTTGATGGCCGAGATCGTCACCTGCGGGAGATTTTCCAGGGCGAGAAGTGCGTCGTTGAACATATTCGAGAACTGCTGCGCCGTCTCGGCGGTGAAGCTCGGGAACTCGGAGATGTCGGCGCCGGCTGCGAAGTTCTTTCGGCCACCGGTGACCACCACGGCCCGGGTGGTGTCGTCGACAGCGAGCTCGTCGCAGATCGCGTGCAGGTCGCGCATCATGTCGCTGCTCAGCGCATTGACCTTCGGACGGTCGAGGCGGATGACGGCGACGCCGTCGGCGACATGCTTTTCGAGGTGGATGTTCTCTCCCATGCCCGGGAAGCTAGCCCAGGTCGACCCGTCTCCCCGTGGTCGCAGCTCGACCGAAGATCAGCGGCTGAACTCGCCGCCCGCCACCGAGACCGAGGTGCCGACGAGTTCCTCGGTGACTGCCGCGTGGAGGATTGCCGGATCGGACGAGTTCGCCCATAGGCGCCCGCGCCCGTCCATGAACCGGCAGATCGCCACGGCCCGGGTGGGCCCCGATCGTTCGTACTCGACCGTGATCCCATCGATCACCGCGTCGCCGGTTGCGTCGCCATCGGCGCGGGGCACCTGATCTCCCACCGACTCGGCGATTCGGGTGAGCACCAGTTCGTCGGGTGGGGTGGTGCTGAACACGCCGAGTGCGTGCTTGGCCGCATGCCCGCCGTTGCCCTGCACGAGCCCGAGTTCACCCGGATGCTCGCGAAGCCTCCGGACCATCGCGATCAAGGCTTGCCCGGCGGCGAAGTTGAGCGGTGCGCCCATGAAGCCGAGACCGCCCGCCACGGTCAACTCCCGTCCGGGGTCGAGGCCCATCGCCTCGGCGGTGTAGGCCACCATCGAGGGGAAGCAGCCGTAAAGGTCGATGTGATCAAGGGTGGCGAGATCCCCCCAGCGCTCCCGGAGCGCCGCAACGGCGTTGTCGAGGCCGGGCACGCGTGCGATGTCGGCCCGGGTCAAAAAGGTGTCGGAGTCGGCGGCGGTGACCAGATCGCGCAGATACACCCGATGGTCGGCGGGTATGCCGAGCGCCTCGGCCCGTTCGTGGGTCGTGAGGATGAGGGCGCCACCGTGGTCGACGGTGTTGTTGGCGCACATCGCCTTCGTGTACGGCCACGACACCATCCGATTGGTGGGGGAGGGTTCGCGGATCTCGTGGGCGTTCATCGCGTCGACGTCGAGGTCGGGGTTTGTGGCGGCGACGGCGGAATACCCGGCCCAGAGTGCCGCCGCAGCGTTGCGGGCGTCGTCGAGTGTGCGACCGGCCGCAGCGCGGCGGGCGCTGTCGAAGACGGCGTACGTATTCCGGGGCAGTTCGCCGCCGCGAGCGACGTCGGCGTCGGCGCCCATCGTGAGTGCGGCCCCCCACGACGCCGGCTCCTCGATCGGTGATTCCCGGATCACCGCAGGGCTCGGAAGGCCGGCCTTGCGGAGCGCGGCGCGGGTGAGGCCCGTCTCTCCACCGACCATCACGATCATGTCGGCCTCGCCCCGAGCCAACCGGTCGCCGAGTTCTCCAACGAACGCGATTGGCGTATTGCCGCCCCAGGTGGTGAGCACCGAGGTCGCCGAGGTGGGGATCCCGATCGCATCACCGATCGCCCGGCCCGGGTTTGGGTGGCGGAACAAGCCCGCAACGACCCCGACGAGATCGATCGAGGAGGCATCGATCCCGGCGTCGGCGACGGCTGCGGCCGCAGCACGGGTCATCAACTGGATCGGGTCGGTGGGGTTGTCGAGATCGGGTTCGGTTTCGACGATCTGGGCGCGACCCACGATGACGGGCGTTCGAGCGGGAACGGGCATTCGCGTAGGGTAGGAGGGTCTGTTCTCCTAGGGGAAGTCTCGTGCCTGTTTCTGCCGACCAGTTGATGCTCACCGACCGAATCGCGGTCGTGACCGGCGCCGCCCAGGGCATCGGCGAGGCAACGGCACTTGCGCTTGCGTCGCTCGGCGCCCACGTTGCGATCTGCGATCGTCAGGCCGACGGGCTCGCCGAAACCGCCGACGCGATCGAAGCGATGGGCCGCCGGGTACTCGCCGACGTGTTCGACGTGCGCGACGCCGAGTCGGTCGAGTCGTTCATGGCCCGAGCGGCCGGTGAACTCGGCCCGATCGGCATCCTGGTCAACAATGTCGGCGGTGGTTTCCACGCCGAGTTCGCCGAGGTGTCACCAAAGGGCGAGGCGGCGCTCATCGCCGAGAACTTCGGCACGGTCACCAACAGTGTGCGTTCGGCGCTGGACCGTCTGGCCGACGGCGCCGCAATCGTGAACGTCACGTCGGTCGAGGCCTACCACGCCGCCCCCGGCTTCGGGATCTACGCCGCCATGAAGGCAGCAGTCGAGCAGTTCACGAAGACGCTGGCCCTCGAACTCGGCGGCCGCGGCATCCGGGTGAACTGTGTCGCGCCGGACATGATCCCGACGCCCGGCGACGCCGGCCTTGCTGCGGACAGCTCCGCCATGTCGACCGAGCACCACCCGACACCACTCCGCCGGATGGGTTCGACCGACGAATGCGCAGCGGTGATCGCGTTCCTGGCGTCGGATCTGGCGTCGTTCGTGACAGGCACATCGATCCCTGTCGATGGCGGCACCGTCGCCGGCGCAGCCTGGAAGGTCGGCCTCGACGGCACCTTCCGGATGTAGTCGACCCGGCCGTCGCCGAGGTCAGCGCTTCCGGCGATCGCGCACCACGACCGACTGGCTGGCGATCGCCTGGAGATTGCCCTGATCGTCCCAGATCCGGAGCTGGCCGTGCCCGAACCCGTTGGCGATCCCGCCGGCCTCGATGTCGAGCAGGTACCACTCGCTCGGCCGGACATCGATGATCCGCAGCGTGTTGTCGAGGCTGTTCGAGCCGACCGGCTGGGACGCGACGTTGGAGATGCCCATCGGGACGAAGTCGCCGAGCACCGCCAAGGTCGCGGCGCTGTTGCCGACACCGTCGGGCGGCTTGGTCCAGACGCACAGCCGTCCTGGGCCGTGGCCGGTCGGACCGCCCAGCTTCTCGCCGGTGGTCGGTGCGAACCGTTGGTCGAGGTGCTTGCCGAGCGAATCCTGGTCGTAGTCGTACTCTCGGGGCCGACACGCATCGGGTGGCCGGACGTCGGGAGGGGTCGGCCACGTCTCGGTCAGGTCGAGTTCGCGCCTCCCGAGCGCAGCGTTGACCGTGATGATCTCACGATCGCCGACGTGCCCGATCACTCGAGCCTGGGTGGTGTAACGGCCCGAGACCGAGACGTGGACGTCGAGGTCCATCGTCTCGCCGACCTTGGCGAAGTCGAGGTACTGGGCGGTCGCCCAGACGACCGGCCGGCCGGTGGTCTCCTCGAGTGCGGTGGTGGCCGCAGCGAGTCCGGCCCCTCCGAACAGGAAGATCTCCCGAACGCTCAGCCGGGGGATGACGGGCAGATACCACCGATGCGGATTGTGGGTTGCCTCGAGGCCGAGCCACTCGCGCGGTGTGAGTTCGCTCATCGGAGGTTGGTCCGAATCTCGGTGGCGGCGCGCGCCGGGTGGGTGAACGGCCCGAAGTGGGTCTCGCCCTCCCAGGTGACGAGGCGAGCCGACTCGATGCCGTCGGCCACCATCGGGGCGATCGTCGCCGGTGGCGCCCCGTCGGTCGACGCGATCACGGTGATGTCGGCATCGATGCCGCCGAGGCGCCCATAGACCTCGTAGTCGACGCTTTCGAAGGTGCGGGCCTCGCTCTCGGGTGTGCACTTGAGCGTGACCCCCTCCGGCGACGGTGCGAAGCCGTGGCGGACATAGTCGTCGAGCACCGCAGGGTCGATCGCGGAAAACGGTGGGCGGGATCCATACCGCTCGAGCACGGCCTCGATGGTGTCGAAGCTGGCCCGACGGTTGCGGGCGACATCGGACATGGTGCTCGGGTTGTCGCCCATCGGGGGGAAGACGATCGGTTCGAAGAGCCACGCGGTGCGGATCGTGCCGGGCCGACGGAGCTCGGTGGCGATCACGGTGGCGCCGCCCATCGAGTGACCGACGAAGTCGACCGGTTCGTCGATGCCGAGTGCGTCGAGCACGGCGCAGAGGTCGTCGGCCATGCCGCTCCAGTGGAAACGGTCGTCCGCAGGAATGGTGCTGTCGCCGTGGGCCCGAAGGTCCGGTGCCCAACAGCGGCGGATATCGCCGAGTTGCTCAGCGATGCGGGTGTAGCACCGGCCGTGAAAGCCGGTGGCATGCACGAAAAGGAGCGGTGGTCCTTCGCCTCCGAGATCGTGGATGGCGAGCTCGACGCTGTCGCTGGAGCTCGCGTGGAGTGTCACCGTTCGCCCTCGTTCACGAAGTAGTGCCCGTCGTCGTCGGCTTCCACACCGAGCACGGTGAAGAAACGGCCATTCCCCAAGGTCATCGCACACAGCGCCGTGAGCTCGATCACCTCGACGTCGGTGAAGTGATTGCGGAGATCCGCCATGAACGTGTCGTCGAGTCGGTGATGATCCGACGCGAAACGGTCGGCAAACTCGCCAGCGAGCCGTTCACGTTCGTCGAGATCGCCGAGGGTGTGCACGCCGCCGAGATCACAGGCGACGACGGCTTCGACCGTTGCCTCGTCGAAGCCGTCCTCCGTTGCATGGGCGGAGCGCGTGTTCAGACAGACGGGACAGCCATTGGCAGCGGCGATGCGAAGTCGCGCCACCTCTCGAACCCGAGGCGGAAGCGACGTCTTCTCGTAGATCGCGGCCGAATAGGCGCCCATGCCCATGGCGACGTCGAGCTGCATCATCAGGAGGCGCTCTCGCTCCAGTCCGGAGCCGTCGGGAACATCGATGCGAGCCATCGGGCGAGCCTAGGTCGCTGCGTCGCCTCGTCCACGATCGAACACGAGGGCGACCCAGCCCTCCTCGCTCAGTCGCTCGGTAGGGCTCTGGCCGTGGAGCCGTGCCACCCGCTCGGCCTGCTCACCATCGAGGATTCCGGCGACGATCAGCACGGGCGCGTCGAGCCGTTCGATTGCAGGGGCGACGGTTTCGTGGATGTCGATGGTGACGTTGAGCAGAGCGACATCGAAACGGCCGATATCGCCGATATCGCTGATGTCGCCGGTGCGCACGTCGACGCGTTCGAGGACACCGTTGGCCATGGCGTTCGCCCGGAGCGCTGGCGCCGCCGCCGGGTCGAGGTCGATCCCGAGCACGTCGGCGCCGAGTCGGGCTGCGGCGATTGCGAGAATGCCGCTCCCGGTTCCGAGGTCAACGACGCGGTCCCCCGGCCCGACGTGGTCAGCGAGTGCCGCCAACATCAGACGGGTCGTCGGGTGACTGCCGCTGCCGAAGGCATGCCCCGGGTCGATCACCAGATCGATGAACCGGCTGCTGGAATCCGGGCCGATCCAGGGTGGACGAACGTGGAAGCGGCCCGCCCGGTAGTCGGCTGCGTGGTCCCGCCAGCTGTCGAGTCCGGTCGTGTCGGCGACGTCCTCCACCCGTCCGCCGTGCCGACGGGCCACCGAGGTGGCGGTGGCGGTGTCGGTGAAGGCCGCCCGGATCGAGCGGTCGATCTCCTCCACGCCGACGGCACCAGCACGCCAGAGTGCGTCGACGAGAAGTTCCGTGGTCGAGTCATCGTCAGGACGGACGATCGTGACCAGGTGATGCACCCTCAGTCGTCCTGTTGGCGCAGGAAGCGTTCGAACTCGGCGGCGAGATCGTCGGCGTTGGGGATACTCGACTCGGCTCGGCGGTCGTAGTGCTCTTCGAGTCGTCGGACGTACCCCGTGACATCGTCGTCGTCGGCCATGGCCTCGTCGACGCGGCGCTCCCAGGCTCGAGCCTCATCCTCGAGGTCGGCCCAGGAGGTCGGCAGGCCGGTGATGCGTTCGAAGCGCTCGAGGAGGGCCCCGCTGGCCTTGGGGTTCGGTGATCCCGAGACGTAGTGAGGGACCGATGCGCGGAGTGACACGGCGGGGATACCGGCGCGTTCGAGGCGTTCGTGAAGCACCCCGATGACCCCAGTTGGCCCCTGGTAGCTCGGACGGTCGAGTCGCATGACGGCGGCGAGGTCGGCATCGGTCGTCGAACCGGTGATGGTCGGCGGGCGGGTATGGGGCACTTCGGCGATCATGGCGCCGAACGTGACCACCATTGCGGCGTCGACCGCGGTTGCGACCTCGGTGATGGCATCGCTGAAGGTTCGCCAGAGCAGGTGGGGTTCGACCCCCTCGACCAACACGAGATCACGGGACTGGTCGGGCAGCGCCAGAACGTGGATCCGGTGATCGGGCCAGTCGATGACACGACGGCCGTCGTCAGCGATGCGGATCTCGGGCCGGCGCTCGCTGAAGTCGAAGAACGGGTCGGCGTCGATGACCCCGACCTCGATCCCCCCGGTGCCTCGTAGGGATTCGATCGCTCCGGTAGCGGCGCCGCCGACGTCGAAGAGGCCCTCGAAGGCGGTGACAAGGATCGGAGAACGCAGGGAGGGCAGATCGGCGGTCCACTGGAGCACGGTCACCAGCCCAGCATGCCCGCACACCATGGCTTCGGCACGGTCGGCCGATGAAACGAGCGCACACCTCGTGATGGCGGCGCTGATCAGCGGCCGCGTCAGTCGAGCTTCAGCACCCGACGGGCGTTGTCCCGCAGGAACTTCGGCCAGACCTCGTCCTTGAACGGGACATCGCGAAGCTGCTGGAAGATCTTGTCGAGCGACAGGCCCATCGGGAAATAGCCGGCGTAGATGATCTTGTCGGCACCGCGAGTGTTGGCGTAATCGATGATCGCCTTCGGGTAGTGCTTCGGCGCAAACGCCGACGTGGAGTAGTGAAGCCCCGGCCACTTGAGCATGAGCTTCACCGCAAGGTCTTCCCATGGCTCGCAACCGTGACGGGTCACGAAGGTGAGTTCCGGGAAGTCGTACATCACCCGATCGATGCGCTCGACGTGCTGGGGCGCGGCAGGCACGCGTGGCCCGGGGATGCCGGCACAGCAGAAGATCGGGATGTCGAGTTCGCAGCACAGGGCGTAGATCGGGTACATCAGCGGCGCGTCGATCGGCACCTGCGGCATACGGCCCGACGGGAACGCCGTGACCGCCTTGAGGCCGAACTCGTCGTGGAGCCGCCGGATGGTGCGGATCGCCTCGACCCCGTCGTTGGGGTCAGGCTCATGGCACGGGATGAAGCGATCGGGGTGCTGGGTGACGCACCGAACGCCCTCGCCCTCACCGGAGGCGGCAATGCCGACCATCGCGATCTCGACATTGCAGCGATCCATGAACGGCAGCAGCAGATCGGGACCCTGCGGCGGTTCGTCGAGGTTGCCGTCGGCATCGCGGGCCTGATCGGAGAACGGCACGTCCTTGAACATGTACTGCGCAGGGAAGTTCATGTTCGCCGACTCGGCGTCCTTCAGCGCCCGCTCGAGGAAGGCATAACGGTTCTTGCCGGTCGTGCCCGCAGTCGTGCCCATCATCGTGTCGATGACGCCGATGTCTTCCGGAAAGCCCATGAATCCCCCTGTCGATTCCGAGGGACCCTAACGCGGGGGCTACCGTCCCTTCGAAATGGAACCGACCCCCTTGCGTTTCACCACCTCCGACGTCGTGATCGCGGCCGATCGCCGTGGCGATCCGCGTGACCCGCCGGTGTTCTTCCTGCACGGCGGCGGTCAGACCCGTCACTCGTGGGGCGCGGCCGCAGAGGTGGTGGCCGAACGAGGCTGGTGCACCTACACCCTCGATTCGCGGGGGCACGGCGAGAGCGACTGGTCGGCTGAGGCGAACTACTCGTTGCAGGACTTTGCACTCGACCTGATTTCGATCTCCGACGCCGTCGGGTCAAATCCGGTGATCGTCGGGGCATCGCTCGGCGGGCTCACGAGCCTGCTCGCAATGGGGCGGGAACGCCCCGGGCTCGGCCGGGGTCTGGTGTTGGTCGACATCGTCCCCGAGATGGAGCAGGCCGGCACCGACCGCATCGGCGCGTTCATGATGCGCCATGTCGAAACCGGATTTGCCTCGTTGCACGAGGCCGCCGTCGCCGTCGCCGAGTACAGCCCCCGTCCCGGCCGAACGATCGACCCCGACAGCCTCCGCAAGAACCTCCGAGAGCGCGACGGTCGCTGGTACTGGCATTGGGACCCGCGCTTCATGTCGTCGATCAAGCGGAGCAACGGCGACTCGGAGGTCTTCGCCCCCGAGGTCCTGACCGAGTGCGCCCGCGCGATCGATGTCCCCAAACTGCTCGTGCGCGGCCGCATGAGCGACGTCGTCACCGAGGAGGCCGCCCGTCGCTTCGTCGCCGCCGTGCCCGGCACCGGCTATGTCGACATCGCCGATGCCGCCCACATGGTCGCCGGTGACAGGAACGACGTGTTCCGGTCGGCCGTGCTCGACTTCCTCGCCGAACTCGACTGATCAGCGCAGATAGACGTACTGATCGTCGTTCAGAATGGCGTCGATCCCGGCGTCGCGCAGGGCACCCGCCAGGTCGAACGGCTCGGCGACCGCAAAGCGCTGCATGCCGTGGTCGGCGAGCACGATGACCGCGGTGCGGTCGAGCTTTCCGGCCGCCTCGATCTCAGCGAGCACATCGCGCATGCGCGCATCGGTGTCACGAATGGCGGCGTGAAGGATCTCCGAATGCGGCCCGCCAGCGTGTCCACAGGCGTCGGTGAGGTTGAACGTGAACCAGCTGTAGCGGGGGAGCGCCCCGAATTCGCCCCTCCAGACATGCAGGGCCTCGTTGCGGGAGTGGGCGTCGTAGATCGATGCGTTGCGGAACTCCTTCACCCCCATGAAGTCCTCGGTGCGGTGCAGACGTCGGTCGGCGTCGGAGAGGGTGGGGATCGGCCCGTTGGCCGTCATCTGGGCGTACGTGGAGTAGTCGGCGCCGCGATCGCCGTATTCGTAGGTCGTGGCGGTGAACGCCCTGGGCTCATGACGCTTCAGCGCCTCGTGGATCGTCTCGACGCCGGGGGCCAGGTGATCGCGGGCTCGAATCATCTGGCGGTAGTCGAGCAGGTCGACATGGACGGCCCGGTTCCGGTCGTACCAGGTGTTGTGAAGTACCCCCGACCGTCCTGGGAACACACCGGTGCACTGTGTCGTGTGGTTGGCCAGCGTGGCGGTCGGCAGCGCCGAGATACAGCCGTGTCGGTAGGAGGTGCCGCGTTCGATCAGCGAGGCGATACCAGGGGCCTCACCTCGATCGACGGCGTCGTGCAACGCGTTGGGGTTCACCCCATCCCACAGAAACACGACGACGTGGTCGGGACGCTCGTCGGGGTTGAGGAGTTCGGTGATCTCGTGGCCATCCTGCATCGCGAGTCGGGCCCCGCTGCGGACCCGACCACGGCCGTCGACCCCATCGCCAGCCGGAATGCCGAGGAGCGCTGCGATCGTCGGCGCGACATCGACGGTGCGCAGATGCTCGGGCACGATGCCGCGAGGCCGGATCCCGGGCCCGGCCGCAATGAACGGCGCCCGGGCCTGGATACCGCCGAGCGAGCCGTGGTTCCCGACACAGTCGTGGAACATCTGCTGGGGGGACCACATGACGGCGGCGTCGGGTGCGTGCTCGGCGTCGAAGTACTGGACGATCGATTCGTACGCGAGGGGCGTGGCGAGTTCGCCGAGGGGCGCCTCCTCGACGGCGATCTCGGCCTCGGTCCCGATGCCCTGATCGAGCGCCTGGTTCCGCAGCGGGTGATCACCGGACTCGGCGAGGATCTCGATCGACCCGTCGAGGGCCTCGCAGAAATCAACGGCGCCGTTGGCCGACGCAGCCCGGAATCCGTCGACGGTTCGCATGACCACGGTGTCGACGTAGCGGGTCATCGATGAATCGGTGAGGAACGATTCGAGCCGGGAGATGGGGGTGTCGGCGAGTGTCACGGACGCGACCGTAACCCGTGCCGCTCGCCACCGCCGGTTGACGCTGCTGGTTGACATTGCCACTGGACGGGTTACGGTGAGGTCCGTGAAGTCCTGCAGCAACACCCTGCTTCTTCTCGTGTAGGCGAGCGCCACATACCGGCGCTCGCCAAACCCTCCGTGCCCGAGTGGCCCGGAGGGTTTCTTGTTTTTCCGTACACTTTCCATCTGACCGACTCCCTGGGAGCGACCCATGAACCCGGCATCGTCTGACAACCAGACCGCACATGCTGCGACCGCCTCACCGCCACGTGGGGGCACCATGCCCTTCGAGAAGTACCGGCCCTACCCGGCCGTGGAGCTTCCCGATCGCACCTGGCCGGACAAGCGGCTCGAGTCCGCCCCGATCTGGTGCTCGGTCGATCTCCGCGACGGCAACCAGGCGCTGGTCGACCCGATGGACTCCGTGCGCAAGCGTCGCATGTGGGATCGTCTCGTCGATATCGGCTTCACCGAGATCGAGGTCGGCTTTCCCGCTGCGTCACAGACCGACTTCGACTTCGTGCGTGAGCTGATCGAAGACGACCTCATTCCCGACGGTGTCACGATCCAGGTCCTTACCCAGTGCCGCGAAGACCTCATCCGCCGCACCTTCGAGTCGATCGAAGGCGCCAAGAGCGCCATCGTGCACTTCTACAACTCGACCTCGACCACCCAGCGTCGCGTCGTGTTCCGCACCGACCGGGCCGGCATCATCGACATTGCCGTCCAAGGCGCCAAGCTCTGCAAGGAGCTCCGCGATGCCGACGCGAACCCTGAGCGCATCCGCTTCGAGTACTCGCCCGAGTCCTACACCGGCACCGAACCCGACTTCGCCGTCGAGGTTTGCGAGGCCGTCATGGACATCATCGAGCCGACCCCGGACAACCCGCTGATCTTCAACCTGCCGGCGACGGTCGAGATGTCGACCCCCAACCTCTACGCCGACATGATCGAACGCTTCCTGCGCGACGTGAAGAACCGCGACTCGATCATCCTTTCGCTCCACCCGCACAACGACCGCGGCACGGGTGTCGCTGCCGCCGAGCTCGGCATGATGGCCGGCGCCGACCGGGTCGAGGGCACGCTCTTCGGAAACGGCGAGCGCACCGGCAACGTCGATGTGGTGACGATCGCGCTCAACATGTTCACCCAGGGCGTCGATCCCGAACTCGATTTCTCCGACATCGAGGAAGCCCGGCGCGTGTACGAGTTCTCCAACCGCATGACCCTGCCGGATCGGCAGCCCTACGTCGGCGATCTCGTCTTCACCGCCTTCTCCGGTTCGCACCAAGACGCCATCAAGAAGGGCATGGCCGACATCTACGATGTGCAGCCCGGCGAGCCGCTCGAGGGCGAGTACGAGACGTGGGACGTGCCGTATCTGCCGATCGATCCCCGTCACCTCGGCCGCAGCTACGAGGCCGTGATCCGGGTCAACAGCCAGTCCGGCAAGGGCGGTGTGGCCTATGTGCTGCTGCACGAGTACGGCCTCGACCTTCCTCGTCAGCTCCAGGTCGACTTCGCCAAGAAGATCCAGGCCGTCACCGAGGACACCGGCACCGAGATCACCTCGTACGAGATCCACCGACGGTTCATGAGTGCCTATGTCGAGCCGGTGAGTCCGAAGGTCGAGATCATCGGGCACCGGTCGTCGAGCGACACGCTCGAGTCCGGCACGACGACGATGGAAGCGAAGCTCATCGTCGACGGCAAGGAACAGATGGTGATGGGTGAGGGCAACGGCCCGATCGATGCCTTCGTCGCAGCGCTCACCGGTGCCGGCCTCTTCGAGGGCAAGGTCGCCGACTACAGCGAGCACACGATGGGCACCGGCTCTGACGCCACCGCCGTCGCCTATGTCGAGATCGACACGGGCGGCCGTGACACCACCTGGGGGGTCGGCATGCACGAATCGATCGTGTCGGCCTCGCTCCGGGCGATCGTCTCGGCGGTCAACACCCTCCGGAGCTGAACCAAACCGGTCGCCGAGCGCGTCCACGCTGCGCTTCGGAACTTGCTCGGCGTCGCGGAAACGTGTGGGATTCCTCTCGAAGAAGCGACCGATGCCCGCTGCCGGGCGAGGAGTCCCATGGCCTACACCGTCTTCCGACTGAATCATGTCCATCCGGACCCGAGTGACGGATCCGAGATGAGCGACCGGTATCGAGCAGCGCTCGACATGGTCGAGTTCCTCGATCAACGAGGCCTCAACGCGGTGCAGTTCGACGAGCACCACGTCAGCAGCACGGGCTGGTCACCGACCCCGATGATGAGTGCCGGCATGGTCCTGGCGCGCACCGAGAACGTGCTGTGCATGATCGGCGCGCTCCTGCTCCCGCTCCACGATCCGATCCGGGTCGCTGAGGATCTCGCCGTTCTCGATCTCGTCGGGAAGGGACGCATCGTTGTGACGATGGGTCTGGGTTATCGGCCGCTTGAGTACACGGCGATGGACAAGGAGTGGGGCCGTCGCGGCAAAATCATGGACGAGTCGCTCGACGTGCTGATGAAGGCGTGGACGGGCGAGCCGTTCGAACACCATGGCGAGACGGTGCAGGTGCTGCCGAAGCCGTTCACCTCGCCGCACCCCCAGATCATGATCGGAGGATCGGCGAAGGCATCGGCCCGCCGAGCCGCCCGCCTCGGTCTGCCCCTCTACATGAACGGCAATCCGCCGGGGATCAAGGAGTTCTACGAGGAGCTGTGCGCCGAGAACGGCACCGTGCCGTTCTGCATCGCTCCCGAGGAGGCGCCGCAGGTGTTCATCACCGAGGACCCCGACCGCGCCTGGGCCGAACTGGGCGAGCATTTCATGCTTGAGGCCCGCACCTACGCCGATTGGCAGCCCGAGGGTCAGAACTCACCGGTGCACTCGCATGCGATGACGGTCGATGATCTGCGCGAGGAGGGCATCTATCGCTTCCTCACGCCGGATCAGGCTCGCGAGTTCGTCGCCGGTGCGGGGTCGTGCACGCTTCATCCGCTCGTCGGCGGGATGCCGATCGACGAGGCGTGGCGTTCGGTCGAACTGTTCGCCGACGCCGTGCTCAGCGGCGATTCGTGACCGACTGGAACGATCTCTCCGCCCGAGGAGGCCGCGTCGGCCACGACCTCGTCGGGTGGGTCATGTGGGACGAGCGGGCCAAGGCCGGTCTCGGTGAACTCGGCTTCCCCAACACAGGTGTCTGGATCGTGGCTTGGCGTCTCGCCGGGCTGGGCGATACGCCTCATCCCGTCGCGGCCGCCATGACCTATTCGATCCATCCCGGCTTCATCGAGGCCATTCGAGGAGCGATCGACGCCGTCACCACCAACGACGCCGTGCTCGCTGTGCTCGACGATGCCATCGTGCCCGGGCTGGAATCGATCGTGCCCGGCCTCGCTGCCGATCTCGGCGAACTGGCCGACGACCTGTGGACCGGGGTCGATGCCATGTTCCACGGCATGCGGCCCTTCTTCTCCGCCTTCCGGGCGCGTCCTCGGCCCGCTGGTCGGCATCCGGGCCTGTCCGCCTGGCACGCCGTCAACTGCATCCGTGAGCTGCGCGGTGACAACCACTGGGCGCTGCTCGCGAGCGAGGGGATCGACGACGTCGAGGCGGGCCTGCTCCACTCGGCGATGGTCGATGTCGACGAGTACGGCGGTGAGGAGTGGATCGCCCGCAGCCGAGGCGGCGACGATCAGTCGGTTGCAGCTGCGTGGTCCCGTCTCGAAGCTCGCGGACTCGCGGTCGACGGGCGGTTGAGTGATACCGGCCGAGCCCTCCGCCTCGACCTCGAACGACGCACCGACGAGCTCACTGCGCCCGTGTGGCAGGCGATCGGTGAGACGGCCACGGCGAAGCTGCTCGACCTCGTCGAACCCCACCAGGCGGCGTTCGTTCAGCGGATCGACGAAACGGCCGGCCCCCGCTGGATGCCGGCGGTGCGGCCGGGTGGCTCAGCGAGCGTCTGACGGTTCAGAAAATCCCGGCGGCGAGTGCCGCGATCTCGGGTCCGGCCTTGTCGACCGACCCGCTGTCGAACGGTGGCTGCGGGTCGTATTCGATGCCGAGCTGGATCGTCTTGGCCACATCGTCCCCCGCGATCCGGGCGGCCAGGGTGAGCGCCATGTCGATCCCGGCCGACACGCCAGCGGCCGTCACGTACTTGCCATCGACGACGACCCGTTCGTCGCGCACCGGTGTGGCTCCGAATCCCTCGAGGGCATCGACGGCGGCCCAGTGTGAAGTCGCCCGCTTCCCGTTCAGAACACCGGCCGATCCAAGGATCAGCGAACCCGTGCAGACCGAGGTGGTCCATGTGGAGTTGGCATCGATCATGCGGACCCACGCCTGGATCGTCTCGTCGGCGGCGGCGGCGAAGGTGCCGTCGACCCCGCCGGGCACGACGAGGATGTCGGCTGCATCGACCTGATCGATCGTGTGGGTGGCGGTGAGCCCGAGAACACCGGTGTCGGCCATGAACGGCCCCGTGGTCGTGCCGACGCTGATCGCCTCCGCCTCGGGAAGACGGCTCAGAACGTCGTGCGGCCCGATGATGTCGAGGGTGGTGAGTCCTTCGTAGAGAAAGAAGGCGATCCGCATGTTTTGCATCGTCTCACGGGACTGTCTCACACTGCGAGCCATGGAGATCGTCCACCTTCCTTCGTCCGCCTCCGGCGCTGAGATTGCTGAGGTGCTTCGCCGCGACGGTGCGGTCGTCGTCGACGAGATGGTCGACCCCGGCCTGCTCGACCGCTTTTTCGACGAGATGCAGCCCTTCGTCGACGCCACCCCCAACGGCAGCGATGGCTTCACCGGGCTCACCACTCGACGAACCGGTGGCCTGCTCGCCCGCTCGGCAACGGCGCAGGAGCTCGTGATGCACCCCTCGGTCATCGCCACGTGCGACGACTTCCTCGGGCACGTCACCAGTTACCAGCTCCACCTCACCCAGATCATCGACATCGGACCGGGCGGCGAGGCGCAGCCGATCCATCGGGACCAGTGGGCATTCGACTTCTTCCCGTTCCCCACCGGCTACGACGTGCAGTGCAACACGATCTGGGCCGGCGACGACTTCACGGAGGAAAACGGTGCGACCCGCATCGTGATCGGGAGCAATCAACTCGAAGACGGGCTGCGGTTCACCCTTGAGGACTCAATCCCCGCCGAGATGACCAAGGGCTCGGTGCTCTTCTACAGCGGCAGCATCTACCACGGCGGTGGCGCCAACGACTCCGATGCGAATCGCCGGGCGATCAACATCACCTACAACGTGAGTTTCCTTCGTCAGGAGGAGAATCAGTACCTGTCGGTGCCGCTGGAGCAGGCGGCCACGTTCCCGGAGCCGCTCCAGCGGCTCATGGGGTACCAGATGGGCGCTTACGCGCTCGGTTACATCGACGACCTGCGCGACCCGATCAGCGTGCTCACCGGAATGCAATCGACCGAGGTCTCGTTCGCCGGTGATTCCGAGGACGCCCGGGCGACGGTGGAAGCGCGTCAACAGGGTTAGCTCCGACGCGCTCCGTGCCGCTTCAGATCTTGCGGTCGTGGCCTTTCCAGTACGGGTCACGCAACGACGCGAGGTAGAGCTTTCCGTTCGGCTGGCGGGGGAGTGACTCGTGAACGTCGATCGAACGCGGCACCTTGTGGCGTCCGAGGCGTTCGCGGGCGAAGTCGATGAGCTCGGTTTCGTCGACGGTCTCGCCAGCAGCGAACTCCACCGCTGCCTTGACCTGTTCGCCCCATTCCTCGTCGGGAATGCCGAACACGGCGACGTCGAGCACGGCCGGGTGTTCGAGCAGGGCCTGCTCGACCTCGGCCGGATACACGTTGACCCCACCGGTGATGATCATGTTCGTGGCCCGGTCGGCGAGGAAGATCCACCCCTCGTCGTCGACATGGCCCATGTCGCCGAGGGTGAAGACCCCGGGTCGGAGATAGCTGGAGGCCGTCTTCTCCGGCGCATTCCAGTAGGCGAACGGTTCGGGCTTGTTCGGCGTGTGGCAGAACAGTCGTCCGACTCCGCCAGGAGGAAGCGTCGTGCCGGTGTCGTCCACGGCGAAGACCTCGAAACCGGGCACCGGGCGCCCGACCGTGCCGGGATGTGCCAGCCAGTCGACGGAATCGACCCGGGTGAACACGCCCGCCTCGGAGGTCCCCCAGTACTCGACCAGGATCGGGCCAAGCCACTCGATCATCTGACGTTTCACCGCCGGCGCAATCGGTGCGGCTCCATGAAGGACGATGTCGAGCGACGAGAGATCGCGCAGTCGGGCGCTCTCGTTGAGACGCAACATCCGGACCATCATCGTCGGCACGAGATGCGTGCGGCGGACCTGCTCCTGCTCGATTAACTCGAGGGTTCGGGCCGCGTCGAACTTTCGCATGATCCGCAGGGTCGCCCCATTGCAGAGATCGAAGAACGCAAAGCCGCCGACGGCCGCGTGGTACGCCGGCCCGGTGACGAGGTGAACGCCCTCGCCGGTCATGGCGACGTCGTGGCCGGCGTTGCGCTGCACGGCAAGCATCTCGTCGAGTGCAGCGGGGATGGCCCGCTTCACGCCTTTGGGGTGGCCGGTCGTCCCCGACGTGTAGGAGAAACGCGACCCCGCCGGAGCATCGAGCGCAAACGGCGTGGGGTCACCCTCGGCGATCATCGCCTCGTACGGCTCGCCGAAGCGGATCGTCGTGATGTCGTCGGGGGCGAGGGCGGCGAGGTCGTCCTCGGCGAAGATCATCGCCAGATCGGCGTCGCGGGCGACATCGGTCACCTCGCTCGGCGCGAGCAGTCCGTTGATCGGTACGAGCCAGATGCCGGAGAGCATCGATGCGAGGTAGAGCTCGAAGAACTCGGCTCGGTTCTCGGTGAGTGTGCCGACGTGACCACCGACGGGCACGCCGGCGGCGTGCATGGCCCGGCCGAGTCGAGTTGCTCGGTCGAGGAGTTCGGCGAAGGTGACCGTCGTCCCGAGGTCGTCGACCAGGGCGGGACGTTCGGGGTGAATGAGGGCGATGTCGACGGGCATCAGCCGCCCGTTGTCGACCAGTGCCAGGGCTCGCTCGGGAGGTTGTAGAACCCGAACTGGGGGGCGATCTCGGCGAGGGCGCGGAACACGTCGCTGTCTCGGGTGCGCAGGACGCGACCGTCGAGGGTGAAATCGATTGCCAGACCGACCTCGTGCTGGCTCAGGCCAGGCCGGGCCGTCGGCGGACGGCACCGACTCGCGGGCATCTCCCAGATCGCATAGTCCGAGGTGCCGCAATTGGCCCGCCGAAGGCGGATCTGGCTCTCGATGCTGCGGTAGCCGCCGCCGCCGAGGGTGAAGCCCCGAGCCGACATGGCGGCAAGGATGCCGCGCACCTGATCCTCGACGAGCGCGTTGACGGTGATGCCACCTACCGTAACGAGCTCAATATCGGAGTCGGGGGGCACGGTGACGTTGCCGCTGCCCGGCGGGATGCGGTTGGCGATCGCGTCGGCGATGCGTTGTTCCTCGACGCGGATCTGTTCGGAGAGCTCTGCTTCGAGTGCGGCGAGTGCGGCCGCCTCACCGAGTCGACGTTCCTGACGCTCGATCGCCTCGAGCAGGAGCTGGTCCTCGATGGCGAGGGCGGTTTCGAGTTCGGCGAGGCGGAGCCGCATCTCCTCGCGTGTGGTTTCGGCCTCGGCGGCGGCTTGCTCGGCGAGCTGGCGTTGGAACTCGAGCTCGGCCCCGATCGCTCGCAGATTGTCGAGCCCTTCGAGCCCGGTACCGGTGCCGATCTCGGCCAGCGTCTCGACCCGGGAGGCCTCCCACGGGTCGTCGCCGAGGGCCTCAAGATCATCGAAGCCCTGGAAGGAGACATAGCTGTCGATCACGGCGTTCTGCAGGTCGATGCGGGCCTGTTCTTCTCGAAGCTCGAGATCGGTGATCGCCTCGAGCGCGGCGACCTGGGCGGCGTCGGCGTCAATCACTGCCCGGTTGGCGGCCTCGACGGCGGCCTGCTGGGCATCGACATTGGCCTGTGCGGCGGCGAGCGCAACCTCGAGATCGGCGACATCGGCGGTTGCTGCGTCGACCTCGCTTGCGAGTTCGGCAGCCTGGGCTTGGACGTCGCGCCGTTGTTCGCGGAGCTCGTCGGGGGTCGCCGCGTCGACGACGGTCGCAAGCGTCGCAAGGGCTGCGACGGCGGCGAGGAAAGCCACTCGGCGGTGGCGAGCGAAGATCGGACCCGTACCCATTTCGTCACGCGTTCGTAACCGAACCACGAAGACGATACTGCCGAGTGGTGGCCGAGTCACCCTCGGCGCCCTCAGGAGCGCGGGGTGAGCATTGCCCCCTCGGGCAGGGTTCTCGGGGCGGCGTTCAGTGTCTCGACCGCAAAGCCGGCGGCAGCCTTGTAGCGGGCCATGAACGACTCGATCTCATCGCGCGGAATCACGTCGTCGATCTCGTCGAACACCCCGCCACAGCGCTCATCGACCGTGCCTAGGATCGCCACCGGACCAGCCCCCCGGTTGCGCAGCACGAGCGCAGAGATGTCGGCGTGGAGTCGGTCCTCGTAGGCGGCGAGTGCGTCGGGGGTCAACCCGTGCTCGAGGATCGAGGCGCCGAGCACGCGAGCATCGACGATCGCCTGGCTCGCGCCGTTCGAGCCGACCGGATACATGACGTGGGCGGCATCGCCGAGCAACGCCACCCGGCCGTCGAGCCAGGTCGGGGCCGGGTTGCGGTCGACCATCGGGAACTCCCAGACCTGCTCGGCTCGACCGACCAGCGCCGGGATGTCGAGCCAGTCGAAGTCCCAGTCGGCGAAGGCGGGAAGAAAGACCTGAGGGTCGACGGGCTGGTTCCAGCTCGCAGCATTCCAGCCCTGGGCAGGGTCGAAGGTGAGTTCGGCGATGAAGTTCTGCCGCTGGAGTCCGGTGGAGGGGTCGACCGGGCCGATCGGGTAGTGGACGAAGCGTTGCTCGAGGTTTCCGACGAGCGTGAACGATGCGCCGGTGCGGATCGGCCGGCCCAGCGCCGTGCCTCGCCACAACACGGCGCCTCCCCAGAGCGGTGGACCTTCGTCGGGGAAGCGCTGGCGGCGGGCGGCGGAGTGCAACCCGTCCGCGGCGACCAGAAGGGGCCCTTCGACGGTGGCGGTCTGGCCCGTTCGCCGATCCTCGAAGGTAGCGGTGAGCGAGTGGGTCGTCTGCTCGTACGAGCGCAACCGGTGGGCCTCGATGACGCTGTCGGATCCGCAGCGTTCGCGGACGGTGTCGAGGAGGAGCATCTGTAGTTCACCGCGGTGCACGGCGAACTGGGGCCAGCAGTAGCCGGCGCGCCGACCCCGCGGTTCCGCCCAGACGTCGTTGCCGTTCCGGCCGACCAGCGCCCATTCCTCGGCCTCGACCCCGATGTCGGGAAGTCGGTCGGCGAGTCCGAGATCGGTGAGTTCTCGAACGGCGTTGGGTTGGAGGTTGATCCCGACGCCCAACGGTCGGATCGTCATCGATGACTCGAAGACGCGAACCGGTACCCCGATTTCGTGGAGGGTGAGGGCTGTGGTCAGCCCGCCGATGCCGCCGCCGGCGACGATGATCGGCTCGCCCATCTCAGATCCGTTCGAAATACCGCGCCATCTCCCAGTCGCTCACCGCGGCCTGATGAGCGCCGATCTCGGCACGGAGATGGTGGGTGTAGTGATCGACGACGAGATCACCAAAGAACCGGCGAGCGGCTGTGGACGCCTCGAACCGGTCGACGGCGTCGCGAAGGTTGCCGGGCACCCGTGCGACGTCGGAGACGTACACGTCGCCGCAGAATTCTTCGGGTGGTTCGATCTGGTTCGCAATGCCGTCGAGGCCCGAGGCGAGGGCAGCTGCATAGGCGAGGTACGGGTTGACGTCGGCACCCGGGATCCGGTTTTCGATACGCAGGCTCGACCCGGTTCCCACAACACGAAATCCGGCAGTGCGATTGTCGGTTGACCAGGCGAGCCTGGTCGGCGCCCACGACTGGTCCCGGTAGCGCTTGTAGGAGTTGATGGTCGGGGCAACGAACGGCATCAGGTCGGGAGCATGGTGCATCCAGCCGCCGAGGAACCAGCGAAACAGGTCGCTGCGCCCGTCGCCATCGATCCCTGCGGGGCCCTCGAACGCATTTCGGCCGTCCTTCCAGAGCGAGAGGTGAAGGTGGCAGCTGTTACCGGGCTGGGAGCTGTCGGGCTTAGCCATGAAGGTCACCGACACACCGAGCGCGTCGGCGAGTTCCTTCAGGCCCTGCTTCATCACGACATGCCGGTCGGCCATGTCGAGTACCTCGGCGAAGCGGATATTGAGTTCGTGCTGGCCGACTGCGGCCTCACCCTTGGAGTTCTCGACGGGGATCTCGCTGTCGCGCATCGCCCGCCGGGCCGCGCCCACATAGTCCTCGACCCGACTCGCTTGCAGCAGGTGGTAGTCCTCGACGTACCAGCCTGCCGCTTCGAGATTGCGGTATCCCTTGGCGTGGGCATCTCGGTAGGAATCGCGGAAGAGGAAGAACTCCAGTTCGCTTGCCGCTGCAGCCGAAAAGCCGGCATCGGTGAGTGCGTCGACCTGGCGTCGAAGGATCGATCGGGGCGCGACAGCGACCTGCTCATGAGCACGATCATCGATCACGTCACACACGACGAATGCGGTGCCGGAGGTCCAGCCAGCAGGGCGAAGCGTGCCGAGATCGGGCACCAGATGAAAGTCGCCGTACCCCCTCTCCCAGTTTGCGTACGCGAACCCTTCGACGGGCTCCATCTCCATGTCGACCGTCAAGAGGTAGTCGCAGGCGTGGGTGCCCCCCTCGGCGCACGACTCGAGAAAGAACTCGGCGTCAAAGCGCTTTCCCATGGTGCGGCCGTAATGGTCGGTAAACCCGACGACGACCGAGTCGATCTCGCCCGTCGATACGGCGACTCGCAGTTCTTCGATGTCCATGAAGGCTCCTGTCAGTCCAGATGACCCTCGCACGCGGCGGCGAACACTGCAGCGGCGAAGTCGAGATCGACGGTGATCGGGTTTGTGTCGGCCGAAGGGTCACCGACGGCGGCGGTGGCGATCGTGTCGACGGCAACAGGGTCGACGCCGAGTTCGACGAGGGTGTTCGGCACGTCGAGATCGGCGCGTAGCTGCACGATGTGGTCGAGCACGTCTTCGAAGCTGTGCCCGATGCCGGTGTAGGCGCCGAGACGCTTGATCGTCGCCTCGATCGCTGCACGGTTCGCAACGAGCACATACGGCATGACGACGGCGTTGGTCATGCCGTGATGCGTGTCGAAGTGAGCGCCGATCGGGTGGGCGAGGGCATGCATCGCTCCAAGTCCCTTCTGGAAGGCGACTGCGCCCATGGCTGCTGCGGTGAGCATCTGACCGCGGGCCTCGAGGTCGGTGGGGTTCGCCGCCGCGGTCGGCAGGTGTTCGAACACCAGCCGGCAACCCTCCATGCCGATGCCATGCGACATTGGGTGGTGCGCTGGCGAGCAGATCGCTTCGAGTGAGTGCGAGAGTGCATCGAGACCGGTACCGACGGTGAGCGTCCGCGGCAAGCCAATCGTGAGTTCGGGGTCGGCGATCACGGCCACCGGCAGCATCTTCGGGTGGAAGACGATCACCTTGCGTCGGGTGGTCTCGTCGATCACCACCCCCGCTCGCCCCACCTCGCTGCCGGTTCCGGCCGTGGTCGGGATTGCAATCACGGGAGCGATCGACTCGGGGTCGGCTCGAGTCCACCAATCACCGATGTCCTCGAAGTCCCAGAGTGGACGGGTCTGTCCGGCCTGAAAGGCGATGACCTTGCCGACGTCGAGAGCCGAGCCGCCACCGACAGCGATGACGCCGTCGTGGTCTCCAGCGCGGAATGCTGCGACGCCAGCATCGATGTCGCGCCCGACCGGGTTGGGGCGCAGGTCGCTGAACACCGCCGACGCAAGGTCGGCGTCGGCGAGTGCTGCACGGACGGCGGCAATGGGTGAGAGATCGACGAGTCCGGGATCGGTCACGATCATCGGGTTGGTAATCCCGGCGTTGCGGCAGGCCTCGCCGGTCTCAGCGACTCGGCCCGAACCGCTGCGGATTGCCGTCGGATAGCTCCAGGTGGCGTGCATCTTGAGTTTCGGCTCGTCGATTAGTCGTTCTTGGCGGTCAGGCCGCCGTCGACCGGAATGATGGCACCGGTGATGTACGAGGCAGCGGGGAGCGCCAGGCTCAAGGTGAGGTGGGCCACCTCCTCGGGATCGCCGTAGCGACGAAGCGCCGTACGACGCCGGGCGAAGGTGTCACGCATGTCGTCGGGGATGTCCTCGGTGATGCCGGTGAGGATCGGGCCGGGGCAGATCGCGTTGACGGTGATGCCGTGCACGCCGAGGTTCACCGCCATCGACCGGGTGAGGCCGACGACACCGTGCTTCGCCGCCGTGTACGGCATGGCGCCCCGCTGGGCGGTGATGCCTTCGGTCGAGGCGATGTTGATGATCCGCCCCTCCCCGCTGGCCTTGAGATCGTCGAGGCAGGCCCGCACGAGGCGCTGGTGCGGCGTGAGCAGAACGTCGAGAGCCTTCATCCATTCGTCTTCGAAGTTCGGGTCCTCAAGCGCACCGCCGACGGCGAGTCCGGCGTTGTTGACCACCACGTCGATTGGCCCGAGTTCGGTTCGGATCTCCTCGACGGCGGCGATGATGGCGTCGGCGTCGGTGACGTCGAGCACGATGCCGTGCGCCGTGCCGCCGGCCGTGCGGATCCGGTCGACGACGGCGTCGACCCGTTCCCGACTCAGGTCGGTCACGGCAACCTTGGCGCCTTCGTCGGCGAACAGGAAGGCCGTGGCCCGGCCCATGCCGGACGCCGCCCCCGTGATGACGACGACCTTGTCGGCAACGGAGCGGCTGCGGGTCGTGATGCGGTTGGTCATGAGGCCTCCGAGGCGTCGGTGGTCAGTCGGAACTCGAGATGATGCCGGTAGGGCTCGCCGGGGCGTACGACCGGGCTTGGTGCCCACGGCAGGTTGGGTGCGTCGGCGACATGCTGGGGTTCGAGGGCGAGCGCGGCGAACGCCTCGTGGGTGCGGCCTCCGCCTTCGGTGCCGGGCAGAAACGCCCCCGTGTAGAACTGGCAGGCCGGCTGATCCGACCACACCTCGACCCGTCGCCCGGTCGCCGGGTGATCGACTCGAGCGTGGCGTCGGAACCCGGTGCCGTCGACCATGAAGCAGTGGTCGTAACCGGCGGGAAGCGGGAACCCGATGCGGCCGCCGAGCATCGCACCCGCCTGCAGGTCGAAGGGTCCCTCGGCATCGACGGGCTCGCCGTCGGGAATCAGGTCCTCGCCGACGGGGACAAGGGTGGAGGCGTCGATCGTGACGACATGGGCATCGATCGTGCTCTCGTGTGGCCCGCCGAGGTTCCAGTAGGTGTGGTTGCTGAGCGAGCACACGGTGGGCGCATCGGTCGTGGCGCTCAAGTCGACGTGAAGGGTCGTGTCGACGAGTCGATAGTGCACGGTTGCGGTGAGCGTGCCGGGGAAGCCCATGTCACCGTCGGGACTCACGAGTGAGAAGGTGACGCCGTCGTCGGTGTCGACGACCTCCCACCGCCGACGGCCGAAACCGTCGGCCCCGCCGTGCAACAGGTTGTCGCCCTCGTTCGCGGCGAGTTCGTGCACCACGCCGTCGAGTTCGAACCGGGCCCCGCCGATGCGGTTGGCAAAGCGCCCGACCGTGATGCCGAGGTGGGGGTTTCGGGCATGGTCGGCGCGAGCCTCGTCATCGTCGAGTCGAAGGGTGATGTCGTCGATGGCGCCGCCGCGATCGGGAGCTCGAATCACCTCGACTGCTGCGCCGAGATCGACCAGTTCGACCTCGATCCCGGCTGCAGACCGGAGGGTGAAACGTCGCAACGGCACGGCCGCACCCTACGCCGCGTCTGCTGTCGCGTTCGCATGGAATCGGCGTGTCGTGCCCGCGGCGGGTACCGTCCGCGTCATGGATCTGGGACTCACACTTGGCTACTGGGGCCGTTCGATGCCGCAGGACATGGTCACCTTGGCCGTCGAGGCGGAGAAAGCTGGCTTCGACGCCGTCTGGACGGCGGAGTCGTGGGGCTCCGACGCGTTCTCGCCGCTCGTGCTGATCGCCGCCCATACCGAACGCATCCGACTCGGCACCGGTGTGGTGCAGATCTCGGCCCGTACCCCGGCGGCGACGGCGATGCAGGCCGTCACGCTCGACCACATCTCCAATGGCCGCACGATCCTCGGTCTCGGCGTGTCGGGCCCGCAGGTCGTCGAGGGTTGGTACGGCATGCCGTCGCGCAAGCCACTCGCCCGAACCCGCGAATACGTCGAGATCCTGCGCCAGGCCTTCCGTCGGGAGGGTCCACTCGAGTTCCAGGGCGACCACTATCAGTTGCCTTACACCGGCGACGGGGCGGAAGGCCTCGGAAAGCCGCTCAAGATCATGACCCATCCACTGCGGGAGATCCCGATCTGGATCGGGGCGGAAGGGCCCAAAAACGTCACCCAGACCTGCCAGATCGCCGACGGTTGGATCCCGCTCTACTACTCGCCATGGCGGGCCGAGGTGTACCACGACTACATCGTGGATCGGCCGCTTGGCTTCGAGATCGGCGTCAATGTGTCGTTCCGGGTCGGTGATGTCGAAGAGAGCCTCTGGGCGACTCGTGGATTCCTCGGCTTCTACATCGGCGGCATGGGGGCCAAGGGGCAGAACTACCACACCAAGCTGATGGCCCGGATGGGCTTCGAAAAGGAAGCTCACGAGATCCAGGACCTCTTCTTCGAAGGCAAGCGCGATGAAGCGGTCGCGAAGGTCCCGATCGAGTTCGCCGATGAGATCTCGCTCGTCGGTTCGCCCGAACGCATCAAGGACCGCCTCCAGGCGTGGGAGGAGAGCGCCGTCACGATGATCAATGTCGCTCCCCGCACGGTCGAAGAGGTCTGGCAGATCGCGGAGCTGGTTAAGGGGTGAGTCGCTGGCTGTTGCGCGACGACGTCCCGCGCGGCGACGACTACGACCGGCGATGGCGTGATCTCGCCGATTCGGGCGAGGGGATCCACGGTGAAGCCGATCTGATCAGTGCGCTGAGCGCTGGAGGGTCGGTGCTCGACGCGGGCTGCGGTACTGGTCGGGTCGCGATCGAGCTCGCGCGTCGTGGCCACGAGATCGTCGGCGTCGACCTCGACCCGGGAATGCTCGACACCGCCCGAGCGAAGGCACCCGAACTCAAGTGGCATCTCGCCGACCTGCTCGACGTCGACCTCGCCCGCACCTTCGACCTTGTCGCGCTCCCCGGCAACGTCATGATCTTCCTCAGCCCCGGCACCGAGGCGGACGTCGTCGCCAACATGGCGCGACACCTCGCCGCAGGCGGCCGACTGGTCGCCGGCTTCCAGCTCGGCGAGGGCCGTTACCGGCTCGCCGACTTCGACGACGCTGCCGCTGCGGCCGGACTCGAACTCGAACATCGATGGTCGACGTGGAGCCGTGAGCCGTTCGTTGCTGAGGGCGCCGACTATGCGGTTTCGGTGCACCGTCGAGCCATGGCGGCCCGGTGACCACCCTCGACGACCATGGGGTGGCGCTCGACGTCGCTCATCGGGCCGGCGAGATGCTCGTCGACCTGATCCACTCGCCCGACCTCGACCGCCGCTGGGGCGGGCTCGAATACGAAGGCGACGCCCGAGCCCATCGGTTCATCATGTCCGAGCTCCGTCGCATGCGGCCCGACGACGCGATCCTGTCCGAAGAGGGCGCCGACGACCGGTCCCGCATTGGGAAGGAACGGGTCTGGATCGTCGACCCGCTCGACGGATCAAGCGACTACGGCTACTCGCCGCACTGGTCGGTCCATGTCGCACTTGTCGTCGATGGCGAACCAACCGTCGGTGCCGTCGCCGTGCCCGGTTGGGAGACCACCTGGGGCACGGACCCCGCCCCACAGCGAGTTCCTGCCGGGGTCGAGTCCGGCGAGGCGCCTCGCATCGTCGTATCCCGGTCACGCAGCCGGTTCGACGGCAGCCGACTCCAGGCCGCACTCGGAGCCGACATCTACACCGTCGGCTCCGCCGGTGTGAAGGCGATGGCGGTCGTGCGCGGGGACGTCGACGCGTACGTTCACGGTGGCGGCCTCTACGAATGGGACTCGTGCGCCCCGGTCGCCGTCGCCCGCGCCGCTGGCCTCGTGTGCTGTCGACTCGACGGTTCGCCGCTTGCGTTCAACAAACCCGATCCCTGGTCGCCGGGCCTTGTCATCAGTCGCCCTGACCTCGTCAACGACATCTGTGCGGTGATGGGTGATCGGCAGCCCTAGCCTGCAACCGTGGCCCCCAAGAAGATCCGCTACCAGTCCCGCTCGGTCGAAACCCACGTCGATGCTCCGCGCGACGCCGTGTGGGAGCGCATCGTTGCCGTGATCCGTGATGAGGTTCAGCCGGCCGAGGAATTGTCGTTCGAGCCACCGTGGCGCTTCGCCTATGAGGTCGACACCACCGACTCGGCGCTTGCGTTCTGGCAGAGCACGGTGCTGATCCGCGACGACGGTCCCACGTGTCACATCGCCTGGGGTCTCGTGTTCGATCCCGAACCCAGCGAGGCCGCCCTCAACGAATCGGTCGAGATCCTGGCGGGCATGCAGGCGTCGCTCGACGCCATCGCCGCCGAACTCGCCTGATCGTCTCCGCGGTGCGGATTCGCGGGCGGCGGAGCCGTCGACTCGGGGGCGCGCTTTCTTTCCGTGAACCGGTCGTACCATGTGGCGCCATGTCCACTCGGATCTCCCTGCGTCCCCTCCGTCGCGTGCGCCAGGTGTTGTTGCCTGCGCTCCTGCTCGTCGCCGGTGGCCTCATCGCTGCCTGTGGCGGCGGTGACGACACCGCAAACGATGAGACGTTTGTCGAGGAGACGACCACTACCGAGGCTTCCGTTGTCATCGACGAGACGACGACTACCACCGAGCCGGTGGCGCAGCCGCTCTCTCCCCCCACCACGCGTGGCGCCGCCCCCGTGCTTGACGTCGTTCCCGTCGAGGGCTTCGGGCGAATCACGGTGATCTCCGGCGAACCGCCCTACGGCGGGCTGCTCGCCCAGCTCGATCCCGACCGGGCGATCGTCCAGGCGGCGGCGCTGCCACCCGAGCACGCGCCGGGTACCGCACCCTTGACCGGCCTTCCGCTCGCCGATTCGTCGATCGCCGGGCGTCCAGCGCTCGTCACCAAGGTCGACAACACGGCCAAGGGCCGACCCCAAGCCGCACTCAGCCAAGCCGATCTTGTCTACGTCACCCAGATCGAAGGTGGACTCACCCGCCTCGTCGCCGTCTTCCATTCCGCAACGCCGAGCGAGATCGGCCCGGTGCGTTCGGGACGCACCACCGACATCGCGGTGTTCAGTTCCTTCAATGAGCCGATCTTCTCGTGGTCCGGCGCCAACTCGGTGCAGCGGGCGCTCATCCGCCGCTACGACATGGTCGACCTTGGTGCGAATAGCCGCAGCGAGTACTACCGGGCATCCGACCGTCCCGGCAGTTACGACCTGATGGTCGATCCGTCGGTGCTCTGGGATGTTGCCGAGTCCTTGGAACGCGGCGGCACACCACCCGCCCACTTCGAATACCGCGACGAGGCCACCGGTCTGCCTGCGTCGGCTCAACCCGCCTCGTCGTTTCGGATCGACTATCCCTCGGCGGCGATGGAGTACGCCTGGAACGGCACCGGCTGGGCTCGGACCCAGAACGGCGACCCCCACCTCGACGACAATGAGGTCTTGCTTGCGCCAGAGAACGTCGTCATTGCCGAGGTGCGGATGGTCGAGACGGGAACCATCGATTCCGCAGGGTCGGCGGTCATCGAGCAGCAGTTCATCGGCAGCGGCCGGGGTTGGGTCTTCACCGACGGTCAGTACGTCCGGGTCGTGTGGACGAAGCCGTCATTGAACTCGGTCGCGACCTGGACCACACCCGACGGCGTGCCGGTGCCGCTGACGCCAGGCCAGACCTGGATCGAGCTCGCACCGGCCGACTCCGTCACCATCGGCGACTCGTGAGCCCCGCCACCGAACGTCCGCACACCAGGTGAGCGGACGTTCGAGAAAATCAGATCTTCTTGATCAGGGTGCCGGTGCCGAGACCACCACCGCAGCACATCGAGACGATGCCGTACTCCCCGTCGCTGCGCTGCAGTTCGTGAACGGCCTTCGTCATGAGGATCGCGCCGGTGCCGCCGAGCGGATGACCGAGGGCGATTGCGCCGCCGTTCGGGTTGACCTTGTCCATGTCGGCGCCGAGTTCCTTGGCCCAGGCCAGCACGACCGAGGCGAAGGCCTCGTTGATCTCGAAGACGTCGATGTCGTCGATCGAGAGGTCGTTGTCGGCGAGCAGCTTCTTGGTCGAGTCGATCGGGCCTTCGAGCATGGTGACCGGGTCGACACCGACGAGGTTGACGTCGACGATCTCAGCGAGCGGGATGAGGCCCAGCTCGTCGGCCTTCTCCTTCGTCATCAGCATGACGGCACCTGCGCCGTCGCTGACCTGGCTAGAGGTGCCAGCGGTGTGTACGCCGTCCTCCCGGGCGACGGGCTTGAGGTTGCGGAGGCCCTCGAGTGTGGTGTCGCGGAGTCCGCCGTCCTTGGTGACGGTGATGGTGTCGCCGGTCTCCTTGCCCTCCTCGTCGAGAACGGGAACCGTGACGGGCACGATCTGGGTGGCGAAGGCGTCTTCCGCCCACGCTTTGGCGCCGAGCTGCTGGCTGCGCAGGCCGAAGGCGTCGGTGTCGTCGCGGGTGATGTCCCACTTCTCGGCGATGCGCTCGGCCCCCTCGAACTGCGAGGTGAATTCGTAGTGTTCCCAGTACCGCTTGTTGACGGGGCGGCCGAGGCTCTTGTCGCGTGTGGTCGAACCCATCGGCACGCGGCTCATCAGCTCGACACCGCAGGCGACGGCGGCATCAACGACACCCGATTTCACCATCGAGTAGGCCAGATTGTTGGCCTGCTGCGACGATCCGCACTGGGTGTCGACGGTGGTGGCCGGCACCTCGAGGGGCAGACCGGCGGCGAGCCAGGCGTTGCGGGCCACGTTCATGGTCTGCATGCCTGCCGCCGACACACAGCCGCCGACGACCTGGCCGATCTCGGTCGGATCGATGCCGGTGCGATCGAAGAGGGCCTTCTGGACATCACCGAGCACGCTGATGGCGTGTCCGGTGGAGAGCTCGCCGTTGCGGCGCCCGACGGGGCTGCGCACGGCATCGACGATGACGACCTGACGTTCACTCATGTCCGGCAGCGTAGGTGAACGGTCGTTAACCACGCCAGCGGCGCAGGGGTTGCCCCGCTCAGCGGACCTCGGCGATCTCGTAGCTGACCGTGCCGGCGCCGAGCTGGCCCTTGCCGACCGCCTGGACGGCGTTGAGCCAGCTGTAGCGCTCGTCGCTCGTCTCGAACTTCGGGGCCATGTAGATCGGTTTGGTACCCGGCCCCTCGGACCAGTCGGCTCGACCTTCGTAGGTGATGTAGATCAGCGCGCCGTCATCGGTCTCCACGACCACCCGCACGTCGAGCGAGGCGATCCCGTCCTTGCTGGTTCGCATCCAGTCGGCAGCGGCGTTGCCCTTGACGGTGCCGTTGAGTCGCTCGCCGGTCACCGAACCGCCGGAGACCTCGGCGATCGTGCGGGCGCCAGCCGGGCCGGTGCCGATCAGGTGCATGCCACCGATCGTGGCGTCGAGCGTGCAGAGCGGGATGAGTTCCATGTGGCGCACCGTAGAT
>Ga0255768_10000182_pt1 | contig 65319 bp, 35 predicted proteins | sample 071ome_33_FD_179983 | JGI IMG/M metagenome (GOLD analysis project Ga0255768, IMG submission 179983) | Coastal salt marsh microbial communities from the Groves Creek Marsh, Skidaway Island, Georgia - 071412AT metaG (version 2) | ecosystem: Environmental > Aquatic > Marine > Intertidal zone >... | reverse complement strand
ATCAGTGGTTCGTTCGTTTGTACAATGGCACTGAATTCTTTGTCACTGAGTTTCGTAACGGTATGAAGATGGGTGCTCTGTCTCATCAACTGTTGCTCTCCTGAGCATAACTTAGTCCACACATTCACCACTGCATTGTTATCATGAACTGCTTCGAACTTTTCGAACTCAAAGAGAACTATGTCAACCACATTATCGATGGCATGGATATGGACTCTCTGGTGCAATTGGCGCATGATTTGTTAATGGATGAGTATGAAAAGATGAGTGAGGATGAGATGATTGAAGAGATCAAAGATCTGTATGATGAGGATACTTTGATCGACCTAATCCCTGACGCTAAGTAACACTCGGCCGCGGCAATCACTGATTCTCAATAGACTTTCTTATTGAGAATCGCGGCTCAACTAGTACAACCACACTACCACGTTATGGGCGCTAGGACCTTCCCTCATCACGAGAATTACAGCACAGGCAGTCCACTTCCCAAACTGGTCTACCAACTCGCCAAACGCGCTCTGGGCGTGCTTATAATGTCATCATGAACAAAACACCTGACCTCGCCGCCATCCTCGCTGACTACACCCGTCAGCACAACGCCATGATGGCACGGTCTGCCGCCAACCGTAAGGCGTTCGCTGAGGGTCGCCCTTTCCCCTTCCCTGCCCCTGAGTGCCAATCCACAACCTGGCACATCAGCGACCGCCACTGAGCGGCAGACCGACTAGGATACACACAACAAACAAACACACACAACACCATGATCAGCAACTACAACGGTTGGGCAAACTTCGAGACCTGGAATGCTGCCCTGTGGATTGGTAATGATGAGTTTCTCTACAACACTGCCAAGGCATGTGTAGAGTTCTGCTCTGAAGATGAGACCCCATGGGATAAGTTCCAACGCTGCATGATGGAGGGGCAGATTGGTCGTTTCATCGGTCAAACTGGCGACGGTGTTGAGTGGGACAACGTGAACATTGATGCCGATGAGATGAATGAAATGATGGCAGATCTTTGACCCATTCTTTACATCAACACCATGACTGACAAACAACTCAAACGCCTTGCACTTGCCAACGGTTGGATTAAAGAACGCAATGGCAGTAAGCATGAGAAATGGGTGCATAAATCAGGCAATGTGATGACTATTCCCTACAGACCAAAGGAACACACAGCACGACACATTGCGAGGCGATTAGTTACACTTAGCGCCTGACAGTAAGGTATACGGGGGGACAGTGATTTGTCCCCCTTATTTGTTAATTAGGGTCGCCAAGCGGGTTTGGGACTCCTACCCCTTCCCTAACCTACAAAAGTATCCAGACGACCGATAAATATATTTGAAAATTGATTTTTCAAAACCTTGAAATAGAAAAAATTTTCCCAGCAAAAAAATGAGCGAAAACCTTTTTGAAAACTTTACGGGTATATTAGAAAACTTTGATAAATTCTGCGACGAGTTTGAAAGTCGCGCCGCAGAGTCATTCATGAGAGGAGATACAAATAATGGAGAAGTCGTCAGAGCAGCCACAGCAAAACTTGGAGGAGAAACTCCTAGTGCTGTTACAGAGATTGGAGAGTCTGGAGTTGAGGGTATCTCAGTTGGAGAGACCGACGATTGCGTATAGACGCCCAACAGGGAGGGATTACGAAACATTGTCAGACACTCTAGATTATTTGCACAATAATGTAGAAGAATTACGTAATGCCAGTACCAGTACTTAATATATTTGCAAATACGGTAGGAGGGATTGGATTTATTCCACCAGCAGATGGATCTGCTGTTGCAAAATTATTACGAGAAAACCCAGACGTACCAAATTATTACGGGAGATTTTATCCGAAGAACACTGCGGATGAGTTAGATATCTATTCACCTTCGCTAACTACGGATACACCTCCCTGGATGCAATGGGAGGAGATGGGAGGCACTGATATCTGGATGATAGGAGGTGGTACATTTGGTGGAAGGGAGAAGATCATTGATATGCAAGTAGAGGTAACTCATATCAATGTATGGGATAGGGGATCATTTTTTGTAGATGATCAGAGTGTGCAAGCAATCTTAGGACCTGTTCCAGATGATGCATTTCATACTGAGAGGAGGAACTTATATTATAAGAAGTATAGTAGTTCATATTATAATGAATTGTATGAAGGCAGTACACCAGTTGGGTTATATGACGATCCTAAAGAAGCCGATACAATGGATCCTGGAATTGTAATAGAGAACAATTCAAGTCAATACTTACCAGACCTTTTAGCAAGTCCATTTGTTCTCAATGGTATGTTAGGATTATGTCAAGTCAGTGGAAAGATAACAGATTTTTCATTTTATGATCATGAGATGATTATAATCAATGGAACGAAGTTTGGTCAAGTACAATATGATACAGTAGCAAGGAATTATTACTTTGCGAATGCAACAACACCAGAAGAAGAGATTGATCTATTACAGAATGGATATGATGCAGATCGGTATGCTGAGATTTTTAGAGTCAGAAGTGATGGTGTATGGGTAAAGAAAGGTTTAGATATTGTACCAGATCAAGGTCAACCTGCATTGGAGACAAGTGATGGTAGACCAGATGCTGTGTATGGATGGAAGTTATTAGAACGTAATGGCAAACTCTATAAACCAGATGCATATTCATTTAAGGATTATTTGAAGATATCAGAAGGTGGAGATTCCTTTTGTCCTATATGGGATGAATTTACTAGTAATTCACCAGCATTAGATGCAGAAGGTCAACCATATACAGAATATGAAGCAGGTTTGATATATGATACAAGAGTATCAGAGTTAGATACAATTGTTATAACATTCAAAGTAGCATGTCAGACAATTATTATACCTGATGATGAATTAGAGTATGGATTTGAAGAAGAGGAAGAACTTGAGAATCTTCTTGATTTGGGACTAGAACAATATAGTTCAGAATTACTTTCAAATATTTGGTATTTCTATATGCCAGTAAGGTATAATCCAATATACTTGGGAGATATATTAAATACTTACATCAATAAATCAGCATCTGTTCAAGAAAATGGCTAAACCCGTCGCTTTACATGTACCAGTACCTTACCCAACCCACTTCCCATTCTTACCACCATTTTACAATACACCTGGAGTAGGTCATTCCGCTACTGTGTATATGAATGGTCTTCCTGTGCATCGAGTAGGAGACACATCTGATATTCATTGTATACCTGGCACAGTACCACCTGTATGTGATGTTGATATTGTTATTGAAGGTGCATATCCTACTGTGATTTGCGAGGGCAGACTCCTGGCACCTGTGGGAGCAAAGACAACTGGAGCATTTATCGCAGGTCCAGCAGCGACTACTGTGATTGTCAAAGATTAGTTTTTGTGGTATACTAATAAAGTCTTTTTGGAAAACATATGGCACGAAGTAAAATTGGTCTAAGTGGTCAGCAAATGATTGAGTCCACTCCTAAGTGTACTCGTCAGGGCAAGAGCAAGAATACAAAGTATGCTGCTACCTCTCGTAATAAGGCACGTAAAAAATATCGCGGTCAAGGCAAGTAATGAAAGATTTACTGTTCATCTCACAGGATAAAGAGATGGCACTCATTCAGGAGATGTCATACAAAATTCAAATGTCAGGTTGGGATATTCACCCCAGCAAGACATGTTTTTTGTGTGTTTCTCCTGATTACTCTAGTATTGTTACACAACATCTCTCGCATTCATTATCAATGGATCGGGAGATTTTTCATATAGAGGCAGTCAATGTGCCATTTCCTGATGAAAACCCTTCCGAGTACATGATTAACTTTGAGTTGAATTTTGCGGAATGGGTATTGGATTGGGATAACTTTGTACTTTGTGAGGCAGGTGTTATCAGAGGTGGGAACTATACTTGGATTACTCAGAGTATGGAAAAGTTCTCCGAGAAGAATTACTACACTTTATCTCTATGTGAGAATATTCATAGTAAATATAAGAGTGATCTGGTCTCATTGTATTATGATGACAATGGTGAAGATTTACATTTCTGGTGGGAGAGACCAAATAATCATTGGACCTAAGCGCCGAGCGAGAGGGATAGTAACCCCGTAAAAAGTTCTAATAAAACTTTCTAACGGAGAAAACCAATGGGACTATTTCCTGTAGACAAAAGTGAAGAGTTTGTACAAGAAGGTATGACACTGATCACCGAAACAGACAGTGATCGTCTTCTAGATGCCGCTGCAAGGAAGCGTAGAGCACAGAAGAAGGAAGAACTATACCCTCTTCCCGAAGACCGTCTAGAACGCCCTTGTGGAGGCGCGGGCGGATTTGATGATTATGTCGAGCGTTGGCACGAGTGAGATAAATAGAAACAGCCTATTGCTGTGTCTAAATGCCTACCTTTCAGACATTTAAGGATCTGAGTGTTACATTCAAGAAACATCCAGTTACGGATGACTTGGTAACTATTAAGGATAAGGCAGCGATTTCACAAGCGATCACTGCCTTACTTCTTACTAATAAAGGAGAAAGACCATTTCAACCTGATTTGGGATCTAATATCAAGCGAGTTTTATTTGAACCATTAGATTTTGGTTCTGCTGGTATTGTTAGAGGAGAAATTCTCTCAACACTAAAAAGATATGAACCAAGAATTGTAGTTCAAAATATTGGTGTATTTCCAGACTCCGTGAATAATGGATATAATGTTGAGTTGGAATATAAGATTATTGGTCGTGATGATCAGACAATAGCAGTAGAATTCGTTCTAGAGCGTACACGATAATGCCTTACACTCAGGTTGCCAATTTAGACTTTGCTGATATCAAAGCTGTTCTCAGAGAATACATGAGAGCACAGTCAGATTTTACTGACTATGACTTTGAGGGCAGTGCATTAGCGACTCTAATAGACACACTCGCCTACAACACTTATTATACGGCGTTTAACACTAATATGGTAGTCAATGAACTATTCATTGATTCTGCCACCCTCAGGGACAACGTGGTCGCCTTAGCGAAGCAATTAGGGTACAGACCCAAGTCGATCACGTCTCCGACAGCATATGTATCATTTGCAGTTGCATATGGCAACTCAACAACTGATACTGAACTTTCACTGAAGAAAGGAACAGGATTCATTGCTTCATATGATAATTCAATATATCAATATGTTGTAACTGAAAATGTGAAAGCACAGGTATCAAATGATCAAGCAATATTTGAAAATATTCCTGTAAGAGAAGGAACATTTGTAACAAATACATTTACTGTAAATAGTTCGTTACAGTCACAAAGATTTATATTAGATAACAAGAACATTGATACTAACACTATCCGAATAGAAGTATTTCCTACTGGTGGTAGTTTTAGCGAACCTTACACTGTTTCCGATAATATTCTTGATGCTAATTCAGAATCAAAAATATTTTTCTTAGATGAAATTGAAGATGAAAGATATGAAATTATTTTTGGTGATGGTATTTTAGGGAAAAAACTAGAAAACGGATCACGAATTGAAATTTCGTATATTACAACAAATGGACCAGAGTCAAATGGAGTGAAAACATTTGTTTTCTCTGGTGTTCTCGAAAATCCAGAAGGAGTATCACCAAACAACTACACAGTTACTATAAACTCAACGGTTGCTTCTTCTGGTGGTGAGGAAGTAGAATCTATCAAGAAGATTAAGTTCAATGCTCCAAAATCTTATGGAGCACAAGATAGAGCAGTAACAGCAGATGACTATGGTGCTATTGTCCGTAAGATATATCCAGCAGTAAGTGATATTATTATTTTTGGTGGCGAGGATCAAGATCCACCAGAATATGGAAAAGTTTTTATTGTACTAAAACCATCTGATGCTTCTTATCTAACTTCTTTTACAAAAAATCAAATTGTAGAAGAGTTACAAAAATATGTTGTAGCGTCTATCGAACCAGTAATTATCGATCCCTCCATACTTTATATTGAGATGTCTAGTAAGATTTACTATGACAAAAATAAAACAGATAAAACTCCATCTCAAATTAGAGATATGGCAATAGGATCAGTACAGTCATATTTGGACAATTCAAACACTGAAAAGTTTAATGGCAAGTTCAGATACAGTAAATTTATTGGTGTAATTGATGACTCTGATGTCTCTGTAAATTCAAACCTAACTGAGATAACAATGAGGAAAGATTTTTATCCTCAGTTAAATTCTACCTTCTATTATGAAATTTGTTATCAAAATGCATTTGATAAAGATTGCGAAGGACCAACCCTTTCTACAACTGGTTTTAGGGTTACTGAGTATCCTAACTTTGATGTTTATCTCGAAGATAGGGATGGTAAAATTGTCCTATATAGACTAGATAGCGTAACTGGCGAGAAAGTTGTTCTTGACAGCGAAGTTGGTGATATTGATTATGAAAAAGGCGAATTAAAAATGTACGCTTTGACTATTATCAAAGGTAGTTTCTTTGATAATAGAATTTCTGTTAGGGTAAAACCATTGTCTAATGATGTCAAGGCACTCCGTGAGGTATATCTTGATGTTGATGTTGCTAATTCATCGTTCACTGCATACAAAGAGTAAGTAAATGCCTGCTAAGACTAAGAGAATTTCAACTCTAATTGAGTCTCAACTTCCTTCATTTATTTCTGATGAGTACGAACTTTTTGCTAGGTTTGTAGAGAAGTATTATGAATCACAAGAAGTTCAAGGCGGTCCTTTAGACATTGCTAATAATCTTTCAACTTACTTAGATATTGATTTTTATGAGAAGGATATTCTCAAGCAAAATGATGTTTTGGTTGGAAACATAAGCGAAACTGATACTTCTATTACATTAGAGGATGCATCATCATTTCCAGAAAAAAATGGTTATGTAAGAATTAATGATGAAATTATATTTTATGCATCCAAAGTAGGAAATGAGTTACAAGAGTGTTTTAGAGGTGTTAGTGGAAATACTAAACTAGGAGATCTGTATTCTTCTAGCAATTTTCAAAGCACTGATGCAGGTGCTCATTACTCTGGGGCAACTGTTTATAATATAAGCAATTTATTTCTTTATGCATTTGTAAAAAACTTTGAATCTCAATACTTAGGATCATTCCCAGAAAAGTATCTTAAAGGTGAAGTAGATAAGAGAACTCTTATCAAAAACATTCAAAAGTTCTACAAATCAAAAGGAACTGCGAGTTCTATCAAATTTATATTCAATACTATTGTTTCTAGAGAACCTAATGATTCTCCAGAAGTATACAATCCTAAAGATTTTACATATAAGGTTTCAAAATCTGATTGGATTAGTGCATATGCCATCAAAGTAAAAGTTTTGAGTGGAGATCCAAAATCTTTAGTAGGTCAAAGAATTGTTCAACCAGAGACTGAAGAATATGGATTTATTTCTGCAGTTGTAGATAATGTAAAAGAATCTGGTAATTATGATGGCGAACAAATTTGGGATATTATTTTAGCACCAGAGACTGTAACTGGAAAATTTGCTGTTTCGACAAAAACAACACTAACAAGAAATCTAAGTCAAAATGATGGTGTTGGAAAACGTGTAAATGTATTCTCTACTGTTGGATGGGAAAATACAGGAAGTATTTTAATTGGATCTGAAGTCATTACATTTGAAGAAAAAAATGTAACTCAGTTTACCATCAAAAAAAGAGGAAACATTACATATAATCATTCAGAAGGAGATTCTGTATATAAACCAGTTATCTTATCTTCGGGCAATGTTGAATTGCTTTCTCTCGGTATTGTATATAATTTTGATATTACTGATGGTCAACCACATTCATTTGAAGGAGATCAGGTACAAGTATCTAATCCTGGATTTGAAACATCGGACCCCAAAATTGTAAACTCTGGTACAAATGTTTCTAGATGGGTTCTTTACAATAATCAAAATGTAAGTATTCCTACAAACACAACTTTACAACAATCAGTTGATGATTTGTCTACTGATGTTTCTGCTATTTTTGCAGATGATCAATATTATTATATCACATCTTCAGGATTTCCATCACATGATATCTTGACTGGTTCTGATGTATCTGAAACCCTTTTAGATCAAAATATTCTTCGCATTATTAGAAAGAATGCAATCAGAACTACAGAAAAGTACAAAACTCCAAAGGTTGATACTGGCATACTTCTAAATGGTATAAGAACATATAGTTATAAAGATACCGAAAGTATTCGTTATGGTATCTTAGAATCGATTGATGTTGATGTTAGAGGTAGTGGTTATATAAAACCACCATTTGTTTTACTTGATGGAGTTCCAAATAAAGCAAGAGCAATACTTTCTGGATCTGTAGTAGAAAGTTATGTTGTAGACACTACAGAAGTTTTTCGTAGAAATCCTTTAGTAGAAGTAACTTCTGGTAGAGGAGCAGTTATTCGTGCAATTGTTACTGGAGATGAAATTACTAGTTTGGTAATTGATAACCCTGGAGAATACTATTCTTCTCCACCACTAGTTGTTATCAGTGATTCAAATGGTAGAGGTAAATTTGCAGATTATACTGCTACTGTTAATACCAATGGACAGATAACAGGATTTACTCAAAATGCAACTGGAAAGTTTTATAATCAACAAACGGTAAGAGTTGATATTATTCCTGTTGGTTCAGGTGCTACTGCAAAACCAGTTCTAACAGAATGGAATTATAATAGATACGAAAAACTAAAGAATGATCTAGACACTGAAAATGGATATCTTTTTCAGAATTATACTTCTTCTTTAGAATATGGATATGGATATGTTGCAAATCCAAAATCACTAAGAATATCTAAAAATGATAATTTGAACCTTGGTGACACTGAACCAGCAACAAAAACCCACTCCCCAATCCTAGGATTTGCTTATGATGGGAATCCTATCTACGGTCCATTTGGATATCAAGATCCCCTAGATGATGTTTCCAATGTAATTAGAATGACTTCTAGTTACAGTTTGAATAACACTAGATCTAAAGGACCACTTGTTTCTAGTTATCCATTAGGAACATTTGTAAATGATTACACTTATAATCATAAATCAGGAACACTTGATGAAAATAATGGAAGATACTGTGTAACACCTGATTATCCAGAAGGAACGTATGCGTACTTTATTACGATTGATGAGAACCAAGAACCACAGTTCCCATATTTAATTGGAGAAAATTATTATTCATTGCCAGTTTCTAGTAACTATGATTCTCCAATTACACAAAATGAAATACCAAAAAGAGCAAAAAGATTTTTCTCTCCTGGTATACCAAGAAATGGCGAGGGAGTATTTGCACAAATTGCAGATGTTAGATCTGGAACTGTAGATGCTATCACTAGTGTAAAATCATCAGATAATTTTTCTGTAAATTCAAGAGTATATTTTGATAATAGAGGTTCTTTTGGTAATAGTGCAGAAGCATTAGTAGAGTCTGTAAAAGGTAAAACTGTATCATACTTAGATAGTTTCGAAAACAAAGTAGTAAAACTTACTACCATTCAAAATGCTTACTTGTTTACTGATGATATTCTTCGTCAACCATCATCACAAGCTTCTGGAACTATTGTAGGCAATATAGAGAATGATAATGTTATTGTTCTAAAAGATGTTGTAGGAACGTTTGATAATACAGGAACATTTTCTGCTGATATCAAAACCTTCTTCTTATTACTAGATCAGAAAAGTTCTTTTACTAAAGGAGCTACAGTAAGTCTCACTGATGGTATCAATGCTGCTGTAGCAACAGGAGAAGTTCTGAATGGAACAAGTCAGCAAAACACACTAGAGATAAAAGTATTATCTGGAGATTGGTTAGAGTTTAATGATCCAGATTTTGATTATTTTTTACAGTCCGATGATTTCTTCAATACATCTGGTTCAAGAGTAGTAACTCTTACTTCATTAAGTGATAATCTAGAACCATTTGAAGTAAATCAAAGTGTCGCTTTAGTAGAGACTACAGAAAATCATGGTCTTGGTATAGGTGACAGTGTTAGTATTGACATATTCCCAAATGATAGCGAGAAAACAAAAACATATTTTGTAAGAAATAGGTTATATCAAGAAATAACTCTAAAAACTCCAGAGTTTAGTACTACTATTGATGATACTGGTGTAGGAAGATTCCAGATTCTAAATGGTGGTGCAGACTACACCCCAGGTTTATATACTGATGTTCCTCTTACTGGTGGAGATGGTACTGGTCTTACTGCTAATATAACAGTATCTTCTGCTGGTATTGTTTCTGATGTTCAGATTGAAACAAAAGGATCTGGATATACTAAAGCAAATTACCTTAGTGTTGAAGATGATCAATTAGGAAGAGCATTAGCATCACAGAGCACATCTAGACTAACTTTGTATGTTGATCATGTTGGTTATGGAAAAGGTTCTACCAGATTGATTGTATCGAGTTCTGTTGGATTAGTCGAAGGGGATTTGATTAAAGTTGGGGATGAGGTGCTTGAAGTATCATCTATTAGTGGTAAAACTCTAACGGTTTTGCCAGGAAGAGAGAATACAGAACAGTCAGATCATTATAACGATCAACCAGTCTCTTTATACAAAGCAAGTTATAATTTCCCAGAAAATTATCAATTATCAAATTCTTCTGGATCTGGATATGTAAAATCATATGATCAATCAACACAAAAAGCATTGATTGTATTTAATTACAATATTGGTATATCAAATGCAGAAATTATAAACATCAATACATCTTTCTTTGACGCAAGTCAACCATCCAGAACTGTTTCCGTTAAGTCAGTAGAACCAATTGAATATAAGTTTGAATTTTCAGAAGGTGATGAAAACGGACAAGATGGTGTGGACTCTGTATTTGTTGTAAATCCTATTATTGAAATACAAGAATATTATCGTTATGTTTTTGACACTTACCACCCATCAATGAATGGAATTTCTTTTGATGTAAGTCCAAGTAAAAATTATAACATAATTACCGAAGAAAAATTAGTATCAACAATTGCACCTGGAAATCCAGGATCTTATACAGAAGTAAAATTTGGATTTGGTTCTAGAATTGCAACTAATCAATATACCAACAAAGTAGGAACAGATTTTAGCAATTTCTATTACTTTGATAAAAATGGAATAGTAGATTCTGATGGAAAGTATTTGACTATTGTTCAAGATCCTTTACAAGGACAAAAAACTGTAAATTATGTAACTCCAAATAGATTTGTATATGATATCGATTCTCCTCCACTTTGGGATGGATCTGGTACTATTACATACACCACATCTGGACAGTTTGCCGTTGGTGAAATCAATTCATATAAAATTATCAATTTAGGATCAGATTATAAAAAGACACCAATTATTACTGGTGTTTATCCAAACTCCAATTTTATAGCAACTGCTACAGTTGTATTTGACGAAGAAACAAAATTAATTACAGGAATTGATATTGATACAGTTGGGTCTAACTATTCAAAACCAAAAGTTGTTGTAGTTGATGGAGATGGTGAGGATGTAGAATTTGAAGCAGTTGCTTCTGATGGAAAAATATTTTCACTAACTGTAAAAAATCCTGGTCGTAACTATACATATGCTCCAATAGTAAACATTATAGAAAGTGATGTAGAAGCATATGTTGATAGTTCTACTATTGGCATTCCTCAAAGTGTGAGTATTATACAAAATGGAGGAGCATTCCACCTCGATAAAACTATATCTTCAGATTTTACTTCAAAATATACCGTTTCACTAACAACACCAACCATTGGAACATTTGCAAAAGGTGAGACTGTAGTACAAACAGTAAATGGTACAGAAGTACTAAGAGCAAGAGTATCTGAATCGAGAGTAGGATCAAATTTATTAAAAATAGAAAACGTTGTTGGAACTATTAGAGAAGATGTACGTATTACAGGTCTTGTTTCTAACAGCACTGGTACAGTAAAATCTGTATTTGTTTCTACACTAAAAGAAAATATTACTTCTTCTTATGATAATATCGGTTACTTCAAATCTGATAGAGGTAGACTTGGTGCAGAAAATCAAAAATTACTAGATAGTTTCTTCTATCAAGATTATTCTTATGTTGTAAAATCTAAGACTCCAATTGATCAATGGAGAGATTTAATCAAGTCTACAACTCATCCAGCTGGATTTAGACTATTTGGTCAAGTTGACATTGAGACATCTTCTGGCACTGAGATGCCAGTTGACACAACAAAGTCTAGTCATTTTAGTATTGTACAATTATGGGATCCTAACAAGAATAAAATTACTGTAGAAAATACTAGAAGAACTGTTACTCAAATTGTTCAAAAAGTAGAAAATACTAGAGAAATACAAGGACTTGGTTCTGTCTCCTCAACAGAATTCAACTTCAATGAATCTGTTGCGTTTACTTTCAGGATTTATAACAATGCTCCTGGATATTATGATGATGTTATCGCTGATGGTAAATCATGGTGGTCAAAAAACTCTTTCGATGGATACTATGATAATGACGGTAGACTACAAGGAACAACAACTTTCCAACTAAGAAATAATAACGATCAAATATTCACACCACCAAGTGCTAAGAATTTAGTTGTTACTTTAGATGGTGTTCTACAAGAACCAGAAGTAGCATATACAATTTCTGGTAATAATATTATTTTCTCTCAACCACCACTGGGTCCAAACCAAAAATTAACTGGTGCTAATCTTTCCGAAACTACAGATTATTCTGGAGTAACTTTCTATGGAAGATATTTTAGTTTCAAAGATAGTCAATATAATAACAAACATTTCAGAAAATTAAGAAATATTTTCCAACGTAGTGGAAGGTGGTTAGATGCTGCTAATCAGATTGAAAGAAATATAGAATTTATTGTTGGCGAATCTGTTGGATATGGCAGAGAGATTTATCCATCTCTTGATTGGAGCACAAAATTAGATGATTATCAAGATAATATCAGAAATATCTTAGATGCATATCAGCACGACATTAGATTTGGCGGTAATGTAAAAACTGCTGATTACAGTCAGATATTTGTTGATGATAGTGATTTCTCTTACTTGACTACCAACAAAACAGAATCTCTAGATATTTTTAGATACGCTACAAATTTAGCACGTCTTGCTGTTAGAAATTGGGATCTTACTTTAGAGGTAAATTATTTACAGGGATCATTTAAACTTTCTGTAGAATCTACAAAAGATCTTGCTGTCGGAATGCATATTAGTTCTGGTCAAGCATATCCAGCAGGAACAAAAATTGTAGCGATTGATAGTGAAACACAAGTAACATTATCGAATGCAGCACTATCTAATTCTGGTGGTGGTGGCGGTGCTCCTGTTGGTGACACTATTCTAGACGGAGATACTGATGGTGACGCTATTGTTCCTACTAGCACTTTGATTATTGAACCAGGAACTACTTATACAGTAAATGAAGGAGATACTGTAGGAGTTCCTTCTTCTTTCTCTGGAGCTGCTACAGCAACGTTCTTCTTTAGCAGAATTAATAGTGGCAGATATTATGATGCATCAGATCTAATTGAAGCAAATAGAGAATGGATTGCTGCTCAGTCATTATGTGATGCTGAAGTTGAAGAAGCATTCCCAACATCATACACTTACTGGTATGAAAATCCAAGGGATTTTTGGAATCCAGTACTGAAGTATATTGATGCTGTAGTATATCATCTAAGATATGGAGGAAATAAAGATGTTGCAGAATATTCATATACTGCAGATTTTACTCCACCATCAGCACTTTTATATGCACCATATTCACTTGCAGAAAGTTTAGTTGATTCAGAAGATTTTATATTGCAGCATTCTACTATTGTAAAGACTGCTTTGAGTAAAGCTACTGATTATATGATTCAAGCAATGAGAAATACGCTTTCTGGTAGACCACCATCAGATAATAATTGGTCATCGTTTGTTCCAGATGCTTATCAAGATCCAGAAGTTATTGTTGATACACAAATTCCCGTTTGTGCTGATGTTGCAAGTACTCTCAATACTTTTAGAGATATTTTAGAAGAAACACTACAAGGAAACTACACTACAGAGATTGTACCTGCAAATGATACAAAAACTGGATATTGGACTTCATTGAAACCATATGTAAATTATACTCTAATTCCAGATCCAAATTTACCATATAATGGAGAATGTGATGATGTTGTCTCATCTATAGATTCTTTATATGATAATCTTGATGACATATTTAATGGTGTGTCTTACACAAGATCTCTTCCAGATTATATTGATGGAGAAAACAAAATCTTTGAATTGTATTGGGAAGATGGATCTGGAGTATTCACTGAAGAAGATGAAGATTTATTTGTAACAATAAATGCTGTCTTACAGAGACCAAAATACAATGCCGATTATCCTGGAGAAGATTCTTATTATATTGATAGAACTACAGTCCCCAATAAAATAGTATTTGATGTTGCTCCCATTTGGGATCAAGATTTTGGTGCTAAGAGTATTGGTGAACCAACTGCAGTCGAAAATGTAATTGGTATCGGTGTTGGTAATTACAAGAGACTTACTATTGATAAATCCCTTCTTGATGGAACTAGAGTAGGACCATTCTTGATTTTAGATGTAGAAGATAACACTGTAACTAATATTGAAGAAAAAGAATATCTTTATGTCTTTGTTGATGGTATTTTGCAAAGAGAGGGATATTCGTATACTGTTGTTGGTCCAAATATCTACTTCAATGTTCCCATCAAAGAAGAGATGAATATTGATATGCGTCTCTTATATGGAAGAGAAGTTGGTCAACTTCTAAATCTTTATGATTTTGAACCAGATAGCTACTATGCTTATGGTGAACTAGCATTACAAGCTACCAATACTGTTCTTGATCAAATAGAATCCAACGTCTGGAGAGGAGATGAAGCTGGTAAAAGAATTCATTGTCTCCAATATAATCAAGATACAACCTACAACGTTATTGGAGAACTATACAATTCATATAGAACTGATGGTGAACTTACATATAGGGTAAAATCTCAGTCTTCTAAATTTATAGAAGAGCAAGATATCATATTTGCTATTGCTGGATCTTATGATACTAGGATTACAATTCCTTGGAGTGATTTTTCTTCCGTAACTTTATCATATGAAGAAGATGAAGTTGGAAGAAAAATAACAAAAACAGATAATATCTGGTATGGAACTTCATTACGCAGATCTTATAGATCTCCATTTGTAAATCTAGCAACAGGAGATCAGATTAAAATAGATGGACAGGATAAGTTTAGAAAAATAAAAACTCTTCCTAGTACTGCTACTAGTAAAGAAGGCAGAAGAAACGAACAAATAACTAATAATATTTTTGGTACGGTTTCAGTAGAATCTTATGCTGGCATCACTCGTGGCGAAGGATTGTCAGTTGTTGCCATCATGGAAACTGTGGATGATGGAAATGGCAATGAGGTTCTTACTGGCAGAATTGAAAGACTTGAGTGGAATCAGAGAAGTTATGAACCAATAACTCAACCAACAGCATATCAGTATTATACTCCACCAATTTTAGAATTTGAACCACAAAATGGTGATGGTGGTGGAGCTCGTGCATTAGTAAGTGTTTCTAAAGGTCAAGTAGTCAGTGTAGACTTGATCAATCCTGGATCTGGTTATACTAAAGCACCTATAGTTAGAGTTGCACGAAATTATACGGTTCTAAAAGACAGAGATATTGGTGTTTCTTTAATCAATAATAGTTTTGAAGTTTCTCTATCTCCTTTTAGTCTTGTCGTAAGTTATTCTCTTGATATAACTTTAGAAGGTCAAGGAGACTTAGTAACTTCTAGTGCATTTGTACAAATGCCAGGTGAAGATGAAACTCTGAACAATCTAGAAAATAGATTGATTACGCTTTTTGTAAAAAAAGATGTAGATGTATCAGATTTAATTTTATCAAAGCAGATCACTATCATTCCTGCTACTAGCGTTGATACTGTTACTATTCCTCAACCTACCAAGAATTCATATGCAATCTCTGTACTTGAACTAGAAAGACCAGCAGCACTCAGCGAATCAATCGTAACAGATATTAGAAATAGAGAGTTTGTTAGTGTAATAAACACCGTAATTACAAATCCACTACTATCTAATGTCAATCAGTATGAAGTTGGTGCTTATCTTGACATTGATGCTCTTCTTACAGATACTATACTATACATTCCAGACACTACTAAATTCAGTTCTAATGGAATACTTTTAGTTGGTGATGAAATAGTAAGATACTCAAGAAAGCTTAGTGATCGTTTCCTTGATGTAGAACGAGCACAAAAAGGAACAACAGCACAATTCTGGCCAGCTGGAACGTTCCTTAGACAAATTCCAGATCTAGTATCTGTTGCATTTGGTGGAGTTGCTTCAATTCAATCCGAATCTTCTGTAAGTTTTGATGCTACCAGTGCTAAAATTGAGATTGTATTCAATTATGAATTTGGAGATAACGAAGATAGCATAGTAACATTAGAAGAACCAACAAAAAATAGCGAAGCAGTTAGGTTCTTACCTGGATCTGGAATTTATGACAGATATGTAGAAACTATCTACATGTCAGAAGATATTCTTACAAGATCTGGAATAATAACTGGCGTTGATGTTACTGTCGTAGAACAAAGATCTAATACAGTAACAGTACGTAACATAGAATTTGGTAGTGATGATTATTTTGTTGGAAACTATGAACCATTCAATGCAGGACCAAATATTGGAAATCTAGATACAGTGTCTTGGGATTCTGGAGAATCGTTTGTTTCGGGTGTGTCAATTGAAGAATATGAGTTACATTATAATTCTTTGACAATTCAAGATTTTACAGATAGAAAACTTTCCAGTTACACTATCTCCAGAGACTATGTAAACCTCGTCAATCCATCTATTCAAAATCCAGTACAACATGTAGCTGGTGGTACACCAATTGGCAGCAGTGTAAATGTACACTCTACTCACTTCTTCCCAAGTTCTGGATATTTCTACCACTCAGATGGAACAGACTATGGTATTGTATACTATGGTTCTAAGACTTCATCTAGTTTTGAAGATTGTGTGAATTATAGAGGTAACTTTGCTATTGGTCCTAACTCTGATATTATACCATATACTGGATCAGAATCTAGTTTTGTTACTCCTGTATATCAAGAACCACAGTTAGATTTGAACTTTGCGAATGCCAAGTCACTCAACAACCAAGTGACAAATTCAAATCCAATTACGTTCTCTAGAAATAGCATTGCTACTTACGTTGATGAGAATGGCATTATTCAAACTGCTCAGGCAAATGAGGCAAGATTTACTCATGATTCAAATGGCAATTCTCTTGGATTGTTGGTGGAGGAGGAGAGGACGAATTACGTTTCAAATTCTTTAAATAGTGATTTTCTGTACACATCTCCTAAGCAATTTTACGAACTTGGGTTTGGTGGATTTTCGATGCCTGCAGGAACCAATCATAATTTATGGAATAGAAGTAATCTGGATCAATATGGGGTATGGTGGACCGTAACATTCTATCTCTATGATACTGCGGATAATGATGTCAAGGATTATTTGGTAGTTGCTTCACAATATTCTTCTACAACTAGTAGAAGTACAACAGTAGATGGTATTACTCTTACTGCAACAGGTCAAAATGCTCTTGATCCCACAATTACAAATTTAGGGGGAGGATTGTACAAATGCACGGCTATTGTTAGAAATGGAAACGCAGGGGCTACTCCCAGCATATATGTGCGGGCATTAGGCACCTTCTCTGGTGGTGAAAAATCTCTTGTTTCTCATATACAAGCTGAACGTGGGAGATTTCCCACTTCCTACATCCCCACCAGCGGAAGCACAGTAACAAGACAACGCGATGCCGTCAACATTCTCGGAACAAGTTTTACTGCTCTTGGATTTAATGGTGAGCAAGGCACCTTCTATCTTGAGCACGAAGCACTTGAAGGAACTAATAATGATGGCACTAATGAAAATACGCTTCTTTATAATGTAGGTGCTAATGGAAATCTGGGAACATTCTACAATACTAAATCAGATACACAAGATATATTTGTATTTGGTAGTGATTATGGAAGTGCTATTAGAATTGCACAAACTCAAACAATTGATAGAAACAAAGTAGCATTCTCATATGATGCTCCTGTCGCAAGTTATGGAGCATATATTGATGGAGTAGCACAGACAAATGTTACTGATACTAATCCTTATCAAGTGTCTACATATAATCAGTTCAATATTGCTCCGTTTGTTGACAAACCATTCTCTGGTACTATTGGACGCTTGATTTACTGGTCAACTAAAGTAGATGATAATCAAGTAGAATTGATTACTACATAATGGTATAAATATAAATAACTCAGGCACAAATTACAACGTCGGAACAGAAAACCCATGGCTGCTATTATCTCTGATAAATTTAGAATTTTTAATGCGACGCAATTCCTCGAATCGCTCAGCGAAGGTCCTAACGACGCTAGTGCTGAAAGGTCACGTATGTATTTCTTCGTAGGTCGTCCACAACCTTGGGCAGCATACTTAGAAATTTACTCAAAGTCTACTACTGGATTTACAGTTGGTAGAGAAGTTTTTGTTGGTACTTCTGCTGGAGACTACGGAAGTACTGCTTTTAGAGGAACTATTTCCGCTGTTTACGAAAACGCTCTTCTTCTAACAGACATTTTTGGTAGTGGCACTCCTGCATCTTCTTCTGTTCCAACTGTAGGAAGCACTATCTCAGAGACAGGCGATGCTGGTTCCACAATTACTGCTGGCGTAAGTGCAAAAACTGGTGTTTATCGTTATGGAACGGAGGATGTTCCACCTCTACCTTTAGACAACCAGAGAGAAAAGAAAGATATTTACGACGAACTCATTGCAGCAAAGAGAATCACAACAGTTTATGCAAGAAGTGTTATTCGTCGTTATAACTGGAATCTTACCGCAAATCCAAAGTTTGATATGTGGAAGCCCGATTATTCTGCAACTCCTACTGGTGGCGGTCAAACAGGTAAGCAATCAGCAACGGGAGAGTCCAATATTGCAGATTCCAAGTTCTATGTAATGAATTCAACATATGAAGTTTGGAAGTGTCTATACAATGGAGAAACTCCTGCTAATCCATTAGGACAAAACGCATCAGAAGAACCATCAACTGCAAGTGGAAACTATAACAGTGGCACTGGTCTTTATACAGAAGCAACTGGAGCTGGTTACATTTGGAAGTACATGTATACTATTCCAACTTCAGATGTTCTTAAGTTCTTGTCTTCGGACTTTATGCCAATTGTTCTTGCATCAGATCCTTCCAGAATTGGTGTAGTATCACAAGTCGTTGATGGAGCTATTGACGCGGTATTGATTGAGGATGCAGGTGCTAATTTACCATCATCCGCAACACTTTATGCTGGTATCCAAGGAGACGGAACTGGTGGTGTAGTAAGATTTGTAACTAATGGTGCTGGAACTATTACTTCTGCTTCTGTGCAGTCTCGTGGATCTGGATATACATATGCAAATGTTCTTCTTTCTGATGGATTTGTCTTTAGCGACTCTGGTCTAACAAGCACGGTTAGTGTAGGAAATTCTGCTACTGGAGCAATCGAAGCAATTCTTCCTCCAGAAGGTGGTCATGGATCAAATCACGAACAAGAACTTAATGGTAAGCGCGTGATGACAAATGTTCGCCTCACCTATGCTGAAGGTGATGGTGACTTCCCAGTCGATAATGACTTCCGCAGAATTGGTCTTCTAAAAGATCCATACAAAGAAGGAACTACAACATTTGAAGATAGAAGTACGGTTTCTGGTCTAAAAGCAATCAAGATTAGTGGTGCTACTGCAGATTATATTGCAGATGAAAGAATCGAGCAAGTACAAGGTTCTGAGACAGCATATGGAACTGTTGTTTCTTGGACTCTCGATGAAGGATCTACCACAGATGGTGTACTAAAATACTACCAAACTAATACTGAACATGCATATCAAGGAGAGGTAAGAGATTTCGCTTCCAATGGTGCTCAACCAATTACTGGTGCTCAATCAAATGCCTCTGGATCTGTAGTTACTGGATTCAGTGGATCACTTCTAGGTTCTACTTTTGCTTCTGGTTTAGCAAATAGTGATATTGAAAATAATTCAGGCGAAATCATTTATATTGAGAACCGTCGTCTAATCACTCGTGCTCCTGACCAGATTGAAGACATCAAACTTGTAATTGAATTCTGATCTCTAGATTACTTCGCTAAATACTAGGGACAAGATGCTAGTATTTGGCGGAGTACGATGCCACAGAAGACTAACCTTAATGTAAATCCTTACTACGACGATTTCGACGCAGATAAGAATTTTTATAAAGTACTATTTCGCCCTGGATATTCCATCCAAGGACGTGAATTAACACAACTCCAATCAATTTTACAAAATCAAATTGAGAGTTTTGGAAAATACTCTTTCAAGCAAGGCGAACTTGTAATACCTGGAGAAGTTAGTCTCAATACGAAACTAAACTATGTAAAATTATCTTCAGTATCCGAAGTAGCGGTAAATGAAGATAATAATATTGTATATAAAAAATATGATATTACACAACTGATTGGTCAAACTGTTCAAGGTTTGACTTCTGGTGTTGAAGCAGTGATTCTGTCTGTAAATTTAGCGACAGATTCTAGTGCTGATACTCTTTATGTAAACTATATTACCAGTGGAAATTCTAGTGAAGAACTTACTTTTAGACAAGGAGAAACTCTGGAAGTAGTTGATGGAGTAAATACTCCTCTAATGGTTGTAGGTACTGATGGAAGCGTTCTTCCAACTAGTATTTCTGTCACGAATCCAAATACAAATCAAACTATTACATTAGAAAGTCCAGCAATGGGATATGCTTCTGGTGTAAAGGTGGAAGAAGGAATTTATTTTGTCAATGGTTATTTTGTAAAAAATCAAGAAGAGCTTTTAGTTATTGATTCATATTACAATAGACCTTCTGCAAAGATTGGATTTACTATTGTAGAAGATATTGTTACACCAGAAAAAGATTTATCACTATATGATAATGCTATTGGTTCTTCAAACCAAACTGCTCCTGGAGCGCATCGTTTGCGAATTCAGTTAGAACTTAAAAAGTTTGAACTAAATGAAATTACTGATAAGAATTTTATTCAAATTATTACAGTATCACAAGGAGCAATTCAAAAGAAAGTAACAGCAACAGACTACAATTTATTAGAACAAACTCTTGCTAGAAGAACATATGATGAGAGTGGTGATTATGTAGTAGAAGATTTTTCTGTCAATATTAGAGAATATTCACAAAGAAATCAAAATAACGGTGTCTATTCTGCTGATGAGTTTGGATTGTATAATGGTCTTTCTGAATTAGAAGCATCCAGAAAGATGATTGCCAGCGTTGGTCCTGGTAAAGCATATATTAAAGGATATGAAATTGTCAATAAAGAAACAAAATTTTTAGAACTCAATAAAGCAAGAGAAAGTACAAGTTCTGAAAATGTTACTGTCAAAGCAAGTGGACTTCCAACATTCAATATTACTAATGTTTTTGGAAGTGTTCCTCTAAACAAAGAAGGTTCTCAACTAACTGCTTATCCAACAATCTTTTTATCAAACTTATTTAATGACGGATATGTAGGTTTGAGTGGAACTGAGTCTAGTGATAACTATAGAAGTTCTATCAGTAGAAGAGGTCAATTTTTTGATTCTAACATTGGAATCAAAACTATAACTCTACAGATTGTTGATGATGATTATGCAATTGAAACAATCAATGCAAATGATCTAGAAAATACATTTGCCAATCTTTGGTATGTAAGAACAAGAGCAGCAGAAAATATTGTTGACTCTGTTGAAGTACTGTCTTTTACTAAGGTTTATAAACCAGCAATAAATCCAGCACAAGGAGAATCTGCAAAATACTTAGAAATTACTGTTGCTGGAAATAAAAAAGACTTAGAAAATGTTTTAGTGGAATATGATGAGACTTCATTTAATAAAAGGAGAATTTTATTTTTATCAGAACAAGATGCAACTGCAGATGAAGTAGTTCTCAATGCAAGTGAAATAATACCAGGAAGACAATATAAGATTGTATCTGCATCAAATACCAACTGGACTGAAATTGGCGCAGACAGTCCAGATGAAGGAACAGAGTTTGTTGCTAATAATACAACACCAACTGGTCAAGGAACAGTTATCGATTTATCAGCTTCTAAGTTTGCTGAGATAATCGATTATAGTGATACAATTACTCCTGTTATAGGAACAATAAAACCAAATAATTTCTACTTGCAAGAAAGAGGAGATGGATTCAACCCAGACTCCGATATCGTTCTTTCTAAAGGTGTATTAGATCAAGGTGGAGAAGCATATAATGCAAAGTATGCATTGTCTTATTTCGACCCACAATTCTACACTAAAATTATTTTAGATACTATTATAACACAGGGAACTTATGATGTAGGTGAATATGTTTATGGTCTGACTAGCAAAGCATATGGAGTCGTAGAAGGTGCATCCAATGGTGTTTACTCAACAGGGAATATTCTTTTCATAAAAACACTCTCTGGAAAATTCATTCCAGGAGAAACAATTAGAGACGAATCTGGTAATCTATTAAACATTGCAAAAGAAAATACAATTTCTCATTTGATAGTACAGAAGAGAGGAAACGGATATCCTTCTACCACTAAGATAAGAATAAATGGCATTCTCTATAACGAGAGTCAGATTTTAGTTGGTCGTTTAGGTCAATCAATTTATAAGGTTGATATTTTAGACAAAGCATCAGTATCAGAAGAATATACAATTCCACCTGTAGTGACTTTAGATACCGATGGAGCAACAGTTGCTGAGCAAGCTGTTATCGTACCAGTTCTAAACAGAAATACTGTAACTACGTATGCACCAAATAATGTAAAATCCATGGGATGTAATTATGGATCTGGTGGAATTAATACATTTACAGCAGATGTAATATTAGATAATAAAGATTATGCAAATCTTTCTTCTGTAACTGATTTTACTTTCTTTGGTTCCAAAGGAAATAAGTTTTTAGAATCTACAAGTTTCAATTCTGATGCTAGTTCGGTTGTTTCTCAGGGAGATTTAGTACAGTTCTCTGATGTAGATAACAATGTTATTAGAGGTGTAGTGCAATATGCTACGGTACAAAAAGGATCATCTAAAACTAGAATTTATCTAGATGAAACTTTATATGCCGATGTAAATAATACTAGTGTTGTATTGTTACGTCCAAAAGTACAGAATATAAATTCAGGAACTCTCCTTTTCCCAACAGGAGGAAAAGAAGTAAAACAAATTTCTACTGGCGGTGAAGATAGCAAAATCAAATATTATTTCCGTAGAGACTTTGTTGCCGCTGGATCTACTGGTGGAGGTATTATTACATTTGCAGCACAACTTCCATTTGGTACTCAGAGATTTACAACTTTCAATGAAAAGAATTATGTAATCACTGTTCTTAATAAGAATGATGCAGACTTAGTTGAAAACGGTGATCTGATTTACATTGATCCAGACAGTGTTAGTATTGTATCATCTACAGACACTGCGAGTGGATTAACATCAGGAAGTCTATCGATAGAATTGCCATCTAGTTACTTCAATACAAATGTATCATCAATTGCAAACTTTACAGCACCAGAACTAAAACTTACTGCAACTGTAGAAGTAGAAAATGCAAAACCAAGACTAAAAACAGCAATCGAGAATAAAAGAATTGTAGTTGATTCTTCTGGAGATAGAGTAGTTCCACTTAGAGGAACAAATTATGATAGCGATGTTGTGGAAAAACTATCATATTCTGACGTTTATAAGATAAGATATATCTACGAAGGTACAAGTACGCAACCACCAGAAGTTGATAACTCAGGCAATCTTATTTCTGGAAAAGATGTAACTAATAGATTTACCTTTGATGATGGTCAAAGAGATACAATTTACGATGTTTCTAGGATTGTAATCAGACCAGGATTTGAACCAACCGTTGGACAACTAATTATTGGATTTGATTATTTTGAACATTCTCAAGGTGATTTTGCAACAATTGATAGTTACTTACATGAAGCGGGTGTATTAGAAGATGAAATTCCTACATTCAATTCATCAGTTCTTGGAAATATCAATCTAAAAAATGTTATTGATTTTAGACCAAAAGTAAATTCAAATACTATTGTTCCTGGATATCAGGACACTTCATCTTTAGAAATAACTACTAGTAATTTCACTGGATCTGGATCTGTTGTTTCTAGCACTCCTGCGCCAGATGCAAATTTAGAGTATACGTTCTCATTTAGTCAAGTAGAGTATCTTGACAGAATTGATGGTATTTTCTTGAACAAGAGAGGCGAGTTTGTTGTCAAAGAAGGTAACTCTTCATTGAACCCATCCAAACCAGATGACATAAAAGATGCTATTCCATTGTTCTATGCTTACATTCCTGCTTTTACGCCAAGCAGCAAAAATGTAAGAATTACTCCAGTTGAACATCGTAGATATACGATGAAAGATATTGGAAAATTAGAAAAACGTATTGAACGTTTAGAATATTATACAACATTGAGTATTTTGGAGCAACAAGCTCTAAACATGCAAATCAAAGATAGTGTTGGTCTTGATAGATTCAAGAGTGGTTTCTTTGTGGATAATTTTGAATCTCATAGTATTGGGTTCCTATCATCTCCCGATTATAGATGCTCTATTGATAGTAGACAATCTGTATTAAGACCACAATCAAAAGAAGATTCAATTGATCTAAAAGAACTATACACGAGAGAAGATCAAAGAACAGTTGCTGGTTATAAGAAATCTGGTGATATTGTTACGCTTCCATATACTGAACTAAAACTATTAGGAAATGATTTTGCTTCTAAAACTATCAATCCAAATCCATTTGTAGTATTTCAATATGTTGGAGAGGGACATCTTTCTCCACAAATAGATCAATGGTATGCCGATACTATTGAACCATTAATTATTGATACAAATACAAATTTGTATAATATTTTCTTAGCAAAAGAAGATCCAAAAGAAAGTTTGTCTAGTTTATACAATTCATATATTGTGAATTGGGTAGGAACCTCTACTGCTTTCACTCCAATAAATTCATTAGGAGAAAACAATCTACTAATCTCTAAGTCTTCTGTACAGGTTGCTTCAGTTGGTAGTAGTTCAAATGTAAGTCCACAAAATAATGATCTCGCAAAAGGTGTTGTATCTAAAAAAATTGGAGAAAACATTGTATCATCTTCGCTACAATTCTTCGCAAGATCAAAACCAATCAAGTTTGCTATAGAGAGACTAAAACCAAATACTAATATTTCTGTTTTCCTAGAAGGTAGAAATATCAATCGTTGGGTAAATCCAGACTTGAGATTTACTGGAATTGCTGGTAACTCTTTATCTGCTTTCAATGGTCAAATAAAAACAGATAGTAATGGAAATGCAAGTGGGTTGATTCTACTTCCATTTGGTTATGCACCAAAAGAAAATTCTTTATGGGGAGGTGATATCTCTACTGTAGACTATGATACATCTTCCGAAGAATTGAAGTTTACTACAGGAGAACTAACATTTAGATTTACATCCAGTAGCACAAATGAAGATAAGACATCTGTAGATAGTTATGCAGAAATTAAGTATTATGCTTCTGGTATACTTCCTCAAAATCCTTCAAGTATTATATCAACAAAACCTTCATACTTCAAATCAAATGAGGGTGTTCAATTTGTTGACAGCAATACTGATAATCCCATAAAACCAAATCCCCTTGCACAAATATTCAAAGTTGAAAATTATGAAGGTGGAGTTTTTGTGACGGGATTGGATTTATTCTTCAAAGAAAAGAGTGCTACTATTCCCGCAAGAGTTTATTTGACAAATGTAAATTATGAAAAACCAGCAAAAAATATAGTTCCTGGAACAGAAAAATCATTATCTCCAGAAACATATTTGAAGTGTTTCTCTACAGGATCTGTTTCTGTCAAAAAAGATGAGTACATAGTTGGATCTACTTCTGCTGCTTCTGGACCAATCTCCAGAATAATTGATAAGAATGGAGTAGAGTTAGTTGCAAATGCACAAGGAATTTTCTCACTAACAAATGAGCAAGTATACACATTAGTGTTATCCAACCATAATGGAAAGTCGTTCCGTCAAAATGAAGATCTAGAAGTTCCTTCAATTACTACAGCAAATGCTGCAAATGGAACTTCACTCAAATTAAAAATTGCAAAAGATAGCGGAAAACTCTCTGACATTATTATTAAAGAAACAGGATCAAATTATGACAGTGCTGTTCTTACTATAGAAAGTCCACAACTTCCTGGTGGATCAGTAGCAACTGCTCAAGTTAGTGTTTCCAATGGAAAAATTTATAATGTAGATGTTGCAATTTCTGGTTTTGGATATACCGAAGCACCATCAGTTGTCATCAAAGGCGTCGGTAATGGCGCTGGAGGATGCGTAATTGAAACTTTGATAGAGATAGATACCCCAGCAGTTAGAATGGGCATAGCAACCGATTTCGAAGGTCTCACAGAGTCTACTACACCAACTAACTTTATGTTCGATTATCCAGTTTATTTGGAAAATAATACAGAATATGCGTTAGTAATAGAAACAGATTCTACTGATTATAAACTCTGGTCTTCTAAGTTAGGAGAAACTGATATTTCAACTAGTACTGTTATTACGAGTCAACCATCACTCGGATCTTTATACAAATCACAAAATACAGAAAATTGGACAGAAGATCTAGATCAAGATCTAAAGTTCAATATGTATCGTGCCGAATTTGATATCAGCAGAACTGCTGAGTTGTTATTGAAAAATTCCCCACTTAGATATGAAAAATTAACTGCAAATACATTTGAAACTGATGCTACTGCTGGATCCACTGCAACTTCTACCTTGTTTAGAGGAAATTCTAATGTAGTCAAAGTAAATCATAGAGATCATGGATTTGACGGAAATGGAAATTCATATGTATTTTATAGAGGATCTGGATCAGTTGGTGGTTTGAATTCTTCAGTATTCAACACAAATCTTTTCCAAGTTACAAACTCTGGAATTGATTCTTACAATATAATTGTTCCTGGAAAAGCATCTTCAAATGATATTGCAGGTGGTAATAACTTATATGCTGCTTACAATAGAAAATACGAAACTCTATATCCACAAGTTAGATACATTACTGTTTCTGGAACAAAACTAGAAACTTTCGTAAAAACCACCAACATTGTTCCTGTTGATTCTACATCAACTAATTACTCTTCTTATTCACAAAATGATTATGAAAAAACATTCTTGAATGAAAGTCATTATTTTAACAATCAAAAAGTTATTAGTTCTCCCATAAATGAAATTCTCAACAATATTGATGATTCTTTAGTTTACAAAATAAATCTGACATCTGATGTTTCATACTTGTCTCCAGTGATTGATTTGTCTAGCTGTTCAGTAAAAACTGTTTCTAATAGAATTGAAAATCCTGTTGGTACAGAACAAAGATATGGAAGGCAGAATCAAATTCTGGAATTTTATCCAGTTTACACATTTGCTCTTGCAACTAACACACCAGACATTACTTACACAAATAACAAGAGTGTAAAAGGAGTTTCTTCTGAAGCTGCTGGTCAAATAGTCAAGATTGATGGAACAAATGCATTTGTAAAATTAAAAACAAAACAAGGATTTATTCAAGGAGAAGAACTGCAACTAGAACAATTTATCAATGATAATAATCCCCCAACTATTACAGTTGGAACTTCACCATCATTGATTGTTCCTGTTATCAATAGTTCTACTCAATCTGCTGCTGGAGAATCGATTACGATTACTGCTAGGAATCCAATTACTCCTACAATTACATATGACAATATTATTAGCGGAACTTCAATTATTTGGAATAGAAATTCCAGAGAATTGACTCTAAGAACCGACTTCAGACCAATCAATGATGATTATACTGGAAGGATTATTGATAACAACTTGTTTACAAGAGCATCTGATTCCGATAGTCAATCCAGCGATATCTTCCGTGTAGGAGACATTATATCTTATCCAGCACAACCCGATGATGAATCACTGTTCATTGAAGTGTCTAGAGTTAGATATGAAAATGGTGTTGATTATGTAGAAGAAGATACTTCAAACAATAGTTCCACAATTTCCAAGTATGTAACTAAAGAAGTTTACATAGCAAGTCCAGCTACTTCTATTGATGTTCACCTCTTAGCAAATGTAAAAGAAATAGAAAATATTCAAGTCCTGTATAAATTCAAGAAGTCTTCAAGTCAAGAAAACTTTGATGATATTGAGTGGATCTATTTCAATGATAATGGTCATCCTGATACAAGTGAACTTGCTAATAGCAACAATACAATTTCCAGTGTTGTTGAAAAGCAATCTTCTTATCAAGATCTAAAATATAGTGTATCAGATCTCCCCGAATTTTCTTCGTTTGCTATCAAAATTGTAATGCTCGGATCCGATCCAGTATATGTTCCTAAGATTCAAGACATTCGTGCGGTTGCAGGATTCTAATGGATTATATAAAAGTAAAGGGTCATGATGGATTATTGCGAGATAAAAATACTGGTGCAATAATTAATCATGACCCATCAGCAATAGAAGCTAGGAGAAAGTTGAAGTCTTTAAACAATGCTTTGGAGGACATAAATATTTTGAAGAATGAAGTTTCTGAAATAAAAACTTTACTAAAAGAGCTAATCAAAAATGGCAACTAGAAACGTAGCGAAAACATTCACGTTTGAGCAACAAAGAAGAGAAATCAATAATATTGCTACAGACGTAGGAGACATATCCAATTTGGATGTTGACACAACTACAAATGTTGTTGATGCTGTTAATTTAGTTTATGACGCACTTACTGCTGCAGAAGCAGGAGTTATTGGTTTGCCAACAGATGGTTCTTATACAAACAGCACTTATGCAGTTGTTCTCGATCAAAACACAAAAGTAGCAGATGCTGTTGATGGTTTGAATACTTTTTTAGGAAGAATTATTCCCACTCAACCACAAACTATATCAAATACTAGTATTGATCTAGATCAATATACTCAGTACAGATATTGCTCTGGTGTTACTGGATTAGATAATGGAATTGCTTCTTTACCAGGAGCAGGAAGTACAGTAAAAGTTTTAAGAACAGCAAATTATGTTACAGAACTAAAAGAAACTTTTGGTCCAGGAAATAGCGGAACATTATCTGTAAACAGAAATGGTTCTAGTGTAGGTTCCGTAACTTTTGATGATACTGATAATTCAGGAACGTATGATGATTTGATTATTTCTAATAATGTAGATTATGGAACGATCACTGGAGATCCAACGGGGTTCTGGCAATCTTATGATTTCTATGCTACAGGATCTAATACTAGTGGATGGAATGAGTTGCAATTTTCACAATCTGCAATTCTTTCACAAAAAGTTCAATGGTTGTATGACACATCAAATCCTGGTCAACCAACTTGCACTTCTACAATAACAGAACCACTAACAGCAAACTATAATTATAGCAGTGGTATTCCACATTTTAGTCAGTCCAATTCATATCAGGTGGAATTGAATTTTGGAAATTTATCTGGGAATGTATTTCCTTCTAGCAATACATTTATTACAGTAAGTGCTGTTACCAATTTTGAAACTGTAAACGATATTACATATTCAGATGCTAGTATTTCTGTACCATTGCCACAAAACTATTTGAGTTCTTCTACTACAAATTATACAGTAAATTTACCAATTAGAGACACTCACATTGCTTCTAATAACTTTCCAACTTTTACTGTTGATAATGGATATTCAACAAGAAATCATACACCAACATACACAAAAGTAATCTTAGTAAAAGGTGGAACACCATCTTCTACTAAAATTGATGAACAAAATGTTGTTATTGGTAATGTTGGTTCTGGGTCGGGAAATGGTGTTAGGATAAATTCAATTAGTGCAACTGATAATCCTGCAAATATTTGGAATGGAAGCACGATAAATTTCAATCAATTTATTACAATTAACGATTTTGAAGCAACTGTTGTTGGTGGAGTTTTGAGTCACGACGAAACTGATTATACTACTACATATCTTCCATATGGTCCAGACCTTTCTGGTGGATCTAGATCTGGTGCTCAATACTTTACATTCAAATTTACCAGATCTTCCGTACAAAACTTTACTATCAATATAAATTCTCCCAGTGGAGTTGCAGGAATATGGATGACTTCAAATATTCCTAATGTACAATCTTTGAATGCTGCTACTAATGGTTGGTTGGATTTATATGAAAGATATTCTGGATCTGGAATTGCCGTTGGTGGTTGCGCTATCGACTATATCTTACCTCTCAATACAGCACTAAATAATACAGCGATAGGCTGTACTTTCGGATCAGAAAGTAGTTCTAATTCTTCTACTAATGATATTTTTGTAAGAATTAAACTAACATCTGGACAATCAGTAACTAGTCTCAGCATTACACCAGTAACCCAAGCGTAGTAGTTTTTCAAAATGGCAATTCCCGATTCTGAAAAGTTAGATTATCTCTACAAAAAGGTAGGGCATAAGAAAATCAAAACAGATGTTGCTGAGGATAAACTACTCTACAACGAATCTACTTTATCTGTAGAATCTCCTAGAGGTGATTTAGTCTGGTTTGCTTCTGATAAGATTCCAGCAACACCAGTAGCAGTTGCTGGGTATGTTGAAGATAAATATTCGACTGCTGTTTCATGTACTGCCAATTTTTCTTCAAAAGAACCAAAAAGATCTTGGTCAACTGGTCTAACTGATTGGATTTCTCCAGAATTTGGGCAGCAGTATCAAGTAGAAGTATATTCAAATAACGGAACTCAAAGACTTTACCCACAAGGTGATAGTGGGGTTGGCGAATGGCACTTTGATTATGCCAGTGGTGTGCTTACTTTTATTGGAGAAAGTTTGCCAACATATGTAGATTCTGGTGGTACTACAACTGGTTTTATTCGTATCAAAGGTTGGAGATACATTGGTCCTAAGGGAACCAATGATTATGTTGGTGATAAAACCAATCTAGCAACTACATCACAAGTAACTGTTGTTGATGCTATCAATGAACTGAAAAATAGACTAGACACTACAGATACAAATTTGTCTAATTTGGATGGTACTGTTGGTACAAATGATAGTAATGTCAATACAAAAATTGGAGATCTAGATCGTCTAATTACTATTGATCACACAGACATTACTCATGCGATCAATGAACTAAAAGGTCAGATAGTTAATAATGGTAAAGTTGTAACACTATCTAGAATATCTGGTGGCACTGGATATGATGCTGCAGACAATTTTATATCAACTACATCTGGTAATGATGGTACTGGTTTACAAATTGGATGGTCAGGTGGAACTGGTGGAGCAGTTCCAGCGACTGTAACTGTTGACCTTGCTGGATCTGGATACAGAGTAGGAGATACTGTCACCATTTCTGCTGGTAGTGGAGATGCTCAATTCCAAGTTACCGAAATTACCGATGTTAGCACGTTAGATACAACAGCAGTTTATATTGTTGATGGTATCAATGAAGTAAAGACGACTGCAGATCAAGCTGTTTTAGATGCTGCAGCAGCACAGGCAGATGCGGATACAGGATTGGTACATGCTGATCTAGCATTAGATAGAATTGGAGATCTAACTACTCTAACTACTACAGATAAATCAGATCTTGTTTCTGCTGTAAATGAAGTAAGAGAAACTTTGATTGGATCTGGTCCTGCTAATGAGCTTCTCAGAACAGTTGCTGGTACTGGATATGCTGCAACGGGAACAGATGTTGGAACAGTTGCTGTAACTGGTACTGGTAGTCTTCTTACTATTTCTTGGACAGGTGGAACTGGTGGAGCAGTACCAGAGACCGTCACCGTAACGTCAGAGGGTCAAGATTATAAAATTGGGGATATTCTAAGAATTGATAGTGGAAACCAAGATGCACGTTTCCAAGTACAAGGATTATCTTCATCAAGTATTAGCCTTTCTGCTACAGAAACTCAAAAAGTAATCCTAACTGCATCTTCACAAACTACAGATAAACCACTTGCTATTTTAGAAGGAACTAGTTCAGCAGAAGGTGTTCAGTATGATACTGATCTTGTATATAATGCAGATACAAATAAATTAACTGTACCTAATATTGAATCCACAGATGTAACACTTTCTGCTGGTTTAATTACAGATCAATCACTTACGTTTAGAAATCTTAGTGATACCGAAGATAACACTGGATTCCACAGAGATACTTTTGGTGTAAACTTTACAACTGGTGGTAATGAAAACACAAAAATTCTATTTCGTGCTGATGGAACTCTAGTTGCTCAAGGTCTTGCTACCAAAAACTCAGCAAACATTGAACTTACAAATAATGAAAGAACTATCTACGTTAGTAAGAACGAAGAATTTGCAACAGATGCTTTTGATCAAACAGGAAGAAGTTTAAATAAACCATTCAAGAGTATTGAAAGGGCATTGTTTGAAGTTGCAAAGCAATCATACATTGCTGGTGAGGGTCAGTTAGGCGAAGTTCCAGCAGAGCAGATTATACCTGGAAAAGAGTATAAGATTGTTATTGCTGGTAATACCAATTGGACTACTATTGGTGCTGCAAATTCTGATCCTGGAACTACATTTATTGCCAATTCACAAACTCCTACTGGTACTGGTATTGCAGAAGAAGTTGGTGTTGACGCATTCGAATATTATACAATCATTGTATTCCCTGGTGATTATGATATTGATAATAGACCAGGAAAGCAAGAGACTGATGCAGACTTTGCTTCGTTCTTCAATACAGCAGCAAATTATAACACAGAAGAAGAACTAATTGGAAACCTCCATAAAATTAACCCACCTTCTGGTGGTGTTGTAGTTCCCAGAGGTACTTCTATCATTGGTCTGGATCTAAGAAAAACTATTCTTAGACCAAAGTATGTTCCCGATCCTGCTACTCCCGCAACAGCACACAGATATCAAGATGGTGGCAATCTAATTATCCGTAATAGAGAGTTTATCCAAGCAGAGTCATTTGGATGGTTACAGGAAGATAGCAATCATGCTGCCAACAATCTTGATTATAATAAAGCAAAGTGTAAGAGAGACATTGGATATTATCTAGATGCTCTAGTTGATGATCTTCAGAAAGGTGGCAACTCAAACATCTATGATAGCGCAAAATTCTACTATGATGGAGCGGTACTAAAATCGGGAACTATTGAAGGAGATAGCGAAGTTGCTGATACTGTAACTACTCTACGTATTGCTTCTCATATGGCAGTAATGGCAATGAGAAACAGTTCTTTTGTAGATCAAGCAACTACAAGTGGAACTACTGTTACGTTTGTAACTCCACAACTAGGTATTGTTCCTGGTGTTACTATTGAAGGTCCTGGTATTACTGGAACTAGACAAATTATTAGCGTAGTTTATGATGGAAATAATGCTGTTACATCTGCAACATTAGATTCTGCTGTAGATGTAAATCAAGCATCTAATACAAACTTCACATTTAGAGCAGCATCGTTCTATTCAACGGCAATTCCATACTCAGAGTCTAAATTTGAATCTGGAGATTTGTTTGATCCATCTGTTCCAGAATGCAATGATGTAGCACAGTCTATTTTTACTTCATATGATTTGTATGTTGATATTCTTAATGATGGCACAACAACTACTATCAGACGTGTTCCTTTTGGATTTGATAGGGATCAAGAAAGTGCTATCTTCAGAGTAACTGGTGGTTCTTATTTCTGGCAACTTACTATCAAAGACGCTATCAACATTCCACAGTATGTTGACGTGAATGATAATCTAGTTGATTATAATAATCAAAACGGTATTGATGATACTGGATGCTTCCCATGTAGTCACCACAGACTAGTTGCATTCAAGTATGCCAACGCAAAAGAACTTGATGAGTATTATCTAAAAGCAGTTAGAATTTATAACGCTCAGACAAACCCAGACATTGGTGAAGAGGAACTGACTCGCAGAATTGAAGAAAACAGAATCGTTGGTGATGCAACATCACCTATCTCTATTGATACTGTAAGTTCTGCTTCTCCATATATCTTCAACTGCTCACTACGTTCCGTATATGGAATGGGTGGTCTACATGCTAATGGTGATGATGCCACTGGTTTCAAATCAATGGTTCTTGCACAGTACACTGGTATCTCACTACAAAGAGACGACAGAGCATATTTGTACAATCCTTCTGGTGGGCCAACATATGCAGATAGCACAAAAGTTGTTACTGAAGCAGATCAAAGACACACCAAAGTTGATGCAGTGTATCAAGATGGATGGAGACATTACCACATTAAGTGTAGTAACGATTCTTTCCTACAAGTTGTATCTGTTTTCGCTGTTGGTTATGCAGATCACTTTATTTCAGAAACTGGATCTGACGTATCAATTACAAACTCTAACTCAAACTTCGGTAATATTGCTACACTAAGTTCTGGTTATAAGAGAGTAGCATTTGATCAAGATTCTTCTGGTCAGTTGATTGGTGTTATTCCCCCAAGAGGAATCAATTACGGAACAACACAACCAATTGGCATTGGTGAAATTGATCAAAGAACATTCTCCACATGGCAGAATGCTACTACAGCAGATAAACCAAAAATTAGTAAAATTTACATCAAGAATCCAAACAACCCATATGGATTGTATGGTCAAGATGAAGTTCCTGAGTACATTGAAAACAAAGGAACTGCGGAAGAAAAACGTTGGTTACTATTAGATGGAATCAACTATCTATTAGGTAAAGGAAGAAACATTGGTTTCAATCCACAAACTGAAGAATATGAAACTAGTTCGGATTTTGATGAGTATGTTTATACTTCTTTCCCAACATATATTGGATCCGATGTTCAGAAAGAATTTAAAGCAAGACTAAGACTAAAAGGAACTGCTACTGAAAATGAAAATGAAAAGGGAGAAGTTTGTATTGATGCAGATGTAAATCAAACTGCAGCAGATTCAACTCCAATTTCTATTCCCGAAAATGATACTAGACAGTATTATGGATGGGAATATTCAGAGACACAAGGCGGTCTATATTATGGTCATGTTGTTATCTACATCAAAGATGCTGTTGCAAATGATGATGTATTTTATTGGTCACAAGCAGGTGATGGAAGTTACTATGAATTTGTAGATGCTGCTTCTTTTGCTGCTACGCAGTTGAACGCTGATTTTTCTCAAGCAGATCCAATTGATTCTACTACAGAAAATACATTGCTGAAGAGAATCACGATGAGGTATGATTCTAATACGGATTATGCGTTGAATACTCTTGATAGTAGAGAGTTTGGAGAAAATTCTTCTTTCCCAAGTTTGTTTGTTAAGAGAACACCAGACAATAGATTACAAACAGATCATATCTGGAGAGTTCTTTATAAAATTCCAAAAGAAACAATATCAAAACCACCCGAAAGAAAGTATGTAATCAAGTTATCACTTGACCAAGCACCATCATATGCTAATAGTTATTACATTTATAATGTAGAAACTCAAGTTGAGTATCAATACAACCAGCAGGATGGATACTATATCTTAACCGTTAGTAATGCTAATGTCAAGAATATTTTGGGAACAAATGATGAATTACCAATTGGATATGCACAGAATCAATATTTCTTATATCCAGATGTAAATCTTGATAAACCAGAATGGAATCCTAAAAAAGCATACAGCATCTATGACACAACTCCAACAATCAAAACTGTGACTGTAGATGCATCCAATTTAGAGGCAGATGGTTATGAAAGAAGATCAGAATATTCTACTACAGCAGAAACTATAGAAACTTTTGTCACGTATCTACAGTCTGGTGTAAACATTAATTCTGGTGTTTCTTTGTATACTATTGGATCTAATGCTGGCACAACTGTAACTCTAACTGCTGGAACTAATAATCTAGTTGTAGGCGATATTGTAAAATTCTGTTCTGTAGGCACATCATCTGTAATTGATACAGATACTTTCTATAGAATATCATCGACTTCAACAAACCAAATTACATTCAAAAAACTAACAGGTGGTAATGCTATAGCAGCAGGAGATTCTGCTTTAGTTGGTGTCAAGTTGAAGAGAGTTAATTTCAAATCAAACGAACCATACAAAAAAGTTGGCGGATCAAATATTGAAAATGATATTGGTATTGATGATGATTTGTTTGATGATTTCACTGTTGTAAATGAAACGTCCAGAAACGACGGATCTGCATATAGCAATAGAATGCTATTGTTTGAAGATCAGGATGGATTAGCACCAATTACAGTCAAACTACATAGACCAAGTAATATTAGAGCATCTGGTCACACTTGGGAATATGTTGGATTTGGTCCTGGTAACTATTCAACTGGTTTCCCTGCTTTCCAAACTATTGTTCTAAACAAACAGCAAACTATTAATGCTCAAACTCAAGAACTTGATGGTGGATTCAACGGATCTAGTGGCACTAACTCAAATGGAGACTTCTTCATTGGTTCTCAAATTATTGACACCAAGGGTAGTCAGTCAGAAACAGTCAATGTACCTAAACTAAAAACTAGTGCTCAGACTAGACTAATCAATCCAAATGATTATCTATACATCACTGCTGCTTCCAGTAGCGGAGTTGGAAACCTAGAAGCATTCTCTACTATCTTGCAGTCATCCGCACGTATTCAGTTAGCAGAAGCGTCTTCTAAGACGGTTACATATGACAAAGTAACTGTTGCTGATATTGAAGTTTCCAACGTTCTCAAACTAAAAGATGGTGCTAGCCTTGAACTAAAAGATTCTCAGGTAGCACAACCAAATGCTTTGTTTAGATTCCCAGTTGCTACAGAAGATAAGTTTGGATTTACTAAGAAAGTATCTTCAACACAAAACTGGGGTCCATCAGCAGCATCAATTGATGATGTGTTTGTCACACCTGCTGGACTATTCCAGTGGGCATATGCAAATAAACTAACTGGATCACCTGCTCCAACAACGTGGCAAATTTATGTTGATGATGATGGTAATTATGAAGCTGGTGCATTGTCAGGTGGAAACTTTGTTTACAATTTGGAAAATGGTGTAAACTTCTCATACTCACCATCAACAGCAGAATTAGATACAGACGAAGGACTACTAAGAATTGGAAGATTATCTGATACCGTTCTTACTGCTAACTTAGGTGTATCTGGATTTATCTATGTTTCTACACAAAACACAGAAGGAACAGTTATCAAAGGGTTAGAAAGAATTGCTTCTACAGGTGGCAATAGATGGTATTCTATCAAGAATGCTTGGCTAAATACTGATACGGGAGAGAATGGCGTTGTAGGAGATTTTATTATCAACTACTTCATCTATGGTACTGATAGAATTCTCTACAACGTAAACACCTTTGATGTCTAAAAGAAATGTCGGCAGTAGTATCAAGATCGTTTTTCTCCAAGAAGATCACCAGAGCTTCTATAGGTAAATTACCATCAACCGCAGACATTTTAATACAAACTGATGATTCCGTCAACATGGCGGACTTCAAGAATTGGGCAACCGATTCTACAGTTCTCATAAGTTTGAATGATGCTTTAGAAGCAGAAAATGTTGGTAGTACAACTCTTGGAGCGCAATATTTTAATAGATTTGCTACCGCGACACTAACAGATGCAAAAGTAATCCCAGATACTGATTGGTTGGGAAGAAATTTAGGATCAGTTGGTGGCACTGGTGATCTTAGTCAAACTTGGATTAGGAAAGATTTTATTGATCAATATAGAGTTTTAATATCTGATGTAGAATTAGTTCCAACTGATGGTGTTGCTGGTTGGAGCAATGTTTATGATCTAAATAACACAAGTTTGAACATCGATAGTGTTGATGGGGATAGTAATCTTTTACATGAAATTATTTTAGAAGAGGATGTCTTTGAATATATTTGCGAACATCAACCTGCATCATCTGGCGGAACTGGTGCAACATTTCTAGTTGTTTTAGCACCAAACTTCGAAGATGTTGACGACGGACAAGGAGGATCTGATTCTGAAGCTAGTGGATCATATGGAGTTGTTGGAGTTTCTATTATTTCATCTGGTAGTGGATACAATGCTAATGAAGACCTTTATATCTCGGGAAGTCAATTTGGTGGAGTAGATGGAATTGATGACATTCGTCTAGATAACATTCAATTATCTGGTTATAATATTACAATTGAAAAATCACAATTAGATACTGGAATCACTATCAATGATTTTATTGTTAGTTCTGTTTTTAGAAATGCTTATGTAACTTTCATTGAAGAAAATGCAGACTCTTCAGAATTTTACAACATATATTTATCAGTATTTCCAGATACACCAATAGTATCTGGTGATGAGGTTATTCTTGAAAGAGGCAGTAATTCACTTTGGTCAAAATTAAATAGAGGTTCATCGTCTCAGATCAGAAGACAATACTATGGATATCTGTTTAGAGATTCAATTCATTGCAATGTGATATCTGCTACTTCTGGAGATCTAAACTATCCAAAATATACAAGATCTATAAAAGTACAAACAAAAACAGATTTATCGGTAGCAATACCAACTCCAAAAGACGAAGAGTATTCTTTTTACACCCAAGTATGGGAAGATAGTGGTGATTCTAATATCCCCAATTATCAGTGGGATTCTACTCCTATTAGTGGATACAATAAAGTTGCGACAAAAACAAATGATGATGGAGAAACATACTATGAGTATTATATAAATTTCAAGTATCCATCTAGAGTTAGCATAAATCAGGATAATATATTACAATATTCTGTATTATATAAAAATACACTAAAACAACTTAGTTCTAATTGGGTATTAGATACTATACCAAATCTACCAGTATCGATAGAGTTTAGGGGAATTTATACTTCTATTGGATTTAATTTTGAATATGATCTTGTTAGTGTAGATGATGCTGTAGATAAAGCATCCGCAGTTGGCGGAGTTTTAGATTGTTTTAGAAATCGAACCACCAGCATCATGTATGCTTGGGCAACTAGCGATATCAACGCTACTAATTGGCCATCAACATACTACTTTTATATGAGCGGTGCAAATTGGCGTTGGTATGGAAGACTTTATACTCCACGGTGGGATAGCGTCGATGACAGTTATGAATTACAACAAACATATTATGCTTATGCTTATGGAGACACTAATCTCAATAATGCAAACAGTGGTAATGATGTACGTTCTAAAGACAGAATAGGAATCAGAATTTATACGTACGAAACGACCTCAAGTAATGGTCCTACTGTCAGTACCCAAGGCGGCGGAGCATACGAAATTCTTAGATTGAATTCATATCAAGATTACAATACAGAGCGTGGCACAGATGGATTGACAGCAGGTACTCCAATTAAGTATATCAATCTTTATCCAAAAGGAACTGCTAATGCAGATAAACCACAATTGATGTCTGATATCAACAGTGGAGGAACTACTCAGAATATTATATTAGCAAACTTAGTTGGTGATGTACAATCAATTTCTTGGAATGAAAGAATCGGAACATCAGAACCTATCCTGACTCAAACTGAAACTAGATATTATTATGTTGAATATCCAAGAGAAGATAATTATGGAACTTCCTATCAATGGAATGGTACTACATATAATTTCAAATACTATATCCAGATTGATAATGAGATCATCAGTTATACAAATTATGCAGAAGTTTCTGAAAATAGATATGAACTCATAGGTGTTACTCGTGGTGAGTGTGGTACTACTGCAGTAGCGCACCAGGGATTTGACAGTACAAGTGTTATAAAACTAATATACGAATATGTCGTACCAGAAGAAGCAAGAAACAAACCATTCAATTCAGACGGAACTGTAATAGGAACTACTAAACAGTTTTATTGGAGACAAGGAACATATACGAGAGAAAGACCATATGATACAAATGATTACCAAACAACTATTGGAAAAATAACTTCGGACTCTACATATCGTTATAGATATCAGACTCCATTGTATGGACCAAATTACTTCTTCTCAAAGGGATTGTATCCAAATGGTCTTACATTTGAAAGGGTAGTTGAAGATGTAAATTACTTAGAAAATTCATTGAAACTTGATGAGGTTGCTGGATTAGCACCAAAGATGAGAATTATATGCAGTGGACTAGAAAATTCCAGTACAATTACAATATCTTCTATCGATATAATCAATAGAAAAGTATTCTTGGAATCTACTACTACTATATTTGATCCAAATATTGCAGAAGGTGCAATGGTTGGAAATACTGCAACGATAGAGTTCAATTCAACTGCAGATGGACAGACTCCTTATATTGCTATGTTTGGAGTGAATGATAAAGGATTTGCAAAAGTTAAACAATATCAATATGCATCATATACAACCGAAACTATACAAATAAAATATTACCTAGAACCATATCCAATCGGTAATAGAGCATACGAAGATTTGTATGGAACTGTGTATCAAGCATTTGTTTCTTCAAGAAATCAAATTACAGGAATTCAAGATGATGATGAAACTTATTTTGCTCCTCGTACTCAAACAGAAACGTTTTTGATCCAAGCATCTAGAGACCAATTCTTCTCAAACGAAAGTATTCCTTCTACTAGATTAAAGTACTTATATGAACCAATTTCCGACAATGAAACTATTGTACTAAATGATAGTTCTGGTATTGGTGTTGGTGATGTAATATTCGGACCAGATCTTCCAAATGATGGAGCAGTTATCTGGTCATTAGAACAGTATGGTCCTGAGTATCCACTACAATTATATCCAGGAAGTGTTTCGATTAATAATACTTGGGGATATAGTAATGGATATTCTTATGCATATTTCTTTATACAAAATGGTGTAGACGATAGAGATAAAATTACGACAGGTTCAATTGCTACATCATCTGCGTTTCCAGACACACCATTTACTGTCAGCAGGGTTTATCAATATACATGGGGAACTTATGTGTATCTAAATCCAAATCCAATTTGGGTTGGTGGCATAAGTTCGTCATGGTTAATTGGTAGTGGATATTATAGTCCAGTAAAAATTAAAACCAGAACAAAGAGACAAAAATATTCAGACATTATCATTTATGATTATTCACTAGCAGCATTTGGTGGAGAACCATGTGCTAGATTCAAATTGAAAAAAGCAGATATTGGAAATTTACAAGCAAATATTTCACATATCTCTAAAATATCTAACAGCTATTTCAATCCTGTATATGAAGATATTACAGATGTAATTTTATATACTGGCAATGATTATAATGCTCCCGTTATAGGTTTTGAAAATCATCCAACAGAAGTTGAGTATTATTATGTTTATGTAAATAATGTAACACTGGAAGATCCAGAGACCATTGAAACATATAACACGTACTTGAGGGGTATTCCTTCTGTTTGTGAAATTGTAAACATTAGAAAAATTTCAGATTTATCAAACACTACTCCAGTAGAACAAGAATATCGAATCGATCCTATTCCAAACTTAAACAAGAATACTAGATATTCTTTAGATAATGGTAAAGTTGTCTGGTTTGCAACTCAATGGAATGAAGGTGATATCGAACTATCTACTTACTATGTTCCTGACCAGTATGATCCTTCGGTCTATTGGTTATTAGATAAGAATGAAGAGTCTCGTTATTTCCACATAGCAGGAGCAGATCAAAAAACATATACTATAGAATCTAGTGCAGGAACTGAACTCATTCAAACTAATTTTGTAAATAGTTTTGCTTTCCCTAGTCTACAATTTGCAATTGATGTTCCAGTTTGCTTCACTAATATACCATCTGCATTATCTTCACTTCTAACCGAAGGAGTAGTATATTATGTAATTTCAACAAATTCTGTTTCTAATTCTGATATAAGTATTTCTGCCACAAAAGGTGGATCGCCAATTACGTTCCCAACAGGATCTGGATACAAACTAAAAGCAAGAGTTCCTCAACAATTATATCAAGATTTTGAAGCAACGACTTTTAAAGAAGTTGTTACATTTTCAAACCCAGCAATAGGTATAACAATAGGACAAAAAGTATATGGTCCAGGAATTACCTCTCCAGAATTTAGAACAATTATTGATGTTACTCGTAATTCTAGTGGTAACGCAACAGAAGCAACTCTGGATGCTCAAGTAAATAATAATAAAAACCAACCAGAAACTTTTAGTATTACTGGTTTCAATAGTATTACTACTCAAGATACATTCAACCAAGCACCAGAAAACTTAGAAGAAGAATTAGTTCCAACATTTGGGCAAGTTACAATAGGAAATACTTTATATAATTATACTGGTCGTACTTTTGATAACAACACATATACATTTACATTACCAGTAACAGAACTAAATCAGTTCTGGGCAATTCCCCAAACAAAGATAGCAGTAAGATATCCACAATCACAATTAGAAAATTCTATTAGTGCTTCCGATTCAAAAATTGAAGTACTTCGAGATCCAATTACTGCAAGAAGATTTTATAAATTTGTTATTACAGAAACTCATTTTACAAATTATTCTTACACATCTCTTGGTCAGATCAGACTTTATTACGATGGTACTCAAGTTCCATATACAAATGTCACTGTTACTGCACCTGGAACATCTGCGAATGCAACACAAATAGGTTACATTACCGATGGTAATCTAGATAGCAATTTTATTGATTTCAACCATGGTTCTGTTGGATCTACAACTATCATAATGGAATTTGCAAATCCTGTGTTAGTAGATGCATATGATATTGTTCGTGGTACTTCATACTACGGATCATTCCCATCAGCATTCCAGGCGTTTACATCAGATGATGGAATTTCTTATACAAAAGTTTCAACTGAAACTTACGAGGCACAAAATCTAACAAATGAATCTACTGGTCTCAGGTATATGATTCCAGATGCAATTGATGCATCATTGCCACAGTTTGGAAACATAAGAATTGACGATGAAATTATTTACTATGGATACAGAACAAACAAATATTTTGGTGATTGTATTATCAAAGAAAATCATTCTGCTGGAGCAATAATTTCATTCAGTCCATATAATGCTATCAAAGAAAATTCTATTATCTATAATGGATCAGATGAACTTTCAAATATTCGTGTAGTTGTAACAGATACTTATCAACCAAATCCATCAGCATCTGTTCAAATTAAAGTTGCTGGTTTAGAAGTTGATAATCCATATATCTTCAATGGAATGTCTGCTATAAGTCCCACAACTGATCAGATTAATGTAAATAATATTTTCTCAATAAAAATTGATCCTACTAAAGAATGTACTTATATCGATTCATCTACCCTAGAATTGGAAGCTGGTAGTATTATAACAGAGTTGACTCCTGGTGATGAATTACTAATTCAAACTACACATGCAATTGGTCCTGGTTACAAAGTCTCACTACTAAAAGACTCCACAAGTTTCTACATAAACAAACCAACAGTAAACACATCTATTTCGAATGACCAATGTACTCCTTTCAGAAAGATGTACATTGTTGACTCCCAAATTCTTGCTGGTTTGAATGATGGTTTGGTTACTGCTGCAAACAAATTCAATAACGGTAGAGGATTCAAATACATTCCTCTGTCTGGATGCTTGGATATTAAACCAGTGAAATGTTTGACATCAAAATATGTTTCTTTTGCGTCAGAAAAATTCTCCAAAACACTATTCCTTTCTGATACCATTCTAGATCCAGAAAGTCTGACAGGTCTAGAACCAAAGTATGATCCAGAGACTGGAATCAAAAATACTGGAAATTATATTTTGTCATTTGAAGGAAATGATTATGAAATTCAATCGCTTGAATATCCAGAAGGAACACAGGGAGAAGAAAACGCAGCTAACTTCATTACGACATTTGGAAATCCATCATCAAATTACCAGTTATCAACTTGCGGTGTAGCAAAAGATTCTTTAGGAAACATTTATACACTAGCAACTGGATATTATGAATCATCTAGTACTGGAGATAGGCAGTTCTTAATCAAGTTTGATTCTGCTGGAGATGTTGTTTGGGCAAAAGCAGCAGAGAGTACATTTGATTTTGATTATCGTCCAGAAGGAGTGCAGGTTTATAATGACCAGATATATTGTTTGACTAGAAATCGTACTGATAATTCTATTCACATAGCAAAATATGATACAAATGGAACTGTTTTACTAGACAAAAAAATAAGTTCTGGTGGAGAAGAATATCCATATGGTGGGTTTGAATTTGATAGCACTGGAAATCTATGGATTACTGGAAGTACAAAATTTAATGGACTATTCCCAGGAGATTGGTCATCTTCAGAAACTCCAACAGTAGGTACTAATTACAATGGTTATTGGGAACTTGCTCTACCCTGGAGTGTCAATTTCCAAGGAAGACTTCATAATACTGCATATGTGAGCACTAAAGGTGCAATAATATTTGGAGCATACGATCCACTTGCCATAACTAATATGTCAGGTACTAGTCCAGCAGAAGATAAACTTTTCTTTGGATGTAGATCTAATTACTCATGTCAAAGAATTAGATATGGTATTACAGGAACTGCTCCTAATAGAATATATCATGTAGTTTACGAAGGAAGCACAAGTAGTAGTGGGTCTCTAGGATCTCCAACTAAATTCCACGAGTTGAGATTCTATGAAAATGAACAAACAAGAGTAGAACTTTCTACAGAAATTAATGATAATTCTTATTCATCTGGAGCAAACTCTGCTAGTGGTGGCGGTGCATTTTCTTTTGAAGGAGAAAGAGTAGCAAGTCTTTCGTGGACTTATTCTGGCAGACATTATAGATGGGATTTACCATCTGTTCCAAATACAAGTGGTTGGAGATTTGCTCTTCATACTTTGTATGATGGTCATGATAATCAAAGTTCTGGATATAGCATAGTCAATAGTAAAGACTTGAGAATGTGCCATTATAATGCTAATTACCAAACCAATAATTTCTACACAGAAAATAAGTATCTATGGAATAGACCATTTAGCATTTCATTCAATATTGAAATGTCTGATCCAAATAATAATACTCAGTCTGGAGTATTTGGTATTGGTTGGACAAAACAAAATGATAAGCATGGTAGTTACTACTGGTTACAAAAACATACAAGTAGTAGTTTGGAGTATGCTTCATTTGTTTTTACTGGTGATGTATGGAGAGATACTGATAATACTGTTAGATATTATAAAACAGATGGATATTCAGGAACTACTCCATTCGAACAACAGGCAGTTGATCTGAATATTCTATCTGGTACTGCACCATTTGTTGGTATCAAACAGAATGTTTTCTATTGGATGGACTACAACCCATCTACTTCACAAATGGAAATTTATTATGATAAGACAAATGTAAAACCAGCATCACCTCAGCATACATTTACAATTCAAGCATTTGATTCTAATGAATACTATTTCAGTATATTTGCTGGTGGTTACTACTGGTCAACTTATATGGATAATATTGACCTGAAAGAAATCAATGTTACATTTACTGATAACAATCAAGTAGTTTGGAACTACAACGATTTCAATTTCCTTACTGGTATGCATGGATCTAATGACCAGATTAATACTGGTATGAGTTTGACAGGAGCATACCAAGGTGGAATGGTTGTAAAATTAGATAGTACCACCCTAACATTATTAGATGATTGGCGTATTGGTACTAGTGAGTATCAATGGAGAATTAGAGATATCAAGTTTGATTCTCAAGGATACATGTATCTTGCTGCAGCGATATATGATCAGTTATTGGGCATATACAAATTTGACATTACTTCAAATCCAAATAATCCTACTGCAATATGGAGCAAAGTATATTCTCAAATTGACCTTACATATAATGGAGCTGAATATATAAATGGTTTAGTATTAGATGATAATGATAACGTATACATTGGTGGATATAGTTATTCATACAATAGCGATCCAACATACCAAGCTTACTATACGTTTGTTATGAAGTTAGATACTAATGGCACATATCAATGGGGTAAAGTGTTTGATGCAAATGCATCTGAATACTCTTATGGAGGAATTGATATTGATAAAACTACTGGAACTACTTATCATTATGGGTATACTACCAGTGGTAATACTGGTAGTGATTTGATACTCTATAAATTAGATACTAATGGAAATTTATTGCTAGCAAAAGAATTTGGTTCTGATTTATCTGATGGTATTTTGGTAGATATTAGAAATAGAAATAAATCGATATATGTAGAAAACGATGTATGTTATTTGACAGGATTCACATATAAAAATAATTCTAGTAGAGGAGGATTCCTTGCTCGCCTAGATTTATCTTCTGCTCCTGGCGATATCAATGGACCATATGGTAGATCGGCATTCAATCTTGATGATGCTGGAACTCAATACAATTTCTTTGATATACAATTACCATCTAACAGAACCGAACCATACACTTCCAACTATTCTTATGGATGGTATAAAGATCAACAATTATCTATAAACAATGCTTCTAACACATATTACGATGTAGTTCTTCCTTTTGCTCCAAATGTATTTGGAACATTGATTGATCTAGAAAAAAATTACATTAAGGTAAATCTTACAACACCACTAAAGATCGCTTCAACTTATAAAGATACTGTTATTGTAAAATCACAAGACTACAGAACTGATTATCAAAGAATTCCTAACGTTAGAGGTTTGGTTTATGGACCACAAAAAGCAGTTCTGTTTGATAACTATAAAGCTGTTATAACATCTAGCAGTTATAGTCGATCATATGTTTACTCTGTTTTGAAATCACTAAAAACCTCCGCTTCATTTAGCGAGGCTGGAGATATCAATTCATATGTAATCTTATCTGATGTAAATGAATTGCATTCTGAGGATCTCTTTGTTACTGGTACAAATATAAAACCAGGAACAAAAGTAAAATCAATTGATTATGTTAACAATGTAGTTTATTTGACACAATCATTGCTCGGTGATCCAAGCAATCTAAGATTTTATGTAAGAAGATATAAGTACAATGTAACTATAGTCAATGGAGACACAAACAATGTCTTTATTGGTGATACCGTTTCATTTATTATTTCTCCTAATCCCAGTGAACCAATCGATATCAACAGAAGTTCCATAAAATATTATGTTTCTAATGTTTTTAGTGAAACATCACTGACAATAAATTCTAACTCTAGTTCAACGCCTAGTTCTAACATTATGTACATTGCTAGTAAAGATGGATTCTCTACAAGAGATTTTGAAATTGGTGCTGTTGAACTTGGAGGATTCAAGAATAATCAGAGACAGCAGATTGTAAACACTAGTGTTATTGCTGATGGAACTGACGGAGCAATCTATGATATTGAAACCGTTCAGACCAGAGCAACTAGAGAGATGTTTACAACATCTGTTGGTAAAACTCTTGGTAGATTTGTATTCAAACAAAGAAACTTTATTTCAAAGAACAGACCAATTTATTGGAATGAAGTTGTCACACAACCAACTTTCTTTGCTAATACTCCCGTAGAGAAAATTATTTCTGGATTATATCTAGATCTTCCTTTCTTTGCTTCATTCTCTGGAACAAGTCTTTACTGGTCATTCGATGGAGAAAACTGGAGTAATAGAACTTTAGCAAATACAATCAATCACATATCTTACGATGAACCAAGTTCTAATATTTTGATTGCATTTGCAAATGGAACGTTCAAATCACTATCTATTACTGATATTTCTTCTGGTAATGGAGTAGATTACAGTTTGCTATCTGAAACAAATGTGAAATTTATAAAGAGGATTGGTAGTTATACATTTGCTCAAGGAGATAATTTAGTATACTATACCAGCACAAATCCAAGTTCAGTTTCAGCAGATAGTATTGTATGGTACTCAATTACTGTAAACAATACTAACACCGTAATTGAAGCAGAGTTTGATGATTATAATTATGTTCTGATTTATGATATTGCATCTTCAACTAATTTCTATAAAAACTTTGTTCTATCAAATATAACAGGACTAAATCTAGATATTGATGTTGTTGCTGACAGAATAAAAGGATACAACAATGTCTTTACTCCAATCAAAACTACTGCAGTAACTTATGGTCTTGGTAAGTTTGTTGAGGCAGGATATAGAGTATTCTTCCAAGGAGTATACCAAAGTCCATTTATTGAAATTTACGAATATGAAAACTTCTCTGATATTACTTCTCCAGAAAGTACCGAAGAATTTGATGTCAAAGCATTGACATTTAACGATGGTCAATTTATTTGTGCAGGTACGAATCTCAATACTGGAAGGCAGTTTATAAGATATTCACCTAACGCTAGAGTCTGGATTGATACAGAACTATATCGTGATAAAGAAATTCCAGCAACCGAAATGATATCTGGTCAAGAGTATACTATTGACCTTGTAGAAGATACAAATTGGACAGACATTGGTGCTCCTGCAGGATTTGATGTTGGAACTAGATTTACTTATAACGGTGTTGCTGTAACTGGAGTAGGATCATGTATTGATTTGTCTCTAAATCTAATTTCAGAAGACGAACATATAACAGCAATTGAATATGCTGGATTTAATAAGTACGTTGCTGCTGTACATAACCCAATAACTCTACAGACAAGATTTGTACTTTCTGCTTTACCATTACCAGCAACAAGTGATCTGAATCCAGAACAATATGATGTTGACAATGGAACGTTCAGAGTTATTGAAAATGTCGGTAATACAACTCTCTATAGATACAAGTCTTCTGTCCTTGAAGGAAATTTACTTGCATGGGATGGTACAAACTTAGTATACTTCAAATACGAGTCTGGTGCTCCAGTAGAAACAAACGAGTTGAACGAATACAAAGTTATTGGTTGTCAAACATGCAACTATTATGAATATAATGGTTTGATTGTACCAGACTTTAGAACTGCTCCAGAACAAATTGGAACTGATAATGATCCAGAATCTCCAACATTTGGCGATCCTATCTTTACATCTGCTCCATTATCATTGTTTGAAGAAGGTCTTATTGAACCTAGAATTGTTCGTGCTGGAACTGGATATGAACCTTTGACTACTTTTAGTAATTGTCGGGTAAGTTCTGAGTTTGGTTTAGATGCACTATTAACTTGCGGAACAAATGAAGAAGGTGAAATAGATACAGTAACCGTCACACAAAATGGCAAATTCTATTCAGACTTAGCAGAACTGCAAGGAGGACTAATTTTACTTAATAACACTGGTATAGATCCCAATGGAGTTCTAAATGTTGCGCCATATGAGGAAGGTGTTGAAGATGAAAGAGCTATTATTTCATTCAATAATAATGTAAATTATAAACAGTATAGTGTTTATGGTGCTCAAGCAGGCACTTCTGGTTATGCAGTATTGTACAAGAACCTTCTAAATTCTAGTTTGTATTATATAATGTTCTTTGATGCAAACGGTGTGTTCTTAGATAGTAATTCTAGAATCTTTATTTCGGATATTGCTCACCTGTCTAGCGAGTTTGCGTTCGCACAGGGTCTATAAATATTAGTGATGTCATCATGATATATCATGGATCCTGCAACACTTAGAAAAAATTTTGAAGATCAAATTGCTCAAACTGATAGTCAAATTAAAGAACTAGAACAAAATCTAGTAAAAGCAAAAGAGTATAGAACAAAACTTACTGGTGGTCTAGAGACTCTAAATTTATTAGAGCATGATTCACCAGACGCTCCAAGCGAAGAATCTTGATAGATACCCCTCTGTATAAATACAAGTATAGAGGGGTATTTTCATGGCTACTGCTATACCAGTAAATCTACAAATAGAGATTGGTGCTGACTGGGAAGTTTCATTCAACCTAAGAGATGAGAATGGAAACTTTCTAGATATGACTGGATATGCTGTGTCTGCATATATGGCAAGAAATTATACTACAACAACCAAGTATAGTTTAGGTGCTACTGTAACTGATGTTACTACTGGTGAAGTAAAACTCTCTATGGCAAACAGTGGAGGATCATTGGTACAAAAAACAACAGACCTCAAAAAAGGAAGATATGTATGGAATCTTTTTATTACTAGTCCTGGAGGAACAACGGATAAAGTAATTGAAGGAGTGGTCACAGTAATGCCAGGAGTACTATGAGCAAGTATCAAGTTACAGTAAGCAGCACAAATAATTATAATGTAACTTTTACAAGAACAGATAGAAAACAAATTGTAGACGTAGATGAAGCTCCTCAGCAGCTAGAAGGAAATTTGTCCACACTTGATGATGTCAACACTTCTGGTAGATTAGATCAATACGTTGTGACTTGGGATGAAACCCAACAAGCTCATGTTTATAGTTTACCAGTAGCAGGATCATTATCTGGTTCTAATGATGTCGATACATCAAATAGAAATAATAACTATGTTTTAGTTTGGAATGAATCATTACAAAAGCATGAATATGTTTCACCATTTGAAATAGTTGATAGATCTGATAATATTGATGATGATGCTTTAGACTATGGAACTTACTAAATATATAAGTAACAGGTTTTAAGGAACTAAAATGGCAGCACCACGTTTAAGACTACGTAGGGGATCATCCACCCCAGTAGGAAATGTGTCAACTGCTCTTTCTGGTGAACCATTTTTTGATACTAGCGCAAGCAACCTTTACGTTGCAGATGGCGCATCTTCTTTTGTTCATGTTGGTGGTACTTCATATACAGCAAGAGTTGATGAGTCACTCACAGCCGCGGCGGCAACTACTTCAGGCGAAGTAACTATTCTAGCAAGAACTGATGTATCTGGTGGAGGATCGGTAACTTTTGATGTTGCTGATATCGCAACAGATTCAACATATACTTGGCCAGCAGCTCCAACAGGAGCAAAGATTCTTCAGTCCGATGCTAATGGAAATCTTTCTTGGGTAGATCAAACATCAGGTTATTCTGGTTGGACAGTATCTGATGGTTCTAACTCAGAGAACATTGCTTCTACAGATACCGTAACATTTACTGGTGGGTCTGGTATTTCACAGACCTATGCTACGGCAACTAATGTTCTTACAACTGCTCTAGACATTAACGAACTAACTGCACTAGATGCAGAAGGTGGCACTGATCCTCTAGTCGTTGCTGATTCTTTTGCAGTATATGATGCATCAGCAACAGCAAATAAGAAGGTAACAATTTCAAATCTTGAGACTGTTATTTTTGCTGATATTGCTGGCGATATTGCTGTTGCAGCAAACGGCACTGCAACAATCCAGAACGACTCTGTTGCTCTAGGAACTCAGACAACTGGCAACTATGTCGAAGATGTAACCGCAGGTGCAGGTCTTGCTAAGACTTCTTCTGCTGGTGAAGGTCAAACCGTTGATCTAGCAATTGGTGCTGGTGAAGGTATCACAGTCAACGCAGATGACGTTGCACTAGACATCAATGGTTTAGATACTGACACTATTGCTGATGCTGACGAACTAGCATTCTATGACACTGTTGATGGTGTCAATGGTGTCGGTCATAATAAGATTACTGCTGCTAATTTAGCACTATATGTTCTTCAAGAAGCAACTGGTGATGTAACTTTCAACTCATCTGGTGTTGCCACAATTGCTGCTAACTCTGTTGCACTTGGAACAGATACTACTGGTGATTATGTTGCTGATGTTTCAGTAACTGCTAATGGTGGTATTTCTACCAGTGGTGCTACATCAGGTGAAGGAATTTCTCATGAGTTAGCACTTGACATCGATGGCATGACTGACATCGGTGCTGCACTTGCAGATGCTGATCTTATCGCTGTCGATGATGGTGGCGCTGGTACTAACCGCAAAGCAGCAGTAACGAGAGTTGCTGATTATACTTTCGGTAAGGTATCTGGCGATATCACTATTGCTGCTGGCGGCGCTGCTAGCATTGGTTCTGGTGTAATTGTAGATGGAGATATCTCTGCTACTGCTGAGATTGCGGTTTCAAAACTAGCAAATGGAACTGCTCGTCAGTTACTTCAAACAGATGCTGCTGGTACAGGTGTTGAGTGGGCATCAAATATTGATGTTCCTGGTACTCTTGATGTTACTGGAGACGGTACGTTTGATTCTAACGTCACTATCACTGGTAACTTAACAGTCAATGGTACTACCACAACCATCAATACTACCAACACCGTAGTTTCAGATAGACTGCTTGAATTAGCAAACGGTACTACTGGTAATCCAACTGCAGATTCTGGTATCGTAATTGAGCGTGGTGATGATGACAACATCTTCATCGGTTATGACGAAGGTCTAGATCTATTTGTTACTGGTACTACTACTGGCACTGGTTCGGGTACTGATCTTTCACCTACTCCAATTGCAGTTCTTTGTGGTGCTCTAAACGTAACAGATACCGCTGGAGCTAATCAAGCGATTGTAAGTTATCTTGCTGCTGGTTCTGCTCCCGATGGTTCAACCGCTGGAAGATATCTTCAGAACCTAACAGTTGATGCTGGTACTTATTGATAAATAATACTAACAGTATTATTTTGTTATGATCCAAAATCAAGTACAAGTAGATTACGCAATTCTGATTGAGGTGATGCAGGAAAAAATTTCCTCTCAACTCAATCAGATTGTTGCGTTAGAAGCGAAGGTAAGAGCATTTGACTTAGCATTGACCGAGGCATTAAATAATGCTTCTGAATCTGCTCCTACCAAGAAAACCACCACCCGTAAAAAGTCTGTAGATACAGATCAGGATGGTGGCACATTTTAAAACCTATATAGGATAAAAAATGGCAACACCAGTAGTAAGGCTGAGGCGATCAGCCACACAATCTGCAGTACCAACTACTGCACAATTAGCATTAGGAGAAGTTGCTATCAACACGTTTGATGGCAAACTGTTTATCAAGAAAGACAACGGCACAGAAAGCATCGTAGAGATTGGTGCTGGTGCTGGGGGAGGAGGAATATCTAATGTAGTAGAAGATACCACTCCACAACTTGGTGGAGACTTAGATTCAAATGGTAATAACATTCTTCTGAATGACGACAAAATTGTTCTAAGTAATAATCAGAATTTTTTAGTTGGCAGTTCAACAACCACAGGTGCTGCTCTGACGACAGGAACTGATAATATTCTTATTGGCGACCAGTCGGGGGAATCACTTACTAGTGGTGTTTATAACATATCTATCGGTCAACTTGCTGGTTCAGCTAATACCGATGGTAATCAAAATATCTCTATAGGTAGATTTGCGGGACTTAATTTTGACGGTGCATTTAATAATGTTTTTATTGGAGTTAATGCTGGTGGTGAAATTACATCTGCTAGTTATAATGTATGCATAGGAGAAGGTGCTGGTGAAGGAGCAAATAGTGGTGCAACTGGTAATCATAACGTCTTCCTAGGATATTTTCCATCACCTGGTTATACTACTGGATCAGAAAATGTTTCGATTGGATATATTGCTGGACCTTCTATTACAGAAGGGCAAGATAACGTTTCTATTGGCACACTATCAGGAAATAATAATACTACAGGATCTTCCAATATTTTTATTGGAAAATATGGAGGAATATCTACAACTGCATCAAATAAAGTTATCATAGGAAATGGATTTAGTGAATCATTTTTATTTGATGCGCCAGATACAACTAGCAATGAGCAACTTGCTATAGGAAATAGAACAAGTAGTGGAGCAGCAAACTATTGGATTGTTGGAGATGAGAATTATAATGTTGGTATTGGAATAGATCCAACTGAAAAATTAGATGTACAAGGTAATATAAAAGCGACTTCGTTTATAAAATCTGGCGGAACTGCATCACAGTATTTAATGGCAGATGGATCCGTTAGTAATGGCGGAGAAAATTACTTCCAGTCAACAGCGCCAACATCTCCAAGTGTAGGAGATCGCTGGGTAGATTCTGACGACGGAATTTGTTACGTTTACTACAACGACGGAAATAGTTCACAGTGGATTGAATTTGGTTCTTCATATACAGTAACTGGTGCAACAGAACCTGCAGCTGCACAAGAAACTATCAGTTCGTTTTTATTAATGGGAGCATAAAATGGCAACAACATATAAAGTACTTGGACAAAGTTCTCCATCTGCTACAACAAACACAGATTTATACACAGTTCCAGCATCTACTAGTACTGTAGTATCAACGCTTTCTATATGCAATCGTGGATCAGCGGCATCAGTTAGAGTTGCTGTTAGACCATCTGGTGCAGCTATTGCCAATCAACACTATGTAATATACGATACAGTTATAGCTCAAACTGACTCTCTTCACCTCACTCTAGGTATTACATTAGCAACTACAGATGTTGTAACAGTGTACGCATCGAGTGTTAATTTATCTTTTAGTCTATTTGGATCGGAGATTACATAATGGCAATTCGCAATAATCAATCATTTAGTATTCAGTCTAGTACAAGATCTGTATCGACAAATACTAGTGAACAAATATGGAAAAGAAACAAAGCATGGCCAGAATTTCCAGAGTCAGTTTCTAGTAGTGATGAAAAATTTGTTGGGTTGTGTGCTGTTTGGCCAGGAGATAACACTGGAAATAATGGCAATGAAAGTTCAGTAACTTGTCAAGTGTCTAACAGTGGTACTTATCAAGTTGAGCGTGTCGGTATTAGTACAACAAACAGATCGACTAATCAATATGTCGAATGGGCAACTCCTTTTGATAATAATGCATTATATGATGCCACTGTTACTTTTACAGATACTGGAGATGTAGTAACAAGAAGTTCTCATGGATATATTGAAGGAGACATTGTACAATTCTACCGCATTTCATCAACAACTGGAATAACAGAAGGAAAAGATTATTATGTAATAAATCCAACAACAAATACATTTCAAATCTCAGCAACAGAATCTGGTAGTGCTGTGGCACTAACTACTGATGGATCTGGATCATTGCTGCCATATAAAATAGAAACTATAAAAATTACGCCAACATCTGGTAACATTGAGAGACTCGATCTTGATAATAAATTTGCACCTTTTTCTAGAGGTGGATATACTAGTGGTTGGTTAGAAATAAAACTTTCACTTCCAAGTTGCACAAGTCTACAACTTAGTAATATCTCTGATTTTACTGCGGTTATGGCGAAATATTTAGAAAGTATAGAAATTTACAATCTTAGTAGTAGCATTACTAGTTTTCAAAATATGTGTAGTGGATGCACTAACCTACAAAATTTTGTTATAGATCCTAGTCTTTCATCAAATGTAACTAGTTTTAGTAGTGCTTTTTCTGATTGTTATAATCTTGATCGAGCTCCGTATCTTGATACTTCCAGTGCTACAAACATATCTTTTATGTTCAATGAATGCTTTAAATTAAAAAAATTGCCTTTATATGATTTTAGTTCTGTCACAAACGCTACCGCTGCTTTTCAATCATGTACTTCTTTAGAAGAGATTCCACAATTTGATTTTAGTAGTTGTACAATTATGAGTAGTACGTTTGCAAGTTGTTACTCTTTGAAAGAAGTTCCATATTTAAATACAGGATTAGTTCTATCTTTTTCATCTTGCTTTTCAAGTTGTTATTCACTTGCAAAAGTAGCAGATTTTGATATGACCAGTGTTACAAGCGTAAATTTTATGTTTTCAAACTGTAGATCATTGATTACAGCTCCAAACTTTTTAAATTTTAATAGTAGTGGAGTAGATCAAGCAAGAAGTGTTTTCTCAAATTGTGTGGCTTTGAGAAAAGTTCCAGATACTGATTATACTTCATGTACTAATTGGGATGATCATTTTAGCAATTGCATTTCTTTAGAAAAACTTCCAAGATATAATATGCCAAATATGAACAATGGCAGAAGTAGTGTATTATACAATTGTGCAAATATTCAAGTTATTCCCAGTCATTGGAATTTTGGCACTGGAACTTCATCTTCTGGTCTTTCTATTAGTGGATGCGCATCACTACAAAGAATAGAATCTACTGATTTATATGACGTTTCATTTTCAGTTGCGAACGCCAAGTTATCCTTTAATTCATTGAATGAAATATACACAAACTTATCAACTGTTACTTCACAAACTATAACTGTATCTAGTAATCCTGGGACAGTTGCTGACAATACTTCTATTGCTACAGACAAAGGTTGGACTGTTACGGGATAATTTAGGAGATTAACTATGGAAAACACACAAGGATTTTATAAGAATGATAATGGTACATTACTTTATGGACCAAATTTTGTAATGAATTCTAATTATGAATTGAGAAAAGAGTCTAAGGATGACCATACATATCCTGTTGATGGATGGTATTGGTTTGATAGTCAGACAGAAGCATGTGAATTCTTTGGTATTGTAACACCAGAGGAGGTATAAAAAATGGCATTAGATTTTCCAGCATCACCAAGTTTGAATGATACTGTTACTATTGGAACAAAAACTTGGAAATACAATGGTGCAGCATGGCAAATAGTTCCACTAAACACTGAGTATAAAATTATCGATAATATTGCGTCTTCTTTTAATGGAACTACAACAGCATTTACTCTTACTAGCAATACGAACAAGTTCATAAATAGTGAAATAACAACAGCAGCGAGAGTAATGATATCAGTTGGTGGTGTGATTCAACAACCAGATCCAACTCAATCAAGTGGATTTTATATTTCTGGTGGAACGGATTTGACGACAGATCCTATTGTAATTAATTTTGTAGAAGCGCCAAAAGCAGGTCAAGACTTTTTTGGTGTAGTTTTTGGGTTGACAACTTCTACTACTGAATTAGATGCTTATGTTACACAAGAACAATCAATCGTAAATAGCATAGTATTTGGAGTATAGATCATGGCAAAAAGACAAGAAAAACAATACTTATTTGATGCTAGTGCGAAGACCGTAAAAATTCCTGGTCATAGAGATCTAAATGATCTTCTATTGATTATTAATGTAACTGCAGATACTGTAATATATTCGGTTGGAGTTGCTGGGAAAGGAGGAACTAAGTCTCATACACACCCAGAGCTAGGAACTGACCCAGACTTCCCATATTCTATTGATGGTCATTGTGTCTTCACATTAGATTTTGATACAACATCGATGAGTGATACGGATGAGTTGCTCATCTACGTTGAAGATAATGCTCAGGGACTAAAGGTTCGTCCTTTCGATTTTGGCACAGACGCAATTGAAAGAATACGTGTTGCTAATCCACAGTCACTAATTGACGCTGACTTTGAATATGGATTACAAGCAACTAAATGGCAGTCGGTTGGACTGAATAGAAATATCCCTTCGTTCTTTGAATTTCCTGGACCAGCACTAGTAGCATCTGAAATAGAGTCTTTAGGAGCTGCTACCTTTTCAACAGTGAGAGTAACAGTTACTACTGGAACTGCTCCTGATGTGGGAACACCAGTTTCAATTACTGGCACTGATAGTGATTTGGCGAATGGTTTGTTTGTTGTTAACGCAAATAACTCTCCTACATTATCTACTTTTGATGTTCTAGTCAAAGGAAGTATTGCTACTGGAAGTATATACAACCCAACGGTAGTAGTAAAAGAAGGAGGAACTTATGTTGGTTCTCCTATGGATATTAATACAATGACTGGTGATGGTGCTGGTGGTAATGTAACCGTTACATTCAATAGTCCACATGGTCTAGTTCCAGGTTCGCCTATTCTTGTTGTTGATACCACCGCAGGAACTCAATCACATGAAGGTAGATTCTTTGTTACGGAAGTAACAGATGGAGATACTATTGTTTATGATGCTGGTCAGACCGTAACTAGTGGTTCTATTACAACGACTAATGTTAGTCTAATAGCAATCAATGATAGTTTCTTTATTCATAGACCATTTGATGGTGGTGTTCTCGTAGGTCCATACTTACCTATTCATGGATTAGAAGCAAAGAGACAATCAAAAAGATACTTCCGTTATCAATCTGGTAAGGGAATTTTGTATTCCACTGGAGCACTGTTCAATCCAATCTTTGATTTACAGTCAGCATCGTGGAGTTCTGGCACAAATGAAATCACGATTGAAACTCAATTATCTCATGGATTACAAGCAGGTGCTACTATTGAATTATATGGTATCTCTTCGACAAATTACAACGGAACATATATTGTAAAAACTATTGTAGATGATAAAACATTTAGAGTAGATGAAGGAGCATCAGCGCCAACCGATGCCGCTGCCGTTCTTGATAACCAACCAAGAATTGCTATTACGAAATGGTCTGGATCATCTATTCGTTGTGGATTGTTTGACGATACTAACGGAGTTTTTTGGGAATTTGATGGACAAGAACTGAATGTAGTTCGTCGTTCTTCTACATTCCAACTTACTGGTGTCTGCTCTATTACAAATGGATCACAGGCAGTTACAGGAACAAATACAAGATTCACAGAACAATTAAAAGTTGGTGATAATATTCTAATCAAAGGTCAAAGATATCTGGTAACTACTATTACTAGTGATACTTCTATTTCAGTATCTCCAGAAAATAGAGGTGCTACTGTAACTAATTCAAAACCGACGATTATTAGGGAACTTCGCGTTCCACAAAGTAAATTCAACTACGATAAAATTGATGGAAAAGGAGCATCTGGATATAATATAGATCTATCCAAGATGCAGATGGTTGCCATTCAGTATTCATGGTATGGTGCTGGATTTATTGACTTCATGCTGAGAGGTCCAGAAGGAAACTTTGTTACTGTTCATAGAATATCAAACAGTAACTTCAACGCAGAAGCTTATATGAGATCTGGAAACTTGCCAGCAAGATATGAAGTTGTAAATTATTCAGCTTTAGATAAATTAGCATCAGCATCAGGAACTACTGGAGACATTACATTGGCAGATGCTTCCAGATTCCCAGAAGCATCAGCAACATATCCAGAACATGTTATGGTTACAAGTAATCAATCTGGAACTATTAGACATGAAATTATTAGTTATACTGGCAAATCTGGAAATGTATTGACTGGAACTACTAGAGCAGATTCTTATACACAATTCCTCGCTGGAGCATCTAGATCATTTAGTGGAGCAACCACAGCATATAATCACCCAGCAGGTTCAAGTGCAATTCTATTGAATACAACATGTGCTCCAACAATTTCACACTGGGGTTCTGCTGTAATTATGGATGGAGAATTCCAAGAAGATACTGGTTATCTGTTTAGTTTGTCAGTAACAAACGTAACTATTGCTGGTAATGGTATTCAAAATCTATTGTTGTTCCGTCCTGCTCCATCAGTTTCAGATACAATTCCTGGTCTTCTTGGAGAAAGAGAAATTATTAATAGATCACAGATCAAGCTACAAAGTTTAGAATTGAATAACAACTCAAGCAGAAACCTTGAGATTGCCGCTATCTTGAATCCAAGTAACGTTGGAGCAGCAACTTGGCAGAATGCTAATACCACTACTGTTAGAACTGTAACTGCTTTCCAACCATCATTTGCACAATATGCTACTTCAGGTGGAACTCTTGCTGGAACAACAACAGCACCAGAAGATGGAGAGATTTTATTTAGATATCTTTCTGCTTCTGGAACTGCTACATATGATTTGTCTGCTATCAAAGAAGTTCAAAACTCTATCATTGGTGGAGACTCTACTTATCCAGATGGACCAGAAGTAATTGTATTTACCATTGCTAATAACAATTCCCAGTCAGCAACTGTTGATATCATTCTTCGTTGGACGGAGGCACAAGCATAATGGCACTAACTAGAGGACAGATATTAATAAATCCAGAAATTATAAGTGGAGTAGCAGCAGACGGAGCATCTCTAATTTTTTATGAGGGTTCTACAAATGGAACAAATACTGTTTCTTTAAAAGCACCAGATTCATTAGCAGCAAATTATACTCTGACTTTGCCAGCAGATGATGGTACAGCAAATCAATATTTACAAACTAATGGAACTGGAGTTTTATCTTGGGTAGATGCACCAGGAGCATCTGCTGCAGGATCTGATACACAAATACAATATAATAGTTCTGGATCATTTGCTGGTGCTACTGGAATTACTACAGACGGCAGCAATCTTCTTATTGATAGTCAAGGAGATCTAAGACTTGGAGATGGCACAAACTATCTTGCTTTTCAAGCTCCTGCTTCTATTGGAGCAGTTCGAACTTATACATTACCAGCAACAATTGGTTCAGCTGGAGACATATTGCAGATTGCTTCTTCTCCAACACCAACAGCAACTGATGCTACTCTAGTTTGGGCAAATGCTTCTGGAACAACTCAATCTGCTGCTGGTGGATCTGGTGATATTCAGTTCAGTGACGGTGCTGGAAACTTTACATCAGACACGGATATCAACTTTGATGCTACTAATACACGTTTGAATATTGGTAATAAAACTGATGCTAGTGGAAATCTCTTTGTTGAAGGCACTGTGTTTACCCCAGTTGCTATTAAAATTAGCGAATCAGGAGCAAACAGAGGTCCAATTACAAACTTAATAAGAGAATCACTTAGTCCAGCAGCAGATGATTTCATGGCGTCAATTGATTGGCTTGGTGCTTATGATGCTGGTCCGCCATCAGGAGTGCAGCAGGGATATGGATACACGACAATAATTTCCCAGATAGAAGATCCAGATGAAGATGGCACTACATCTGGATCTATTGGACCAACTTCAAGTTTTAGTGTTTATCTTTCTAATAAAGATGCAGGAAATCTTGGCATTGTTTCAAGATCTTTTTATTCTACAAGCAATGGATCTAGTGTAGTTGCAAACTGGCCAGTCGCTAGCGTTAATTATACTGGATTTACTATACAATGCACAAATGATTCTGGAGGTAGCACAAGCAACGTAAGTGTCGGAGCAGATTCAAGATTACTTAGTTGTACATATCAGGGCACTAGTGTTTTTCAGATTTCTCCCGATGGTGTTGCTATAGGTCAAGGAATATCATTACAAGATGACGACAGAACTAATACAGTTCTTATACAAGCACCAGCAAATGTAACTAATGATTATATTATCACTCTCCCTGCTGCAGGGGGTGCTGCAAATGACATTCTCCAGTTTGACGGATCTCAAAATGCTTCATTTGTTTCAAATACCAGAACTCTCAACTTTGTAATTGATGGTGGTGGTTCTGCAATTACTACTGGAAAGAAAGGAGTAATTGTTATTGATGGAGATTATACAGTAACTGGTTGGACGATTATTGCAGATCAATCTGGAAGTATTGTAGTTGATGTAAACCGTTCTACTTTCACAGGATTCCCAACAACATCTTCTATTGCTGGAACGGAACTTCCAACATTATCTTCAGCACAGAAAGCAGAAGATCTCACATTATCTTCATGGACAACTACACTATCCGCAAGAGATGTGATAGAATTTGAAGTTGACTCTGCTACAACTGTTACAAGAGTTACAGTCGCATTACGTTTAGTACCCAGTTAATAATCATGACATTTAGTAAAAAATTAGCACAAAGAAATAAAGACCACAGAAGTTCTCTAGATGCTAGTCAACTAGAGTCTATGAAAAAACTAGAAGAAAATAAAAATTTATTAGACGACAGCGAATCACAACAACCCACTGAATAATTATGGCAACTGAAACTTTATTACCTGATGCAGTAATAGGAACTCCTGTAGGATTTAACAATGACGCTGTAATTGCAAATTTGGATGAAGGTGTTGCTAATGCTGATGGAACGTTTGCTACTGCTGATACTAGTGGAGCAACTGAAATAATTCTTTCTTTTCCATCACCAACAGACACTCTAACTAGTGGAGCAAACTTACAAACCTTTAGGGCAGTTGTAAAGAAAAATGCTAGCGGTGGAAATAATCCAACAGTTCAGTTAGTTGTCTATGAGTCTGGAAGTTCTACAGGAACATCTAGTAATAATATTACGGTATCATCTACCACAGGTCAAACCATATCATTTACCTGGAATGCCAATATTCTAGCAGCACTATCTGGAGCTAACGTTGAGGTTGGTATTATTCAGACTGGTGGTGCTAGTGGAAGACGAAGTAATAGAAGATATGTAGAAGTTGATACTGCCGAATGGATTGCTGACTATACGGTTGCTCCAGTTGGCGGAGGAGCATATTCCTTCTCTACCTTCTTTTGATAAATACTTAATAAAGTAGGTTGTAAGGATGGCTCAACCAGCATCTAGGGCAGAGTTTACTGATTACTGCCTAAGAAAATTAGGCGCACCAGTATTAGAAATCAACGTTGATGATGATCAAGTTGATGATCTGATTGATGATGCCATTCAGTTTTTTCAAGAGAACTGCTACAATGGTGCTGAGCGTGCTTACCTAAGACACAAAATTACTGCTGACGATCTAACAAGATTTGATGGAGAACTAACTACAACATCTGGAACTACTAATTGGGAAGAGGCAACAAATTATATTCCTATTCCTAATCACGTTGTTGGCATTACAAGAGTATTTGGTCTAGTCAGCAACTCAATCCGTTCTAACCTTTTTGGTGTTGAGTATCAGTTGTTCCTGAACGATCTGTATGCGTTTGGATCACTAGATATCCTCAACTACTATATGAACAAGCAGTATCTAGAGACACTGGATATGGTCCTCAACAATGGATCATTCCAGCAGTTCAGATACACAATGCGTCGTGATCGTTTATATCTTGATATCAATAAGGCATTCCTCAAAGAGGATACTTGGTTATTGATTGAGGCACATCGTCTTGTTGATCCTACAGACGCAACCGAAATGTATAATGATATGTTCTTGAAGAGATACGCTACTGCTCTAATCAAAAGACAGTGGGGTCAAAACATGATCAAGTTTAATAACGTACAACTTCCTGGTGGTATTACCATGAATGGAAGACAGTTGTATGAAGATGCTGTTGGAGAGATTATGCAAATAGAAAGTGAAGTCCTCAGCAAGTATGCTATTCCACCTATGGACATGATCGGATAAGATGCCTACCAGTCATTACTTTCCACTCTATCTAAAAAATGATAGTGGGGAACAAAACCTAGTTCAAGATTTAGTAGATGAGCAGATCAAGCTCTTCGGTAGTGATGTCTATTATCTCTCTAGAAAGACAACTCAAGATGGAGTTCTTGGTGACATTATCTTCTCAGAGTTCAATGAGAAAATAGTTATAGAAGCGTTCTTACAAAACGTAGAAGGATTTGGAGATACTTCAGAATTTATCAGTAAGTTTGGTCTAAAGATTACTGATGAAATCAGGATTACTATCTCCGCAAGACGATGGGATGAAGAAGCACCTAGATTGAAAAATCTAGAAATTATGACAAGACCCAATGAAGGTGATCTAATATACTTCCCACTAACAGAAGATATATATGAAATAAAATTTGTAGAAAGAGAACAACCTTTCTATCAGTTAGGTAAAGTATATTTCTATACTCTAACTTGTGAAATCTATGATGTTGGTAGCGATGATTTCAATACTGGAATTCCTGAGATTGATGATGACGCACTAGAAACAGATTACTCCATTACTCTTGTATTGGATGAAGGTGGAACTGGCAACTACTATCAAAATGATATTATAGAATATCACACTGTTGGTGAGTTGTTAGGTAATACAACATATACTCCAACTGGTATAACTGCTAAGGTAGCAGACTGGGATGCACCAACTAGATCATTGAAACTAATCAATATTACTGGAGACTTTGCAGAAGGACAAGCTGTACTAAAACAAAGTGGATCTTCTTATACCAGTGATGGTGTATACATTATAGGAGATCAAAGTCCTACTGTCAATATTGATGACAGCAATAGTGAATATGATGATAATAAATACATAGAAGTTGAAGCGGATGACATTCTCGACTTTACAGAGAGGAATCCATTTGGCGAATATGGAAACTTTACTGATGTCTTCTAATGTTAGGATCTCATTTTTATAACGAAACTATACGAAGAACTGTCATTGCTTTTGGAACTCTATTTAATAATGTAGAGATCAGAAGAAAAGATCCTTCGGATGATTCTATTATTGAGCAACAGAAAGTTCCTCTTGCTTATGGACCTAAGCAAAAGTTTTTAGTTCGATTGGAAGAGAACCCAGATCTTCGTAAAGTATCAATCACATTGCCACGTCTCTATTTTGAGATGACAGGTCTTGACTACGATTCTGCCCGTAAGACATCACCAATTCAAAAATACAAAACGATCATTGATGATAATGGTAATGAGGTCCGAACTCAATATGTTCCTGTTCCTTATAATATAAATTTTGAACTAGGTGTAATTGCAAAGTCTCAAGATGATGCACTGCAAATTACAGAACAAATACTTCCATATTTTCAACCATCATTTTCATTAACATTGAATATGATTCCAGATATGGATGAGAAAAAAGATGTTGCTATAGTTCTCAATAGTATAAGTCATGAAGATAACTGGGATGATAGTTTTTTAGAACGTAGATACATTGTATATACTCTAAACTTCACTGCTAAAACTTATCTCTACGGTCCATACAACACTGCTTCTGTTATCAAGAAAGCAATCATTCACGAAACGCTTGGTGATAATAATGTCAATCGTAGAACTATTACAAGAACATACACGCCAAAAGCAACAACAGATATCAATGAAGATGGTAACATTGATGGTTTAGACGATCTTCTATTGACCGCTGATGATGACTTTGGATTTAATGAAGGAATTGAATTCTTATGAGCCTAGAAGAAAACATGGAGGAGATCCTCAATATCAGTGCTGAACCTGTGGTGGATAAACCACCAGTAAAGGTTGAGAAAACTGATGACGATCGCCAGAAAGATTATGAATATACCAGAGGCGAACTATACAGCCTCATAGATCAGGGTCAGGAGGCGGTCAGAGGCGCTTTAGAGGTCGCTCAGGAGTCAGGGCACCCGAGAGCGTATGAGGTCGCTGTAGCGGCAATGAAGCACGTCGCAGACATGACTGAGAAACTACAGGATCTTCATAAGAAGATGAAGGATCTTGACGAGGAAAAGAAAGGTCCAACCAAGGTCACAAACAACGCTATGTTTGTCGGTAGCACTGCGGAACTTCAGAAGATGCTGAAGCAGATGAACGGCAACAAGAGATAAATAGCTCAGAGGTGTAATCTAGATGGCATACACAAGATACGATTACAATAATGTTATTGTGTCTCCTCAACCTGCTAGCACAACTGTCAATCAGTTTTCTGGCACTGAGGGTTGGAGCACTGTGACTTATAGTGATTGGAATGGTGATTATGTCGCACATGATTATTCTAATGCTGTAAGAACTCCTGGCACATATCAAG
>Ga0255768_10000181_pt1 | contig 65342 bp, 64 predicted proteins | sample 071ome_33_FD_179983 | JGI IMG/M metagenome (GOLD analysis project Ga0255768, IMG submission 179983) | Coastal salt marsh microbial communities from the Groves Creek Marsh, Skidaway Island, Georgia - 071412AT metaG (version 2) | ecosystem: Environmental > Aquatic > Marine > Intertidal zone >... | reverse complement strand
AGGTGCTTCTTCAGCAGGTGCTTCTTCGGCAGGTGCTTCTTCGGCAGGTGCTTCTGCAGGTGCTTCTTCAGCAGGTGCTTCTTCAACTACTTCTTCAGCAGGTGCTTCTTCAGCAGGTGCTTCTTCAACTACTTCTTCTGCAGGTGCTTCTTCAGCAGGTGCTTCTTCAGCAGGTGCTTCTTCAACTACTTCTTCAGCCTTAGCAACTGACTCTGCTTTTTTGCTTTCTTTTCTTTCGAGCGCTTTTTTCTTTCTATTTTCAAGAACAGTTTCTCTTTCTTTTTTCCACTCATCGAGAGCTTTGGCAATCTTCTCTTCGTCCAACCCTTGTTGAATTAAATGCCATTTGTAAGCTAAGCCTGATCTTTTCATTATTTTATTAATTGGATCAGTAGGTTGAGCACCTTCTTTTAGCCAATCAATTAAACGGTTCTCATTTATTTTATAATTGAGTTCCTTGTTTTTTTCCATTGGATTATACCAACCTAGAAGCTCAATTTCTGAACCATCTCTTCTTTTTCTTGAATCAATTACAATTATTCTATAGAATGGTCTATTTCTTCTTCCGATTCTTTTTAATCTAATTTTAGTAGCCATAAATAATCTATCTCTGTTTTGTTATTAAAATTTGGTCGTAATTTGTGCAATAAGTTCCAATACTACAATAATTAATTTTTAATTTAAATCTATAGAAATTATTTTGGATACCCCTTGTTGCTCAGCTGTAACCCCGTAAATTATATTAGCGCATTCCATTGTTAACTTGTTATGGGTTACTATAATAAATTGAGTTGATTTACTGAATTCTTGAATAACATCAGTAAACTTTTTGATATTAATATCATCTAGGGGAGCATCGATTTCATCTAAAATACAAAAAGGGCTCGGCTTGTATAGATAAATAGAAAATAATAATGCGATTGCAGTTAAAGACTTTTCGCCAGCCGATAAAGATTTCAATATTTTATTGTTTTTCCCAGGAGGTTGAGCAAAAATATTAATTGTTGACGATAAAGGATCTTCTGGATTTTCAAGATAAATATAACCTTTTCCTCCTGCAAAGAATGATGAAAACATTTTTTCAAAGTTTGCATTAATTATTTCGAATGTTTCCAAAAACTTTTCTTTTGCTACTCTATCTATTTTTAGAATTGCTTCTTTTAAATTCTTTTCTGCGCTAATTAAATCTTCTTTTTGATCAATCAAATTTTCTAATCTATTCTTTTTATCCTCAAATTCGCTTTCTACAGCCCAATTTATTGGTCCAATAGAATCGATACTTCTTCTAATTTTTTCCACTTCAAATGATAATTCAGACAAGTTGACATTTTTTTCTTTAATCAATTTTATATTTTCACCATACTTCTCTTGGATATTTTCCTTTATTTGAGAAATTCTTAAAGCGGATTCAGTAATTTTTATTTCATAATTCTTAATTTCAAAAATTATTTCTTCTCTATCCATTCCTTCGTTAGAAATTTTTTGTCTTAAGGTTTCTAGTTCAACAAAAGCTTTGTTTGTTTTTTCTTCCTGTTTTTCGAGCTTCGATTTATTCAAAGTAATTTCTTCTTTTATTTTGTCGATAGTCTTATCCATTGCAGAAAAATCTAATTCTTTTTCATTTTTATATTTTTTAATCTTATCTCTATAATCTTTAATACTTTTTTTCAATTCCTCATATTTTTTATCTGATTCAATTAGCTTAAAGCTTGAGCTATCGTGTATCTTGCCGCATTTTGAACATGAAACTTCAAGATTTAAACCTGAATCACAAGCATCGCAACTTGATACAATTTTTATGTAATCTTTATCAAAGTTTGACAATTGATCCATTCTTCGTTGAAGTTCACTTTCCAAAATCTCAACCCCCTTAGAGGATTTTTTATTTTTTTCTTGAATCTCTGATAATAATTTTTCTGTTAAATTATCTACAAACTGTTTTAGTTCATTAAGCTTAGTTTTTTCTGTAAAATATTTGTTAGATATTTTATCTAAATCGCTATTCTTGGTTTCCTTTTTAGTGGAAAACTTTTCAAGTTTTTTAGTGAGATTTTCCATTATTGATTTGTTATGATTTACAATATCTTCTAAATCATAAACTTTTTTTGATGCAAGCTTAATTTCCATTTTTTTAAGATTGTCATTTAAGGATTTGAATCTTTTTAACCTTTTAAACTGTAATCCTAGATAATTTACCTGTTCTTGAATTTCAAGTATAATATCTTCAATACGTTCAATATCTCTTTGATTTAATTCAAACTTACTGATCGCAGATTTTCTTTGAGATTTATATTTATTAATTCCAGCCGCTTCTTCAAACATAGATCTTCGACTGTCATCATAATCAGAAAGAATTTTCTCAATCATATTTAGCTCAATAACAGAATACGCATCTGAGCTCATTCCCGTATCAACGAATAAGTTAAATATATCTTTAAGACGACACTGATTTCTATTTAAATAATATTCACTCTCTCCTGATCTAAATAGTTTTCTTCCTATTTCGACTTCTTCAAATTCAACAGGAAGAATACCTCTGTCATTTTGTATTGTTAAAAAAACTTCACAATAACCAAGAGGTTTAATACTTGATGCTCCATTAAAAATAACATCTTCCATTTTAGAGCTTCTAAGCTTTGTAGTTTTCTGTTCGCCTAAAACCCACCGAATAGCATCAACAATATTAGTTTTTCCGCATCCATTGGGTCCAACTACTCCAGTAATACCTTTTTGAAGATCTATAATTTCCTTTCTGGCAAAGGATTTAAAACCATATAATTCTATTTTAGATATAAACATAATTTACCCAGGTGGCCATCCAAGTTTTCTGCCACTAATTAAATGAAGGTGAATATGATAAACAGTTTGACCACCATACTCATTACAATTAAAAACTGTCCTATATCCATCTTGATCAAAGTTTTTTTCTTTTGCAATATTTCTTGCAACGTAAAAAATTCTATTTAAAAGTTCCTTATGTGAATCATTAAGATCATTTAATGTCGATATTTTTTCTTTTGGAATAATTAAAAAGTGGTACGGCGCGACAGGATTAATATCTTCAATTGAGATTACTAAATCGTCTTCATAAACAATTTTTGCATCAATTTCTCGATCTATTATCATCTCAAAAATAGATTTAGTGTTTTTCATTTATAAAAATTTCGTTTAGTATTGCAATCATTGAAATAATTGCTGTTTCAGTTCTTAAAATAGTTTTTCCTAAGCAAATATCTTGAAAGTTATTTTCATTAAAAAAAGTAATTTCTTCTGGAGAAAAATCTCCTTCAGGACCAACCAATATAGATATTTTTTTAAACTTTTTATAGTCATTTAAAATAGCATTTCTGTTGGACAAAAGAGAATGTTTTGAATCTATTTTTGCTACTAAATTAACTGATTCATTTAAGTACCATTCTTCTAAATTTCTTATTTTGTTTAGTTTTGGGAAAATACTTCTAATGCTCTGTTTGCTAGCAGCAAGAATTATCGAATTCATTTTACTTTCATTTAAGTTGAATGGTTGCGATCTACGAAATCTTATTGGAGTAATTTCGTTTACACCCAATTCAACAGCTTTTTCTAGGGCAACTTTAAATCTATTTTTATTAATTAATGGTAAACCTAAATGCAAATTATAAAGAGTTTCGTTCAAGTTATCAAAATTATTGAGTATTTCACCTCGAACTATTTTGTTGTCAATATTCTCAATTAAACCCTGATAAACTGTCCCTTCTCCATCAGATAATAGTATCTTTTCACCAATATTTAATCTTAAGACACTGAGAATGTGTTTAGATTCTTGAATGTCTAATTGAAATTTATTTCTTTCAATAAGTTTTTTTGATACAAAGAAACAATTACTCACTTTTTATTCTATATTTTAAATATAAAAATATTCCACCATAGTCATCTTTATTATGAATTGGCTCTTTAGTTTTAAAATAGTCATATCCCAATCCTAAGGAAATAGAATTGCCTTGACCAATTGAATTGAAATCAACTCCAAATCCAGTTGAGAAACTCGGTACAACTTGGGTCTCAGCTTCAAACCATTTTTTACGAAAACTTCTTTCATTTTCATTACCATCTACAGCAATCAAAGCGCCAGCTGAAATAAAGATATATGGTTTAAAATTATTCGCGATTTTATTTTGAAATAATAGGTAATTAATTCGACCATAAACTGGAATCATCAAGATACTTTTTTCACCTATGACTCCAAATTGATTATAAAATTCGTTGTAAATTGTGTATTCATCTCTTCGGATATCATATAATCGAAGGTCTAATCCAACTTGCAAAACTTCATTTTGTTGTTTAGTGGTTTCAAAACCAAAACCATAACCATTGTTCGCAAAAATGAAATTTAAATCACTGGTTTTATTGCCAATTTGCCCTAAAGACAAGCTAAAAAGTGATAGAAATAAACTATTCTTTATTAATCTCTTCAAACTCAACGTCTTCAATTTCTTTGTAGTTTATCTTATTAGATTTGATAGGTGAATCCACTATATTTGTTTTAGAAATTTTTCTATAAATAAAAAAAAGGATTAGAAATATAATTAAAAGTTTCAACATTTAATTTCCAGGGTTAAAATATTTGATTCCATTAACAGGTTCTTTAATTAATTGTAATATGTTCTCATAATCATCTTTATTATTTACAAAATCTATATTTGTAGTATTAATAATCAAGAGTGATCTTTCTTCCTCAAAGTTTAAAAAGAATTCTTGATATTTTTCGTTAACTTGATTGATATAATCTGACGTAATGCCCTTCTCGATTTTTCTGCCTCTTTTTCTAATATTTTGCATTAACCTAGAAGTTTCAGCTTGCAAGTAGACTACTAAATCTGGTTTTAAAATATCTTTTTCAAGTATATCGGCAACTTTAGCATATAAATCAAATTCATCTTGAGAATTCAATATAAATTCAGCAAAAAGTCTATCTTTTTCAAACATATAGTCACTTATAACCCCTTTTTGAAACGCATTTAATTGCTTAATATCTCTTTGCTGCTGTCTATATCGTTGAAGAAGAAACCACATTTGGGTTTGAAGAGCATTATTTTCTATATCATCATAGAAATCTGCTAAGAAAGGGTTTTCATTAAAGTCTTCAAAAACTTTTCTAGCATTCAAACTAATTGCAAGTTTGGTAGCTAAACTAGTTTTTCCAACACCAATTGGACCTTCAATTGCTATATATGATTGGAATTCATTCATCTATGCTATTTTACCTATATTATACTTAACAACACTACTATTATCTGGACAATTTAACAATAATTCCTTCACGGTATATTTTGTTTTTGGAAAGATTAATTCTGGAGCTAATTCATTTAAAGGCTTTAAAACAAATTTTCTAAAAAGAGCTTGAGGATGTGGGATTGATAATTGTGGAGTATCTATAAATACATCGCCAAAAATGACAATATCAATATCAATAGTTCTTGGCAAATTTTTAGCTTCTTTTCTTTCTCTTCCTAAAATCTTTTCAATCTCAGATATTTTATCAAGTAACTTAAAAGGAGTTAAAGTAGTTTCGCACTCAATAATGATATTTAAAAAGTTGGACTGATTTTTATTGTAAAGTGGTTCAGTTTCATAAAAAGAAGAGGTTCGAATATTGAGAATTTCTTTATCTGAACTCAACATAACGATTGATGAAGCAATATTAGATTCTTTATCTCCAAGATTAGAGCCAACTGAAAGATAGACTTTTTCTGTATTATTCATGAATAAATTTTATATATAATAATTAATATAAAAAACCCTCAAATAGAGGGTTTTTTATATTAATTAACATCTCATAAAGAGCTAATTTACATCATGCCGCCCATGCCGCCCATGCCCATATCTGGCGCTCCTGGCATTGGGTTACTATTTTCTTCTGGTTTTTCAGTTATTGCAGCTTCAGTGGTCAACAATAAACCTGAAATAGAAGCAGCATTTTCAACTGCTACGCGAGCAACTTTCGCCGGATCAATAATACCAGCCTTAAACATATTGACATATTCGTCATTTCTAGCATCATACCCAAAATCATTTTTGCCTTCTAGTACTTTTTGCACTACAATTGAAGGCTCTACTCCAGCATTCGAGCAAATTTGACGAATTGGTCCTTCTAAAGCTCTCTTCATGATATCAATACCTACTTGTTCTTCGCTATTTTCAGATTTGAGACTTTTGAGATCTAAGCTTGCTCTAAGTAACGCTACTCCACCTCCAGGAACAATTCCTTCTTCAACAGCAGCTCTGGTAGCATGTAAAGCATCATCAACTCTAGCTTTCTTTTCTTTCATTTCAACTTCCGTTGCAGCTCCAACATTTAAAACAGCTACTCCACCAGATAGTTTAGCTAATCTCTCTTGCAATTTTTCTCTATCATAGTCAGATGAAGTTTTATCGATCTGAACCTTTATCTCATTAACTCTTGCAGTGATTGACTCTTTTTTCCCAATACCATCAACAATTGTAGTATTATCTTTATCGCTCACAACTTTTTTACATGATCCGAGATATTCCAAAGTAGCATTTTCTAGTTTATAGCCCTGTTCTTCTGATATTACAGTAGCGCCAGTTAAGATTGCTATATCTTCTAACATAGCTTTTCTTCTATCTCCAAAACCTGGAGCTTTAACGGCTAAGACTTTAAAAGTTCCTCTAAGTTTGTTTACAACTAAAGTTGCCAATGCCTCACCTTCAATATCTTCAGCAATTATCAAGATGGGTCTACCTGCTTGGACTACTTTTTCTAAAATTGGTAATAAATCTTTCATATTACTTATTTTTTTATCGTGAACTAATATAAAAGGATCATCTAATTCTGCTTCCATTGAGTCTGAATTAGTTACAAAGTATGGAGATAAATATCCTCTATCAAACTGCATTCCTTCGACAAATTCTAAATATGTTTCTGCTGTTTTTGATTCTTCAACAGTAATTACACCATCTTTACCGACTTTATCCATTGCTTCAGCTATTTTAGATCCAATTTCTTTATCATCATTAGCAGAAATAGTAGCTACTTGGGCAATTTGCTTGGAATCCGGAATCTCTTTAGATAACTTAGCAATTGATTTAACAATACTATCTTTTGCAAGATCAATTCCTTTTTTGATACCCATTGGGTTAGCTCCTGCTGTAACGTTCTTTAAGCCTTCTGCAATTATTGATTGAGCAAGAACAGTAGCAGTAGTTGTACCATCACCAGCAACGTCAGAAGTTTTTGATGCAACTTCCTTAACCATTTGTGCTCCAACATTTTCTAAAGCATTTTCTAGTTCAATTTCTTTAGCAACTGATACTCCATCTTTTGTTACTAAGGGCGATCCAAATTTTCTTTCAATGACAACATTTCTTCCCTTGGGTCCAAGAGTAACTTTAACGGCATTAGCTAATTGGTCTACTCCCTTTTTTAATGAATTTCTTGCTTCAGTATTATATGCTATTTCTTTAGACATTATTTGCTCCTAATATTTTTATAAAATTGCTAGTATATCGCTTTCGCGCATAATTAATAAATCCTTACCTTCGTATGAAATTTCTGTACCAGAATATTTTCCATATAAAACTTTATCACCAACTTTAACAGTCATTAAAGTAGAGCAACATTTATCATTACATTTGCAGTCAGAACATTCAGAAGGTTTTCCAGGACCGACAACTAAAACAGTACCTTGTTGAGGTTTTTCTTGTGCAGTATCAGGAAGGATAATTCCGCTAGCAGTTTTTTCATCAGCTGATAGGGCTTCTACTACAACTCTGTCCTCAAGTGGCTTGATTTTTAAAGACATTTTTTTCTCCTTTTAAAATATGTCAATTATAATGGCGAATTTTAATATTTATGAAAAACAATTACAATTTTTTTTTATAGATAGATGGATAAAGAGGATTATCGACCGGTACTTCCAAACCCGCCTTCACCCCTTGAAGAAATTGATAATTCATCAACTATTTCGAACTCTATTGGAGAACTATCAACTGCAACTAACTGAAAGTAGCGCTCACCCTCTTTAACTTCGTAATCTTCATCATAAATATTATCAACCATAGCAACAATTTCACCTCTATAACCTCCATCAATTAATCCAATTGAATTAGCTAATCGCAAAGGAGTCTTTGATATACTTGAACGGGGAAAGAGATAATAAGCTTTATTGTCTAAATTTTCACAAGCAATTTGCATATGAATAGAGGAGGATGATTTTCCTTTGATCAATTGATTATCTACTACAAATAAATCTAAACCTGCATCTCCAGAGTGAAAATGAGAGTGATTATCGTATAATGAACGAACTTTACTATTAAAAGGTTTAATTTTTAATTTCATTTCTATGAATTAAAGTTCTTATAGGGAAAGGTATTTCAATATTTTCTTCTTGATATCTAACATGAAGTCTCTTAATAAATTCATTTAAGATTTCATTGTGATCACCAAAAGCCTTTCCCTGAAAATAAATAAAAAAGTTAATACTTGAATCACCAAACTCTCTAAATCTTATGGTTGGATCATATGATTTGTCGACACATTCAAGTTTTGCATGTATTTCTTTTGCCACTTCTAATGTGATTTTTTCTACATGAGACAAATCACTATCATATGCAACACCAATCTGAATTGGAACTCTGAAAGAAGCATCTTCTTTAGTATAATTTTTTGAAATTGAGCCCGATAGAACTGAATTAGGTATAGAAATAATATTATTAGATCTCTCTTTTAGGGTAGTAAATCTCCAGCCAATATTCTGAATGTAACCTTGATATCCGTTATCAAGCTCTATATAATCTCCTTCTTTCATTGTTTGACTGAGCAAAAGGTTGATTCCTCCAAAAAGATCAGAAAGTGTATCTTTCATAGCTAATGACACTGCCAAACCTCCAACACCTAAAGCTGTAATCAAAGGAGCAATCGAAACATTAAAAGACTGAAGAATATAAATTATAGCAAGGGAAAAGATTGAGAAATTAACTAATCCCTTAAAAATGCCTGTTGATGGAACTGAACTGTTTGATGATGACCATAAATCAAGAAGCCCAATTATTATTCTAGATAATGTAAAGCTAATAGAAATAACTAAGAAAGCAGATACTATGTTTGATGCTAGCAACGCATATGTTTCTGACAATATACTATTTTTAATTGCAATAGATAGCGAACCAAGAAAAAACCAAAAAACCAAAACTGAATTTATAGAATTGATGGCAATATCATCACCTTTCCATGAAGTATTTTTAGTAAGTGATTTAATTTTGCTAAAAATATATTTTTTAAAAAACAATCCTGAAACGATACCAATCAAAATGATAAACAAAGGATTCAGAGAGCTCTCCCAAAGATAGATTAGTTTGTTAATAATTTCATTCATATGTGAGATAATAGTTAAAAATGGTTATTTAAACAACAAATAGAGTTTCAGGGATCTATCCAATCATTATTGTCTTTTATTAGAGTAATTAATTCTTCAACAGCATTTTTACTATCAACATTTCTTTGCACTAATTCCTTTCCTTTATAAAGAGAAATTTTTCCTTTTCCAGATCCAACATATCCATAATCTGCATCTGCCATTTCTCCTGGTCCATTAACAATACATCCCATGACAGAAATCTTTAATCCTTTCAAATGACTAGTAGATTCCTTTACCAAATTAGTTGTTTTTTGTAAATCAAATTGAGTTCTTCCACAAGAAGGGCAAGATATATAGTCAGTTTTAAATATTCTTCTTCTGGTATTTTGAAGAATAGTAAATGCCAGTTCAGAAGAGAACTCTTTCTTATTATCTAAATTTAACCAAATTCCATCACCAAAACCTTCAAGAAGAAGAGTTCCAATATCAATCGAAGCATGAACAGCTAAATCATTAATATTTTTGGAAAGGTAATTGCATTTAAATATAACTGGAAAATTAATATTCTCTTTTTCAAAATAGTCCAAAAGTTCAATTACTTCACCTCTACTGAAATTTTCTAAATCAAGAATGATGACTAGGTTAGAATTTAATGATTTTAGAATATCTTTTCTTGCAGATTTCTTACTTAAAATCAAAAAGTTTAATTTATTTGATAATATTTTACTCTTTCTCAAATCTTCTATTGATGAAAACAATGGAAAAGCATTTTCTTGAATTTCTAGAAAATTTTCTGAAGGTATCAAATAATTATTATTTGGATTTAAAGAATTAGCTTCTTCAGAAAAAATTAAGTCAGGTTTAAAAGCATCATTAGTTTTCGGATCAGAAATAACTATAGGAGCATTTTCACCTCCAATGAAATTAATAGATTTGGATTCTCTTTTTAAAAAGGAAAAACTTCTATTGGATTTAAAATTACTTTCAGATTGGTCTGTAGATAAAACTTTATCAATAATTTGCTTACAGACAGGAATTTCATACTTAGAATCCTCAGTCAAAGAAACTCTAATTGTATCTCCAATTCCTTCCAGTAATAGTAATCCAATTCCAATTGAAGATTTGATTCTACCATCAATTCCGTCTCCAGCTTCTGTAACTCCTAAATGTAGTGGATAGTACATATTTTCCTCATTCATTTTGTAGACTAACAATCTATAAGCATGTACCATTACTAACGGGTTGCTTGACTTCATTGATAAAACTATTTGGTCAAAATTGTTTTTCTTACAAATTCGAAGAAATTCTAGAGCACTTTCTACCATTCCAAGAGGAGTATCACCATACCTATTCATAATTCTATCTGATAAAGATCCATGATTTGTTCCAATCCTTAAAGCAGTATTATGTTTCTTACAAGATTCAATAAGCGGAATTAATTTCTCTTCAATCTTTACTAATTCAGAGTTGTACTCTTCTTCAGAGTACTCAAAGGTTAAAAATTTTTTTCTATCAATAAAGTTCCCGGGATTAATTCTTACCTTTTCAACAATTGAGGAAGCCTCTAATGCAGCATTTGGAGTAAAATGTATATCTGCAACTAAGGGAGTGTTGTAACCTTTTTTTCTTAAACCATCCTTGATAAATGCAAGGTTTTTAGCTTCATTAATATTTGGAGCTGTAAAGCGAACTAGCTGAGATCCAGCTTCAATAATTTCAATAGCTTCATTAATGCAATCAGTTGTATTTAAAGTACTAGATGTAACCATTGATTGAACGACAATATCAAAATTACTTCCAATATTAACTTGCCCAACCTTTACTGTATTTGTTTTTCTTCGCATAATTAACGTACTTTAAAAGACGTCAAAGACAAAATAGCTAACAGGATAGCAATTAACCAGAATCGAATAACTACTCTTGATTCAGGCCATCCCTTTAGTTCAAAATGATGATGGATTGGAGCCATAAGAAAAAATTTTCTAGGAGTTCCATATTTCTTTTTTGTGTACCTATGGTAGAAAACCTGAATAATAACCGACAAAGCTTCTACAACAAAAATACCTCCAACGATAACTAATAAGGCTTCTTTTTTTAAAAGAATCGCTAAAGTTCCTAATGCAGCACCAGTAGAAAGAGAACCTACATCACCCATAAAAATAAGCGCAGGTCTAGCATTGAACCATAAAAAACCTAAACAACCTCCAAAAAAAGCAGCGGCAAAAATTGTTAACTCACTCGCCAAAGGAAGATATTGGATATAAAGATATTCTGTAAAATCTACTCTTCCAGAAATATAAGCAATTAGAATAAATACACTGATTGAAATTGCTAATAAACCTGTTGCTAGTCCATCTAAACCATCAGATAGGTTTACAGCATTTGAAGTAGCAGTAACTACAAGAATTATAAAAAAAGTATAAATAATCGCATTATCTAAATTGAAAACAACATCCTTAAAAAATGGAACAAACGTTTGAAATGTGTTTTCACCATAAACATTCGATGATATTAATAAATAGGAAATTAGAATTCCCAATATCGCCTGTGAAATCAATTTATATCTAGCACTTAATCCATCTTTTTTCTTTTTTACTACTTTCAAATAATCATCAATAAAACCGACAGTACCCATCCAGACCATAGATAAACAAACTATTCTAATAAAAAGATTTGATAGGTCTGCAAAAATTAAAGTAGGTATAATAGTTGAAAAAATAATCAATACTCCCCCCATTGTAGGGGTATTAGCTTTTTCTTTGTGAGATTCTGGTCCAAAATCTCTGATATTTTCTTTAACCTGCAATCTAATTAGAGCCTTTACAATCTTTGATCCAAAGATAAAACAAATTAATAGAGCTAAAATTGCACTTGATCCAGCTCGAAAAGTGATATAGCTATAAAGATTGCTGATGGGGGAAAAACTATCACTAGTAAAAAGTTCTAAAAACATACACTCACCTACTTTCAGAAATCAATTTTTCAATTATGTGGTTTAAATTCATTGATCTGGATCCTTTAAAAAGCAAAACATCATTTGATTCAATTATATTTATCAATTCCGAATATAAATCTAATTGATTATCAAAATGAAATTTATTTGGAATATTTAAAGCTGATACATGTGTTTCTTTAGCTAAATCACCTATGGTAAGTAAATAATTAATTTTGTTATCGATTAGTTTTCCTAAAGATGCATGAAAATCTTTTTCATTCTTTCCAAGTTCTTTCATATCTCCAAAAATAAAAATTTTCTTATTTATTTTTTTAATCTTTAATAAATGAAAATTTTTAATTGCAGCCTGAACAGAACTTGGATTAGCATTGTATGAATCATCAATTATAAAGATTTTTTTTCCACGAAAAATGATTTCAAAGATGTTACCCCTACCAGATGGTAAAGAAAAATCACTCAAACCATTTAATAATTTTTTTTCGTTAATAGACAGGACTTCCATTAAAATAGTAACTACTAAAGCCATATTATAGATCAAATAATGATTTGATGAAAAAATAGAATCTTTTAGTACTTCTTTTACTTTTAGTGAAACTGCTTCAATATTTTTCTCAGGCCCAAAAGATCCGTTTTTAGAAAATTCTATAATTTTCTTTTTTTCATTTTTTATATTTTCAACATCCAAAAAGCCTTCCATATGAGCTTCAGCTATAGATGTTACAAAACCATAATCTGGATTAATCATTTTTGTCAATTTTTCAATATCACCTTTCTGGTTCGCACCGAATTCAAAAATGTAATAATCTGAATTCAAGCTAAAAGAAAAAAGACTTAGTGGAACTCCAATTGATGTATTATAATTACCTTCTGTCTTTTCAACTTTTAAATTATTTTTTAAAAGCAAATGATGAATCAATTCTTTTACAGTAGTTTTTCCATTAGAGCCAGTAACAGCTATTTTATAAGCCTTTGCTCTTTTGATCCAGGATTGACATAAATCTTTTAAAAAAATATCAATACTTTCAACAGTATAAATTCTATCATTCTTAAAAGCTTCCTCAGAAATAATTAAAGTATTTTTTATAGAAAGCACATCTTGGTTAAATGAATTGCCATTTACGAACGATCCATTTAAAGCAATAAAAAGATCATTTTCTTGAACTAAACGACTATCAGTTGTAATTCCTTGTATTGTAATCTCTTTACTAATTTTAAAGTAATCAGTAAATACTGAGTTAAAAAAAGATATTTCTTTAATTTCTATTCTCATAAAATTCTATAATTATTTCTTTATCAGAGTAATACTTTTTTTCTCCTAAAACTTCTTGATATTTTTCGTTACCTTTACCAAAAATAATAAGAATATCATCTGTATCTAGGTCTAATAAGGCTTCTTTTAGAGCAATTGCTCTATCCATATAAATTTTGTGATTATTTTTTTTAAATCCTGTAGCAACTTCTTTATTGATATCTTCAATTTTTTCTTCTCTAGGATTGTCTGGAGCTAAATAAATATAATCAGCAAATTTTTCAATACTTTGACCCATAAAAAATCTTTTAGTCTTATCTCTATTTCCTCCTGCTCCAAATAAAACTTTTATATTTTTTTTAGAAATTTCTTTGATAGATGATAAAGTTGCCTCAAAAGCTGCTGGAGAATGTCCGTAATCTAAAAAAATATCAAAAGGAATATTTTGAACCTTATCCAATCGTCCATTGATAGATTTAATTTCATTTATCCCTTTTATAATTTCGGAATATGTACATCCACTCAAAAAGGCAATTGCTGATGCCATTAAAATATTTTCAATATAAATCTTTCCAATCAAAGATGAATTAATAGAAAATTCTTTATCAAAAAATCTAAAATTAGCAAAAATGCCTTGCATTGTAACTTTGTAGCCTGTGCAAGTAAAATCTGCTTTTCTTTCAGAAAATGATAAGGTTAGATTACCTTCTTCCATTTCATTCAATTTTTTACCATAAATACAATCTATATTTATCAGTTTTTTACCATTCAATTCTAAAGATTGAAAAATTTTAGATTTAGCAAGAAAATAATCTTCAAATGTTTTATGGAAATCTAAGTGATCTCTCGAAATGTTTGTAAAAGAAGCAATTTGAAATTTAATATTGCTTAACCTATTTTGAACTAATGCATGGGAAGAGACTTCGAATAATGCATAATCAAACCCATGTTCAACAGCTTTTTTTAATATCTTGTAAGCTTCAATTGTATCAGGAGTAGTTAATCCAGAGTAATCATTGAGAATTTTAGGAACTAATCCTAACGTGCCAATTTGAAGTGTTTTTTTACCAGAAGATTCGAGAATATTTTTTAATATTGAAATTGTTGAAGTCTTACCATTTGTTCCTGTTATACCGATAATTTTAATTTTTTGTTGAGGATAATCAAAAAATATTGAGCATATCCTTCCAACAAATTCTCTCGGTTCAGCAACTGGAAGAATTGGAATAGAATTAATACAATAACCTTCTTTAATTGAATCAGAAAAAATACAAATTGCTCCTTTTTTAATTGCATCATCGATAAAACTATTTCCATCAATTTTATCTCCCTTAATTGCAATAAAAATAAACCCTTTTTTGATTTTTTTAGAATTTGTTTCAATTCCTAGTACTTTATAATCTTCTACTTCAGAAAATAAGTTGTTTGACCAGTTTCCTTTAGTGTAAAAACTAATTAGATCTTTTAGAATCATAGATTGTGTTCATTTCTTGATGTTCAATAAATGGAGGAACATACATGTGGTTTAAATAATCCTGAAAAGATTTTTGATCCCATGAGTCTCTAAAATAATTTCTAGAATCTATATACCCTTTCCGTGTATTAAAGTATGTAAATTTTTCGTAATCATCCTTAAAAAATGAAGAACTATTATCCAAATTATTTTCTAAAATGTATTTATTCGCTGAAATATATCCTTTAATATTAAAATCTAAATATATAGAAGTATTATATTTGTAAGGAAAATAAATACCTTGATTGTTTTGTTTATCAAAACGATCATAAGTTGGAGCAGATAGCTTTAAATTATCTCTTAACATTTTGAAATTATCAGATTCTAAGTTTGTATTTTTATTAATGCTCGCAATGAACATTAGTTCCAAAGTAGAAAAATTTTTATTGAAAAAGTCATCTAAAATAATTTCGTTGTTCGCTATTTCTTGAGATTGCAAAAAACTGATTAAGAGTAAAATTAATGATTTAATCCTCATTTGTTACTTTCTTCCTGTTTTGCTTGATTATTGATTTTCTTTTTTTTGTCTTAAGTCTCTTTTCAATTGAACTTTTAGAAGGCTTGGTTAAAATCCTTTTGACTGGAATATTGATATCAGAAAACAATTGATGGAGCTTATTAATAGCTTCTTTTTTGTTTAGATTTTGGGTTCTATGATTTTGTGCATAAATAATTACATATCCTGATTTTGAAATTTTATTTGGATAATTTGCTTTAAAAAGTACGACCTCTTCTTCTGAGAGGCTTGAATTATAAATTTGAAACTTTAGTTGAACTGCTGTGGAAACTTTATTCACATTTTGCCCACCAGGCCCTCGAGATTTAACAAATTTAAATTCTAGATCTGAATCTTTAATTTTTATCATAACTTTATGATTAAATTTAATTTATAATGAATAATTCAAATAGACATAAGATTTCCGTTTATGGGTTTAATGGTTCTATTGACGCTATGCAGTCAAGTATTATTGAGATTGACAAAATCTATATTGAAAAAGATTCCCCTGCTGCTAGTCAAAAAATTATCTCCGAATTAATATCTAAAAATAAGTTTAATTATGAAGTACTAAGCACAGTGGATTTTTCAAAAAAAATTAATTCAAATAGATCTCAAGGAATTCTTGTGGAATGTACTGTTGAAGTTTTGAATGAGCTTCCCAAAGGAAAGAAAAATGATGAGTGCTATGTTGTACTTGATCAAGTGCAAGATCCCCATAATTTAGGCCAAATTCTTAGAATTTGTGCTTCAGCGAATATTGATGGCGTTGTTATCACGGAACACAACAGTGTTTCAATGACAAGTGCAGTTGCTCAGGTTAGTCAAGGTGGTTTTTCAAAAATTCCTCTATATAGCGTTAGAAATATTAATCAATGTATTGAATTTTTTAAAAGTGAAGATTTTTGGGTAACAAGTTTTGAAAATAATATCAAATCTAAAAACTGGTACGAAATAGATCTCAAAGGAAGAGTAGTACTTATTTTTGGTGGAGAAGGAAATGGGGTTAGTCAATTGGTTTTAAAAAACTCAGATTTCTTGGCAACTATTCCTATGTCAAATAAAATGAATTCATTAAATGTTTCTTCTGCAGTAAGTGCAGTAGTTTTTGAAAGATTAAGACAATTAATATCTTAGTTATTAACTATTTTTAGCAAATTCTTGAGTTGCTTTCCAAACTCTCCAAACATTTTTATAACATATCTTTTCAATATCTTCTTCCGAATATCCTCTTTTTAAAAGATGATAAATCAGATTTGGATAGGAAGAAACATCCTTAAGTCCATATGGTAAGGAGTCACCAACTCCATCATAATCAGAACCAAAAGCAACATGGTCAATACCAACTAATTTGACAACATGATCAAAATGATCTGCAACATCAGTTACATCACAGAAAATAGGATTCTGCTCAGCTATTTTTTTAGCATAAGCAATCAACTCTTCATCGCCTTCATTGAGATTATTCTCTTTCGCAAATTGAGCAACTAATTCTGAATTATAATTTCTTTTATCTTGAGAATCTTTGGTTACAAAAGTTGAACCAAAATTGATTTGTATAACTCCTCCATTTTGAGCAAGTCTTTTAATCATATCGTCATTCATATTTCTCTCAAAATCAGGTGTAAAATGTCTACATGATGAATGAGAAGCAATGGCTGGAACTTGAGTAACTTCCATTACTTGATAGAATGCCTTATCAGATACATGAGAAATGTCCACCATAATACCAACTCTATTCATTTCACGTACAACTTCTTTACCAAAATCACTTAGACCTTGATGGGTTCCTGTAGTATCATAGGATGAATCACATATTGCATTATCTTTTGCATGAGTAAGAGTGATGTATCGAATACCTTGATTATAAAAAAATTCAATATTTTTTAAATTATCTTCAATTGGTGCACCATTTTCCATTCCCATAGGAAGTGCAATTTTCCTTTCTGAAAAAATTCTCTCTACATCAGATGTACTATAAGCAACTTCAAATTTATCAGGATGATCATTTGCAATTCTTTTAACAGAGTCAATTAGCTCAATTGCCATTTCTTTAGCTCCACCTGTTTCTTGATAGGAAGATGGAACATATATTGACATAAAGGGAGCATCAAGTCCACCTTCTTTTGATCGAACATAATCAAATTCTCCAGAAAGAGTCCTAACTGATAAATCTTCATAACCTCCTTTATGCAATCTCCAAGGTACATCTATGTGCCCATCAGTAATGATATATTTTTGAGATAAGCTAACAGCTTTCTGTTTTAATGCTTGATCTTGATTATTGCAATTGAAAGTCATGAATGAAATTATAATTATTAAAATGAATTTAATTAGACGCATAGATTTTCCTTGAAAGTTAGTAGCGGGAGCAGGATTTGAACCTGCGACCTCCGGGTTATGAGCCCGACGAGCTACCAAGCTGCTCCATCCCGCGATCTGCCATAAAGTATAAAGAAATATTTTAAATTGGGAACTTTTTTTTAAAAGAACCATTTGATGATTGAGGAGCAAATTAATACAATAAATTACCTCTTAATTCCTTTCTCTTACCCTTGGTTAATTAGTTTGCTCCTCATAAAAAAACTAGTAATAAATTCTTTTAGGTCTCTGGCCAACAGCTGTCATAAGCACATAAGGTGTAGAATTTATACTATGAGATATTTCATTAAGATTTATTTCTCCATGTTTTTCTGAGATTCCAAAAATCAATATTTCATCTCCATATTGAATACTCTTTTCACCAACATCTATCATAAGTTGATCCATGCAAATTCTTCCAGTTATTTTAAGTTTTTGATTATTAAATAAAACATACCCCTTTTCGAACCATGGCCTAGGAACTCCATCAGCAAATCCAGCTTGAACAACTGCTATCCGTGTATCTTTTGTAGTCTTGTAGACTCCTCCATAGCTTATTTGCGTTCCTTTCTTTACATTCCTAATTTCAACTACAGGTGCTGTCATACTCATTACAGGTTTGATGTTCAAATCTTTTGGTACTTCATCAGATGGATATGATCCATATAAGAGCATTCCTACCCGAACAAGGTTAAATCGTGAAGCAGGAAGATTCAAAATGGCTCCGCTATTACTGCAATGTATAAATGTAGGAATGATATTTAACGAATTAGCGATAACAATTATTTGATTAAATAAGTTCAGTTGGTTGTTAGCATAACTTAAATCACCTTCATCCGCAGTGGAAAAATGAGAATAAATACCCTCAATATTTATATTTCTAATTTTACTTATTTCAGAAAGGAATTCCTTTGCTCTATCAGCAGAAACTCCTAATCTTGTCATCCCTGTATCAAATTTTATATGAACATTTAAATTTTCAAATTTGTTATTCTTCAGAAAATTTAAATCATCAAAAGATGAAATATTTAAAGTCAAATTTAATTTACTAGCAATTTTCAATGATTCAATAGTTAGTCTGGAATAAATAAAAATATCTGTTTTAATACCTGCATCTCTTAGTTCAATTGCTTCATCCAAAGTAAAAACAGCTAAATATCTTACATTCTTTTTTTCTAGAGTTTTTGCTACTTGAATAGCTCCATGTCCATAAGCGTTAGCTTTTACAGTAGCCATTATATCACAATTATCAATTCTCGATTTTATTAAATCATAATTTGATGATAACTGATTAAGGTTTATTCGAAATTTAGGACCAAAATATTTCATCAATGAGCCTCGAACCAAGATTTTCCAGTTCCATAATCTATTTTTATAGGTACATCAAGTTTTAGTGCAGTTTCCATATTTTCAACCACCATAGATGTAATATAATCTAATTCATCTTTATGGACTTCAATTAATAATTCATCATGAATTTGAAGAATCATTTTTGATTTCAAATTTTTATTTTTTATATCTCGATAAATTTTTATCATTGCAATTTTAATTAACTCTGCTGCAGTACCTTGAATCGGCATATTAATTGCCATTCTTTCTGCAGCATCTCTTCTAATTTGGTTTTGTGAATCAGAATCCCAAACCGCCCTTCTTCTCCCAAGTAATGTTTCAACAAATTTTTGTTCTTTTAACTGTTTTTTATTCTCTTCAATATATTTTTCAATTCCTGAAAATTTTTCGAAATATTTATCCCGAATATTTTTTGCCTCTAAAAAAGTGACATCTAGCTCCTGACTTAAACGGTATGGTCCCGCTCCATACATTATTCCAAAGTTAACAATCTTGGCCACTCTACGCATTTCCGGTAAAACTTCTTGGTCATCTTCGAGGCTATAAATATTGCGGGCTGTAAATGTATGAATATCCTCTCCATTCTTCATGGCTTCAATTAAAGCTTTATCTTGACTCAAATGAGCCATTACTCTTAATTCAATTTGTGAATAATCAGCAGAAAAAATAACGAAATCTTTAGAATTGCTACATATCGCTTTCCTCACATCCTTTCCATCTTCTGACCTTATAGGGATATTTTGAAAATTAGGACTACTAGAGGAAAGTCTACCTGTAGCAGTCATTGTTTGATTAAAGGATGAATGTATTCTCCCAGAATTTGAATTGATATTTTTTGGCAAGGGATCTAAATAAGTATTTTTGAGTTTAAATAATTTTCGATACTCTAATACTAGTTGAGGTAAATCATGTTTGTCCTTTAAAATATTCAAAACATTTTCTGCTGTTGAGCGCTTTTGAATTAAAGGAAGACCTAATTCATCAAATAACACCTCGGCTAATTGTTGAGAAGAATTAACATTAAAGTCTTTTCCAGCTTTTTGTCTGATTTCAAATTCTAATTGATCAATTCTTTTCCCAATTTCCTTTGATCTTTCATCTAAAAATTTTGCATCAACAAAAATACCATTGTATTGCATTTCTATTAATACAGGAAGTAAATCAATCTCGATATTTTTAAAATAATTGAACAATTTTAACTCTTTTAACTGTTGATAAAAAATATCAGTAAGTTCGATTACTACATCAGCATCTTCAGCAGCATAAAATGAAATATCTTCTAAACTTACTTCATTCATTTTGATTTGATTTTTCCCAATACCAATCAAATCAGTGATTGGTACCATTTTATAATTCAAAAAAGCTAAAGAAAGATTATCTAACTTATAAGATCTAGCATTCGGATTCAAAATATGTGCTGCTATCATCGTGTCAAACTCAATACCCTGTAATTCAATGCCATACCTCTTTAGAATTAATGCATCGTATTTGATATTTTGTCCAGTTTTTGGAATAAGCTTATTTTCAAGAATTCCTTTCAGGCTTATGAGTAATACCTGTAAATCATCTTCTCCAAAAAGATTTTTCACTTTATCTTTAAATGTTACAGGGATATATACTCCTGTATTTTTTTTAATTGAAAAACTAAATCCAACAATTTCAGCTTTCATTGGATTGATAGAAGTCGTTTCTAAATCAACTGATAACCATTTATTTTCTTGAACAGATTTAATAAATTTATCTAACTCATCTATCGAAGTGATTGTTTGATAAGATTTTTTTCTTGATTGAATAGCTATCTCTTCTTCAGGTTGATTGCTAATTTTTTTTAGAAGTCCAGAGAATTCGAGCTCCCTAAACAAATCTTCTAGTTGATTATGATTAAAATCTTGAAGGATAAAATCATCTATGCTTAAATCTAATTGTACGTCTTGAAGAATAGTGACTAATTTTTTGCTCAGAAATGCATTGTCTTTATTTTCAGATAATTTCAATTTTAATTTCTCATTCTTAATCTTGTCAATGTTGTTGTAGATATCTTCAACTGAACCATAACTGTTTATTAATTTTTGAGCTGTTTTTGGACCTATACCTGCTACACCAGGAACATTGTCAGAACTATCACCCATAAGTGCTAACAAATCAATAATGTTTTTTGGTTCAACTCCCCACTTTTCCTTTACTTTTTCTGGATTAAAAATTTCTTTCTCACGCTTTCTTGCTTGAGGAGCGTATAATAAAGTTGATTCATCAATAAGTTGCATGAAGTCTTTATCTCCGCTAACAATATTACATTGAATCTTATTTTTACAAAGCTTTGAAATAGAACCAATAATATCATCAGCTTCAATACCATCTATTCTGATGACTGGAATATTCATCGATTCAAGAAGTTTCCACAAAAAAGGTAATTGTAACTGAATTTCCTCTGGCATTTCTGATCGATTTGCTTTGTATTCTGTATACAGTTCATGTCGAAAATTTTTTCCTTTAGAATCAAAAGCTGCTACTAAATAATCAGGTTTTTCATCTTCAATTAATTGAAATAATTGATTAGCAAATCCAAAAATAGCTCCGGTTGGAAAACCTCTTGAATTAGTAAGAGGATTTCTTATTAGTGCATAATGAGCCCTATAGAGACTTGCGTATCCGTCAATAACAAATAATCTTTTTTGATTTTTACTTGAACTCATAACTTAACTGGCATAATAGCCAGTTAAGTTATGAAAATAAGATTTTAGAAACTATATGTTAATGACATACCAAGCTCTCTTGGTGGACCGAATGAGGTATAAAGTTTTTCGTCATAGAATGGGGGCTCTAAACCAAAAATAAATCCTCTTTCTGCAAAGCTTTCATTAAGAATATTTTTTGCATACAATCCAATTTCGATCTTATCTAGTTTATGAGAATAATATGAATTAATAATATGATAAGGTTCTGACAGATACTCATCGTGGTTAGAATCAAATATAAATGAGTCCTTACCTGAAACCTCTACAACAAGAGCGTTTTTTTGGTTTGGACTAAATTTAAAAGAAATGCTATAATTCCAATTTGGTGCATGGGCTTTTTTACCGTGTTCCTCATGCTGATCTTCTTCATGGTCTTCGTCATGATGGCCTAATTCTATTTCAGAACTCATGAGCCCTAAAGAAGATTTAACAGAAAATCTGTCACTTATCTTGAATTCACCAGTAGACTCAAGTCCATATTCATATCCTGAATCCGCATTAGTTTTAAAAAAAGCAAATGCATTTGGATTCAAAGGATCTAATTGTTCTGAAGTCTCATAAATATGATTTTTGTGTGAAAGATGAAAGATTGATGTTGAAAATTTCCATGTATCATTGATCCATCTTATTCCTGCAGTTATATCTCTATATGTCTCTTTATCATATACTTTTTCATCTTCTTCTAAATAAGGATTTTGATTAATCCCAGCAGGATGATAACCTTCAGCGAAATATGTAAACCAATGGAGATTATTAACCGGATGACTTTCAAGGGATAATTTATATGATAAGTTATTTTTACCATCAATTTTAAAGTTTGATAATGGTTGATCTTTGTCAATATAATCTATATCTCTTTGCTCTGATCTCAAGGCAAGAGATAATGACATATCATCATTAATGTTATAAATGATATCCCCATAAATCGATTGGGTCAATATTTTATATGATGACGATAAATTTGTCGATGAACCACCAAAAATATATCCATCTGCAATATTAGTTTCATCATATATTGAACTAAATAAACCAAATACAAAATCTACTTTATTATTTTTCAATAAATGATCAGATTTCCATCTTAAGTCAGCCGATTTTGTATTGATTTCTCTATCAATAGAATCAAAGAAATCATAATTATATCCCTCAATAGCTGGATTAAAATTAAAAGGACTCTCTGACCAGAAATTGCTATTTCCCCAATCTGAATCATAGCTATGGAGCGTTGAATTTGAAGAAGCACCTAAGTTTAAATCTATTATATATCCATCTACATTCCATACGTAATCAGCAATGATTATGCTCGATTTTTGACTATCTTTCCCTGGATTATCAGAGAATGTAATATTCGATTTATTGTTATCTGGAGACCAATTATCATAACCATTATCAAAGTCGGAAATAATAAAAGTATATTTTTGAGAAAGATTATTTTTTGACTTCATAATTTTGGTTCTAAAAGATGATTCATCTTTTTTTGTAGTAGTTTTACTATTTAAAAATAAATTATTTTTAAATCCATCTGAACGATTTGAATAACCTACAAATCTGATTCTCCAATCATTTTTTAATGGGGTATTATATACAAATCCATTCATAAGAGTATTATATGAACCATATTGAGTCATAAAATATCCTCCTTTGATATCAGAAGGATTATTTGTTTTAAAATTGATCAATCCAGAAGATGCATTTGCCCCAAAAAGGCTTGTTTGAACACCCATCAAAACTTCAATTTGCTGCATATCAAACAAAGGAGTGATTATTCCCAGTTCAGACAAATCCATCCCATCTAAAACTAAACCTACATAGGTGCTTGGTGGCCCTTGATCGGCATACCTGCTTGTTGAACCTTCTCCTCTAATCTGAAAATATTTAGGCCTTGAAGTACCGCCTGCATAATTTAGATTAGGGACATTTTGAATCAAATCTCCAAAATGTTGACCTTTTTTGATTTCTAACTCTTCATTAAATATTCTGGCTGATGAAGTTAAATCGCCTTCATTTATTTTTCTAAAAGATGAATAAACTTGAACTTCGTCAAGGGATATCGACTTTTTTTTCAGTCTAAAATCAATAGGTTGAACAAATCCATTTTTTAATAAAACTTCAACTGAAGCTTCTTCATATCCAATAACGGATACCTTAATTAGAACTTTTTTATCAGGCAAATCATTAAAGGTAAATTTTCCATTCAAATCTGAAGATTTTCCGAAATATTGACCACTGTCTAGAATAAAAATTTCGATATTCGCATCTGGAATTGGTGAATTATCACTATCGTCAACTATTTTTCCTACAATAGTTGTTCCAGCAAAAATATTGGATAAAAATAAAAGTAAAAATAATATGTTTTTCATGTTTTCTCCTTAAAAGAATTTTTTAAAATAAATAGATATATTTATGATAAAAAAGAAGGTGGAGACTTATTATCTAGATTTAGAATGACAAGTTTTGGGATTAAAAAATCATTTGAGAAAAAATGATTTAGTGTAAAATCTTTTAGATTGAATAATGATTTTGCAATAGAATTTTCTTTAAAATGCGAATACTTCAATTTACAAATGTCGCATTTTTCTACTTTAGATATTTCTTTAATATTATCTATATTGAAATTTCCATGATTATGCGTCAAGCTTAAATTGAAAGTTGTTAAGGCAATTAAAACTAGAAGTTGAGTAAATATTTTTTTTATCATTATCTAAAATTTGAATAATAAATTATTTTAAGTAATTTGAAAAAACAATGAAATACGAAATAACAATCAAATCCATCGTTCTAAGTATTGTGCTTTCCATTATTTTATCTTCAGCAATGGCTTATCTAGGGCTTTATGCTGGAATGACAATCTCTGCTTCAATTCCTGCAGCAATAATGTCTATGGGAATTTTAAAACTTTTTAAAGATTCTAATATTCTTGAGAATAATATAGTCCAGACTGCTGCATCAGCTGGTGAATCATTGGCAGCCGGAGTAATCTTCACTATTCCAGCACTTATGCTAATTGGATATTGGGATTCGATAAGTTATATTGAAGTAACAAAGATTGCATTAATTGGTGGAGTTTTAGGAGCGCTATTTACTGTCCCTTTGAGAAGAGCATTGATACTAAATGCTCAATTGAAATTTCCAGAAGGAATTGCAACAGCAAATGTGCTTAAAACTGGCCATGAGTCTAAATCATCTCAATCATCAAAAAGCTTAAAGCTTATTGGCTGGTCTGCACTTACAGGAGCTGTCGTAAAATTTGGGGAATTAGCCTTAAATGTCTGGACTAGCGCACTAGGAGGTGCAATCGCAATAAGAGGTTCTATTTTTGGCATGGGTGCGAGTATGTCACCATCCTTAGTTAGCGTGGGCTATATTGTTGGTAGAAATATTGGAATTCTAATTTTTTCCGGAGGATTTATTTCATGGTGTATCGCTATTCCAATTTATTCATATCTATATGGATATGAAGGAAATTCATACTTTGAAGCCGCTAATATTATATGGAATACTAAAATCCGTTATCTAGGTGTTGGAGCTATGGTTGTTGGTGGAATATGGTCAATTCTTCAGTTATTTAAACCGCTTGTTGAGAGTATTCAATTAAGTCTTAAATCTCTTAATAATACTGATCCTGATTTACCTTTGGAAGAAAGAGATCTTCCTATTAATTATGTTTCTATAGCAATTCTTTTAATGTTAATTCCAATCATATTTACTTATTTTGGGATTTTAAATTCTTGGGTTTCAGCAATAATTCTTTCGATAATTATGGGAATTTTTGGATTCTTGTTTTCAGCCGTAGCAGCATATATGGCTGGAGTAGTTGGTTCTTCAAATAATCCAATATCTGGGGTAACGATTGCAACAATTCTTTTTAGTTCCTTGCTCATTATTGGCCTATTTAATGTTACTGAATCTGAAGGTGCTGCTGCTGCAATTCTTATCGGATCAGTTGTCTGTTGTGCAGCTGCAATTGGTGGAGATAATTTACAAGACTTAAAAACAGGTTATATTGTTGGTGCTACTCCTTGGAAACAACAGTTAATGCAAATAGTTGGTGTAGTTAGTGCTGCTTTAACCCTTGGTTTTGTTCTAACCCTCTTAAATGAGGCATATGGAATAGGGAGCTCTGAATTACCTGCTCCTCAGGCAGTTCTAATGATGAACGTAGCAAAAGGAGTGTTCTCTGGAAACCTTGAATGGGGAATGATTTTCTTTGGTGCAATTATAGGTATATTGATTATTATTTTAGACCAAATACAACTTAGAAGAGGATCAGAATTTAGAATTCCTATTCTTGCAGTTGCTATTGGAATTTACTTACCTGTAGAACTAACACTGCCAATTTTTATTGGTGGTTTCATTAATTACTTTGCTTCAAAAAAAGCAACAGAATCTGGAAACAATAATGGTATTTTAATTGCTTCTGGACTAATTACGGGAGAGGCGTTAATGGCAATCTTTATTGCAATTCCTCTTTTTATTGATAAGAATTTTTGGCCATCTTACAGCTTGCCTTCCCCACTATATGAGATAAGTGCTTTAATTATACTCTCCTTTATTTCTTACAAGCTTTACATGAAAGGTAAAGAATAACTTACTTGCTTATAATTACGTATTCTTTAGATTTTGGAAAATTTCTTTTTGCAAACCTTTGAGCTTTTGAATTTGAGGTAAAACTTTCAGTTCTTACATAATATTTCATTTTTCCTCTCTCGAATAGTTGAACAATTAAAACATTTTTAATTCCATCTGATAAAAGACTATCTAGCATTATTTCAGCGCTCTCTTTTGATGAAAAAACACCAAATTGAATATACCAAAGTGATTTCTTATCAGGAAAACTACTGATTTTTTTTTGATCTTTTAAGGTCTCAGATGAAAGCAATCTTTGATAATATTTTACAGAGTCATTTTCTCCAATCACATTCAAAGAACGAAAAAGAAAATTTTTTGATTCGTTATCAATCAGACTTGAAGGTGCATTTAAATTGAATTCTTTCCAAAGATTTGAAGATGAAATATAAAGCCCTTTTGCATAATTGATTTCAGCTTTCTTTCTTAAGGAAAGCCAATAATATTCAGTCATTGAATTTGATTTTAGAATCTGTTCATACATTGACAAAGCTTTGTCTCCATCAATAGTACTTAAGGCTTTTTCATAAAGTAGTTTTTCAGAATTTTGTGAAAAAATTGATGTCAAAAAAAATAAAATAATTAAGTATTTATTTTTCATCAATCGTTAATTCATTGCATAATACTGATAATGACTTCCTGATTTCCAAATCATCAACTTTTAGTTTAATTTGATTCAATTTTATGATTGGATTTGGCATTTCATGAAAAACAGACTCAATTAATTCAGCGGCTTTATCTTTTTCATTTTTTTCAAGAAAAATATCAATCAAACGATTAAAAGCAAATGAATTAAAATTCAAATCAAGTATTTGCTTATAAAGATTTTCTATTTGGTGATAAGCGTTCATATCAAACAATCTCTGCTCAATCAATTTACAATCTTCAACAAAATTAATTCTTTGGAGATTAACATATTTCACAAAGTATTTTATAATTTCATCTAAAGAATTTTCTTCAAGTAAACAAAGATCTTTATATGCTTTTGGGAAGACATTCACATACGAAATACTTTTATTTAAATGAAAAATATACTTTTTAAAATTATTCTTTTTTTGAAAATCTTTAGCTATAAAATAATTTAACATTGAAGCATCTGTTTCTTTTTTCTCAGGATAAAATTTTAAAATCTTTTCTTCATAAATTAATGCACTCTCCCAATCTTTTTGTTCTGAAGAAATATTTTTTAACAAATCTAAGGCCCAATATTCTTTAGGTCTTATTAAAAGACAATTAATAAGTTCATTTTTTGCTTTTTCAATATTTTCACACTCTAAATAATCAAGTACTAGAGACTTATGAACATGAAATTTAAAATCTTTAGTTAAATTTGGTCTTATTATAAGGCTTTTATGAATTTTTATAGCGTTTTCAATATTTTTTTCTCTATACAAGTTTCCAAGCAGTAAAAATGCTTCATGATGTGAAGAGTCCTTTGAAATGATTTGTTTTAGAATTTTGTAAGCTTTTTTCTTTTCATTATTGACCAATGCATTTAAAGCATTGCTAAATAACTGATGGTCAGAAGGTTTCTTTGAAGTTCTATTTAAAGTTAAAAATAGGATTATAAGTACAGCTAAAAGAATTAAATAAAAAATATATTGCATTAATCTTCTTGGTCGAAACTAATGTCATCATCTAAGGCAACATTTCTTAAGCTGTCTAATTCATCAGATAAATCCTTATTATTTATGATTAATTTTTTTATCTCTGCTCTATAGCTAAAAACTGACTTAAGAGAAACTAAATATCCAACGACAATACCAATCATTATCAAAATAATATATAATTGATATGCAGGCAAAGTTAAAGGAGTTTCATTTAGAAAAAATAAATTTAATTCAAAACTATTTTTATCAAAAATAAGAAAAACAGCAGTAATTGCTGCTAAAAAAAATAAAATTTTAAAAATTCTAATCATCTATACGCTTTCAATTTGTTTACCGTGTAAAATTACACCAGTTGCATTGGTAATTTCCACAGGAATAATATCTTTAATATTATTATTGTTTTTATCTACAATCACCCATTCATTAGAATCAGTTCTACCAGCCCAATGATTTATTGATTTTTTACTTTCCTTTTCAATAAGAATCTTTTGAAATGTACCTATTTTTGCAAGATTGTGTTCTAATGTATGTTTCTTTTGAAGCTTAATTAGTTCATCTAAACGTTCTTTCTTAATAGTTTCATCAATTTGATCAGAAAATTGTGCAGCTTTCGTATATGGTCTTGGAGAATATTTAAATGTAAATGCTGAATTAAATTTGACTTCATTCATAACTTGCAGAGTGTCACGAAAGTCATCATCAGTTTCTCCAGGAAATCCAACTATAATATCTGTTGAAAGACCACAATTAGGAATTATCTCTCTAATTTTTTTGACCATATAGATAAAATGTTCTTTACTGTAAGTTCTATTCATCTTTTCAAGGATTTTATTAGAACCAGATTGAAGAGGAAAATGAATATAATTACAAATATTCTCTCTTGAAGCCATGACCTCTAGAAGTTTTTCATTGATATCTTGTGGATGAGGAGATGTATATCTTATTCGTTTTACTCCATCTATATTTGAAACTTCAAGTAATAAATCTGCAAAATCTTTTTCTTCAAAATTGTATGAATTAACATTCTGGCCAAGTAAAGTTATTTCTGCAAACCCATCAGAAACAGCCCTTTGAATCTCCTGAACAATACTGTCTATACTTCTACTTCTTTCTCTTCCACGAGTGAATGGAACAATGCAAAAAGTGCAGAACTTATCACATCCTCTCATGATTGAAACCCATGCATTAAAAGTATCTCCTCTTTTTGGAAACATATTTTCATAAACTTCAAATCGTGACAGTTTTGTGTCTACAATACTTTTCTTATCTAAGTTATGTCTATTAATTAACATAGGAATATTCCTATATGAATCGGGTCCCAAAATAATATCTACATAAGGTTTATTTTTTAATAAATCATCTTTAAGATTTTGAGCCATACAACCAAGAACTCCTATAATCAACTCCGGTTTGTTTAATTTGAGTTTGTATAAATTCCCAAGCCTAGAATGAATTTTAGATTCAGCATTCTCTCGAATTGCACAAGTATTTAGGAAAATTGCATCTGCGTCATCAACAACAGTTGTTTTTTGCATACCAATTTTATTCAGAATTCCTTCAACAAGTTCCGAATCTGCAACGTTCATTTGGCAACCATAAGTTTCAATCAGGTATGTTTTATGAAGATGATTATTCATAGCCAAAGTTTTAAACTACTTAATATAGCCTGTAAAAAAATATTTTGATGGATCTTCAGATTTTTTGTTCTTGTGAACTTCATAATGTAAATGGAAACCTGCCGCTCTTCCGCTATTCCCAGATTTTCCAATTACATCTCCTCGCTGAACCTTTTGGCCTTTTTTAACATGAATTTTGTATAAATGTGCATAGACTGTTTCATATCCATAACCATGATCAATTTTAATATATCTTCCCCATCCAGAATCATACTGGGCTCTAGTTACAACTCCATCTCCTGTAGCAATAACATCAGTATTCAAGTTGACAGCAAAATCTAATCCACTATGAAGCCTTCTTTTGCCATCGATAGGATCATTTCTATATCCATATCCAGATCCAACGTATCCTGTTACAGGTGTTATAGAGGGAATATGAGAGTACATTTTTTCATTGGACTTGATTTTACTAAATATTTTGTCGTAACTATCTTTTTGCATTTTAATTGAGAATGATAAATCATCTACTTTTTTTGTTAATTCATTTAAAAAGCTTGAGTCATCAGTTAAATTTTCGCTATTAATTGATCCTCCAGTATTTCTTGATTTCTGATTTTCAGTAAGTGGGGGAATTTCAGCGTAAGTTCTTAATTCTTTATCTCTTTCTTCAAAAGATTTAATATCATTTTCCAGCTCTGAAATTCGGAGTAATAATTCTTCAGATATTGATTTATACTTTAAATCAGTGGTATTCAACTGATCTACATAATATTCCTCTGAAAATTTCTTAGATAAATAATAATTAGATATCAAAAGGATAGCAAAAAAAATTGAAGAAAAAATCAGTAAATTCGATAAAGAAAAATGAAATTGATGTAACTTACTATCTGAAGTTAATTGAAAAGAAAATATTTTTTTTTTCATTCTTCTTCCAGATTATTGTTTTCAACAATTGAATGGAGCTCAGCCTTAATTTTAGAAATTTTATTTTTGATATCATTGATATCTTCAACTAAAGAAAGGTATTTTTCGTCTCCAACAAAATTAGAAACATTTTTATCATTTGTTTTACTGAAAACAAAAATGCCAAGTTTCATATATCTAGAAGATAGCTTTCGTTCCAATTGTAAAATATCTAAACGAAGCTTGCTATTATGAGTAAATTCTTCAGCTTTTTCAGATGCAACAACACTCCATTCAGATAAATTTTTTTTAAAATCTTCCCAATAATTACTCATAGTCCAAAATATATTGATTAAATGTTGGGATAGCAATTGCTTTAGAAGTAAAAATTTGAATAAAATCTAAAGAAATTATTCAAAAAAGTTGAGAATTGAATTTAAGATTTTTTTAAAAAATGAATTAGACTTTGAATCAGAATAATCATAAAGACTATCCTCATCTACAGAGTGGATTAACCACTTTGATAATCCAAACAAATTTACTAGTTCTCTATTTTCAGATAAGTCTTCTTTAAAGTGAATATCTTTGTTTGCTACAAACTCAATTTTGAGATTTGGAAAGTGATTTTTGAAAAGCAAATCAATATTTTTAATATTTGAACCTCCTCCGGAAAGTTTAATTCCTGATTTAAATTCAGAAATTTCTTTGCTATTTATACGAAAAATATTTTTTAAATGATCAATAATATCTTCATATCTTAATTCAGCAATTTTAGATATTTCTTTTGCATTGACTTTTTTCGTTAATGCATCATCAATTAATCCAACTTCGAACGTTTCATTTTCATCTGCTAAATTAGCAAAGGAAGATAACTTAGTTTTTTTAATTTGTTCGGCTTCAATCAAAGAACACCCTAAATAAGCAGCAATATCTTTAGTTACTAAATTTCCACCAACTGGTATTACCTTTGAAAAAACAACGTAATTATCTTTGAAAGCAATAAAGTTTGTTTTATCGGAACCTATATCTAAGAAAATGCAACCTAATTTTTTTTGATCTTCTGATAAACCAGATACTGCACCGGCAAGTCCATCAAAAACTGGCATAACATTTTTTATTTGTAACTCATTTTCAAAACAAAATCCTATTTGCTTCATATTGAAATTAGGAACATGAATTAAATGTGCTTTTGCTTCGATTGTTTTGCCAACCATACTAATAGGGTTTCTGATTAATGTTGATCCATCAATATAAAATCCTTGATCAAGGTTATGTAATACATATCTGTCAGCGGATACCTGAATATCAGAACATTGATTTAATAGTTCTTGTTTTAATTTTTTATCTACAAGTAATTCTTCATTATCTTTTGCTTTTTTTCTTGTCGATGAATTAACCGATTTAATATTGGAGCCTGATAGAGTAATAAAAACATCATCCTGAATAGATATTTTTGATTCTTTTTCAAGAGATTCAACTAACTCCATCATTATTTGAATAAATTGATCTTTATCAATAAGATTTCCATTTTCAATCCCCTTAGAGACAACAGTTTTTAAAGATAATATTTCAATTGAGTCATCTTCTCTAATTCTAAAAACAAGACCTTTAATTTGAAAACTGCCTATATCAAAAGCGGTTCTAATAATATTTCTATTCATTAAGATTCTTTTACAACTACTTGATTTTTATAACGCAAATCTACAGACTTATAATTTTCTAATGTATCATATTTTTCAATATTTTTCTTGAAAGAGTTGAGTTTTTTAATTCGCAAATCAAAATCATTTTTTCCTAACAATATTCTTGTCTTTCCGTTCTTTAGAATTATATCAAATTCCTCATTTTCGTTAAAACTAACTTCTGAAATAGAAAAATAAATATCTGAATATTCTTTATATAATTGATCAAGAATCCTTACTGCTGTTTTAATTGAAGGAGATTGAACTTCTTCTCCAAAAACAAATAAATCTGAATCATCTTTAAAATTGGTTAAAACAGGAAGCGTTAAATCAAAATTTACATAGGGAAGAGAAATATTATCTGAATCTATGATCAGAAAATTATTGGAAAGAATTACGGCTATAGGATTTCTCTCAACTAGTATAATTTCTATTTTTGAAGGAAAGGATCTAAAAATTTTTGAATCTTTAATATGGGGCTTAGATTCAATATTATCTTTAAAAGTCTTAAGATTAATTTTAAACAAATTCGATTTATCACCAAAATCAAAAGCTACAATATCTTCATTGTTAAAATTATTATCTCCAGTGACCTTAAGTAAAATAGGAGAATTATTTTTTACTTCGTTCCATTTCAATGATAGAAATACAATTAATGAAATTGTCATAATTGTTAACATTAATTCTGTATACTTGCTATTTTTCATTACTTCATTGTTTTATTCGAAACCAAGAAACTTAATTTCTGTTTCTAATTTAATATTAAATTTTTTAAAGACTTCTTTTTGGGCATATCTAATAAGATGCATCATATCGCTAGCAGATGAATCTTTTTCATTAATAAAAAAATTAGCATGTTTTTCTGAAATAATTGCTCCTCCAATTCGATAACCTTTTAATCCACACAATTCAATCAATTTTCCAGCAGAATTTCCAGGTGGGTTTTTAAAAACACTTCCAGCAGAACGAACATTTGTTGGTTGAGAACTTTTCCTACCTTCTCTAGCTAATTGATATTTTTTTTCGATCTGTTCTTTATCTTTCTTTTCAAGATTGAAAGTGGCTGAAATTAAAACTTCATTACTGTTAAAAGAAGATAGTCGGTAAGAAAAATCAATGTCTTTTCTCTGAAGAATTTTTAATTCATTTTGATTATCAATTATTTCTACTGATTGAAGTTTATCAGATATTTCTCCGCCCCATGCTCCAGCATTCATAACCAAGGCACCACCTAAAGTCCCAGGTACTCCAACTAAATTTTCAATACCTGATAAATTATTTTTTATACATTCTTTCACTATCGTACCAAGCATAGCTCCACATTCAACATATAATTTTGAATTTTCTATTTTGATTGTTTCTAGACTTCTTTTAATCGAAACAACAACACCATCAAATCCTTTATCATTAACAAGCAAGTTAGATCCTGAACCTAAAATAAAATATTTCAATTTATTTTTATTTAAATAAGAAATTAAATCAAGTAAGCTCTGTTTAGATTCTGGAATAACAAAGAATTTTGCTTGCCCTCCGATTCCATACGTTGTGTATTTATTCATAGGTTCATTTTTTTTAATAATTAACCCAGGAATTTTCTTTAGATCTTTAATAGTTATCATTTTTTATCAAGAAATTGATTTAATTCTACAGCTTTTCTCCAAATATTCCCAGCTCCTGCAGTCAAAATAATATCACCCGAACGGTATATTTTTTTAATTCCACCTAAAACTTTATCATATTGAATGAACTGAACGTTAGTATGTTTTAGTTTTTTCATCTCATCAACAATTGATTTTGAGGTAACAGATTTATCAATTTTTTCTCTTGAGGCATAAATTTCAGTTATCAATACGATATCAGAACTGTATAAAGCTCTTGCAAAATCTTTGTAAAACTGTTTTGTCCTTGAAAATAAATGAGGTTGAAAGATCGTAATCAATCTTCGATTCCAATTTTTTTTGATACTATCAACAACAAAATTTACTTCAACTGGATGATGAGCATAATCATCTATTATAATTAATTCTTTGTCATTTCTTTGAAAATCAAATCTTCGATTCACACCAGAAAATTCTTTTAAACTTTTTGCTATATGATCTACCTTCAAACCCATAAAATCACATACAACTAAAGCCGCTAAGGCATTTAAAATGTTATGTTCACCAGGAACATTTAAGTGCATTTTGATTCTATTATTTCTGAAAATTGCATCAAATGAAACTTTTCCATTTTTTTGTAAGATTTTTTCTGCTCTAAAATCAGCGCTTTTATCTTTAACTCCAAAAGTGATTACCGTTTTGTCAATTTTTGGAATGATTGATTTTGCATTTTCAGAATCAGAACAAACCGCAACTATTCCATGAAACTGCGTTGAGTTGGCAAATTCAATAAAGGCTTCTTTTAATTCGTCTAAATTTTTGTATGTATCGATATGTTCAAAATCAATATTATTAATTACAGAAATTGAAGGTGACAGATGCAAAAAAGTTCTATTATACTCATCTGCTTCTACAATAAAAGTATCTCCAGATCCTAGCAAGGTATTTGTTTGAAAAGACTTCACGACTCCACCAACTATAACTGTAGGATTTAAATTTTCATTTTTTACTACAGTTCCAATCATTGATGTTGTAGTAGTCTTTCCATGGGTTCCTGAAATTGCTATTGTTGCCTTACTCATTTTTGAAATCTCAGATAGCATCTTTGCGCGAGAAAAGCATAGAACTCCTGAATTATTTGCCTTCCTCAATTCACAGTTATCTGAAGGGATTGCATCAGAATAAACTATTAAATCTTTACCTGTAATATTTTTTTCGAGATGTTCAGTTGTGATTTGAATATTCATCTTTCGAAGTCTTTCAATATTAGAATTACTGCTAATATCCGATCCAGATATTATAAAACCTTTTTTATGTAGTAACTCAGCAATACCACTCATACCTATACCACCTATTCCGATGAAATGGATTTTTTTAAGCTGACTAAGCATCTAAGTCCTCAATTAATGAATCAATAATTAATTTTACAGAATTTCTTTTGGTAAGAGTTGAAAAGTTGTTTTTCATTGATTGAATTATTCGTTCATTTGAAAAAATAGTATTTATTTTATTTGCTAAAATATCACTATTTAACTTTTCTTCATTAATTATCATGGAACAATTTTTTTCTTCTAAATATTTTGCATTAAAATACTGATGATTTTCAGCTGCACTCGGAAGTGGAATTAATATTGAAGGAAGTTGAAAGTCTACTATTTCAGAAATTGTCATTGCTCCAGCTCTAGATATGATTAAATCAGTTCTCAAGTATAATTCTTCGATATTATCTACAAACGAATAGACTTTAATGGATGAAGAATTATATTTTTTGAATTCATTAAAATTATTTTTACCTACAATCCAAAAAAGTTCAAAATTTTTAAAACCGCTATTAATTATCATTTCCTCAATAGTTAAATTTATATTTTGAGAACCCTGACTACCTCCAAAAATCATTATAGTTTGTTTAGAATTTTTCTGATTTTTATCAACATCAATAATTTGAAATCTTGTGGGATTTCCAGTAACTAAAATATTGAAACTATTGTCTAAATATTTTTCTGCACTTTCAAAACCTAAGAAAACTTTTTTGGCACTTTTATAAAACAATCTTGTTACAATACCTGGGTAGGAATTTTGTTCTTGAATATAATATGGAGTATGAGTCATTTTAGCAACCATCAAGGGGATTAAAGATGCATATCCTCCTGAAGCTATCAGCAATTTAGGATTTTGTTTTCTAAATTTCATTAACACTCTACAAAACCCCACAATCACTAGGGGAATTAATAATAAATTTTCTAAAATATTTGTTAAATTTATTTTTCTCTTAAATCCATATACATTCAATAACATAAATGAATCATCAAAATTTTCATATGCTTTAGTTTTTTCAATACCTTTTAATGAACCAATATAAAAGAATTGAGAGTTTTTTAGATTGTTTTCTAATCCTCTTTTAATTTCTATTAATGGGAAAAAATGTCCACCAGTACCTCCTCCACATAGAAATATAGTTGTCTTATGCATTAACTTTAAGACGCCAGTTTTTGAGCTTAAACTCTCTTTTAGATTTACTAATATTCAGCAATATTGCGATCATTAAAATATTTATAATAAATGATGATCCACCATAACTGATAAATGGTAAAGGGACTCCTGTTACCGGTAATAAGCCAATTACTACTCCTATATTAATTAAGGCGTATATTGAAATACTTATTCCGAAACCTAGTGAAAGCATTATTCCAAATATATCGTTTGATTTCTTTGCAATCTGCACTGCCCTAATTAGAATAAAAGCATAAATAAGAATAAGTATCATACCTGCAAAAAAACCTAATTCTTCACCAATAATAGCAAAAATAAAATCCGTATGAGTTTCAGGTAAATAATTATACTTCTGAACGCTATTTCCTACTCCTAATCCCCAAAAACCTCCCTGTTGTAATCCAATAATTGCTTGATCAGATTGGTAATTGACCACACTTGATTCATTAAAAAAAGAAGTTATTCTCGATAATGCATAATTCCCTTTGTTAAGAAGCATAAAACCAACAGTAGAAATTCCTAAAATTGAAATAGTTAGTATTTGAGGGAAAGATGCACCACCAATGAAAAGCATTATTAAAGCAATTGACATAATAATCAAAGTGGTTGAATTATCTGGTTGAATTAACACTAAAATACATGAAGGTAAAATCCAAAGAAGAGGAATTAAAATTCCCTTATCAAAGCTAATCATTTTTTTGTGATTTCTATCAATGTAGTCAGCAAGAAAAAGGATTATTGAAAATCGAGCCAAATCTGAGGTTTGGAATGAAATTGGACCGATAGATAGCCATCTACATGAATCCAAATTACAACCCTGAAATTTCGTATATAAAAGCAATATAAAGGTAGTAATCAAAGATAGAATAGCAATCTTTTGTAGTTTTCTATAATTAAAGAAACTAAAGAAAAGAAAAATCATTAAGCCAGGAAGAAATTTTAGTAATTGACTAGAAAAAAAATATGACCTTGATTCCCCATTTGTCACCTCAAGAGATTTTACCCAACTTGCACTAAATAGCATCACTAAACCAAAAATGATTAAGAAAAAAACTGAACCCAATAAATAATAATCTTGACTTAACTTTTTAATATTCATTATACTCACCTACAATTGTTTTGAATTTCTCTCCTCTTTCTGCATAATTCTTAAATTGATCGAAACTCGAACAAGCTGGAGATAAAAGAACAGCTCCATTCTTAAAACCGTTTGCTTCTTCTATTCCTCTTTTTACAGCATCAGTGAACGATTCAAATATTTCTATTTTAGGGTATTTATGATTATCACCCTTCAATGACAGTAAGTTTTCTTTGATTTCTTGCGCTGCTTCTCCATACGCAAAGACACTGATATGATCATTGCCTAAGGGAAAGTAAAAATATTTAGAATAATCTATTCCTTTTGATCTACCGCCCATCACTAAAACAATATTCTCTAATTGAATATCAAAACAGTTTGAAAGAGCTGATTGAAGAGAAAGTCCGTTGGTTGACTTCGAATCGTTTATAAAAGTAATTTTTTGATCGGCATTATCAATAATTTTAAAAATTTCGAATCTATGTTCTAATCCTTTAAATTTTTTTAGAAAGTCAAATATTTCATTATCTGATATTCCAAGAATTAAACAAACGGTTGATATTGCAATAAAATTTTCAATATCGTTTCTAGTTTGAAGTGATAGTTGTTTTATTTCGAAAGTAAAATTTGATGTATTGAGAAATCTAAAATTTGATTTTATAATTTCATTGTCTTTAACAATGTCGGAATTATCAATGTAAAATATTGAACTTCCTTTAATTGAAGAATATGGTATGACATTTGTTTGGTCTACTAAATTTTGAAACAGGTCAACAATAGAATCTTCCGATGAGTTATAAATTGCGTAGTCATTTTTATTCATATTCTTAAAAAGCTTAAATTTTGCATCTCTATATTCATCAAATGTTTTGTGAATATCTAAATGGTCGGCTTTACAATTTAATATTACAGCTATACTAGGCTTGAAAAGTTCAAAATCATCAGATTGAAAACTTGAAACTTCAAGTATAGCAAAATCGAAATTATTCTTTTCAATTAACTTATTTTCCAAAACTAATTGAGAAAAAGGTACCCCGATGTTCCCACCAACGAGAACCTTAAAATGTTTCCCTAAAAAATCTCCAAGAAGTGAAATAACAGTAGTTTTACCATTTGTACCTGTAACAGCAATTATATCTATATCAGAACACTGATAAGCAAATTCCATTTCTCCTAAAACTTGGATTTTTTTCCTTTTTAAAGCTTTAATAATTGAAGCGTGATTTGATATTCCTGGAGATTTTATTATTAAATCACATTTTAGCAGTCTTTCTGAATGGTTTCCAAATTCGGTTTCAATGTCTAGATTTACTAACTCTTGTAAAAATAACTCATCTTTATCAATAGATGATAAAAAAACGTTAGCTCCTAATGATTTAGCTAACTTTGCAGACCAAAAACCGCTGACACCTAACCCTAAAACTCCTACATTTTTACCATATAGGTCCATTAGTTATGCTTTTTTCTCATATATGCAGGAACATCGTAATCTGCTGTTTGATCAAAATCATCAAATACTAGAGTTGGTCCATCATTTTCTTCTTCACTTTCATCGTCTACAGCTAATTCAATTGAATTAACTTTATTCATATGAACTGAATCAGAAGAAGTTTCAATAAAATCATCTTCTTCATCAAAAATAGATTCACTATCTGAAAATGATCTACTTGATTTTTCTTTATTTTCAAGACCTGTTGCAATCACTGTTACTTTCATTTCTTCATCCATTTTTTCATCAATAATACAACCAAAAATTACTTTAACAGTAGGTCCAGCTTCTTCATAAATTAATTGAGTAGCAGACTCTACTTCTCTCATTTTAAGATTTTTACTAGCAGTAATATTTAACAATACAGACTTAGCACCTGCAATAGACTGATTATCCAAAAGTGGGCTTGAGATTGCTTGCTGAGCAGCTAAAACAGCTCTTTCTTCTCCCTTTGCAATTCCAGTTCCAAGCAAAGCATCTCCCTGTCCACTCATTACAGTTTTTACGTCAGCAAAGTCAGTATTTATATTGCCTTGTTTGTGAATTAAATCTGATATACTTTGTGCCGCATTTAATAAAATTAAATCTGATTCACTAAATGCATCCTCCAAGGTAGTATTATAATCAATGATAGATAATAACTTTTGGTTTGGAATAATTATTAATGTATCGCAAAATTTTCTGATAGAACGTATTCCTTTCATAGCAGTTTCCATTTTTAATGGACCTTCAAATCCGAAAGGTAGAGTTACTATGCATACTGTAAGAATTCCTAAGTCTTTACAAATTTTGGCCACTACTGGAGCTGCACCAGTCCCAGTTCCTCCCCCCATTCCTGCTGTGACAAAAACCATATCAGCTCCGGCTAAATAAGATGAGACTTTCTCTTTATCTTGAAGGATTGCTTCACGCCCAATCTCTGGCTTTGCTCCAGCTCCTAATCCTTTAGTTAACTCTTTTCCAATTTGAACTTTTATTTCAGAAGGATTACTCTCTAAATCCTGGGCATCGGTATTGATAGCAATAAATTCAACTCCTTCCATTCCCGAAGATATCATTCGATTTATTGCATTGCCTCCAGCCCCCCCAACGCCAACAACTTTAATCTTCGCTTTTTGTTCTGAAAAATTATTATCGAATTCAAATAACATTTTATTCTCCTTTATTCCGTGCTTGCTTTAATTATACATATTGAATTTTTTACAACTTTTTCACCAGCAGTGATGGATTGATAAACGACTAGTCCGCTTCCGCTGATTTGTCCTTTAATTTCGCTTTTTCTCAAAATATCAAAAGCTTCCATAATATTTTTACCAATAAGGTTTGGCATCGTTACTATTTCTTGAGGCTCTTTTTTTAGATTTTTTTGAATCAATATAGGTTTGTTTAATTCTTTTTTTCTTAGATTGTTATTATTGTCAATTTCAGTACTTATTGGATTAATATTTATAACTCTTTTTATAACTGATTGAAAAACTGGCGCAGCTGCAATAGAACCCCAATGGTAATTTTTTTTGCTATCTGCCCCTTCTATAATTATTAATGCTAATAGTTGAGGATTATCAGCAGGCAAAAACCCTATAAAACTTGAAATAAATTCTGTTTCAGAATATTCTCCATCAATCAATTTCTTTGAGGTGCCTGTTTTTCCAGCAACATCCCACCCATTTATTTTTGCTTTTTTCCCACTTCCTTCTTGAACAGTAAATGATAACATTTCTATCAATTCTTTAGATTCATTTCTTGAAAGTATTCTTCGCTTGATATCTTTTTTTGATTTAAAAATTATTTCATCATTTTTTAAAATTTCATCAACTAATATTGGCTTTAGAAGGTACCCTCCATTTGCAATAGATGAATAAGCCATAGCTAGCTGAAGAGGTGTTGTAGAAATCTCATAACCCATAGGTACACTATACATAGAAGAAAGTGTCCAATCTTTTGTTTTTCTTACAAAGCCACTTGCTTCATTAACATTTTCAATACCGCTTTTAGATCCAAATCCAAAATCAATTAATTGATTATAAATCTTCTCTTTACCTAACTCTTCAGCAATTTTAATTGTTCCTATATTACTGGAATATCCAAGGATTTCTTTAATATTTAAAATTGAATGCGGCTCTGAATCTTCGATTAATTTTATGTTATGAAAATTATATGGCCCTTCAACATTGTATTCTTCTAAGGATTCTTTGTTATCTTTTAATGCAGCAGCAATAGTAACAATTTTAAACGTTGATCCAGGTTCAATCATATCTTGTGTAATTCGATTTCTATGATAAGTAAGATCATACTTACTAGGATTATTGGGATCAAAATCTGGCACACTCAACATTGCGAGTATTTTGCCGTTTTGAGGATTTATTATTATACCCATTCCAGATTCTGCTTCTACTTTTTCTATTTGATTCAATAACTCTTCACGTAAGATTGCTTGATATTCACGATTTATTGAGATCTTAATATCTAAACCGCTATCTGGCTCTAAAGTTGGAAGTGATGGATCTAAAATCCTTTTTCCTAATCCATTTTTTTTATAGAAGCTTTTTATTTTTTCCGGAGAAATCTTACTATTCAATTCATATTCTAAGCCCGATATTCCGTTATCATCGATATCAGTAAATCCAATGATTTGACCAAAAAGATTTTCATCAGGGTAAAAACGCTTGTAATCTCTTTTAATCGAAAGAGATGTAGGATATTTTGATTGAAGATATTCACAGTTTTTTTCAGATTTTCTTTCTAAAGTGATTGAGTTTCTTGACTTATCAATCTTAGATGAATAGATACTAATGTCTGTACCAGTACATTGAGATATATCAAATAAAATATTTTGAAAATCGTTTATTTTTTTGGGGAAAATATCAATATCGTAATAAAACAAATTCTGAGTTAAATAATTTCCTTGAGAATCTAAAAAATTACCCCTTTTACCCTCTAATTCTTCAGTTCTTATTCCTTGAATATTTTCTGATTGGTTTATCACTTGTATAGAAAAGAGCTTTACTGCAAATAAAACCCACGTAAACAAAAAGCCAAGGCTTACAAGCATGATTCTATTTTTTAGTTTTAAATAATTTTTAGTCATTAATTTTAATTATTATTTTTTCTGGTTTAGAATGAATCATTCCAATTTTTTGGGCTCTTTTAGAAATATTATCAGACCTCTTTAAAAGTTCTAATGATGCGATTTCTTTATTAAGATTATCCTCCAGTTGAGTCAATGTCTTTTTCTTAAAAACTAAATTGGAATGAGCTTTATCTATTTCAATAAAAGAATAAAGATAGACTACTAGTGTAATTATGGTAATGGTTAACATCAAAATCCATTTGATATTTTCTTTTCTCTTTTGATGAAGTCTATTCTTAACTCTTTTAGCCAATTTTTTCTCCAATTCTCATTTTAGCACTTCGAGATCGAGAGTTGTATGAAATTTCATTCTCTGATGGAATTAAAGGTTTTTTTGTAATGATTTTTAACTTTCCATCCTGATGCAGTTCCTTAAAAGAATGTTTAACTAGACGATCCTCAATAGAGTGATAACTGATAATTACAACTCTTCCTCCTGGAGAAAGATAGTTTATAAATTTTGATAGAAAATTTTTTAAGTGCTCAAGCTCATGATTTGTTTCTATTCTTAAAGCTTGAAAGATTCTAGAATATGTTTTTTTCCTGTATTTGAAGGGCGTTACTGAGTTGATAACTTCAACAATCATTTCGCTATTAATTTCATTTTCATCAAGTCTATCTTTAATTTTTTTTGCGATCAAATAGGAATGTCTCTCTTCTCCAAATTCTTTAAAAATAGTTGTCAGCTCATCAATATTATAATTACTAATGATTTCTGCTGCAGTTATTGAATGTGAACTATTATCAAATCTCATATCTAAAGTATTCTTATCTCTATAAGAAAAACCTCGTATAGGATTATCTAGTTGATAGGATGAAAGCCCTAAATCTAGAAGAATTGCATTAACGTCTTTCATTTTTTCTCTATTTAAAATTAAATCAATGTTTTCATAAGAATCGTGATGAAGAGAAATATTTAAATGATTAAAATTTTTTTTACAAAAATTTATAGCTTCTAAATCTCGATCAACTCCAATAATAAAACATTCATTATTCATTTTAGTTGCAGCTTCTGAATGCCCACCAAAACCAAGGGTGCCATCAAAAAAATTTTTGGATTGATTTATATTAAGGTTTTCAAGAGTTTCTTCCAGCATAACAGGTAAATGATTCATGTCAATAGGAAGAATATTATTCATCAAATTTTGACTTTCTCTGCTAACGACTCAAAAAGAAGATGATCGATTTTCTCATTATCAACTTTTTTAAGAACTTCTGGATTCCATATTTCAATTCTATTTAGGACACCGATAATTGATACATTTTTGGATATTTTAGCAAAATTTAAAAGATTTTCAGGTAGGACAAACCTTCCCTGCTTATCAAAAATTATAATTTTTGCATTTCGAAGATAATTTCGAAGAAAAGAACGATTTACTTTTGAAATTGAGGACAAAGAGGACAGTTCTTTCTCAATTTTTTTCCATTCATTAATTGGGTAAATCCATAAAGATTGATCTAAACCTTGAGTAATTATAAATGTATTTTTTTCAGATGATTTAAACTGCTTTCTAAAATCTGAAGGTAAATTAATTCGATTTTTTGAATCAATCTGATAAGAATATTGTCCTATAAATGTATACTGATTAGTCATAATAAAAAAGGGATTTTAACCCACATTCAACCACTTATCTTACAATATGCATATTTCTATGTCAATAAAATTGTAATAAAAAACAGAAATTTTATCTATTTGGGATGTATTTTGAAATTGTTACTGAAAATGGATTTTTTTGTAAAAGAATTTTTACTGGGAAATCGTTTAAAATATTTCTCGATAAATCATTAAAATAGTCATCTGAAAATATTGAAAACTCAAGCTCTGAAGGATTAGCAATTAAAAACGATAACGAATCTGCTTCATCCCATGAAAATAGAAGTGTGTTAGCTTTTTTATTTATGTTGGATTGAGTAATAAAGTATTCACTATTTTCTTCTTCAAGATTTAAAAATTTCTTAAAGGAAATATAGTTTTCTTCTTTGGAAATTATTCGGATCTTAACAGGTAATTTAATATCCACTATGGAAGATATTTCATTAAATCTAATCTGGTAATTTTGAGATAAAGATTGATTAGTTAATCTAAGTTCGCTCTTGTAGTCGTAAGATTCATCGTTTTTTGAAGTTAAAAACGGAAATAAAAAAATTAACAAAATTAAAATTATTCCAAAAAAAATATTTCGATTAAATAAATTTTGGCTTGTTAAAAAAGTAGAGGTCTGAGTTATATTATTTTTTTTGAGATAATTATTTTTATTATTCCCCCTCATTTTATTGTCAGTTGAAGGAGAATTCATAAAGTCATCAAGATCCTCTAAACATTCTTTTTCTTTAAGATTGAGAAAGTTTACATAGGCTTTAAAAAATAATTTTAAATAAACGGGCGATATTTCAGCAAATTTACCTTTTTCAATTAAAATAAAATACTTTCCATCAATTTTAGTATGATTCGATATATCTTCAATAGTAATACCTTTTTCTTTTCTTATTGATTGATATTTTTTATAAAAATTCATTTAATAAATTTATCTATTTTTTTTTCAAAAAACATAGTGATTGGAAACCCAGTGATATTTTCAAAGCAACCCTCATAATCTTTTACAAAGTTTTTTTTAAAAAAAGATTGTTCAATATTATATCCACCCGCCTTGTCCAAAACATTGAAATTTTGAATATAATAATCAATTAAATCTTCTGATAAATGCTTAAAAGTAATTTTTGAAGAATCAGTAATTGTACTTTCAATTTCTCTATTTTTAAAAGTTAAAGAAGTAATAACGTTGTGAGATTTATTAGATAAGGAAAAAAAAATCTCCTTAGCATGGTCTTTATTTTTCGGCTTGCCAATAATTTTATTTTGAAACTCAATAATAGTATCAGCTGCAATCACATCAAACTGATTAAATGAATCAAATACTTTCCTTGCTTTAAGCTTTGAAATATATTCTACGTAATCAAGAGGATTTAATTTCAAAGAATTGCTCTCATCAATCTGAGGTTTTACGACTTTGAAATTATATCCTAATTTGGTTAGAATTTTCTTTCTTCTTGGCGAACTTGATGCTAAAATTATTGGCATATTTTAACTAAATTATTATCATGAATCTAATTGATTTAACAAATAAAACGTATTCTAATTATATTTCATCTCTTGAAAATGCCAGAAGCTTTTTTGGAAGACCACTGACATATACTGAGAAGATATTATTTTCTCATTTAAGTGAGGATTTAAATGAAATACCTGTAAGACAAAAAACCTTTGTTAATATTTCTCCAGATAGAGTTGCAATGCAAGATGCAACTGCTCAAATGGCATTGCTCCAATTTATGAATGCAGGAATGAAAACTACTGCAGTACCAACAACTGTTCACTGTGATCATTTAATCACTGCTATCAAAGGTGCTAGTAATGATCTTGAAAACGCATTAATAACTAATAAGGAAGTTTATGACTTTTTGCTCTCTGTTTGTAAAAAATATGGGATTGGTTTTTGGAAACCTGGTGCAGGAATTATTCATCAAACAGTTTTAGAGAACTACGCGTTCCCAGGATCATTAATGATTGGAACTGATTCACACACTCCAAATGCGGGAGGTCTTGGAATGTTAGCAATCGGCGTCGGTGGTGCAGATGCTGTAGATGTGATGACTGATTCCCCTTGGGAAGTAAACTGGCCAGGTATTATTGGGGTAAAACTTACAGGAAAATTACAAGAATGGGTTTCTCCAAAAGATATTATTTTAAAACTTGCTGGAATCCTAACTGTTAAAGGTGGAACTGGCAAAATTATAGAATATTTTGGTGAAGGTACTAAAACTATAAGCTGTACTGGAAAAGCTACAATTACCAATATGGGTGCTGAAGTTGGTGCCACAACTTCAATTTTTCCATATGATGAATCAATGGAAAGATATCTAGTTGCAACCTCAAGATCGAATATTGCTTCAGCTGCAAATAAAATTGCTCATGAATTACAAGTTGATGATGAGGTAAACAAATCTCCTGAAAAATTCTTTGATCAAGTAATTGAAATAAACCTTTCAGAACTAGAACCGCATATTGTAGGTCCATATAGTCCAGATCTTTCAAGAAAAATTTCTGATATGCCAAAAGCAATTAATGAAAATAAATATGAAAATAATTTAAAAGCTGGCTTAATTGGAAGCTGTACCAATTCTTCTTATGAAGATATTGAAAAAGCAGCACACATTGCTAAACAAGCTTTGAACTCTGGCTTAAAAACTAAATCGGAATTTTATATAACTCCTGGGTCAAATCAAATTAAAGCTACGATGGAAAGAGATGGTTACACTGAAATTTTTGAAAAAATTGGAGGTAAAGTCTTAGCCAATGCATGTGGTCCATGTATTGGACAATGGAAAAGATCTGATATAAATGAAGGTGAAAAAAATTCTATCATTACTTCATTTAATAGGAATTTTGCAAAAAGAAATGATGGCAATGCAGCCACAGAGTCTTTTGTTGCTAGCCCTGAAATAGTCACTGCTTTAGCTATTGCAGGTCATCTAGACTTTAATCCAATTACAGATTCGATTACACTTGAAAATGGAGAAGAATTTAAATTTAATCCTCCTTTCGGTTCTGAACTGCCTAAGGCAGGTTTTGTTGAATTAAGCTCTGATGATTTTATCTCAAGCATAAACGATGATAATTTAAAAATTGAAATTAACCCCAAAAGTGAAAGACTGCAGAATCTTGAACCTTTTACAGAGTGGGATGGTAAAAACTATCAGGATTTAAAAATTCTTTTAAAAGCTAGAGGTAAATGTACCACTGATCATGTTTCTCCTGCTGGTCCATGGCTAAGATATAGAGGACATCTTGAAAATATTTCACAAAATATGTATTCCGGAGCTGATAATGAATTCACTAATTCTATTGGTGAAGCAATTAACTTAGAACAAAATAAAACTGAACCAATATATGATGTTGCAAAGTATTACAAAAAAAATAATATTGCTTGGATTGTTATTGCTGATGAAAATTATGGAGAAGGTTCATCTAGAGAGCATGCAGCAATGGAACCTAGATTTATGGGCTGTAAGATTATTTTAGCAAAAAGTTTTGCAAGAATTGCTCAAACCAATCTTAAAAAACAAGGCATAATTCCTCTGACATTCAAAAATAAAGAAGACTATGATTTAATAGATCCCTATGATGAAGTATCAACAAAAAATCTTGAAGAATTTAATGCTGAAAACAATATTATTTTGATTTTAAAGAAACCTGATGGTCAAGTGCATCAAATCGAAACCATACATTCGTTTTCACCCAATCAAATTGGCTGGTTTAAAGCTGGATCTGCTCTAAATCAAATTTCAAAGAACATAAATTGAAAATAATAGAACAAATCAATCAAGAATGGGATATAGTGATAGGTTTAGAAGTTCATGTTCAATTGCAAACTAGAAGAAAAATTTTCAGTCACTCTAACTATACTTACAATTCTTCACCTAATAGTCAAGTTTGCCCTCCATCCCTAGGTCTTCCTGGAAGTTTACCAACAGTCAATCAAAAAGCAATTCAAGATGCGATTAAATTTGGAATATCTGTAAAGGGACAAATTAATCAAAATTTGATTTTTTCAAGAAAACATTACTTTTATCCAGACTTAGCTAAAGGTTACCAAATTTCTCAATTTACCGAACCAATTATTTCTGGAGGATTCGTACCAATTTGGTGGGAAGATAAATTATTGAATATATATCTTCAGAGAGCTCATCTTGAAGAAGATACTGCGAAATCAACCCATATTAATAAGGATCGTTCTTCTTTAATTGATTTTAACAGAAGTGGTGCTTCTTTGATTGAAATTGTTACCAACCCATGTATTAATCATCCTGAACAAGCTAAGCTATTTGTTCAAAGAATTAGGCAATTAGTAGATTTTTTGGGTATTTCAAATGGAAAAATGGAAGAAGGAAATCTAAGGTGCGATGCTAATATATCTCTAAAGAAAAAAGATAGTAAAGGACTAGGAACAAAAACTGAGATCAAAAATATTAATTCATTCAAAAATGTTCAAAAATCTCTAGAATCAGAAATTGTCCGACAATATAAAATTCTTAGTAGTGGTGAAAAAGTCAAACAGGTTACATTGACTTGGAATGGCAATAAGAATATTGCTGAAATAATGCGAGAAAAAGAAGATTCTCATGATTATCGTTATTTTCCTGATCCAGATCTTCCTCAAGTTATAATCGATTCAAAAATTATCAACAATATCCATAAAGATATGATAAAAACTCCTAGTGAGCTTGAAGTAACCTGGAAAAAAGATTATAATTTTTCTACTGAAGATGTTTCTTTGCTTACTTCATCAAAGCTTGTCAGTGAATATTTTCAACTTTTGCTAAATGAAGATGTGAATCCTGATGATGCCTTAAAATGGATAAGCGGAGAAATTTTCAGATTATTTAATGCTAGTAATATTGATTTTGATAATAGAATATCTCCCAAAGATTTAAAACAAATAATATCACTTGTTGCTAAAAACAAAATTACAAATAATGACGCAAAGGAAATTCTCAAGAGTTTGTTTAATAAGAAAATAGAGTTAAATGAAATTCTTGATAATGGTTCATACTATATTAACGAAAATAAAGATTTAACCTTAAACGCCATTAATTCAGTTTTTGATCAATTTCCTCAAGAATTTAAACGCTTGAAAAATGGAGAATATAAACTTTATGGATTTTTTGTAGGAATGACTGTTAAATCTTCGAAAGAAAAATTAGATCCTAAAGTAATTTTAGAAGAAATAAAAAAAATTATTGAAAATTAAAATTTACGGCCATCAGCAATTAATTCTTTAATCACTGACTCAATGCCTTTCTTATCAATAATTCTCAGTCCCTTAGCAGAAACATTTAAGGTAATTTTTTTATTTAAACTCTCAACCCAGAAAGTCTTTTTTTGTAGATTGACATCAAATCTTCTACGAGTTTTATTGTGAGCATGGCTGACATTATTACCAAACATCGCTCTTTTGCCTGTCACTTCACAAATTTTTCCCATTCTGTTTACCTTTTGTCGTTATTGATTAAATTAGCAGGGTAATTTAATTCAATTATGTTGTGTATCAAATAAAAACTAAATGCAAAAATTAAAAGAAAAAAAAATTAAAATAGGAAATCTTCAAATAGATTTTCCTTTTTTTCTTGCACCAATGGCAGGTGTAACAGACTATGCATATAGAGTTATCGCTAAAGAGTTCGGAGCTGGAGTAGTTTATTCCGAATTTGTTTCAGCGCACGGAATAATAAGAGAAAATGAAAAAACATTAAATATGATAAAGTTTTCAGAATTTGAAAGACCAATTGGTATACAAATTTTTGGAGATACTCCTGAAGTTATGGAAAGTGCCGCTAAACTCGTTTTCGAAAAATTTAATCCTGATTTAATAGATATCAACTATGGGTGTCCAGTCCCAAAGGTAACTAAAAAAGGAGCAGGTTCAGCAGCTTTAAAAGACTTATGTTTGATGGAAGATATCTCTGAAGCAGTGGTAAAAGCAGTTCCAAATATTCCTGTAACAGTTAAAATGAGGGCAGGTTGGAATTTGAATAATATAGTAAGTACGCAAGCTGGAGTTAATCTCGAAAAAGTTGGAATTAAAGCAATTACTTTACACCCAAGAACTACGGTTCAAATGTATAAAGGATCAGCAAACTGGGAATTGATAAAAGAATTAAAAGATAATGTAAAAATTCCAGTTATTGGAAATGGTGATATTAAAAATATTAACGATATTGAAAAAATGTTTTCAATGACCAAATGTGATGGAATAATGATTGGAAGAGCAGCGCTTGGAAATCCCTGGTTCTTTACTCAAATAAAAAAATATTTAAATAATCAAGATTATAATAAAATTACTTTAGAAGAAAGATTACTTATATGTCAAAAACATCTTGATCTTCTTGTTAAGACTCATGGGGAAAAAATTGGAGCAAACAATATGAAAAAACATTTCTCATGGTATTTTAAAGGATTTGAAGAAGCATCTTCTTTTAGAAAAAAATTTGTTTTGGCAAATAATTATTCTGAAATGAAAGATATTTTGTCTAAGTTCTGACTCAAATTTTAGGAGAAAAAATGAATAAAAACTTTCGAGCAATAAATGAGCCAATAATTGACTTTGAACCGGGTTCAAATCACAGAACGCTTCTTAAAAAAGAAATCGAAAGACAGTCCAGTAGAGTAAAAGAAATCCCAATAATCATAAATGGTAAAGAAATTAAAACTGGAAATCTTCAAGTTTGTACTAAACCTCATGATCACAAACATATTTTAGGTCACTATCATGAGGCTGGTGAAAAAGAAATTCAAATGGCTATTGATTCATCGTTAGAAGCTTGGAAGTCTTGGTCAAATACTTCTCTAGAATACCGAGCAGAAATTTTCAAAAAAGTTGCTGACTTAATTGCTGGACCTTATAGATATAAAATTAATGCTGCTGCAATGTTAGACATTGGGAAAAGTGTATTTCAAGCAGAAGTAGATGCCTCTTGTGAATTAATAGATTTTCTTAACTTTAATATAGAATTCGCTCATAAAATGCAACAATCCTTCACCCCTATTTCTCCTGAAGGAATGAGTAATGAACTAGAATTTAGACCTTTAGAGGGATTTGTTTTTGCTATCGCTCCATTTAATTTTTTTAGCATTGGAGGAAACCTAGCGATATCTCCCGCTATCATGGGTAATACAGTTCTTTGGAAGCCTGCACCCAGTGCTGTTTATTCTTCCTACTGTATTATGGAATTATATAAAGAAGCTGGATTACCTGACGGAGTGATTAATTTCATTCCTGGCGATGGACCTAAAATTGGTAATCAGGTTTTAAAACACCCTGAATTAGCTGGAATACATTTTACTGGTTCAACAAAAACCTTTAAACATCTATGGAAAAAAGTCTCTGATAATTTAGATATTTATAGGAATTACCCTAAAATTGTGGGTGAAACTGGAGGGAAAGATTTCTGTATAGCCCATAACTCTGCTGACATTCAGGGACTAGTAACTGCAATGATCAGAGGAGCATTTGAATACCAGGGTCAGAAATGTTCTGCAATGTCTAGAGCATATTTACCTTCTTCAAAATGGGAAACAATTAAGGAAAAATTAATCTCTCAAGCTCAAACGATAGATGTTGGTCCGCCAGAAGATTTTAAAAATTTTGTAAATGCTGTCATAGATGAACCAGCTTTCGATCGGATTGCTTCCTATTTAGAATATGCAAAATCTAGTGATGAATGCGAGATTTTACTTGGAGGAAATTGCGATAAATCTAAAGGCTTTTTTGTAGACCCCACTATCATTCTAACAACAAATCCTCACTTCAAAACTTTAGAAGAAGAAATTTTTGGTCCGGTTTTGACAATTTATGTTTACGATGACAATCATTGGAATGAAACATTAAAACTAATTGACAGTACCTCTCCATATGCACTTACAGGATGTGTTTTTTCTGAAGACAGAGATATCGTTAATGAGGTTCGTTCAAAACTCAGATTTTCTGCTGGTAATTTTTACATAAATGATAAGCCGACAGGTGCAGTTGTTGGACAGCAACCATTTGGAGGCAGTAGAGCTTCAGGAACCAATGATAAAGGTGGATCAATGTTAAATCTTTTGAGATGGACTTCCCCTAGAACGATAAAAGAGACTTTCGAACCCCCTCAAGACTATCGCTATCCTTTTATGGATAATGAATAAATGAAGATTCACGAATATCAAGCCAAGCAAATTCTTTCTGAGTATAATGTTCCTGTTCAAAGAGGTTACGTTGTTTCAAATCAACATGACATTAGTGAAACCATTCAAAAAGTTCAGAATGATTTCAATTCCGAATCAGTGGTTGTTAAAGCACAAATTCATGCAGGTGGAAGAGGTAAAGGTGGTGGTGTAAAATTTTGTCCAAATTATAAAAATGCTTTAGAGGCTTCTCAATCTATTCTCGGTATGAATCTTATTACTCCTCAAACTGGTAAAGATGGAAAGATTGTTAATCAAATTTTTATAACTGAAGCTATTGACATTGGCAAAGAACTTTATTTTGCTTTAATGTTTGATCGATCAAAAAATGCAGATGTTTTTATTGTTTCTACTGAAGGTGGAATGGATATCGAAGAAGTTGCTGAAAAATTTCCTGAAAAAATAGTAAAAGCATGGATATCGGGTGAAACCAAGCCATTACGTGATGCAATCAACAAAATAATTGAATCTCTAGAATTATCCTCGATAAAAAATGCTTATACTTTTTTTGAAAATATTTATCAATGTTACAACCAAAATGACTGTTCCCTTCTAGAAATTAATCCTTTAGTTATAACTAAAGACAAAAAATTGATTGCTTTAGATGCAAAAGTTGATATTGATTCAAATGCACTTTATAGGCAGGAAAAAATATCTTCTTTCCATGATAAAACTGAAGAAGACCCCTTAGAGCTTCAAGCATCAGAATTTGGTTTAAACTATATTAAACTTGATGGAAATGTGGGTTGTATGGTCAATGGTGCGGGATTAGCGATGGCAACTATGGATATTATCAAACATTGTGGTGGAGAACCAGCAAACTTTCTTGATGTGGGTGGAGCTGCAAATGTAGATACTATAAAAAATGGATTTAAAATTATTTTATCAGATCCCAATGTGAAGTCAATTTTGATAAATATTTTTGGCGGAATTGTCAGATGTGATCGTGTCGCTAATGGAGTTATACAGGCTATAAAAGAATTGAACTTAGATGTTGGAGTAGTTGTTAGATTGCAAGGAACAAATGCAGATTTAGCAAGAAAAATCTTAGATGAATCAGATATTAAACTTGAAAGTGCTGAAACTATTGAGGAAGCTGCGAAAAAAGCAGTTGCTATGGTGTCATAATGTCAATTTTACTAAAAAAAGAAACTTCAATATTAGTTCAAGGTATTACTGGATCTGAAGGACTTTTTCATACTGAACAAATGATTGATTATGGATCTAACATTTTGTGTGGAGTTACGCCTGGCAAAGGTGGGCAACATGCTACTAAAAACAATCTTCCCGTTTTTAATAGTATTGAAGATGCGAAAAAAAAGTTTAAGATTGATGCAAGTATAATTTTTGTTCCTCCAAGATTTGCTGCGAATGCTATTCTTGAAGCAATTGAACAGAAAATTAGCTTAATTGTTTGTATTTCTGAGGGAATTCCAGTAAGAGATATGAAAAAAGTTAAAATTGCTTTAGATGCTTCCTCTTCTATTTTAATTGGCCCCAATTGTCCAGGATTAATCACTGCTGAAGAATCTAAAATGGGAATCACTCCAGGTTTTATATGTAAAAAAGGAAGCATTGGAATTCTATCTAAATCAGGAACACTGACTTATGAAGCGATAGATCAGATTGTTAATATAGGGTACGGAATTAGTACAGCAGTTGGGATTGGTGGAGACCCTATTATAGGATCCAGTATGATTGATATTTTAAAACATTTTGAAAATGATTCTGAAACTGAAGCAGTGGTTCTAATTGGAGAAATTGGTGGTAATATGGAAAATGAAGCTGCAAAATGGATCAAAAATAATTTTAGCAAACCAGTTGTTTCGTTTATTGCTGGCCAAACTGCCCCAAAAGGAAAAAGAATGGGACACGCGGGAGCAATAATTTCGGAAGGATCTGAAACAGCTGAAGCAAAAATAAAAACATTAAAAGAATGTGGAATTTCAGTATCAAAAACAGTATCTGAAATCGGAATAACAATGAAAAAACTATTAGGAGAAAAATGATTTATACACTTGCAATAATTAAACCCGATGCAATGAAAAAAGGTTTTAAAGAAAATATTCGTGCAGAAATTTTGGATAATGGCTTTAAAATTGCTGAAGAAAAAACCATACACCTTACTAAAGAACAAGCAGAAAGGTTTTATGCGGTTCATAAAGATAAGCCCTTTTTTATTGAACTTGTAGAATTTATGACCTCATTTGAATCACACATAATGAAGCTAGAAAAAGAAAATGCTGTCATTGAGTGGAGAAATCTGATGGGAGCTACTGATCCAAATAAAGCAGATAAAGGAACTATTAGGTCTAAATTTGGAACTGATATTTCAATGAATGCTACACATGGTTCTGATAGTAATGAAAATGCTACAATTGAGATAAATCATTTCTTTTAATGTTAAATAAGTTAATTATTTTCATATTTCTAATTTCTAGCCTTTTTTCTCAGAATAAAGAATCTAGTTGGTTGGAAATAAAACTAAATAGTAGCTCAGATTTAGAATCAAAAAATATAATAACTAATGATTCATCTTACTTTACGATTCAAATAGCTGCAAAAAAAAGCTTTTCAGAAGCATATGAAATGGTTCAAGAGCTCAATAATAAAAAAATTGAAGCATATATTCAAAAAAATGAAAATGATTTGCTTTTCAATTATAGAGTAAGATTTGGTTATTTTTCAAATAGAATTAATGCAGAAAAATTTTTAATCAATTTAAAAGAATCAACAGATTGTGAATGCTGGATTGATCGAATTGAACTTTAAAAAATAATTTTTTATGTGTTATAATTTTGATTATATTGCACCTGAAATTTTTTAAAAATGTTACCAAAAAAAAGACAGTCAAAAGCGCGTTCGAAAAAAAGAAGAACTCATTACAAATCTTCTTTAGTTCATACAGTAAAATGTAAGAATACAGGAGAATCACATCTCCCACATCAAGCCTACGAGCACGATGGAATCCTTTATTACAAAGGTAAACCAATCGACGAAAAATAATGTCTCATGTTTTAATTTTCACAGGTCAAGGATCTCACAGACCTGGCATGGGATATAATCTTTATAACGAATTCCCAAAAGTAAAGTCAAAATTTGATGATGCAGAATCTATTTTAGGATTTGATATCAAAGAAATTATGTTTTCAGACAATGAGGAATTACTTAGAAAAACTAAGTATGCTCAAATTGCAATTTATTTATATTCTGTATGCTTATTTGATATTTTAAGTCAAAAAATTGGTGAAATAAAAGCAGTTGCTGGTCATAGTCTTGGAGAATTCTCTGCTTTATACTCAAATAAAACATATTCTTTTGAAACGGGATTGAGAATAGTTCATACACGATCTAAAGCTATGAACATATGCGAAGAAAAGTATCCTGGAGCAATGACAGCTGTCATTGGAATTGAAAAAGAAAAATTAGATCAAATCTGCAAACTTTATTCTTCACAAATTGCAAATATCAATTCTGCAAATCAGATTGTTATTTCTGGAACTACAGAATCTGTAAAAAAAACATCAGAATATCTGACGACTCTAAAAATTAAATCTATTCCCTTAAAAGTAAGTGGAGCATTTCACTCAAACTTGATGTCTGAAGCAAAAGACTCATTGAAGAAAATAATTGATGCTTCTGAATTTTCTAAACCTTATATCCCTATAATTTCAAACATTGATGCTCAAGCAAAGGTTGAAATTGATGATATTAAATATGCTCTTATTCACCAAGTGGATAGTCCAGTTCTATGGTATGATTCTATTTTTAGCCTTAAATCTTTTTCTAATTCTTTCATTGAATTAGGACCAAAAAGTGTTTTAAGTGCTATGGTTAAAAAAATTGATAATTCGCTTCAAACTATTCATTATAATTCCTATAATGATTTAATATAAAATGTTTCAATTCTCAAATAATTTATGCGCAGTTGTTACTGGTGGGTCACGAGGAATAGGAAAAGAAATTGCCTCTCGACTAGCAGTAGAAAATATTAAAGTGTATGCTTTGGCCTCATCCAAGGAATCATTAAAAAATATTGAAAATATTCCAAATTTATATCCCATTCAGTGTGATATATCAAGCAGAGATTCTATTAATGATTTTTTACAAACTATTGATAAAGAAAACCAATCGATTGATATTTTAGTTAATAATGCGGGTATTCATAGAGATAATATTCTACTAAGGATGACTGAAAAAGATTGGATGGATGTTATGGATATCAATTTGCATGCACCTTTTCATTTGATGAAACATGTTTTAAAAGGAATGATTAAAAAGAATTTCGGAAGGATAATTAATATTTCATCAATTTCTGGCACGGATGGAAATAAAGGTCAATCAAATTATGCTGCTTCAAAAGGTGGACTTATTGCGCTAACTAAATCATTGGCTAAGGAAGTAGGCAAAAGAAATATATTAGTAAATTGCATTGCTCCAGGGGTAATTGAGACAGATATGATATCTCATTTTTCTGAAACTATAAAAAAAAGCTATTTTGAAAGGATTCCATTAAATAAATTCGGTAAGCCTTCAGATATTGCTAATATGGTTCATTTTTTATGTTCTGAAGAAGCAAGTTATATTACTGGGCAAACATTTTATATAGATGGTGGAATGTCACTTAATTAGGAGAGATAAATATGTCACATGATGAAAAAGTAATAAGTATAATTTCTGAAAAACTCAGTGTTGATAAATCTAGAGTTGTGTCAGAAGCAAGTTTTCTAGACGATTTAGGAGCTGACTCACTTGATACTGTTGAGTTAATTATGGAATTTGAAGAAGAATTTGACATCGAAATTCCAGACGAAGATGCAGAATCAATAACAACTGTTGGTTCAGCAATTTCATATATCAATAAAAACGCTTAAATAATTGTCTCGTAGAGTTGTAATAACTGGTACTGGAAGTATTTCCTCTCTTGGTTCTAATTCTAACCAATTATGGAAGAATTTAGTTTCTGGAAAATCCGGAATATCCCTTTTAAAAAAAATAAATACTGAATCTCTTAGTGTTAAAATTGGTGGAGAAATATCAGATTATGATTCCAATAATTTTTTTGAAGAAAAAGATTCAAAAAAATTAGATTTGTTTTCACAGTATGCATTAATTGCTGCAGATCAAGCTATCCAACAATCTGAAATAGATACCAATAATGTTGGAGTTATCATTGGAACTGGAGTTGGAGGAATGAATACATTAGAAAGTGAGCATGAAAAATATATCTCTAGAGGTCAACGAGGTGTTTCTCCCTTTTATGTTCCAAAAATGATTCCCAATATTGCTGGTGGACAAATTGCTATTAAAAATGATTTTAGGGGAATTAATTTTTCTATTTCTACAGCGTGCTCCTCTGCAACAGATTCCATTGGTATTAGCTTTAAGTTGATACAAAATGGAATGATTAACACAATTGTTTGTGGAGGAAGTGAAGCTGGAATTACTCCATTGACCATATCGGGTTTTTCTAATATGAAAGCTTTGTCAAAAAATAATGATAATCCAGAAAAAGCTTCAAGACCATTCGATAAGATGAGAGATGGTTTTATTCTTTCTGAAGGAAGTGGAATAATTATTCTTGAAGAATTGGAATATGCTAAAAAAAGAGGGGCTAGAATTCTTGGTGAGATAATTGGGTATGGAAGCACTAATGATGCTTACCATATTACACAGCCTCATTCTGAGAGTATTGGAGCAAGCTCTGCAATTAATAAGGCGTTTGAAGATGCTAAAATTTCTCCAGAGATGGTTAGTTATATCAATGCTCATGGAACATCAACCTACTATAATGACCTACTTGAAACCAATGCAATTAAAAAATCTTTTGCAAACTGTTCAAAAAATGTAAGCATTAGCTCTACAAAATCGATGACTGGTCATCTCTTGGGTGCCACTGGAGCCATTGAAGCTATTGCTTGTATTTACGCAATCAATAACTCTCTAATACCTCCCACTATAAATTTAGAAAATATTGATCCCGAATGTGATTTAGATTACACGCCAAATTTAGCAAAAGAAAAAAATGTTGAAATCGCGATGAGCAACTCTTTTGGTTTTGGAGGCCATAACTCAGTGCTTTTGATAAAAAAATTTAGCTAGATAGCTGTTTTTTTAAGAAATCTATAGATTTCACTGCTTCAATATCAACATTTCTCAAAATTCCACACCAATAAGACATCCAATCTGTGTAATGAATCCAATAGAAATACTTCATTAAAAGATTACTGGATATTTGAGAAGGAAGTTCTATTTCAAGCTGTTTTACGTTATCTGGTAGAATCTTTGATGTGATTTCTTTCCTCTTTATATTTCTATGATAAGAACTAACTTGGTCTATCAAAAAAACCATGCAGAAATTTTTATCAATTAAATCTCCTTCCCATCCAATGATTTCATTATGATTCATTTCTGGAATGGAAAGATTATAAGCAAGCATTTTACTATTTTCATTCAACTGACATTTAAATCGATATCCTATTGAAAAATTCTCTTCTTCAGTAACAATAACTGGAAAAGTGTTAAATATCTTTAATGCATCTCTGTAAACTATTGAATTTTCTGTTGGAAAAGATTCTGTTAAATTATTAAATAAGTCCAAATCATATTTTTCTAATAATTTTTCATTAAGGATTTTAATCAATAAAGTAAGCGTAAACCCTAATGTAGCTCTTGGAGAAAATCCACCGGGAAGAAGATAAAGTGGAAAATTATTATTTTTTAATTCTTCAAGCAATTTCCCTCCTGAACAAATTCCATAAATCATTGTTGTTTGATTGAGTATTTTAGAGAAATAACTGAGAGTCTCCTCTGTATTCCCAGAATACGATGAAACAATGACTAAAGTCTTGCTATCTATTTTAACTGTAGGCTTATATCCCCTTTCAAGAAAAATATTATGTTCAAAAGATGCTAACTCTTTTGCTAATGAACCTGCGATTGCAGATCCTCCCATTCCAACAATAACTACTTTATCAAATTTTCTATAAGGAAAATCAAAAACTTTCAATTCTTGTATTACAGAATTAATATGATTAGAGAAACCTTTAAGATCGTTGAACATTATTTTTTTCTCCTTATTATTAAACTAATAGTATCGTTTATCGGTTCCTGAAAAATTTTTGGAAGCTTTTTAACATTGTCAAATACTTTATGTTTATAAAAATCAACCTTCTCCCTAGCCAATACATCAACTTTGTTATCCTTCAAATATTGAATTAACATAGTTCTCTTCAAAGAATGATTATGTTGAGAGATATTATTTTGAAAATCAAGCCAATTCTCTCCCAAATGTTCAAATGCTAAGGATGTTAAAATAGTTTTTTTATTTCGTTTAATATCTGAAAAAATACTTTTACCAATATCTGATTCAAGATTATCAACTTCTAAAACATCATCTTGAATCTGAAATATGATTCCTAAATTGAGTCCAATTAAACTAAATAATTCTAATAATTCTGAGTTTTCTCCATTATTGATAACGGGTATTTCAAAGCATAATTGAAAAAGAACACCAGTTTTTTTTGAGCTCATTAGAATATAATCATCAGAATCAATATTTTGATTTTCAAATTGCATATCATAAGCCTGCCCCTCACAAATTTCAAGAATGACTCGATTATATTTCCTCAAAATCTCCAACGTATTTTTTTCAATTTTACTTATATAAATAGGACCTAATGCACCTAACCCATCACCAGATAATACTGCACTAGCATTATCCCATTTTTTGTGAATCGTTTCTTGATTATGCCTTAAATCATCTTCATCCATTATATCATCATGAACTAAGGAAAAACAATGTAGAAATTCTACGCCCAAGGCTGCATTCATCATATCATTGGGGTTATTTTTTAGAAAATCACCAAGAAAAAGAACTATTGAGGGCCTCAATCTTTTCCCACCTGACAACATAAAATATTTTATAGGATCATATAAATATTTAGGACCAGTTTGGCTAAAAAAATTAGTCAGCTCAGATTCAAAACGTGCCTTATAGAGATGCAAATTATCGTTCATTTTCAAGCTTTAAAAGAATTTGTTTAGTTGCTTTATATCCATCTTCTGCAGAAGGCTCACCAGCTTGATATACAGAACAATTATCGGTTTTTAACATTATATAAGCTAATGGATAATCGTTCCCGCCTTCAAAAGTTCGATCTCCAATAAAAATATATTTTTCATTAGGAAAATATTTTTTGATTTCATTTAATACTTGAGACTTATTCATTCCTTTTGGCGTAATATCTATTGATATTTGTCCACCAATTACAGCATCTAAATTATCCCATTTGCTTATAATTTCTTGAGAAATTTTTGATCTTTCATTGTACTTTTGATCATAATCAAAATAGTCTAACCTCTCTTCAAGGGAACAATTTCTTCCAACTATACTAAAGTTTAACATAGAGCCTCTATCTTCTATATGGTTTCCAGTTCTTTTAGGATATTTGCTTAAAGAAAGCTTTTCTTCAAGAAAATCAATCAAGTCTTGAGGTGGAGGAAATTTATGATCATAAATAAGCTTGCCTGACATCCAAAGTTGATTTCCTCCACAGGTAAAAACTCCTTTAGAACGATCTAAAATATATTGAGGCACTTGTTCTTTTATTTTTTCTAGATTACTTCCGCTCACTAAATAAAATAAATTTCTTTCAGCCCAATCAGAAAAAAATATCTCAAAATTTTCAGTCATAGAACGTCTAGATGGAGTAAGTGTTCCATCCATATCAAAGATGAATATATTTTTCATTTATTTCCCCTTCTTAAGATTTAAAAAATATTTTTTTGCTTCTTTATTGATATTTGGAGCTAAGTAAATTGCTGAAATCATTGTAGGAAATGCCATCAAAGCAAACATCGAATCTAAAATGTTGATTGCTAAATCAATAGACAATACTGCACTAATCGCTATCGTTGCAATGTAAAAAATTCTATAAATCTGTTTTGCTTCAACACCAAAAAGATATGAAGCGCATTTGCACCCATAATAAGAATATCCAAACATGGTGGATAATCCGAAAGTAACTACAGAGAAAAAAACAATTATTCTTCCAATAACTCCTAAATGATTCTCAAAAGCTGCTTGAGTTAATGATACTCCTGAAAGTTGCCCTTGGGACCAATCATTAGATAAAAGAATGACAAATCCAGTAATACTGCAAACAATTAAGGTATCAATAATAGGACCAATCATCGCAACTAATCCTGAACGAATTGGCTCATTATTTTTAGTAGCACTAATTGCCATTACTTCTGTTCCCATTCCTGCTTCATTAGAGAATGCTGCTCGCCTAAACCCCTGGCTAATTACGATTGAAACACCAACAAAACCTCCTGCTACTGCGCTCCCCTGAAAAGCAGATGCGAGTATTAATTGAAATATGGATAAAAGTTGGTTTAAGTTTAAGAGGAGAATCGCTATCCCACCTACCATATACACTAAAATCATTAATGGAACCAACTTAGATGCAACTTCAGCTATTCTATTTATACCGCCAAAAACTACTAATGCAACAATAAATGCTATGATAAACCCGATTCCAAGTTTTAAAAAGAAATGATCAAAGTTTGAAGAGCTAATATTTATAATCTGATCATGGATAATTTGAGTAAGCTGATTAGATTGAAATAAAGATAGACATCCTATAAGTCCAGCAAGACTAAACCAATAGGCTAAAAATTTATATTTTTTTCCCATTCCCTCTTCAATGACATACATTGGTCCGCCCTGCAACACTCCAGCAGAGTCTCTTCCGCGAAAAAGAATTCCTAATGAACATGTATAGAATTTTGTTGCCATCCCAAGCACTGAACTAACCCACATCCAAAAAAGAGCTCCAGGTCCTCCAATACTAATCGCTAACGCAACCCCTGCAATATTTCCAATACCTACAGTCCCTGATAATGCAGTAGATAAGGCTTGAAAATGCGAAATTTGACCTTCGTCATCTTTGTTATCATATTTACCTAAAAGGATTGCAAATCCATGCTTTAAATATCTGAAAGGAGTTAAACGAGATCTAATTAAAAAAAATGCACCTCCACCAATTACTAGATTGGAAATACCATAGCTTCCCCAAAGAAAATTTGAAAGATTGGCAAAAAAAATATTAATTGTTTCAATCATTTTTTAAGTTAACAATATAATGAAAAAAATTGACTTTTATATATTAACACAATTTCTAAAAAACTTCATTCTTCTTTTAGTATTTCTCACTTTGATTTCTCTTATTGTCGATATTTTTGAGAATTTAAATAAATTTATAGACAATGAATCTCCTAGAGAAGTTTATCTTTATTATTACTACTACTCTTTGCCATCCATGTTGCTTTTATCTTTACCAATTTCATGTTTAGTAGCTTCAGTTTTCACATTTGGGATAATGACCCAAAATAAAGAATGGCTAGTGTTAAAATCTTCAGGTTGGAGCTTATATCGACTGATTGCACCAATGCTCTCATTAGGAATTTTTATTAGCCTTTTTTCTTTTTATTTAGAAAATAATATTGTTATTCCTTCCAATATCCTGAAAGAACAAATCAAAGAGCAGGCAATTTCGAAAACAGTGAAAAAAAATAGCGATATTGAAAATATTTATTTTCTTAAAAATGAAGATTTTCTAATCAGTATCGAATTTTTTAATATGAAAGAAAATCAGATTTTTTCTATGAATCAATTAAATCTTAATTCGAACGTCGTTTTAGAAAGAATTGATGCCAAAAATGCTTCATGGATAGAAGAAAATAAATGGAATATTTCCAATTATTCAATAAGAAAGTTTGATAAAGAAGGATTAGAATTCTCAACAATCATTTCTGAAAGTGACTCCTTAATTCAATTGCAATTTTCATTGGATGATATTCTCTCTGTTGGAGAAATTTCAAGCGAAATGACCTATAAAAATTTGAAAAAACAGATTAGTTTTTTAGAATCCAATGGAATCAATGCCAAAAGATGGAAAGTAGATCTTGAATATAAAATTGCTTATGCGTTTATATGCTTTATCTTGGTTTTTTGTGGAATCCCAATTTCAGTATATCGATCTAACACCTCTTTAACTCAGGGTATCGGAATCAGCCTCGGTATAGTGCTTAGCTATATAATTTTATTAAAGCTAGGTCAATCTTTAGCCTATGCTGGAGTCTTATCGCCATTCATTGGAGTCTGGCTATCTAACTTTATCTTTTTACTTCTTGGTATTTATTTAATGTTGAGTGCGAGGAAATAACTAAGTGTTGATTTTACTAATTGAATCAATAGTAAACTTGATTTCATTTCCATTAATTTCTAAAGAAAAATTTTCCCCAACTTTTTTACCCATCATTGCTTTTCCAAAAGGTGAGTGGTATGTTACAATAAATGGGTAAAGGTCCAACTCTGATTCAACTGGACCAAGCAAGTAGTAATCTTCAGGTTTAGATTTTCCTTCTTCTAAAATACCGACCTTATTTCCAAAACCTACTTGATCTGTTCCAATGTCACTATTCTCAATCATTTTAAAAGGTGAATAAGATTGCATCAACTGAATTTTATAAACAATAAGACTTTGTTTTTCTCTAGCGGCATGATATTCTGCGTTCTCTTTCAAGTCACCTTGATCTGCTGCTTCTTTAATTTGAACAGAATTCTCTCTTTTCTGCTTTTCAAGTTCTTTCATTTCATTTTCAAGAGCTCTATGAGTATCTCTTAAAATTAAAGTTGCCATTTTTACTCCTTTTTTTAAAAATTCATTTAATAAATATGAAGTCTATCAATAAAAATAGTGTCGTGATTTGATAAATTATTTTACTAATGGACCAGAATTCAGGATTTCTTGATCAGTGATATTATATTTTTCAAAGTTTTTCACAAAAGAATTTGTTAACATTGAACCAACTTGATGATATTCATCAACGTTTTTCCATGCTTTAAGAGGAACAAGAAATTCTTCATTAAATCCTTCGATTTTTGGAATTTCAAACCCAAAAAAATCATCTTTTATGGGAGATGAAAAATCAAGACTTTCATTAATAATTAAATCGATTATTTTTCTAGTATCTTTCAAAGAAATTCTTGAACTACCACTGGATGCTGAAGATCCAGACCAACCAGTGTTTACCATGTAAACATTACAGTTATGTTCATCCATTTTTTTCTCTAATAATTCAGCATATTTTAAAGGATGAAGTGTAAGAAAAGGTCCACCATAACAGGGGGAAAATGCAGCTTTTGGCTCTTTTACTCCAGATTCAGTGCCTGCCATTTTTGCAGTATATCCTGATATAAAATGATACATCGCTTGTTTTTTGGTTAAGCGTGACACAGGAGGCATAATGCCATAAGCATCGCAAGTAAGAAAAATTATGGATTTTGGGTGAGGACCGAAACTTCTTTTTCCACGTGACGCAAGAGAATTATCAACATAATGAATTGGGTAACAGACTCTTGAATTTTCACTTTTAGAATTATCATCGAAATCTACCTGGTAGGTAATAGGATTATAAACTACGTTTTCCAATAATGTTCCAAAGCGAATAGCATTATAAATTTCAGGCTCTTTATCTTTATCTAAATTGATTGCTTTAGCATAGCATCCACCTTCAAAATTGTAAACCCCATTATTAGACCAACCATGCTCATCATCACCAATAAGTGGGCGATTCATATTAGTACTTAGGGTAGTTTTCCCTGTTCCTGATAATCCAAAGAAGATCACAGTATTATCAAATTTTTCAGAAACATTTGCAGAACAATGCATAGAGAATACTCCTTGTTGAGGAAGATAATAGTGCAACATAGAAAAAATACCTTTTTTCATTTCCCCTGCGTATTCAGTACCCCCAATGATTCCAATCTTTTTTTCAAGATTAAACACAATGAAGTTTTCAGAATTTAGTCCGTATTTTTTCCAGTCTGTTTCTTTAACATCAAAGGCATTGATAATAGTAAAATCAGGCTCAAAATTTTGAAGTTCATTCTCGAGTCGATATCTTAAAAACATATTGTTAACAAATAAAGATTGCCAGGCTTTTTTGGTCAAGAAACGAACTCTGAAATTATAGCGACTAGAATCTCCAGCTGAACCATCGAAAATATGAAAAGTATTTTCATGAGTATTATAAGAAGATACTACTTTATGTAAAAGATGATCAAAATTTTCAGAAGAAATTTTTTGATTAACCTCTCCCCACCATATTTTGTCGGAAGATTCAGGATTGTCCACTATAAATTTATCATTAGGTATTCTTCCAGAAAATTCACCTGTATCCACCATTAAAGAACCATTTAAACCAATTACCCCCTCATTATCTTTAATAGCTTTATTAACTAGAGCTTTTGGGGAA
>Ga0255768_10000180_pt1 | contig 65546 bp, 66 predicted proteins | sample 071ome_33_FD_179983 | JGI IMG/M metagenome (GOLD analysis project Ga0255768, IMG submission 179983) | Coastal salt marsh microbial communities from the Groves Creek Marsh, Skidaway Island, Georgia - 071412AT metaG (version 2) | ecosystem: Environmental > Aquatic > Marine > Intertidal zone >... | reverse complement strand
TAATCAGCGTGGAGAAGATGGGACTCGAACCCACGGCCTCTTGACTGCCAGTCAAGCGCTCTAGCCAGCTGAGCTACATCCCCGTTGGATTTACGAAACTATAAAAATCTAGAATAACAACGAGAATCTATTTCATTTAAAATTAACATTAGTCAGACTGCTTACAATTTTTTCTTAAACAAAAAGTTATTAAGGAAAAGGGTTTTCATGAAAGTAGTAACTTCATTCTTCATCATTCTTCTTTCGTTTGTTGTCAATTGTTGTTTTGGACAAGGGAGTGCACTTCTAATTCAGCAGTACAATAAAGGGCCTGCACTAGACAACAGGTATTCAAAATGGAGTTTATTGCCTCGACTAGAACTGAATCGATTCAATACCGACCGAAATTCAACAATATCAGAATTTACTCTAGGAGGCCGTTTTGGGGTGGAATATCGCCTGTAGAGCACTTTTGGTATAGAAAGTGGGGTCGGTTATACGCCCGTTTCTTATAACTATATTGTTGAAGATTCATTAGGGATAGATCGCCTGGAATACCTCACTGTTCCTTTGGGAGTGAAACTACATCCCACTTCCAGGATCAGTGTCGGGTTAGGAGCAAATTATAACTTCTACCAAAAAGGTGTATATAGAATAATAAAAGAGGGTTCTGTACGAATAGAGGACTACCCGCTGGGGGTATTTACCAATACACTTGGTGGTTTTCTTCGGCTAGAATATCACTTTTTATGGGGGGGTACAGTATCTCTTAATTACCGATGGGCAACCAGAGCAAGTCCTCCCCTACAATCCCAAACCAATTCCTCCTCTGGGTTTCAATTGGGTATGGCCCATACACTTTGGCAGTCCAAATTAAGAAGGTGAATTACTGCTTTTTTAAAGTAATTTCTATTACTCCATTTTTCCCTTCATTGCCATATTGCTCTTCTGCAGAAGCTCCTTTTAAAACATTAATAGATTCGATAGTGTTGGGATCCAATGAGTTCATCAAATTAGCTTCTTTACGAATTTGACCGTCAATCACTATCAAAGGAGTAAGGCTGTCTGTGGTAATAATAACACTCTTTTTTGGACTCTTCTGAATCCAAATTTTATTGGGTTTTATTGAATCCAATTCTTTTTTATCCGAATGTAAAAAAAATGCTTTTGGTCCTACCTCTTCGCCAAAAAATAAAATTTCATGAGATCCGTTCAAACCAAGATCAACCTTTTTTCCTGACCCAATCATAGAGCGTTGGACCGTCAAAGGCTTTTCTGCCAATTGAGGCTTTGGGCTCTCATAAACTTTTACAACTAAGCAGGATGAGAAAAACAGCAGAAAAAGAGAGGTAGATAAAAAGAAACGCATTTTTAAATTTTTTACTAAAATAGGTAACTTATCGTGATATTTAAAAAAGGATGTCCTCTGTATTTCTGATTACTAATATAAGCACTGCTGTAATTCCATAAAACATGAAATTTCCAAGGCAAATGTTGCCCAAAGAATCCAAATTGATATCGATTTCTAAACGATGTGGCTTCAAGTGAAAAAGCAGAGTTCGAGGAAAAAACACTTCCTGAAAGACTATAATCGTGCACGCTATACTCCAAAACTGTTCCTAAAAAAAACGAAATCCCATTTTGTAAAACTTCCAAACGACTGCCAAAAAAAGGAAGTCCTGGTAAGGATCCCAACTGTAAACCTAAACGTGACTCTGCAGCGGTACGAAAACTTCCCGCTTGTAATTGATGCCTTCCCACCCACTTTAGTTTTGAACTTAAAGATTTTCCCCAAAAGAAAAGTGTTTTGGCATTTACATGAAATGCTTGAGGTATTGCTGCCGCCCAACTTAAAGGGTCAAGTTTAAGAATATAAATGTGATAGGTGTTCTGGAAAAATTGTGCTAAAGAAGCTTTTGCTCCAGTAGTCCCAAATGATAAACCCCATCCTAAACCCAAATCTGGGGAGCGAAACCAATCTTCTTCATAGCCTAAAAACAACCACCCATTATACGGGTAATCCATCCGACTAATGTCCTTAGTGAGCTTTAATGTAGGTGTGTTGATTTCCTGTCCCAGAGTCCAGTGCTGTGAAACCCAGTTTTTCCAGGATGATGGATCAAAAGAACGCTTTTGCTGAGTTCCGAATCCCAAAAATATTCCACTACTATAATAACGATCAATTCCAAAGTAGAGGTCATTGTCTACATTGAGACTAACGTATCTTTGAGCCAAAATCTCAGTAGGCTGTGAAAGTAAAAACATTGCTAGAAAGCAGAGACGAAATATCAAAACGAATCGCTAATCTTGATTTTTAAGAACCAATAAAGGAATCGTACAATAAAAATCTTTTTTATAAATCAGATCGGGTTCCCATAGTTTTTCAAAAAATCCTCTTTCTCTTTTAAAAGCCACAAGAAGGTCTGGTTTATTGGCTTGAAAGTGTTCCAAAACGCCCTGATATACGGTGGCATTCTCAGAAAAAGAAAGCCCTTCAGATCTTTGCATAAGAGCATCGTCCAATTGGTGATTGCGGTTTGCAAAACCGGGCACTTTAACTAATAACAACTTCAATTTGGTTTTAAATTGTTCTTGAAAAGCAATCATTGGATCTAAGGTAGAAGTGTCTTTAACTTCACCTGTTTTAAAAGCAAGCAACATTTTTTTTGGAGGATAGAACGTCTTTTCTAGTGGAGCAACTAGTACGGGAATCGTTGTTCTTTTAATCAAACTTCCCGCAATTCTGCCTAGAAAAACCTCCTCATTAATTTCATTGTTTAAAGGGGCTGTAACAATTAGGTCAATTCCTATTCTTTGTTTTAATTTTTTTACTGTCTCAATCAGATCACCCTCGCTCTCTATAATTTTCACATCCACACCATCCAGCTTTATTGTCTCCAAGATCGTCCGTATGCGTTGTATGTTTTCCTTTGCTAACCTTGTGTTGAGATTTGTCATCGTAGTAAGAGTCGCTTGAGGAGGATAGGCGTCGATAACATACACAGTAGAGCGCATTGCTCTAGCTAAATCCAAAGCATAGATTAGGGTGGATTTTGCAAAACTTGAAATGCCTAAAGGAACAAGGATGTTTTTCATTGAAATGATTTTTTTACAAAAATACCAAGAGTTGTCCTATATGATTGTTTTTAGCTAAAAATTTGTTCAATAAGTCTGTAAAAAAAGGGATTTACTTGTTGTTCTACAAAATTTGGAAAAACTGTTTTATTAAGAGGCCTTTAAAAAGTTTCCTGGGCGTTTAGAGTTTGCTTACTTTTACAATGATGAAACCCTATGTAAAACATTTTATCGAATCTTCTTATGGTGTTTTAGAGTTTGGAAATCCTGCTGGCAATTCCTTGCCGTCCAAATTACTCAATGAATTACACCTTCAATTTCAGCAACTAGAGAAAAATCCAAAAGTTAAAGCTATCGTTCTTCAGAGCGACGGAGAGAAGGCCTTTTGTGGAGGAGCATCTTTTTCTGAAATGAAAGTGCTGACAACTGTAGATGAAGCAACAGCCTTTTTTATGGGTTTTGCAAAGATTATAAATGCCATTCGGACCTCAAAAAAATTTGTTATTGCCCGTGTACAAGGAAAAGTTGTGGGAGGTGGTGTTGGGCTTGTTGCGGCTGCTGACTATGTGATTGCACAGGACTGTGCTCTAGTAAAACTATCTGAATTGTCCATTGGTATTGGCCCCTTTGTCATTGAACCTGCTGTCTCTAGAAAAATAGGCTCTACCGCTTTTGCTCAACTTTCCCTAGAAGCAGCAAGTTGGAAAACAGCAGAATGGGCGGAAAGTAAAGGGTTGTACAATAAAGTGGTTTCCTCCTTCAAAGAACTCAATCAAGAAGTTAAAATAACGTCACAACGGCTTTCTAGTTATGCTCCTGAAGCGGTAAAAAGCCTGAGAAAGTTACATTGGAAAAACACCGATCATTGGGATACATTGCTCCCAAATAATGCACAAATTACTGCCAAACTTCTTTTAAATAAAGAAACACAATTAATTCTTAATTCATTGTAATACTAATGAGTAAACTTATAAGAATAACTAAAGAGTTTAAATTTGAAACAGGACATGCGCTTTATGGTTATGACGGTTTGTGCAAGAATGTTCATGGACACAGCTATAAGCTCTCTGTTACTGTTATCGGAACACCCATCACAGAACCAACAAACTCAAAATTTGGTATGGTAATGGACTTTGGTGACCTTAAAAAGATTGTGAATGAAACCATTGTAAAGCCTTTTGATCATGCCACTGTGCTCAACGTAAACTCTCCTCATAAAAAGTTGGCAGACACTATGGAAAAAAGTGGACATAAAATTCAGCGGGTATCTTACCAACCCACAAGTGAATTAATGGTAATCGATTTTGCTGAAAAAATCAAATCCCAACTTCCCAGTCACATCAAGTTGCACCATTTAAAATTAAGAGAAACCGAAACGTGCCATGCTGAATGGTTCGCTTCCGATCAAAAAGACTAAAATCCGAGTGCGTCTAAATCCTCTTTTGGTCTTACCTTCTCTTTGGCTTTTGTGTTGGATATTTCTTCACAGTCTATAGGTATACTTAAGTTTTCTGGGGCAAGGAAGTCTTCTTTAGAAATCTCAAATTCTGGATTTTCATATAAGGACCGCATGTAGTTTCCCCAGATAGGTAAAGCCATAGTGGCTCCCTGACCATAAGCAATGTCTTTAAAATGTATGGAGCGATCTTCTCCTCCCACCCAAACACCGGTCGCCAGGTTGGGGACCATGCCCATAAACCATCCATCACTTTGGTTTTGGGTTGTCCCTGTCTTTCCTGCAATGGGGTTCTCAAAGATATAGGGATAGCCTGTCACCACATTTTTATAGATATAATTTGTTTTTTCAAGTCCTGCATGACGTAAACGGGCTCCAGAACCGGCAACCGTAACTCCTTGCATTAAATTTACAGTAACATAAGCCGCTTCTTGACTCAACACGTCTTTTGTCTCCGGCTGTACTTCATAAAGTGCACGGCCGTTTTTGTCCTCAATACGAGTTATCATAATGGGTTTGACATAAATCCCTTGATTTGCAAAAGTACTGTACGCCCCTACCATTTCAAAAAGACTAATGTCTGGGGTTCCTAAAGCAATAGAGGGTACGGCTGGAAGATAGGAAGTGATTCCCATTTTTCGGGCCAAATTAATGACCGGTTGAGGCCCCACCAAATCCATTATTCGCGCACTAACGGTATTCACTGAATTTGCCAATGCATTTTTTAAAGTTCGCGTTTGTCCGTATTTGTCACCTGAATTTTTTGGACACCAGGCGTCTGTGTTCCCATGTTTCATCGGTTCAATACAATACAATGCGTCTGGAAGGGAGTCGCATGGGGAAAGTTTGAGCTGATCTATAGCCGTCGCATATAGAAAAGGTTTGAAAGTGGAACCTATTTGTCTTCTTCCTTGTTTCACTTGATCGTACTGAAAATGTTTATAATTAAATCCTCCTACCCAGGCTTTTACATGACCCGTTTGTGGCTCCATTGACATCAGTGAGGCACGAAGAAAATGTTTGTAATATCGGATGGAGTCCATGGGTGACATCACAGTATCAATCTCACCTTTCCAGCTGAATACACGCATTGGAACTTTCTTTTTAAATGACGCTAAAATGGTCTCATCTGCTGCACCTGCTAATTTCATTTTCCTCCACCGTTCACTGCGATATGCTGTGCGCTCCAGTAAGGTGTCTATTTCACCTTCTCTTAAGTCAAGAAAGGGAGCGGTAGAATTTTCTCTTTTGGTGTTTTGCCTAAAAAATTCTTTTTGTAAATTTTTCATGTGATTACTAACTGCCTCTTCTGCTAATTGCTGCATACGCGAGTCTAAAGTCGTATATATACGTAAACCATCGCGATATAAATTGTGTTTACTCCCATCTGGTTTTGGATTTTGTGCAATCCAATCATCCATAAATTCTTTTAGATATGCTCTAAAATATGTGGCTAAACCTTCTCTGTGAGATTCTGGTGTAAATCTAATTTCTAAGGGGAGCCTTGACAATGAATCTTTCTCTTGAGCTGAAATTAATTTGTTGCGAAACATTTGTTGGAAGACAATATTTCTTCGCTCTTGCACCCGTTCTGGTCTACGAATCGGATTATAAAGTGAGGAGTTTTTTAACATCCCTACCAGTGTTGCGGACTCTTCTATTGTGAGCTCTTGTGGTGCTTTGTTAAAAAAGATCTTTGCTGCAGATCGAATGCCGTCTGCCTGATAACCAAAATCATACTTGTTGAGGTACATAGACACTATTTCCTTTTTAGTATAGCGTTGTTCTAACTGCACGGCTATAATCCATTCCTGTGCCTTTTGAAGTATTGTTTTAAGAACGTTTCTGGAGCGCACTCCAACAAATATTTGTCTTGCAAGTTGTTGTGATATAGTACTTGCTCCTCCACGCCTGCCTAGAAAGACAAAAGCGCGAAAGGTTCCTCGCCAATCGATGCCAGAGTGTTCATAGAAACGCTCGTCCTCTGTTGCTATGAGTGCTTCGACCATGTTTTTGGGAATTTCATCAAAAGCAATAGGTGTTCTATTGTCGTCAAAATAATACTTCCCTAATATGATTCCATCTGAAGAAAGTATTTGTGTGGCTAAATTTGTTTTCGGGTTCTCTAGCTGTTGAAGATCAGGCATTGGACCGTATATTCCTAAAGCAGCTCCCCCAAACAAGAGCACAATCCCTACTAAAATAGAGATAAAAAGTCCCCAAATCCATCTGATGCACTTGTGTTGGTTGTGTTTGTTTGTGCTTCTTTTTTTCTTTGCCATTTTATTGATCTTCTATGCTGATTCCTATAGAGAGGATTCCCTCAAGTTTAAAAACGCCTTCGGCAGAGCCATTATTGCGAACTGCCTGCGCTACTTTTATTTTTAGCGGTCGCTTTTCTGGAAAAACCACCCCCTCTTTCCACCACAATTTGCTTTCCTTTAGTTCTGTAAATCCTTGCCCTAACCATGTTCCATCTGGAGCTGCCATAGCGTACTCTAGGGTGTCTTGAATTAGAACCTCATCACCCCCAACTAAGCTCACAAGCAAAAAAATATTTGAATAGGGGTAACTGTTGTCGTTTTGAAGGCGTATAAATACATTTTTTCTTTGGGATTGGACTACTTCTTCTGGTAAGTCAAAAACAACAGGAGAAGTTCCCAAGCCTTCCTTCAATACACTTTTATACTCAGTATATCCTGTCTTTGAAACACAACTCGTTATGAAGAAGAGCAACAAGAGAGTTGAAAAAAGGTCCTTACTATTTCTTTCTGTTCTTTTCAACTTTTCTTTTATTGGTTTTTCTAAAGGGTCTTTTTGGGCGATCAAAACGATTAATGTCATCTTGTCCTGTCCTTTCAAAAAGTTTCTCTTCTTGAGGCTTTACAGGTGCTTCGGAATAGGACTCCAAACTGATTACTTTTTTATTTTCTTTATTTCTTGCAATTATTTCTTTGACTGATGTTATTGACAATTTGTGCCATGTGATCCACTCGTCTTTGTAGGCATACCACAAAAATCCTTTAAAAATATCCATTTTTTGAAAGACTCCTGTCCCCTTTTCAGTAAGGAGTTTTATTTCTGTTTTTGGAAAGGCTTTTACTGCCGATCGATACGCTTCCAATTCATAATTCAAACAACACTTAAGCCGTCCACATTGACCTGCGAGTTTTTGAGGGTTTAAAGACAACCGCTGGTATCGTGCCGCACCTGTAGATACCGATCTGAAATCTGTTAACCAAGTAGAACAGCATAATTCCCTGCCGCAAGAACCGATACCCCCTAGTCTAGAAGCCTCCAGTCTCAGACCTATTTGACGCATTTCAATTCGAATGGAAAACTCCCGTGCTAAATCTTTTATCAATTGCCTAAAATCGATTCGGTGGTCTGCAGTAAAGTAGAATGTCGCCTTTTTACCGTCCCCTTGAAACTCAACATCAGAAAGCTTCATGTCCAGTTTTAATGCGATGGCCAGTTCTCGGGCACGTTTTTGAACTTCGGCTTCTTTTTCCCTGCTGTGGTGCCATAAGTCAATTTCCTTTTGATTTGCCAATCGTAAAATAGTTCCTATCTGAGGGCTGTCCGGCTTAATCTTTTTGCGTTTCATCTGAATAGAAACCAAAGGCCCCGACAGAGTTACCGTCCCTAAATCATGTCCTCTTTCGAGTTTCGTAATGACTAAATTTCCTGCTCTAGGGCTGAGCGAATTATTAAATTTAAAATATTCTTTTCTGCTGTTTTTAAAACGAACTTCTACATAAGGATACACTTGTTTTCCTTCTGGAGTATGCATGTTTTCTAACCAATCATAAACGGTTAACTTATTGCAACTGTCGCTACCACAACTCCCATTATTACCACATCCACGTGGTGTAGCTGTTTTGGATTTAGAACAGTTGGAACAACTCATGAAAAAAGATAAATTTAAATCTTAAAGATACAGGGATTTCTAAGAAACCTATGCCAACAAACTCTTAATTTACTTTTTAAACTTAAGGGCTTTAGACCTTCCTTTTTTAAAGATCTTATTGCTGTTGTGAGTGCCTTTACGCAAGGCTTTTTGCTTTTCTTCTGGTAATGCAATGATGTCTTTACAAGCATCTGAACAACATTGATTCATCTTTTCTGAACAAGAATCACATTGTAAGAATAACAAATGACAGGCCTCGTTGATACAGTTAATGTGGGTGTCGCAGGGTGCTCCGCACTGATGACATTGAGAGATAATATCCTCAGTAATACGTTCACCACGGCGCTCATCAAAAACAAAATTTTTACCTAAAAACTTGTTTTCTAAACCTTGGTTTTTTACTTGACGAGCGTATTCAATAATGCCCCCTTCCAGTTGATAAACCTTTTTAAATCCTTTGTGCTTAAAGTAAGCAGAAGCTTTTTCACAACGTATGCCTCCCGTACAATACATTAACAAATTTTTGTCTTCCTTGTGTTCAGACAAGTCTTTTTCAATGATGGGAAGCGACTCTCTAAAAGTATCTACATCTGGTGTGATCGCCCCTTTAAAATGTCCTATTTCACTTTCATAATGATTGCGCATATCTACACAAATTGTATTCGGGTCCTCCAGCAAACGATTGAATTTTTCAGCATTGAGATGCTGTCCTTTTTGAGTGACATCGAAACTGTTGTCGTTTAATCCATCGGCGACAATTTTATCCCGCACTTTAATGGTGAGTTTTAAAAAAGATTTGAGGTGTTGCTCTATGGCGATATTCAACCGGACACCTTGAAGAAATGAAATGCTGTCTAGGTGTTTTTTAAAAGCTTCAAAATGGGGTGCTGGTAAAGAAAGTTGTGCATTCACTCCCTCCGAAGCTACGTATATTCGGCCTAAGACCTCTAAAGGGTTCCAAGTTAAAAACAAATGGTCTCTGAACAGTTCTGGATTGCCAATGTGCGCATATTGATAGAATGACAGGGTCAAGCGCTCTGTTCCTGCTTCTTCTAATATTTGAGATCGTTCTTGCGCACTTAGTTTGTTGTACAGTTGCATGCTATAAACATTTAAGTGTGAGTCAAAGGTAGAAAAAATATGTAGTATGATTTTTTTTAGTGGTCCTTAAAACAAAACTGGATTCAAAGGAGAATTCACAACTTCTCCTATCTTTACCCCGGGACACCAAGTTTCCCAGTCGTTTTGTTGGCCTTTGTTATCCGGTGCTTTTAATCGAATGTTTTTGTCCATAAAAATTACCGTCATTACCTTTCGAACTTTATTTGTTGTATTCGCTCCAGCCCGATGAAATATCCAACCGGAATGAAAACTAACCTCCCCTAGGTCAAAAGGCTCTCTGATGTGTTTAAAATCTGTTACTCGTAAATAGTTGCCAATCAAGGCTTCACTTTCATCGCTTATAGATAATGATCTCCCCTTTTGAATAAGATGACTCCCAGCACTAAATTCAAGGGGTCCCATTTCAAGTGGCGTCTTTTGTAACGGAATCCAAGCTGTTATTGTTTTATCTGAGGACAATGGCCAATAATACTGATCGGCATGCCACGGAGTAATCCCTCCACCGCCTTCCTTGAATAGCGCTTGGTCATGATACAACCTAATCCCAGTCACATTCATTAACTGAGTGGCCACATGAGCCAAACGAGTGCTAAAAATGAGTTTTTTGATGAGCGGGTCTTCTCGCCATAAATTAAAAACTTGTAAAAACGCTTTTCCGTAGGTGTCCCTGTCTTCAATTGGTGACTTAACAGCATTCATTTCGGCTACTTTTTCAGAAATCCGTGAATTAAAAAAATGGAGGACCTCTTCAGGGAACAGCTGCTTGATTTTGATGTAAGCATTTGTAGCATAAAAATCCTTTTGCTCTTTTGAAAGCAGATAAGGCTCGTTTAAAGCTCCCCAATTCATATCACTCGCTTTTTTTTGGTTGTAAAGAACCACGCTAATACTCCTTTTAATCGGACGGGTTTTTTCACTCCTTTAATTTTAATGTAACAAGCTCCTTCCCGTCTTTTTCCAAACGAAGTGTCTTTCTTAAAATGGAGTAGCCATTTGTTTGAATTAGCGCTTGGGTAAATTCTTTTTCCCGAGTATTTCGCTCCGTTTCACATGCTTTTTCTGTAAATGCAAGAGCCTTAAAATTGAGGCTGTTCTCTTTTACAGTATATTCCCCTTGACCGCTATTACATGCCGTTTGTATTTGAACATTCCCTTCTTTTAAAAAAGACATGCCTGAATTGATATCTAAAATTGAAGCAGTTATTCCTGTTTCAACACGAATTGAAACAAGGGTCCAGTCGTTTATCAATGTTGCATTTTCAGGACGTACTAGAACCAGAATTTCCTTACCTTCTTCATTAAAGAGGTAGGCTTTGTTTTCTTCTAAAGTATACGTTAGTAATGCATTATTAAACATTGATGCAAGTTCCTCCTCTCTTTTTCCTTCCTCTTCAGGGCACCCTTTCAATGTGCTGGCAACTAAAGAAAATTGAATTTTTTTTTCGGTAATGATCACATTGCCAAAGAGGTTGTTACACCCTGCTGTTGTTGAAAAAGAGTCCTTTTCAAAATGAAGGATCCCTCCAGTCTCTATATCCCAATCCCCTAAAATTGTTTTAGAATCCGAGTCATCCAGGTCATCGGTTTCACAAGACAGAATAGAAAATCCAAAAAAAAATGATAGTAAGAAAAGTGAGGCTGTTTTCATAGAATTGATTTTAAACTCAAATTCAAAGCCAAAGACCATGCCCAAAGTTCTCATTCTAGATGGTTGTGTTTCTTTCCAATTAGAATTAAGTTCGTCTGGCGCCCGTTGACATAACGAAACCCTTCTGGCCCAAAATATCCGGGCTCTTCCAGCATTATCCTAACATCTTTCTGCCATTCATCAACATATACCTTTGCGTTGAGTTCAATGGCATAAACAGTGTTTTCATAAAGGGGGTGTTCTCCAGAACCCGGTATCCCTTCTTGAGCATCCCACATCCCAAAAGTCGTTCCTGCAGAATGACCATACAACCCAAGTGGGTGGGTGTAGATTTGAGGTCGCAACCCCTCCGCTTTGCTAGCTGCAATAGCCATTTGCAAGGTTTCGTTTCCGGTCCGGCCCTTTTTGAAATTATTTGTCAAAGCGTCTTGTACAGCATTTCCCTGACCTAAGGCCTCTTTTAAAAATTCAGGGGCGTCCGTTTCGTCAGGTTGGAGAACATAGGCCAATTCTTGACAGTCCGTATTCAAAGTCAAATAGGTAATTCCGAAATCGCAATGAACTAAGTCGCCTGGTTGTATGACATCAAATTTAGATTGACCGTCAAAGGCATACAAATCACTTGCCCCAGTACGCTGTACGTCTACCGTGGGGTGAAACCAAGTCTTTAATCCTAATGTGGCTACTTTTTCACGAAACCACCACACCACATCTTCTGTTGTTGTGGCTCCTGGAGTAATAACTTTTGTAGAAAAGGCTTCTGAGATTATATTATGTGTTATTTCTGTCAACTGACTAAAAAGAGTCATCTCCAAAGGGGTACGCGTTTCAATCCAGCGAACAGCAAGTTTTTCAGCAGAAACCACTCGGTTTTGAAATTTCTTTGGTAACGCTTGCATCATGCCCTCATAGTCTGTTTTAACAAGACCATCCGCAATACCGTAATGTTTTGAAGAATTGATTCCAATTTTTTTTGGATTTTGACTTACGATATACTCCGCAAGAGCCTTCCATTGATCTGGTTGCTTTTCTTTATCCCAAATGGATCGAATGTTGTTGCCAAAATTGTAGCGTGTGATGGCTACAGGATCCACACCTTCCTTGGTTTTAGAAAACACCAAAATGGTTCTCCTCCTGGCGTTGAGCCAAGTGGGCGGAAGTAGTGTTTTTACTACAGGGTCTTCATTGTATTCTCTAGTAATCATCACCCATAAATCGATCTCCTGTTCCGCCATCAATTGAGGTAATAGTTTATGAATGCGTTCTTCTTGAATTTGATCAATTAGTGCTGCGCGTTCACGAAAAGGGAGTATGTCTTGTGCAAAAAGAGGGTTCAACGCTATAGCAAATAAAAAAACAAGTGGTTTCATGTCATAATTTTATCTTATAAACCTACGAAAAATTGTTAATAATGGAGCTTAAACAGGCTTGGAAGCAGCATGAAGAAACTGTAAATTAGCCAAAAAGTACGTTATGTCTGATCAAAAAAATGCAAAACTAAAAGCGCTTCAGCTCACCTTAGACAAGCTGGACAAAACCTATGGAAAGGGTGCTGTAATGAAATTAGGAGACGAGGCCGTTGAAGAAGTAGAAGCCATTCCTTCAGGTTCTCTAGGGCTAGATATTGCTTTGGGTGTAGGGGGTTATCCTCGTGGACGTGTCATTGAAATATATGGCCCTGAATCTTCAGGGAAGACGACCTTAACACTACATGCTATAGCAGAGTGTCAAAAACAAGGAGGAATCGCTGCTTTCATAGATGCCGAACATGCTTTTGATCGTTTTTATGCAGAAAAATTGGGTGTTGATGTGGGGGAATTGATTATCTCCCAACCTGATCATGGCGAGCAAGCCCTTGAAATTGCAGACAATCTGATTCGTTCCGGTGCAATCGATATTGTGGTTGTTGATTCTGTGGCGGCACTCACACCGAAAAGTGAAATAGAAGGCGAAATGGGTGACTCTAAAATGGGCCTACATGCGCGCCTGATGTCGCAAGCATTGAGAAAATTAACTGCTTCTATAAGTAAAACAAATTGTACTGTATTTTTTATCAATCAGCTGCGAGAAAAAATTGGAGTAATGTTTGGTAATCCAGAAACTACAACGGGAGGGAATGCACTAAAATTTTATGCTTCTGTACGCCTAGATATTCGTCGTTCTACTCAAATTAAAAGCTCTGAAGCAGAAGTCATGGGAAATAAAACTCGTGTTAAAGTGGTTAAAAACAAAGTGGCTCCTCCCTTCAGAACTACAGAGTTTGATATCATGTATGGTGAGGGGATTTCAAAAATTGGAGAGATCATTGACCTTGGTGTGAATTATGAAATCATCAAAAAAAGTGGTTCTTGGTTTAGTTATGGAGACACTAAAATCGGGCAGGGCAGAGATGCTGTTAAAACACTGCTTGAAGACAATCCAGAATTGATGGAGGAACTAGAGAAAAAAATAATGGAAACCCTCAAAGAGGCGAATCCTTAAGTATATTTTTTTGCATTTTCCAAAGTTGAATTGCTTGAACAGCACTTTGTTTGGGGTCCTCCAAAAGTTCTGATTTAATTTTTTTATGTGTTTGCTTTGCTAAAGGCTCAATGTCGGCTTCTGCTTTTCTTTCAACAGAAATCAACTTCAATGCTTTTACTCTTAAAGCTCCACCATAACCATAGGTAGTATACCAAGGAAATTTTCGTTTACAATCGTAAAATACCATCGGAAAAATGGGGAGCTGATGTTCTATTGCCAATTTAAAAGCTCCTCTTTTGAACGGATTCAATAAAATAGATTCATCTGTATATTCCTTTTCAGGGAAGATACATATACTGTACCCCTTGTCAATCACTTTGCGTGCGCGCTCATAAACTTCAAATCTACTTTTGGCACTACTTCTATCTACCATGATGGCCGCGCGTTTATACAAATAACCAAATATTGGAATTTTTACAATCTCTTTCTTTCCAACAAAAACAAAAGGTGTCTTACGCATTCGGAGCATGAGCATGACGTCAATATAACTGCTGTGATTTGCAATTATAATCATGCTGTGCCCTTCTGGAGGGAATACCCCTAGGCGTTTTACCCAAAATCCCATACCAAACAACACCCATGGTGACCATATATTTCGAGCTACCCAATAGACAATTCGATATCCATTTGGAAACAATAGACAAAGGACCAATGGAAAAAAGAAAACCAGGACCGGAAGCGCTGTTAGTGTGTAAAACCAGATCCGCCAAAGAAGCAACAAGAGTTTTCTCATTGCTCAAAGATATTGATTCTATTGTAGCTTTTGAGCTGAGATTGAAAATCTGAAGATGATCTAAATGAGAAAAATGTCTAAAACAGAGTTGCACTCCTATTCCAGGAAATGTACCTTTGTTTAAATTTGTATAATGGCAAGGATTTTAACCGGCGTGCAGTCTACAGGAACCCCACATTTAGGGAACCTCTTGGGTGCCGTACTTCCAGCAATTGAAATGGCAAAAGCTACTGAGGACGACTCTTTTTTGTTTATTGCAGATTTACACTCTCTTACCCAAATCAAAGATGGAGATGCCCTTCGTGAAAATACTTTTTCCACTGCAGCTACATGGTTAGCTTGTGGACTAGATATCGAAAAAACACATTTTTATAAACAAAGCGATGTAAGTGAAGTTACCGAACTGGCTTGGTATCTGAACTGTTTCTTTCCCTATCAACGACTTACATTGGCGCATTCTTTTAAAGATAAATCCGAATCCCTTGCCGATGTAAACAGTGGTTTGTTTACCTATCCAATGCTTATGGCAGCAGATATTTTATTGTATGATGCTGAAATTGTCCCAGTAGGAAAAGACCAATTGCAACATCTTGAAATTACCAGAGATGTTGCCACTCGCTTCAACCATCAGATGGGAGAAACTTTTGTAATCCCGAAGGCCAACATCCAAGAAAACACCCAATTTATACCAGGAACCGATGGTCAAAAAATGAGCAAGTCCAAAAACAATACCATTAATATTTTCTTGCCCGAAAAACAGCTCAGAAAACAAGTAATGGGGATACAAACAGACAGCACCCCTCTTGAAGATCCTAAGGATCCTGAAAAATGTAATGTCTATGCCATTTACGCTTTATTAGCTCCTGCTTCATCAGCTCAAGAACTTCGTTCTCAATATCTAGCAGGAGGTATGGGCTATGGTCATGCCAAACAAAAGCTTTTTGAACTAATTTTAGAGCGTTTCTCTAGGGAACGAGAGCAGTATGATTACTTTCATCAGCATCCTGAAGAGGTTTATATTGCACTTGCCAAGGGAGCTGAAAAGGCTCGAAAGGTGGCCAGTGCAGTACTGCTAAGAGTACGTGACCGAATCGGGTATTAAATCAACTCGTAATATTTAGCTGGAAGAGCACGCACCACTCCTTTCATTTCAAGTTGGAGCAATATAGCAGCGGTGTTGCTTATTTTTTGTTTTGTTTGTAAAGCCAATTCATCCAAATGGAGTTTCGATCGGTCTTGTAGCTCCTTTATTATGCTTTTTTCAACTTGGTTCAATTCTACAAAAATTGCCTTTTGTATCGCTTTAGCTTGAGTTTGTTTTTTCCAACCCAATGCATCCAAAAATTGCATTGGATCCGAAAGTAGTTGTGCTTTTTGTTGTACAATCAATTGATGACACCCTTGACTTTTAAAATCCGAAAATCACCCTGGTGTAGCAAACAGTTCTCTTCCGTATTGATGCGCTAAATTTGCTGTATTCATGCTTCCGCCTTTAATACCAGATTCTATTACTATTGTAGCGTGTGCCATCCCTGCAATCAAACGGTTTCTTCTAGGAAAATTAGTTTTATGGAAAGGGGCTTCAAGAAAAAAATCGGTGAGTAGAGCCCCCCTTTTTTTTATAGAATTGGAGAGTGTTAGGTGATCTGGAGGGTAGAGTTGGTCTAAACCGTATGCAAGACAAGCGACTATATCTAGCCCATGATGAAGTGCAGATTGATGTGCAATACGATCAATTCCCCTTGCTAAACCCGAACAAATAATCGGGTTAAATGGATATAAAGCCTCCACCAACTTTTCTCAAAAAGCCTTGCCGTGCGGGGTGTTTTGACGTGTCCCAACGATACTTATTATTTTTCTGTTTGTAAACTGTGGTACGCCTTGATAAAAAAGAACCAAAGGTGCGTCAGGACAATAGCTGAGAGGTAACGGATAATTTGCGCTGCCAAAAATTAAATGCTCAATGGCATATTTGTTCAATAATTTAAGTTGCTGTTTTACCTGTGGTAGAAGCTTTTTCCAATTCGACAATTCTTGACATGCTGTGTTCCCTAGGCCATTAATCTCCCTCCGGTCTTTTGTATTTCCATCAAAAATGGCTGTAGCGCTACCGAAATGTAGAAGAAGTTTATGGCTCCTGTTTGAACCTATTCCTCGTAGGTTATCAAGAAGCAGTAGCGCCTCGAGTTCTGACATAGTTGAAGATTTGGACTATTAAGATAAAAAAAGCTTCTTCTCTGCTGATTTACTTTTTATAGCAATATTTTATTATTTTTGAACTAATGCAATTAACCCGCTATATACAAGAATTACTGTATCAATATGAATGTGTTACCATTCCTAATTTTGGTGCTTTCTTAACGCGTTCCTATCAAGCAAAAGTTGATCCATACGGTTCTTTTCTTCCTCCTAGAAAAGAGGTTACTTTCAATCAACTCTTAACTGCTAATGATGGAGTGCTTGCACATTATATCGCTCAAAAAGAAAAAATCACCTATGAGAATGCACTTCGCATAATTGAAAAAGAAGTCAGTAGTTGGAAAAAAAGATTGCATACACAACTTTTACGCTTTCCCGGTGTAGGTGAAATTCGGCTCAACCCTGCAAGAAAAATAGAATTTACTCCTTGGGGTAAGGTTAACTTTGATGTTGCCTCTTTTGGGTTACATCGCTTTGAACGAAAGCCCGTTTCACAATCCCCCAGAATCTTAAAACCCATCCAAATCATGAATGAAACAAAAAAAGATGATTTAATGTTCACTCCTGAACATGAAAAGAATGAAAAAAAGAGTCCTCTTTTGCGCTACGCAGCAATCGGTGTTATAGGAGTTGCATTACTAAGTGCTTCCTATTTTTTAGGCGATCGGTTTATAACTGAACAACGTGTCGCTGAACAGAAAGATGCTCAAATTCAAATTGAAAAAAAAGTAGAAGAAGCGACTTTTAATCTTGGAGAATTATCTAGCATAAAGGTCGCTGTTTCAAAAAATCCTAATGCGTTTGTGTCTTCAGATAAAACCTACTACAGTGTTATAGCTGGCTCTTTTCGATCTATAAAAAATGCTGAAAGAAAGGTTGAAGCGTTAAAAGCAGAGGGGTATCCAGCTGCTTTGGCACAAACTAACCCAGAAGGCTTAATTCGAGTAGCTTACGGTAGATATGAAACTAAGAAAGAGGCGATAAACATGTTCTACTTCTTAAAATATACTTTAGAAGAAGACGCTTGGTATCTCGAAGAACGTTAGATCACATTTGATAAATCCATTCTTTTGGGTTTAGAGCTTTTACATTATTAAAAATTCCAAATTGGACTTGGGATTTCCCTGTTTGCTGGTTAGTAAATACCTCGCCTATAGGCTGTTTTGCTTTTACTTGTTCTCCTTTTTTTACGTAAAGTTTCCCTAAATTGGAATAGAGGGTAATGAAGTTTCCATGTCGAATAAGAACAGAGGGGTTGCTCCCCTTAATTACAATAACAGACATCACTTCTCCTTCAAAAACAGCTCGCACTTGAGCTGAAGGTTCTGTTGCTAGTATCACGCCGTTACTTTGTATCGTAGTGGTCTTTACAATGGGATGTCTTTGTCTACCAAATCCCTGTATCACAACTCCCTTTTCCAAAGGCCATGGCAACCTTCCTTTATTCGCCTGAAAATTTGCAGCAATTAATTTTGCCTCTGGGGTCAATTCAAAAGTTGTTGTTCCTTTTTTCCCTGCCGCTTTATTGGAAGCTGCGATAGCCTCCCGAATCAGGCGATTGATTTCTTTGTCAATAGCTCTTCTTTGCTTCTCTTTTTCTTCTATTTGAGCTGCAAGTGAGCGCTCTTTTCTGCGTAAAGAATTGATCAATTCTTTTTGTTCTTTTTGTTCTTTTTGGAGTGCCACTTGTACCTCTCTGTTTTCCTCAATTAAGGTTAGTTTTATTGCTTTTTCTTCAATTAAAGTTTGATTTAGCTCTTGTAAAAGTTTTGTTTTTTGTGCTATCTCAAGTCCTTGTTTTCTTCTAAAGCGAGCGTATTGTTTAAGGTATTGGAGTCGTTTATAGGCTTGTAGGAAATTCTCTGAAGAAAATAAAAACATCAAACGGTTTTGAAGGGATTTACTTGCATATGACTTTTGTATCATTTTGGCATATTCCTCCTTCAGTTTTTCCAATTCATTTCTTTGTTCTTTTATATTTCTCTCATTTAAATTGATTCTTCTTGTTAGAAAATTTGCCTGTTGATTGGTAACTCTTATTAGTTCTGCGCGTACATTCAATTTCACCTGCAAGTCTTCCGCTTCAGTCAGTGCGTTTTTTTTTGTTTTGGTGTTTGAAAACAAAAGCCTGTTGATTTGCTTGATTTCGTTTTTTAAAAGTTGGCGCTGGGCTTCCAATTTCTTTTGTTGTTGGGTGCTTTCTTGAGCCAAAATGAAACTTGTTCCAACCCATAAAAAAAACAGCAAATACCTTACGGTTTTCATTATCTAAAACTCAATTTTGGAATACCCCTGAGGGATTTCGAAGGGAAAAGTTAAGCCTTCGGTAAAGTCTATTCGCGAAAATTCTAATTCCAACTGTTGTGAAACTTTTCCATCAAAGAGCGTTAATTGTATTAAACTAGGCAACCAAACGCCCTCAACTTTGATATGCCTCAAGTATTTTAAAGTTAAATTGTACGATTGTTTGGGTAAGATAAAGCGTTGTTCTTTGAGTAGAAAAGTCGTCGGGTCAAAAAAGAGTGTTGGGGTTAAACCTGGACGTTTTCCCTGAGGAATAAGAATATAGTATTCAGGATTTGAAATTTGTTTCCATTTCCCAATACTCGGGTCTATAAAAGGCTTGCCCAAAAAGAGGTTTTCAATGTCTGAATAATCAAAGTCGGTATTGAAGGAGGCGTTGATAAAGTCAAAGTTTCCTTGAAAAAAAGTCTTTTGAAACTTCTCGTAAAAGGAAACTTCCTGGGGGGTGATCATTAGTTTAGCAATTGGGATCAACATCGTCGCACTTAGCCAAACCCTCTTTTTTGCCTCCATTCGAAGCTGTATCACAAGCTGTTGTTCTCTCTCCCCATTGTTGTATGTTGCTTTAATTCGAGATCGGACATTATTCACCTTAGGATAGTTACTTCTTATTTTTGATGCTAATGCTTGGATATCGACATTTTTCACTGGGGTATTCGTCGGAAGTAAGGCAACGCTTTTACAGCCAGCAAAAATAACGGAAACGAATAAAACCTTTAAATACCTTTTCATACTTATTCGAGTTGGGAGAAATCCCCTAGACTTACAAAGGTAGGGTTTCCTCTGAAACGAACTTCGTTTCCAATCATTGCTTGATCTAAATTTAGGTTTTCTAAAGATGAATTGTTTCCTATTAGACTGTCTTTCAATTGACAGTTTACTATTTGGGTTCCCTCCCCAATAGAAACCCCTGGACCTATGGTGCTGTTTTTAATGATGACATTTTTTCCAATGTAACAAGGGGGAATAATTGTACTGCCTTTTAAAACAGAAGAGGAGTCAACTAGAGCATCCCCTTCTGCTTCTCTAATTGCTAACATTTTTGTGTTGGTTTTAATTGAAATTTGAGGGTTCCCACAATCCATCCATACGTCTACTTCTCCGGGCTTAATGACTGCTCCATCTTTGATTAGGTGTAAAATTCCCTGATTAATCTGGTATTCCTGTCCTGTTTTCAACTCCTGTGAAACGACTTTTAAAAGCGATTCTTTGAGTTGTTCCATCGCTTTAAAATAATAAATTCCAATGACGGCTAGGTCAGAGACGAACTTCTTTGGTTTTTCAACCAAATTTACAATTTCATTGTCCTGATTTAACTCTACAACACCAAAAGCTTCTGGAGCTTCCACCTGTTTGACCCAAATGACAGCATCTGCAGTTGGGTCTAGATTTAACTTTGCTCGGATAAGGGTGTCCGCATAAGCCACTACAGTAGGCCCCTCTAATAATGGCTCCGCACACATGATTGCATGTCCTGTCCCTAGCGGTTGATCTTGCCTAAAAATATGCGGTTTCGCTCCCAATGTATAGGCAAGTGTTTTTAAAGAGATTTCAACTTCTTCATCAAAAAAAACAGGATCTCCTAGAACAAATCCAATATCGGTAATGGGTGTCTCCACAACCTTTGCAATTTCATGTATTAACTGATGTACAATGGGGGCGCCCGCAACACTGATCAGCGGTTTTGGCGTCGTTAAACTATGAGGTCTTAGTCGGGACCCTCTTCCCGCCATGGGCACGATGATTTTCATAATTATTTGTTTCCGGTACTACCAAATCCCCCAGAACCTCGCTCTGTCTTGCTCAAATGTTCCGTTATTTTCCAACGCACTTGTTCAAACTTGGCAAACACCAATTGTGCAATTCGCTCACCTGGTTGAATAATTACTGCTTCATTGGAAAGGTTAACCAATATTACCCCTATTTCCCCACGATAGTCTGCGTCGATTGTTCCTGGGGCATTCAAAACGGAAACACCTTGTTTTGCAGCTAACCCGCTGCGAGGTCTTACTTGGGCTTCATATCCCTCAGGAAGGGCTATTTTTAGTCCCGTTCCAATAATTTTTCGCTCTAAAGATTGCAGTACGACGGGTTCTTCAATTGCTGCTCTTAAGTCCACCCCTGCGGCAGCTTTTGTTGCATAAGTTGGGAGCTCAAATGGGCTTTCGTTTTGTACAAAAACTTCTATCATTAGCCTTGGTTTTATAGCCTTAAATGTACAAAAACAGCTGTGCCTAAATCTTGTTATTTTTGAGTTTTTGTCAACTAGTTTTCTTTATCCGGAAAGTGTTTTTTTATCCTTTTTTCCACTTTAATCATCATCCAAATGGGTGTCAAAACAGAGATTGCAATTCCAATACATAAATAAACCTGCCCTTTTAATTCAAAAATCGATATTAAAACCCCAAAAACAAATAGATATAATCCGTCATTTTTTAATTCTTTTGAAGAAACTGCTTGTGCAAATTTCCATATTTCTGGATTGCGCATTGAAGCTTTTGTTCGATATCCATAGAAAGGATTAATGCTTTTTGGTGGATACCTTTCTTGAATCCACCCTGCGATAAAATAAATCGCACCAATAAGTAATAGTATTAATGCCAAAGGATTTAAATACTCTTGATAAAGCTCTTTCATTAAGATTGAATTTTGGGTTATTGATTTATTGGTCAAATATACTTTTTTCAGCCTGCTAATTTTCTTGACTAGACTGGTAAAGCGTGTATTTAAAGAGTTGAGAAAAATGGGGTTTCCAGGCTTGTAAATTCCAATTAGAAAAAACTTGAATTTACTGATCTCATTTCAGAAATGGTTGAATACATTGACACGTTGATGAGTGAAAAAATTAGCTTTTCAATGCTTCTGCTCCACCTACAATCTCTAGGATTTCATTTGTAATAGCGGCTTGACGCGCTTTGTTGTAGGTAAGTTTTAATTGATTTCTCAATTCAGTAGCATTGTCTGTAGCCTTGTGCATGGCAGTCATTCTCGCTCCATGTTCACTGGCAAAAGAATCCCGAATCGCCTTGTAAAATTGCATTTTTAAAGACTTTGGGAGTAAATCATTTACGATCTCTGCTTGGCTTGGCTCAAAAAGGTATTCTGTTGTGGCAGTATTTTCAGAGGAAGGGTCCGATACGATGGGAAGGAAAGGCTCTACTTCAACAATTTGAGTAGCAGCATTTTTAAAGCGGTTGTAGACTAAAACGACTTCATCGTAGGTCTTTTCTTGAAACTGATCCATAATCTGTTTCGCAATAGTTCCTGCGCTTTCATACGTAAGCTCGTCAAAAAGAGCGTCATGAGTTGCCTCTACTAAGCCTGTCTTAGTCAAAAGTTCAGATCCCTTTTTACCGATGGTAAGTAGTGCAACTTTTCGATCGGCATAGGTTTCTCCTATCAGTTGTCGTGTCTTTTTTATAATGTTAGCATTAAAGGCACCACAAAGTCCTCTGTTGGAAGTAATGGAAACGATGAGCACCGACTTGCTTTCACGAATCTCAGTATAGGGGTTTTGAGTGTCGCCATCCAAAGCACCGCTTAGATTTTGAATCAACTCGGTCAAGGCACTTGCATACGGTCGCATAGCAGTAATAGCATCCTGAGCTTTTTTTAGTTTTGCTGCCGATACCATTTTCATTGCACTGGTAATTTGCATAGTCGAAGAGACCGATGCAATTCTATTCCGTATTTCCTTGAGGTTGGCCATGGTTTATTCGAATTGAGCCGCTGTTTCTTTTGCAACGGTATTTAACGTATCCAATACTTGGTCAGTCAATTTACCCGCCTTCAACTCTGCTAATGTCTTTTTGTGTTTTTTACGCAACGTTTCTAAATATGCTTGCTCATAAGCTTTCACACTTTCTACCGGAACAGTACGCAACAGATTTTTAGACCCTGCATAAATGATCGCAACTTGCTCTTCCACTGTAAAAGGATCGTTTTGTGCTTGCTTGAGGATTTCTACATTTCGCTTTCCTTTTTCAATCACATTTAAAGTTGCGGCATCTAAGTCTGATCCGAATTTAGCAAAGGCTTCTAGTTCACGGAACTGTGCTTGATCCAACTTTAGTGTCCCTGCTACTTTTTTCATGGACTTAATCTGTGCAGATCCCCCTACACGAGATACAGAGATCCCTACGTTAATTGCTGGACGTACGCCGGAATTAAATAAATCGGACTCCAAAAAAATCTGTCCGTCAGTAATAGAAATCACATTGGTAGGAATGTAGGCAGAAACGTCCCCCGCTTGTGTTTCAATAATCGGAAGGGCTGTCAAAGATCCTCCTCCTCTTACTTTATCTTTTAAAGAATCTGGGAGGTCATTCATTTCTTTTGCGATGCTGTCATCGGAGATCACTTTTGCTGCGCGCTCTAACAGTCGTGAATGCAAGTAAAAGACATCCCCAGGGTAGGCTTCGCGTCCGGGAGGACGACGAAGTAACAATGAGACCTCTCGGTAAGCAACTGCTTGTTTAGATAAATCATCATAAATGATAAGTGCGGGTCTGCCTGTGTCTCTGAAGTACTCCCCGATAGCCGCTCCTGCAAAAGGAGCATAAACTTGCATGGGTGCTGGATCGGAAGCATTGGCAGCAACAATAGTGGTGTAAGCCATTGCTCCTCTGTCTTCCAAGGTTTTCGCAATTCCGGCTACAGTAGACGCTTTTTGTCCTATGGCAACATAAACACAATACACCGGTTCTCCTGCATCATAAAATTCTTTTTGATTTAATATGGTGTCAATACATACGGTTGTTTTTCCCGTTTGTCTGTCACCAATTACCAGTTCACGTTGCCCTCGACCAACAGGTATCATAGCGTCTATTGATTTTATTCCAGTTTGTAAAGGCTCGTTCACGGGCTGACGAAAAACGACTCCAGGAGCTTTTCGTTCCAACGGCATTTCAAAGAGATCTCCTTCGATTGCGCCTTTCCCATCTATGGCTTGGCCGAGTGTGTTGAGAACCCTCCCTACAACTCCTTCGCCAACATTGATCGAAGCAATACGTTGTGTTCTTTTTACGGTGTCCCCTTCTTTTACTCCTTTAGATGGGCCTAGTAGTACTACACCCACGTGGTCTTCTTCAAGATTGAGCACCATTCCTTCTAAACCTTCTTCAAAGGAAACAAGTTCTCCATATTGAGCATTGGAAAGACCAAATACACGAGCAATACCATCTCCTACTTCTAGAACGGTTCCAACTTCATCTAATGAGGAAGCTGAGCTAAAATCGGCTAATTGATTTTTTAATATTGCTGAAACTTCAGCTGGGTTTACATCTGCCATGATCGTTTTTCTTTAGATCGAATTCGTTTTTGTTATTCTTGTTCTGATTGCTTTGAGTTGATGAGCAACACTAGCGTCGTATTGCAAATCGCCAATCTGTAAAATAAACCCGCCCAAGAGTTTGGGATCAACTTTATTTTCTATGTGAATTTTGTGTTTTGAAATCGCTTTTGACTTTTCAAAAATCTTCTTTTCTAACTCCGGTGTAAGGGGAACAGCAGAGGTAACTACTGCTACCATTTCTCCTTGAGCTTCAGCAAATAGCTTTGTGTAGTGAGTCGCTACTCCTCCCAACAAAGCCAATCGATTGTTCTCTGCCAATAATCCAAACAGTTTATGGGTTGAATCACACGCTTTAGGTAAAAGTGCATGTACAACATCGCGCTTTTTATCCGCTCCTAAAAGTGGATTGACCAAGGCTGTTTTTAGCTCCTCACTTTTGTTGAGCAAGTCCGTTACTAAAAGCATGTCTTGAGCTACTGCAGCTGCAGAATTATTCTCTTGAGCATACGCCAGAATTGCTTTTGCATAGCGGTGTGCTGCACGTGTTCCTTTCATCTAATCTAAATCTGTTTCCTCCAACAATTGATTGACCAATTGCATTTGTTTGTCTTTATGATCCAGTTCATTTTTCAATACCTTTTCGGCAATGTCAAGTGCAATAGATCCTACTTGCTCTTTTAATTCATTTACTGCTGCACGCTTTTCGTTTTGAATCGCTGTTTGTGCTTGGCTCAGAATTTTTTGTGCTTCTTGTTGGGCTTCTTCTTTTGCCGCAGCAATTATTTCTGCCTTGGTCGTTCTCGCTTCTTTAAGAAGTGCTTCTTTTTCGGCCCGAGCTTCTTTCAAGATGCGCTGGTTGTCAGACTGCAAGCTTTCCATTTCGGCACGTGCCTCTTTGGCTGCCTCAAGCGCCTCTTTGATCGAGCTTTCTCGTTCATTGACTGCTGAAAGAATCGGCTTCCAAGCAAACTTTTTCAGCAAGAACAATAAGCCGATAAATATCGCAGACTGCCAAAAAAACAAGCCTAATGAAAATTCACTTATTAATTTTTCCATCTTTTGAACCTAAGGTTAAAAAGCATTTTTGATTATACCGCAAACAGTGCAGCAAATCCAATCCCTTCAACTAGGGCTGCAGCAATCAACATCGCTGTTTGAATTTTACCATAAGCATCGGGTTGACGACCAATTGCCTCCATTGCAGAACCACCGATTCTACCGATACCCATACCAACACCGATCACTACTAAACCGGCACCTACCATTACTGGAATTTCCATATTCTAAAATTTAAAATTAAACACTCTTTTTTTGACACACTATTGTGTTTTTTGTTAATGATGTTCATGCTCTTCAGCGGCAAAGCCAAAATAAAGTGCAGATAACATCGTAAATATATACGCCTGTAATAAGGCTACTAATAATTCTATTATTGATATTGCAAAAGCCAATCCAAAGGATAGCGGGCTTCCTAGCCAACTTTTGAAAATAAACATCAACCCGATTAAGCTCATCAATACGATATGTCCTGCCTGCATGTTGGCATACAATCGAATGAGTAGAGAAAAGGGCTTTATCAATATTCCTAAAACTTCTATGGGAATAAGAATGATATACAAAGGAATCTTAGCGTACCATTTCATAGATCCCCCCAGAGGGTCAAAAATATGAAGCCAATAGTCTTTCGTTCCGGTAAAATTTGTAATGACAAAAGTCAATAATGCCAGTCCAAAAGTGACTGCAATATTTCCGGTTACATTTACTCCAAGAGGCGTTAATCCGAGCAAATTTAAAAACCAAATGAAGAAGAAAATTGTTAAGAGGAAATTCATATATTTTCCATATTTCTTCTCTCCAATATTGGGTCGGGCTATGTCATCTCGTATGTACAATACTATAGGCTCAAAGAGGCGTCCAACGCCTGCTGGCAACCCTCCCGTTTTGGCATATGATTTTGCTAGATTCGTGAAAAGAAAAAACATCAAAAGCGCTATAAGTAGCATGCTTACCACTCCTTTGGTAATAGAAAAATCTAAAGGTGCACTATTCGTAACATGATTGCTTTCATCGTAATTAATTGTCCCTTCAGTGTCCGTTTTATATATCTTTCCGTGCTCTAATTTGTAATAATTTGATCCCACATGAGCAACGCTTTCTCCGTGATGTAACTTTGAAGAGGAAAATATTTGAAGTCCATTATCCCATAAAATAACCGGGAGAGGAAGTCCTATATATACATGTTTCCCAGATTGATCCGTATAAGAAAACAAACTGAAATCATAGGCGTCCTCAAGGTGATGTGATATGTATTGTTTGATTTCGGTTTTTAAGTCTCCCGAAGACTCCGTCTCTTTTGCTTGTGAAAAATTAGGTGCAAAAAATAATGCAAGAAATAAGAAAAAAGCAACCTTTGTTTTTTTTGTCAGTGACAGCATTGAACTATAGTGTAAATAGTGTTTTTTTGCGCTGCAAATGTAAGGTTTTAGTATAAAAAAAGAAACAAAAGACGGCTTTTTTGACTCTCTTTGTTTTCACTGCTGTTTTTCTGTTATAATTATGTCCGTTTTAGTTGAATCAAAACCTTCTTGCTAAAAGGACTACTTCAGAAAAAAGACCCAATGCATAGGGTATAAAAAAAACAAAAAATTCTTTTCTAGAAAGCATCCCGTCTAGTTGAAACTGTGGGTGAAAAAATAAAAAATACACTGCTAATTTGAGTGCTACCGTTATTAAATACAGAAGAGAGAGATTGGTTTTTTTTTTATGCATTCCATAGCCAAGAAGTAGCAAGGCAACCAAGGCCAATACTGCATTGATCGCATAACTTTGAAACAAAAAATACTTGTACTCTGGGAGTGCTTTGAGATGAACTTGTAGTGCTACCCCCAAGGACATTAAAAAAAGAAAGAGATAGCCAATGTTTTTTTTCATAGGTTGTATGCTTTTTAACTACCAAAATTTTTTGCTTTGCTTGTAAATCATCCACACGGTTGCAAGCATTCCAAAGGCGGTAAAAAGAAAGACAAAAGGCACTTTTGTTGAAGAGAATCTTTGTTCAAGGAGTTGTCCCAACCGGACGCTACCCCAAACAATCAAAGCAATTTGGAAAGCAAGGCTAGAGAACGTTAGCCACCGATTCGGCTTTTTCTCCTGCTTTTTCATTGCTGTGTTTTAGTTTTTTAATCCCATCTTCTTCAGAGTGCATCGAACAATGTGCATTGAAAACAGCTCCAGACTCCACGATGAGTTTTTGTATATGTACTTTACCTTCAACAGTACATGCAGATTTTAAACTCAATGTGCCTGAAACGGTCAGTTCTCCATTGAAATAACCTTCTATATCTGCGTTACTGCATAATATTTTCCCTTTTACATGGGCTTGCTTTCCCAAAATAAGCTTGCCTGTTGTTACGACCTCTCCATCTACAGTACCATCAATTCTTATGTCTGTTTTTGAGTTGATTGTACCCGTTAATTTTGTGTTCTGGTCAATTTTGCTGTAGTGACCGTTATTGTCTATTGCTTTCATTTTGATTTATTTAACCAGGTTTTATTTTTTATGAGATCACGATATTGCGCGGATAAAGTTACAAAATTCTCTATTTTATTAATTCCATCTCCTGTTTGTCTTTTCTTCTCCTTCCAAATTTCAATCTCCTTAGGGTCTGTTATGCCATGAACAACAACAAAAAAATAGTCCTTACTGTAAGTGTCCATACTTACAGTCCAAAGGTCACTGTTCCCTTCCAAATCTATTTTTAGCTTTTTAAAGAAAAGAGATGCATTTTCTTTTTCTTCGTTTTTAAACGGAAATATCCATTTGTAGTTCTTGTAAATCCTTCCAGTTTCTTTCAGGTTGTTTGAAGATGTTATGCGTTCCAAAATTTGATTTGCTTCTATTCCCTCTTTTACTGCACTGTAGTCTTTTGCTACCTGTTTAAGGGCTTCTTTCCACGCTGAAACACCATTTAACCGCCCTAAAACATTGGCTTTCAGTAAACTAATTTTAGGTTCTATCTGTGTTCCGCTTAACAATACTGTCAACTGCTCTAATTCTTTTAATGCTTCTTGAAATTGCTGTTGTTGAAATAACTTAAGGGCCTTTTCATATTGTTTTTCTGGAGTATAAAGCGCTACCTGTTCTAAGTTGTCCGGGTTTAAAAGTATTTGAGCAAATGGTGTTTCAGGGTAGTTGTCAATTATTGTTTCTTTGAGAATGTGTGCTTTTGAGGGGGTCGTTTTTTCATTTATCCTATACAGATGATACAAAGCCTGTACTGCTATTTCTTTGGGGGGTGACATTAAAAGTACTTTTTCCAAGCGCTCTTCGGCAATTGTAAGGTTATTGAATTTTTCTTTGTAAATCATCCCTAACTGAAGATTGGCCTTTTGGTTTAATAAAGTCAAACTGTCTTTCTCTTTGTCTGTTTTTGGTAAACTTGCAATGAAATGCTTTGGGGTTTCTTGAATAATTGAAGCCTTTGTCAATATGTTTTCTTTGGATGTAGTACCTTCAGAAAGAGTCAAAATGGTTGAAACATTTCTCCAGTTGTCCACATTCGGTCTATTTCCCCAATTGGCTAAATACGCTTGCTTTCCAACAAGAAGTTGATTTTTGTTGTAAAAATAAAACATGGTTTTTGATCGGCCTAAGAGTTGGAACCGTTTTTCTTCAATTTCTTGTTGGGCTTTTATTCTTTCTTTTTCTTGTTTTTGATTTATGAAATCTTCAAAAAAAGCCAATTGCTGATCTTTGGTCATTGTTAGCAGCCTCAAAAGACTGTCTGTCTGAATTCTCGTGTGTTCATAAGAGATCACTTCCTCCAGATTGTCTCTCTTTCTTTGAATCTTTTGATAAACTTTTGATTTGGGGTTGTAGAGGGGTAGAATTTTGTCCAAGTAATTCCCAGACTCGAGGTAACTCCCTTGATCAAAATAATAGTCTGCCAGGTCTTGATAGTTTTGGGTTTGAGTAAACGTGTCAAGAGAAGGCGACTCTAGGGAAAGATTAAAGTAAAGCAATGCTAAACTGTCTTGGTGTTTTTTTAGATACAGTTTTGCCAATGCCCGTTCGAATGTATGCCGGTAGTCGCTATTTTCATAGTTGTTTCGCATTTTAATTAGAAAGTCACGTCGTTTTTCTAAAGTAATTGAGGTATCCAGTTCATTTTCTTTGATCTGAGCATGAACCAAAAACTTGCGGGGGCCTTTTCGTTTAAGTGCCACAATCTGTTTGTAGGCCCATTGAGCAGAATCCCTCTTTCCTAATTGTTCAAAAAGCTGTCCTGTGATATACAGATAACGTGACTTGTTTTTTCTTTTAGGTTCTTCTAGTGCCGCTCTTTTGATATAAAAGACAGCAGAATCTAGTGCTTTCAAATTGGTGAAAGCCTGTGCAAGTGTAGCGTTTGCCAAGGGGTAGTTTTTATTCTTGGCATTTAACGCTCGTGCTAGTGGACGCAGATTATCAATTGCCAATTCCACATTTCTAAGCCGAATATTTGTTTTTTCTCTCCAAATCTTCCCTTCCGCAAAAACCTCTTGATCAGCTCCGCTTTTTAAAAGAAAGTTAAACGCTTCCAAAGCTGGGAAAAAACGCCGATCAAAGTATCTTGCTTTTCCTAAAAGCAAATAGGCATCGTCTATTTTTCGATTGTACTGCTCGTTATTGAGGTTTATTGAATGTTTTTGAATGGCCTTAACCGATTTTTCCTCAGCACGATTGAAACCGGGAATTAGTGTTGGTTCGTCAATGTCTTCGCCTCTCAAATTAATCGGCTCAACAGGAAGGAGCTCAAAAAAGTTGTCTTCAAAAGCCTCCTCCAAAATAGCCTGACCCACTTCAAAGGCCTCCTTTGCATTAAACAACACATTAAATTTTGTGGTTAGTGCATGGTACTCTCTATTGAAAATTCCTTTTTTGGTGGTGCTACAAGAAAAGAAAAACAGCACAAATGCAGTATAAAACCAAAACCTTTGTCTCCAATTTAACATCTCTCTTTCTTGTCAACTAATAACTCTTAAAAAGACCTTTTAGTATATGATCAGCCGTTAATTTCTATAGAAAAATTGTATTTTCTAAAGTTGTACCTCATCTGAATCAACAACAAACGATACATAAGATTGCACTCTTTCAATAGTAATGATTTTTCTACATTTGCCAAAAAAAGAGATGTCTAAAACTCACCTTTTACAAGTCAAGGCCGTAGATCGTCTAACAGAAGAGTCTGTGGTTCTAACCTTGGATGTGCCTGAATCAATTAAAGGCTCTTATAAGTTCCTTCCTGGACAATATATAAACCTAGAGGCCAGCATTAATGGTGAAACAGTGCGTCGCTCTTACTCTCTTTGTTCTTCCCCCCAGAGTGGTCTGTTGCAAGTGGGAATCAAAGAGGTGTCCCAAGGCCTTTTCTCTACCTATGCCAATCAAAAGCTGTGTGTCGGAGATACATTAAAAGTAGGAGCTCCTGAAGGGCGTTTTACTCTTGATGTTGAAAAAAACACTTCTTTTATGGCAGTGGCTGCAGGAAGTGGGATTACGCCTATACTCTCGATCATACAATCGGCCATTCATCAAAACGCTAAAACACCTATAGTATTGGTTTATGGAAATAAATCTCCTGATAAAACCATGTTTTATGATACCTTGAGACAGCTAGAAAAAGAACATCCGCAACAGATAAAAATTCATTGGGTGTTTTCAGAGGCAACAGTAGAAGGAGCTCATTTTGGAAGAATTGATGCTTCTCTTTTAAAGTACGCATTAAATCAAACCACTGCGGCACCCAAAGAATTCTTTTTATGTGGCCCTGAGCCCCTGATTCGTCTTTCTGAACAGTTTCTTTTGGAAAATAGTGTCGGCGAAAATCAAATTCATTTTGAATTGTTCACTGCAAGTGGTGAAAAAGAAACAATCGTTAACGCAGTAGAAAAGGGAGCGCTACAAATAACGTGTGATGACGTTACTCACAAACTGGAATTGATCCCAAACAAAACACTCTTAGACATTGCATTACAGGCCAAACTGGATGTGCCCTACTCCTGTCAAGGGGGGGTGTGCAGCAGTTGTATCGGTAAAATTACTTCCGGTAAAGCTTCGATGATTTCCAATCAAATTTTAACGGATGAAGAGATCGCAGAAGGGCTTGTACTCACCTGTCAAGCTGTTGCACAATCGGAACACATTAGTGTAGACTATGACGATGTATAGTATTTTGCTAACAGGAGTATACTAACCCCTTTTATCCCAACCAACAGCAGGGTCACAATTGTTCCCTTTTTGTCTGATATTTTGTTGAAGTAGTGTCCCAGAAAATACACTGCTGGAAATAAAATCAGTTCCCAAGGGTTAAGTGTTGCTGTGCCTCCATAAAAAGACAAATAGAGCCCTGAAGTAAGCCAAAGAAGTAAAAACGTTTGGCTTCCTGTGTAAAAGTTATATGTTCTTCGCCCCGTTCCGTCTAACGTACTAATAAAAATAAAAATTAATAATCCCATTAAAAAGAAGACGTTCTCATTTGGGAGCGTCCATGTATCATATCGGGTCCAGATCCTACCATTAAACACAAAAGGTTGTTCTAAAAAGTGAAATAGGGTACTTGACCACAAAAGTGTAATCCCAATAGGGATCAAAAAACATAAAAATATTTTTACTTGCCTGAACTTTGGGTCTAAAAACAACAACAAAGGGCTAATAAAAAAACACAAAACAAAAGGCTCAAAAACCCATAATGCAGATAGGAGTAAGCTAAGATTAAACAAAGGAATCCATACCTCCTTGGATTGAAAGATCCTGTTGTTGTAATGCCATGCTAATCCAAGAAAGAATTGGAAAAACAGTCCTTTAAAACTAACTTCTTCTGGTGGAAGATAAATAAGCACAAGAAGAAAAGCCAACATATGTATAGGATAGACCTCAAGATGCCGATAACGTTCGTTTGAATAAATCAAAAGTGACAAGCCTAAAATGAGAAGTGATGTGTTTCGTGTCACATTCCATAGCACACCGGCTGTGTTTTGAATAAGTTCTTCGGTAGAATTGTGATAAAAAAGTAAAAGTAAAAAAACGAAAACCGCTCCAAGGGAGAGGGAAATGATTTTTGTTTTGCGAAAAAGGTTGGCTAACATCTTGGTTTCCCTTAAATTTGCAAGGTAAGTAAACTCTTATTTATGAAAAACTTTTTTGAAGGAATCGCGTGGATATTTGAGGAAGTCCTTTTTCTCCCTTACAGTACTTTGAGAGAACTGGAGTTGAGTAGTTGGGTTTTAGCAAATACAGTTAACTGGCTCTTTCTACTTGTCGGTTTTTCCGCGATGGTATATTGGATTCTACAGCTCAAGCTTTTTGATGAAAGAGGCGAGGAAAACAAAGACCCCTCTGCACATTCTTTTTTATAGATCGAATCCGATATCTTTTCGATACTGAATCCCGTCAAATTCTATTTTGGATAGCGTTTCATAAGATCGCTGCACCGCTTCATTGTGGTTTTTGCCAAATGAGGTGACAGCAAGCACCCTCCCTCCTGAGGTTACGACTTTATTATCTTTTAAGATTGTCCCTGCGTGGAAAATCATTTTATCCTGATCCAAGCCTGTTATTGTTTTTTCCTTTTGGTAGGCTTCTGGATATCCTTTAGAAACCGCCATCACTGTTGCGGCAGCCTCTTGACGAATATCCAGTTGAACGGTGTTTAAAGACCCTTCATTGACTGCTTGAAAAAGTTCTACTACATCGTTTTGGACTCTTGGTAATACCACCTCTGTTTCTGGATCGCCCATTCGAACATTGTATTCGATCACCTTAGGGTCTTCTCCAACTTTTATAAGGCCGATAAAAATAAATCCCTTGTAAGGAATTCCATCCTTCTTCATCCCTTCTATTGTTGGCTTTACAATCCGATCTCTAATTTTCTTTTCAAAAGTCTCCGTGACAAAAGGTACTGGTGAAATCGCTCCCATACCTCCTGTGTTTAGTCCAGTATCTCCTTCCCCGATTCGTTTGTAATCCTTGGCCATCGGAAGGCTCACGTAATTTTCACCATCGGTCAGAACAAAACAAGATAATTCGATTCCGCTTAAGAACTCTTCGATGACAACCTTGCTGGAGGCCTCACCAAATTTGCTTTCTAAAAGCATTTGTCGCAATTCCTTTTTCGCTTCTTGAAGATCCTCTAAAATTAGCACCCCTTTTCCGGCTGCTAATCCATCTGCTTTTAATACATAAGGAGGTTGACTCTGCTCAAGAAAAGCTTCTCCCTCTTGCAAGGTTTCTGAGGTAAACTCAGCATAAGCTGCTGTGGGTATCTGATGTCGAAGCATAAATTCTTTAGCAAATGCCTTGCTCCCCTCTAGTGTAGCTGCATGCTTTTGAGGTCCTATGACTCCCACCTCTTTTAGGTCGGGGTCGTTGAGAAAGAAATCGTGAATTCCCAAAACCAAGGGCTCTTCTGGTCCTACAATTACTAGCTTAATCTCGTGTTCTATTACGGCTTTTTTTATTTCATCAAAATCAGAAACACCAATTGGTAAATTAGTCGCACAACTTGCCGTTCCTGCATTCCCTGGTGCTGCAAACAATTGTTGGCATTTCTTACTTTGTCTTATTTTCCAACACAGTGTGTGCTCTCTTCCTCCGCCTCCTAGGACCAGTATATTCATGATCTGTATTTTTTACAAAGATACTATCTTGATTTAGCTTGCTTCCCCCAAATCCTATTTTAATCTTTTAAAAGATTTCCTCTTTCTTTTTCCATACGTTCTACCAAAGGTAGATGTTCTTCAGAGGGCTTGGGAAACCTTTCTTCCCAAAGGTGTAGTTCTTCGGTGGTTAGAATAGGAAAGTAGGGCTCCATCCCTTCAAAACGACTTTTTTGATTGGGGTGTTCTAGTCCGTCACTCAAAAAAAGCACTGGGGTCCCAAAAGCCACTGCTGGGAGTGCAGTATGTATTCTCGAAGTGATAACAAGTGCTGCATTTGCAATATCTCGAAGATGCTTTTTTGCTTCTTCAATCCGTTCTTGTTCTAAAAGTGTGTTTGGGTCTCGTAATTGAGATCGAAAATAGATTGGGGATTTTTGTTTTTCAAGAAACAAATCCAATCTTTTCATAGCCCCTTCATAACGTTTTTGTTTGTTTCTTTTTTTAAATAGTAGAAGTCCTTTTTGGAGTAGTCCCTTAGGGGAGGGGGCGTTTTCTGGATTCAATCGTTCCATTGGGCTAATCACGTAAATACCTTTTCTAGTATGGTTTTTTTTCAAGAAATCACTGCGTTTTAAAGTCAAAGTAAGACAGCCTGAGTAATAGGTTTTAATTCCATAGCCCGACAAAAGGTTTTGTGTATAGTGATCTCTACAGCCTATGGGCTGATGCTTTTTAAAATATGAAATGCCGTGGGGAGTTAACATCCCCTTTTTTGCCGTAGGGTTTAGATGAAAAGAAATAAACAACGGAGAAATTTGTTCTGAAGGAGGCCAATGATAAGGTGCTTCCATAAACCAACCGTTCATAATCAAATTGACTTTTGGTCCATCATAGCGATGCAATTGATCCCTGTTTAAAGCAGAGGTTGTCTCAGCTCCAGCCCATTTTTGTGCGGCTATACTTTGGACAAAATCTCCTAAATTGTTGGAGTTTGGATAAGACAAAACGGCTAGGGCTTTAGTCATAAGTATTCGGATTTGTTAAGACCTTTTCAAAAGCACCTCTTCTTCTGTTTAAAGGGTAATGTTCCTGTATTCTTTTTCTAGCTTTTGCTCCAAGCTTTGGATGTTCTTTTTTGAAAAACATAAGAAGTTCTTCTGTGATTGTCTTCGTATTTATGATATATCCTGTTGTACCTATAGCATCGGGAATTCCAAAAACTTGAGTTCCTACTGGAATACACTCACATAACATGGCTTCACAAAGCACGTTAGGCAAACCCTCAATTTTTGATCCTTGATAATAAAATACATGGCTACTGTAAAGATGTTTTAATTCATTTCGATTTTGCTTGCCTAAAAGAGTTATGTTTTTTGGAAGAGGAGTGTCAAAAAGGGCGTTGTCCTCAATTCCGGCAACAGTAAATTGAAAGTCTGGAAGTACCCTTGCTAATTCTAAAAAAAATGGAATCCCTTTTCTTTCAAAAGTTCGTTGGTCTGAAAAAGTAGCTACTGTCAGCACTGTTTTAGGTGTTTTTGTTTGGTTTCTGTTCCAAAAAGAACTGTCGTAAGCTGTAGGTATTTCGTGTATGGGTGTGGTTAAGTTTGGGATAAATTGCGTAATTCCAGATTGCGTTTCATTGCCTGAGTTAACAAAAGGGCATCCTACTCCTAAGCTTTTGTGTACCACCCAAATGGATTGTGCCTTTTTATAGTTCCAGCGCGCCAAGGCCTGCCTACTGTTTTTTTTTAAAAAAATTCCGTAGTTCAAGCCGGGACTAGAAATCGCATCATATCCGCCAACAATCAGAGTGAACGGTTTTTTAAACAATCTTGCTAAAGCAAGAGGAATGCTGCTGTGATAATCGTTAAACCAACTGAAACAAGCTACAGATTGTGGAAGGTAAAATAAGCTCAAAAAAAGCTCTCTTAGCCGATTGGCAATAAAGCGTAAGGGATCTTTATGGGCAGGTGAGTAAATCATCAAAACTCGATAACCCATTTGTTCTAGCATTTCAACATCCTTAAGTACAAAGGTGTTTTTACTATTGCAAACCAAAGTGACTTTAGTTGTTTGCATTTATTGGTTTTTAATTACAAAATCCTTCAGTTTATCTGCAATGTTGCGGTTGTTGGAGACTCTGGGCACCTTGTTTTGTCCTCCCAACTTCCCAATGCTTTTCATGTACTTTTTGAACCCATCCTTGCCCACTTTCCGAATTAACAAAGGGCGTAAGACCTTTCCCTCAATTAAATCATTGTAATAGATGTTTTTGCCTTGCAACGCTTGATCAATTTTAGCAGCAAAATTCTTCAAGTCTGCTGGAGGAGTATCAAATTCAATAAACCACTCATGGTAAGGAAGTTCTTCTTCGGGTTCAACTTGAGGGGCAACCGTAAATTCTCTAATACGAACTGTCTCTTTTTCTGAATCTATAGCCTGTTTTAACGCCTTTTCAACCTCACTTACTATAACGTGTTCACCAAAAGCAGAAATAAAGTGCTTCAGTCTTCCGCTGACACTTATTCTAAAAGGAAAGGTACTGGTAAACTGAACGGTATCGCCAATGTTATACCGCCAAAGTCCTGCTGTAGTAGAAATAATCATCACATAATTTATTCCCAATTCTACTTCTGCCAAACTATGAACTGTAGGATGTTCGTCATAAAAGGTGGTTGCAACCACAAATTCATAATAAATACCGTGATCCAACAGCAACAACAAGCCTTTACTTTGTTGCAGGTCTTGATAGGCAAAAAAGCCCTCAGAAGCTGGATAAAATTCTATACTGTCCAGTTTGCGACCAATCAACTTATCAAAAACCCCCCTGTAGGGCTCAAAATTGACTCCTCCGTATACAAAAAGTGAAAAATTAGGAAAAAGGTCGCCTACTTTTTTTCCCGTTTTTGTGGTGAGGCGTTCAAAGTACATCTGAACCCAAGACGGAATCCCACCGATAATGGTCATGTTCTCTGTATGGGTTTCGTTGACAATAGCATCTACTTTTGTCTCCCAGTCTTCAATGCAATTGGTCTCCCATGAGGGCATGCGGTTTTTTTGAAGATAACTAGGTACATAGTGTGCTACAATACCGGAAAGCCGTCCTAAAGCAACCCCTTTTATATCTTCTAAAACTGGACTCCCCTGAACGAAAATATGTTTGCCTTCAACCATTGAAGTTTTCCCTGTTTCGTGAATATAATTCAACAACGCTTCTCTAGCTGCGCGTATGTGCTGAGGCATCGATTCTTTGGTGATGGGAATGTACTTTGCTCCAGAAGTCGTTCCACTTGATTTTGCGTAATAAAGAGGTCTTCCAGGCCAAAGGACGTCTGCTTCTCCATCTAAAACGCAATCAATGAAGTTCTTCAGCCCTTCGTAATCACGAATTGGAATGTTCTTTTTAAATGTGCTCAAATTGGTTACCTGTTCAAGCCGATGTTCCTTTCCAAAACGAGTCTTTTTTCCCTTTTTTATCAAATATTGAAGGAGCGCTTCCTGTGTTTCTAGCGGCCGATAGATCCACTTTTTGTTTCTTTTGTAGGTCCAAGCAGCATACATTTTTGAGCCTAGAGCTTTAATCATTCCCTGAAAAATTAAAAAAATTCTCTGGATTCATTGGGTAGCCGTCTATCCATAGTTCAAAATGAAGATGATATCCCGTGGTAAACTCCCCTGTATTCCCTGCAATAGCAATTACTTCTCCTGCCAAAACGGCTTCTCCTTGCTTCTTCATCAATGAGGCATTGTGTTTATAAACGGATAACATGCCTGCGCTGTGCTCTAAAATAATTACAAAACCCGTTTCTGTCGTCCACTCAGAAAAAATAACGGTGCCTTCGGCTATGGCTTTTATAGGGGTGTTTTTTTCTAAAGCAATATCTACAGCAAAATGGGATTCTTCTACATCAAAAGGTTGTGAGATTGGCCCGCTTGCTGGCGTGAATAAGTATGTTTTCAGTTCTCTTTCTATCCCTTGGATTGGACTGTACTTGTCTTCTTGAAGTACAAAAGCGCGTAGTATTGAATCTTCTACAACGGTTTGTGTAAAATTTGAATTAAAAGGCGTTGTGCTTGTGTTGTCTGATTCTGTGATGTTTGAGTCTTCGAAAGATATGTCTTCCGTCAATACTTTTCTTACTGCATTGAGGTACTCTATGTTTTCGTTGTAATGTTTAATCAAAGAATCTGTTAAAAATAAATTTTGAACCGCTCTCGCCCTCAGCTCTGAAGAGTCGTAACCAGGGATGTATTCCTTAAGAGGTGTATATACAATAACTAAATAGGTGCTCAGGGCAAAAAATGCAAACAAAAAAAAGGTGAAAATAACCGCTTTCAGTTTAGAAAAGCGCAATTGGGTCCTTTCTTCAAAAGTCTCTTCATCGATTACCATCAACAAATACGGTGTGCGTAATCGCTCTAGAAATTTTTTCTTCTTTTTTTCTTCTTTTAGCATCTTAAAAACAAAGATAAAGAATCCTTAAGTGGATTTAAGGACCTCTGTCGTTTTTCGTGCTCACAAAACTAAATATTTCTGTACATTTGTTTTTTATAAGACAATAATCATGTTGGTTTTAACATTTCTAGGTATGATCGGTGCTCCACAAATAATTTTAATTATCGCGGTTGTTCTGTTGCTTTTTGGGGGTCGTAAAATCCCTGAGCTAATGCGTGGCTTGGGTAGCGGTATCAAAGAGTTTAAGAATGCTACGAAAGAAGAGGAAGAAAAACCTAAGGTAGATAAAGAATAATCCTTCCTCAGTTTGACTTTTTTAGAGTTGTAAGAATCGTGTTTAATTCAAACATGTATTCCCTTTTACTAACAGAAGGAGCAAAAGCAAATCCTTCCACAACCATCCATTTTTTTTGTAGGCTGTCCCGAACCATATAATTCACAAAAGGTCCTGCCATATAATCATTTGCTACCTCCCAGGTTCCTTTCGTTAAAAAGGTTTGTTTTCCGTCTAGAGTAGTTTTGTAAAAATAGGGTTTAAAGGCCCGTTCCGTAATCAAATAGCTGCCCTTTAATCGGCCGGGAACAAATAATCTTCCAATGGAGTCTCTGATATTTAAAATTCTTTTGTGGAACATTCCGTCTAAAGCTGTTTCAGGAAGAGAATAAGCAATAATGTTGAGGTGCCCTTTTTGTATCGGTTTTTGAATCCAAATAAAATTTAACGTATCCTTGACTGTTTCATAGGCCGTAGGATAATTCAAATGATAGCCAAATCGCTCCTGTAGGTTGGTTTCTGTAGTTGGAGATTTATTGATTCTTCTCAGCTTTTCCGTGCGCTCGTTTTGAGCGATTGTTTGTCTTAAAAGATTTGCGTTTTCTTCTAAAGAGAATGCCTGAGTGTCTGGGTCCTCACCCGTTATTGAAGCTATGATTTGCGGTCTTGCAAACTGATCTTTTGCCAGTTGAAACCTAGATATAGAATCTTTTTGAAACCAAATGATGTTCCTACTCTGTCTTGCAAATCCTGAGAATGCGGCTGGATTCATATAATCCAAAGAGTATTGGGGCTCATCAAGGGGCAGGCCCTCATAAATAACGCCCATGGTATTGCGTACCCTTTCTCCTAAGGCGCCTTTCCAATCTTTTTCTGGCATTACAACAGTAATGTGGTTGAGTTTACCACTTGATTCCGGAACAAAGGCCTTTGACTTTTCTGGGCTTGTCCCACAAGAGTAGAAATAAAGTGAGGAAAGAATAAGGATTTTTTTCATAGATTATAAAAGGGCTGCTATTCCAGGAAGTGTTTTTCCTTCTAGACTTTCTAGCATTGCTCCACCTCCAGTGCTAATATAACTCATTTTATCTTGCATTTCGAATTGTTTCACTGCCGCAACAGAATCTCCTCCTCCTACCAAGGAAAAAGCACCGTTTTCTGTTGCTTCTCCAATTACGTTTCCAACAGCAATGGTTCCTTTTGCAAAGTTTGGAAATTCGAAAACACCCATTGGTCCATTCCAGAGGATTGTATTACAGCCCAATATTAACTCTTTGAATTGTGCAATACTTCTTGGTCCTGCGTCCATTCCTTCCCATCCCTCAGGGATGTCCATTACATCAAATTGTTTTTTGTTGGCGTCATTGCTAAAAGTGTCTCCCGCAACAACATCTACTGGAAGGTTTATGGAAACGCCTTTTTGTTTGGCCTTCTCTAGCAGTCGAAGAGCGTAATCACAGTAATCGGGCTCCCATATGGAATTTCCTACATTCCCTCCAAGGGCTTTAGTAAATGTATAGACCATTCCTCCGCCAATAATCAAATGGTCAACCTTTTCTATAAGGCTTTCAATAATTGTAATTTTAGACGAGACTTTTGCGCCCCCTAAAATCGCCAAAACAGGGGGAGTTCCGTTTTTCATTACTTTTTCTATGGCTTTAACTTCTTTTTCTAAGAGGCGCCCTAAACACTTCTTTTTTTCAAAAAATTGCGCAATTATCGTTGTGGATGCGTGTGCGCGATGAGCAGTCCCAAAAGCATCGTTAACAAAAACTGTCCCAAGTTTTGAGAGCTGTCTTGAAAAATGAAGGTCTCCGGCCGTTTCTTCTGATTGAAATCGTAGATTTTCCATCAACAAAACTTCTCCTGGTTTCAAAGACATTGCTTTTTGCTCTGCTTCTACACCAACACACTGAGAAGAAAACTGTACAGGTACACCCAAGATTTCGGCGACTTTAGCAGTAATGTTGTTCATGGACAATTTCGAGTCATTGCCTTTAGGTCGGCCTAGATGAGAAAGAAGCACACAACTACCCCCTTGAGATAAAATGTAAGATATTGTTGGTTTGGCTGCTTCAATTCGAGTCGTGTCTGTAACTTCCAGTTGGTCGTTTAAAGGAACATTAAAATCAACACGTACAATCGCGCGTTCATCAGTAAAATTAAGCTGTTCTAGGGTTCGCATTTTAAAAGTTTTTTCAAAAATACAATATTGCGCATAGCTGTGTATTTATTTTTTAAAAGATCTCCGCTCCTCTTTAAGTAAAGTGTATCTTTACCTATGCATTGGTCACGTGTTGTAGGTCAGAACTTACTTAAAAAACAGTTAGAGTATTTGTTGGTTTCTAAACAAGTGCCTCATGCTCTTCTTTTCACAGGGCCTTCTGGTTATGGTGGACTCCCTCTAGCTCTCTCTTTTGCTTTGGAATTGGTAAATAGCGAAAAACGAGAACTACAAAAAATGGGTTTAGGGGAGCAATGTCAACATCCGGATCTCCACTTTATCTATCCGGTTGTAAAAAAAGGAAACGAAAAGATGGTTTACGCTCAAGACTATGCAGCAGAGTGGATTGCTTTTTTAAACAGTGCCCCATATGGAGACTACATTCAGTGGTTTGATCACATTCATGTTGGGAACAAACAAGGGGTCATTACTGTTTCTGAAATAGAGCTCCTTCACCAAAAAATGTACCTCAAGTCTTTCTCTGGTGGAGCAAAAGTGGCAGTCCTTTGGGGAGCTGAGAAAATGAATTCCCATGCGTCTAATGCCTTTTTAAAACTATTAGAAGAGCCTCCTGCTGACACTTATTTTATTCTTGTTGCTGAGGAAGAAGAGAGCCTTTTACCAACAGTTGTGTCCCGTTGCCAACAGATTCGTGTAGGGCCGATCCAAAAAGAGGCCTTAAGGAAAACTTTGGGTGAGGAGGATACGGTTCAGTCAAGTCGTATTCTTTCATTAGCAAATGGAGACTACCATCGGTTACAGTTACTGAGGACAGAGGATCAAGAATCTGAATATGAGGCTCTTTTGGTTTCTGGATTAAGAAATGCGTTTATGGCAAAAGGAAATAAATCGGTTGTTTTTGATCTAATTAACTGGTCTTCAGCTCTTTCTGCATTAGGAAGAGAAGAACAAAAAGCGTTTTTAAGCTTTGGTGTGAGGTTTTTTAGAGACGCTTTTCTGCTCAATTATTCGTTACAGGATTTGGTTCATTTTGACTCAAAAACAGACTTCGATTTAACCAAACTTGCTCCTTATATCCATAACGAAAATATTATCGACTTGATTGAATTGTTTGAAAAAAGTCAGTATCATATTCAGAGAAACGCAAGTCCAAAAATACTTTTTTCAAACCTGTCTTTGAAATTAACTCGTTTGTTGAACAAGCCTGTTGGTTAAGCTTTTTTAAAGACAAAAATAAGTGACGAATATTCTTTAGTAAATAGCGCTCTTGCATTTGATAAAAGTCCAATAAAAAGGCCTTTTAAAAAAGGAAGTTTTACTCCTCTATTTCGCTCCGAGAGATAGGCAATATAAAATGCGTCGAAGAACAAGGGGTAGTTTGTGATGTGTTTATAGCCACAGCTTGTAATAAAAGACACGAGTCCCCTGCTTGTAAAGTGCCATAAATGTCTTGGAACATCAAGCGCTGCCCATTCTTCTCGATAATATTTAGCGTCAGGGCTATTTAGATTGGGAACAGCCAATATTAAAACGCCTTTTTGATTTAAACGTGCTTTTAATTTCTGTAACACTTCTAAAGGGTGCTCCAAATGCTCCAAAACATGCCATAGAGTTATTCCATCAAATGTGAAATCAAGAGGGATGTCGTTTAAATTGTGAACGCAGGCAACTCCTTGTTCTGAGGCGTGCGAGCTTGCTATAACATTGGGCTCTACACCCATTGTGTTGTAATTAGAGCGGTTTAAATAAGCGGCAAAGTTTCCCACTCCTGCACCATAGTCTAAAAGAGATTTCCCGCTTAAATGCTTCTTTATTATCTTTTTTTTGTAGCCAAACATGATGTTTTGAACAAAAAGATACAGGCGCCCTAAAGCATTCTTTTGTAACTTTTTGTGTGAATCGTAAGCTTCAGATTCATAATAAGCGCTTAAGTTGATTTCAGGATAAAGTAGTGTTTGTGCTACAAGTCCCTTTTCTCTCCATACAACATCAAAAGTTTGGCCGCTTACCAAGTGGTCTGTTGCTGAAAATACTTTTTCTTTATGTTGCATTTTGTTCCACGTGAAACTTTAGGTTATCGTCCCATTGAAACCAACAAAACACTAATGTCGCTTGGGTTGATTCCGCTTATTCTTGAAGCTTGGGCGAGAGTCTCTGGTTTAAATTTATTTAATTTTTCTTTGGCCTCAAAAGAGAGTGAAGCAAGGCGTTCGAAATCGAAGTTTCTTGGGATTTTTATATTTTCGAGGCGTTTTAGCTTGTCTGCATTTCGCTTTTCCTTTTCAATATAGCCTGCGTATTTTACTTCAATTTCTGCTTGTTGGAAAACTGTGTCGTCCATCTTATTAGAGTTCAAATATTGTTGCAAGGAATCGAAGACATTAAAATCGCTTCTGTTAAGGTTGGGTCGCGCTAACAATTTCGCGTATTTATCTGTTTGTTTTACGGGCAGTTCCTTTTTGGAGACCAGCAGTTGGTTGGCAGTATCCAAAGGATAACTTGTTTTATTGAGGTATGAAACAAGAGCTTTTCTTTTTTTGCGCTTGTCTTCAACCATTTTCATTCGAGCAGTAGAGGCAAGTCCAAGATCATGGGATAGCGGGGTTAGTCTTTCGTCTGCATTGTCTTGTCTCAGAAGAGTGCGGTATTCTGCACGAGAAGTAAACATTCGATACGGTTCTTCTGTACCTTTTAAGATGAGGTCATCTATTAAAACACCTATATAAGCCTGATCCCTTCCCAAGATAAATGGAGATTTGTTTTTCGCTTTTTGGTGGGCATTAATTCCAGCCATGATGCCTTGAGCTGCTGCCTCTTCGTAGCCTGTTGTTCCGTTGATTTGCCCTGCAAAAAATAAGTTTTCTATGAGGCGCGTTTCGAGACTGTGGTACAATTGCGTGGGTGGAAAATAATCGTATTCAATTGCGTATCCAGGTCGGAAAAATTTTACATTTTCAAATCCTTTTACTTGTTTTAATGCCTTGTATTGAATGTCGTCAGGTAGTGATGTAGAAAATCCGTTAACATAGACTTCGACGGTATTCCAACCTTCCGGTTCTACAAATATTTGGTGTTGATTTTTATCTTTAAAACGATTGATTTTGTCCTCAATAGAAGGACAATACCGAGGTCCTGTGCTCTGTATTGCACCATTAAACATTGGGGAGCGATCAAATCCTTCTCTAAGTATGTTGTGAACGTGCTCATTCGTGTGTGTTATGAAACAGCTGCGCTGGTTTACCAGAGGCTTTGTCTGGTTTGAAAACGAAAACTTAGAAGGGTTTTGATCACCAGGCTGTTCTGTCATCTGAGTGTAGTCTAATGATCTACCATCTACTCGTGGTGGGGTTCCTGTTTTCATTCGGCCAGATTCAAAGCCCAGGGACTCGAGTTTTACTGTAAGTCCTGTTGCGGCTTTTTCTCCGGCACGTCCTCCGCCAAAATTCTTTTCTCCGATGTGGATGAGACCATTTAGGAAGGTGCCGTTTGTGAGAACAACGACCTTGGCATAAATCTTTAATCCTAAAGAAGTGACCACGCCTAGCGCACGGTTGTTTTCTACTAAAACATCAACAATCGTTTCTTGGTAAAAATCCACTAAAGGGGTTTGTTCTAACATATTGCGCCATTCGAGAGTAAACAAGCTGCGGTCAGACTGAACCCTTGGGCTCCACATTGCTGGCCCTTTGGACTGGTTTAGCATTTTGTATTGAATTGCAGAACGGTCAGAAACAATGCCACTGTAACCCCCCAAAGCATCTATTTCTCGAACGATTTGGCCCTTTGCTATACCGCCCATCGCTGGATTACAGGACATTTGGGCTACATTTTGTAGGTTCATGGTTGCCAACAAAGTTTTGGAGCCTAAGTTGGCTGCTGCTGCTGCTGCTTCGCAGCCTGCGTGGCCGCCTCCTACTACGATAACATCATAACTAGAATCAAACATTTTTTAATTGTTTCACGTGGAACAGATCAATAAACTCATTTTCTTTTTGACGCATTTTTAGCTTTTCTTCTGCAGATCCGTCATCATAACCCATACAGTGAAGGAGGCCGTGTGAAATAACCCTAAGTGTTTCGTTTTCAAGTGTTTGTGATTCTTCTTTGGCGGATTGTTGAACGGCCCACATTGAAATAAAAAACTCAGCGGACAATCTGTTCTTTGTTGAGTAATCAAAAGTGATTATATCGGTGTGCGTCTCGTGATTGAGGTACTCTAGGTTTATTTCCAATAGTCGTTCTTTGCCTACAAAGTTGTAAAATAAACGGTCGATTTGAAATCCAAAGTGTCCGACAAAGGCAATAAGCGCAGATCGAATGGGTTCTTCTTGAACAACGTCCGGGATGTTAGTAAACTGTATGATGTTTTGTTTTTTTGCAAATATACAGGAATTGTGTTGTAGGTCTAGCAGAATCCATTTGAAGCAATTATCTTAGCGCAAAAAAAATGACTACACGTGTTCGCTTTGCCCCCAGTCCAACGGGTCCTTTACATATCGGTGGGTTGCGCACCGCTCTTTTCAACTACCTATATGCAAGAAAAAACAAGGGTGTTTTTATTCTTAGGGTGGAGGATACGGATCAAAACAGGTATGTTGAAGGAAGCGAGGCGTACATCCAAGATGCGTTAGAGTGGTGTCAAATGGTGCCCGACGAGGGCCCTAAAAACGGCGGTGCTTTTGGTCCATATAGACAAAGCGAAAGAAGCGCTATATACAAAGAGCATATAAATTTGCTAATAGAAAAAGGTGCGGCTTATTATGCATTTGACACTCCAGACGAACTCAATGCGGCTCGTGAAGAAGCAGAACAAAACAAACAAACGTTTCGGTATGGAAGTCAAAACCGATTGCACTTTAAAAACAGCTTAAGCCTTTCTGAACAAGAGGTAGAAAGACTTTTAAAAGGGAGCTACGTTGTGCGTCTAAAAGTGGAGCCTGGAAAAACCGTTGTTGTGAACGATCAAGTACGTGGAAACGTAAGTGTTTCTTCTGACCTTATTGATGATAAAATCTTGATGAAAGCCGATGGATTACCAACGTATCATTTTGCGAATGTAGTAGATGATAAATTGATGGAAATTACTACGGTCATTCGCGGAGAAGAGTGGTTGCCCTCTTTGCCATTACACCAATTAATCTACGACGCTTTTGGCTGGGATAGCCCACAATTTATGCACCTGCCTCTAATTTTAAAACCGAATGGTAAAGGTAAGTTGTCGAAAAGAGATGGAGACAAAGAAGGGTTTCCTGTGTTTCCTTTGCAGTGGAATGAAGACACCCCTGGGTTCAAGGAAATGGGTTTTTTACCGGAAGGAATGGTAAACTATCTCGCTCTTTTGGGATGGAATGATGGAAATGATTCTGAGTTTTTCGCTCTAAAGAAACTGGAAGAACGATTTGACATTGCTGGAGTTCAAAAAGGAGGGGCGCGTTTTGACTACGAAAAAGCCCGGTGGATCAACCATCACTATATTATAGAACAACCGACAGAACAACTGATTCAAGATCCCACAGTCTTGGAAATCCTCAGCGCTTTTCCAAAAGAAAAACACAACTCTATTGTTGCTTTAGTTAAAGAACGTCTGTATACATTAAAAGACCTCGAGCAAGAGATCGCCTTTTTAAAGGCACCCTTTGATTACGATCCGAAAAGCGTCGCGAAAATACGTGATAAAAACCCGAAAAAGGTGTTAGAACATGCTTCTGTCCTCTTAGAAAATATAGGGGTGGGTAGCAAATTGAAAGAACAGCTTTTTCTTTGGGCAAATGAAGAGGGTGTGCCGCTAAGTGTCGTTATGCAATCTTTACGGTTGAGTTTGATTGGTACACTAACAGGCCCAGATTTGTTTGAAGTTTGTGCTCTTTTGGGAAAAGATGTATCTTTAAAAAGATTACAAAACTTTATTAACTATTTAACTTAAATCTAATCACCATGATCACCTATATCGTTTTAATTTTTGTTGTCTTACTACTGTTATCCGGAATTTTTGTTGTGAAACAACAAACCGCAGCCATAGTTGAACGCTTTGGTCGTTTTACTTCTATTCGCCAGTCTGGATTACACTTTAGAATACCAATTATTGACAAAATTGCGGGAAGAATTAGTTTACGAATCTTACAGTTGGATGTCATTGTCGAAACAAAAACCAAAGACGATGTGTTTGTAAAGCTGAAGGTTTCTGTGCAATATAAGGTAGTAGGAGACAAGGTTTATGATGCCTTTTATAAGCTTGATTATCCTCAGGATCAAATTACCTCTTATGTGTTTGATGTGGTTCGTGCCGTTGTTCCTAAAATGAAACTAGACGATGTCTTCGAGAAAAAGGATGATATTGCTAATGCTGTAAAGGGAGAGCTCAATGATGCGATGATTAACTATGGTTACGACATCATCAAAGCTTTGGTAACAGATATTGATCCTGATCCTGAGGTAAAAGCAGCAATGAACAGAATCAACGCTGCCGAACGTAAAAAAGTGGCTGCTCAATACGACGGAGATGCTGAACGTATCTTAATTGTTGAAAAAGCAAAAGCAGAAGCTGAGAGCAAAAGGCTTCAAGGACAGGGTATTGCAGATCAGCGCAGAGAAATTGCTCGGGGGTTGGAAGAGTCTGTCGATGTTTTAAACAAAGTCGGTATCAATTCACAAGAAGCTTCTGCCTTGATTGTGGTAACGCAACACTACGACACGCTACAGGCAATTGGAGGTGAGACGAACACCAACCTGATTCTTCTTCCAAATTCTCCGCAAGCGGGCAGTGAGATGCTTAACGACATGGTCGCTTCCTTTACTGCTAGTAATCAAATAGGTGAAGCGATGAAAAAGCAAACAAAAGGAAACACCCCTTTAGATACGAAATAGATCGCTTACGTATTGAGTTTGGCCCAACTGTCTCTTAGACCAACGGTTTTGTTAAAAATCAACAACTCCTCTGTGCTCTCTGGGTCAACAACAAAATACCCCTGGCGCTGAAACTGAAATTGTTCACCTGCTTTAGCAACTGAAAGGCCTGGTTCTACATAGGCAGTAATCGTCTCAAGGGCGTTTGGGTTGATGAACGAAGTAAACTCCTTGTTCTTGTCTTGGTCTGGTGCAGGAACGGTAAACAGGCGATCATAAAGACGCACCTGTACCTCTAAACCCTCATTTTGGGTGACCCAATGAAGTGTTCCTTTAACTTTTCGTTGGCTTGCTTCTGTTCCGCTTCCGCTTTTACTGTCTGGATCATAGGTACATAAAATTTCAATAATTGCTCCCTGTTCGTCTTTTATAACAGACTCTGCTTTGATTATATACGCGTTTTTAAGGCGAACTTCTTTTCCTAATGAAAGTCTAAAAAACTTCCGGTTTGCATTTTCTTTAAAGTCTTCCTTTTCAATATACAGGTGTTTTGAAAAAGGAAAGCTCCGGTTTCCAAGTTCTGGTTGCTCCGGGTTTATTTCTCCGCTTAACAGCTCCGTCTGTCCTTTTGGATAATTAGTAATTGTGAGTTTAACTGGATCAAGCACTCCCATCACCCGTGGTGCTGTTGTATTGAGATCTTCTCTTACAGAGTGTTCTAGCAAAGACAGATCAATAACATTGTCTCGCTTGGCTACCCCTGCTGCATCAACAAAGTTTCTTAAAGATCGAGGGGTGTATCCTCTTCTTCTCAAACCTGCTATTGTAGGCATTCTAGGATCATCCCAGCCGCTGACGTGTCCCTTTTCTATGAGTTCCGCAAGTTTTCTTTTGCTTGTGACGGTATAAGAAAGGTTCATCCTGGCGAATTCCCTCTGTTTGGGTCTTAACTGGTCTGAGTCGGGCAGTGCGTCTAAAAACCAGTCGTAAAGGTCTCTGTGTGGTTTAAATTCTAAAGAACATAAAGAATGAGACACCTGCTCTATATAGTCAGATTGTCCGTGTGTCCAATCGTACATAGGGTAGATACACCATTGGTTTCCTGTGCGGTGGTGGGTTTTGAATAAAATTCGATACATCACAGGATCGCGCATTAAAAGGTTTGGTGAAGCCATGTCGATTTTAGCTCTTAAAACATGTTCTCCTTCTTTACAGTCACCCGATTTCATTTGACCGAACAACGCTAAGTTTTCATCGATGGTTCGATCACGATAAGGACTGTTGGTTCCGGGCTCTGTTGGTGTTCCTTTTTGGGCTGCAATGGTCTCTGAGGTTTGTGAGTCCACATAGGCTTTTCCTTCTTTAATCAAAAGTACCGCCCATTTATATAGTTGGTCAAAATAATCTGAGGCGTAACATTCTTTAGCCCATTGGTACCCGAGCCAATGGATGTTTTCTTTAATAGCATCTACATATTGCTGTTCTTCTTTGGCTGGATTTGTGTCGTCAAAACGAAGGTTTACAGGAGCGTTGTACCGTTCGCCAAGATTGAAATTAAGACATATCGCTTTAACGTGTCCGATATGTAGATATCCGTTGGGTTCAGGGGGAAAGCGGAAGCACAAATCTTTTCTTTTGTAACCTGTTTTTAAGTCTTCTTCTAAAATGTGTTCAATAAAGTGTAGCGCACGCTCCATTTCTTTTTTTTTCGCAAAGATAATGAATGCTTTCTATGAAAGGAAAGATGTAAAGTGTCTTTATATTTGTATTTCTATGGGAAAGATATACTTAAAAAACATTCGTCTTTATGCTTATCACGGATGTATGGACGAGGAAGAAAGAATAGGAAGTGATTATGTTGTTAATCTAGTTGTCACTACCAATTTAGACAGATCCTCAAGAACAGATGATTTAAAGGATACAGTAGATTACGTCGAACTACACGCTATAGTGAAGGAGGAAATGCTTCTGCGCGCAAAACTTTTAGAACATGTTGCAAACCGTATTTTAACACGTGTTTTATCACAATTTGATGAAGTTGAAAAAGCGGTAGTTAAAGTAGCTAAAAGAAATCCGCCTATTGGGGGTAATGTTGAAGAGGTGTCTGTAAAAAGAGAACTCAAAAGATCTGCATTAGGTTTAGATTAATTTAAGTATTTTTGCGCCATGGCATCGTGGCCGAGTGGCTAGGCAGAGCTCTGCAAAAGCTTGTACAGCGGTTCGAATCCGCTCGATGCCTCTTATTCCACTTCTATTTTTGCCCCCAAATATTCTTCTGTCACTTGTTTTATGGGTAGGCCAAAAATGCGCAACACGCCCCCAAACATTTTTGCATCTAATAATTCACTCGCATGTACATAAGCGTAAGCCCCTCCTTTGTTTTTAATTTTTGTTTGCTTTGTTATAAGTTGTTCTGTTTCACAAAATGCTGATGTAGTAAGGTGTATTTCGTGATTGGTTGCTTTTCCTTTTAAAAACACCCCACCACCAAAACTGCTTTTAGTGTCTAAACGTTCCGTGTAAACCTCGAGATTTATTTGTGCATTGTTTTTTGCTTCTAAATTTAGACTCGTTTGGCTAATTGGATATGTTGACTTTAGAGTGCTTGCTTGGAAGACACCTATTTTATCAAGAGGTTTGCTGTGGTAAAGATTTATTTTTGTTTTCCCTGGAGTTAATAAAGTGCCCCCTGTTAATCTTATTTTGAGGATCTTGTTTTTGATCGACAGTACCACATAATCGGAGTTTTCTCCATAAGCTATCGCCTTGTTAACATCTGAAGCAATTAAATTAACCTCCAGGTTTGAAAAAATTTTTACTCCCGTAAATGAACCTATCGCAAGCGTTTTTTTTTCTGTTTCTTGACTCCATAAAAAAAAACTAATTATAAAAAACAATCCTCCAAAACTGAACTTATTCATAACATAAAAATAAGACAATTAATCTACAGGTATAAAATCTAGAAAGCGTTTTTGGATGTTCACTTTTTTAACTTTTATTCGCAGAGGGTCTCCAAGTTGATATTTCTTATGTGTATGAATACCTGTAATGGAATGCTGCTGTACGTTATACTCATAAAAGTCTGATTTTAGGTCTACCATTCGGATCATTCCTTCACATTTGTTTTCAATAATTTCAACATACAAACCTCTTTCTGTAACGCCAGAAATAACCCCGTTGAATTCTTGATTTATTTTATCTTCCATGAAAACCATCTGCATGTATTTGATTGAGTCCCTTTCTGCCTTTGTTGCTATTTGCTCTCTTTGTGATGTATGTTTACACGCTTCTTCCAAAATATCTTTTTGAGTACTGTTTTGTTTATTTAATAGAGCAAATAACTCTCTGTGAACTAAAACGTCGGGATACCTTCTTATAGGTGAGGTAAAATGAGTATAATGTGAAAAAGCTAAGCCGTAATGTCCTATATTTTCCGTTGTGTATTCTGCTTTAGACATACTTCTTAGAGTTAAAGTATCAATTAGGTTCTGCTCTTTCTTTCCTTGACAATCTCTTAATAGTTTGTTGATTTCACTACTTACATTTTTTCCTTTGGGATTGAATGAATACCCAAAGGAGGCAATGGTTTGTTTGAGGTTAAATAGTTTTTCCTCGTCGGGGTCGTCATGAACTCTATAAACAAAAGGAATAGACGGTCTTTTTTTTCCTATAAACTCAGCAACTTTTCTGTTTGCTAGAAGCATAAACTCTTCAATTAGTTTGTTTGCATCTTTTGATTTTTTAAAAAACACCGAGTTTGGTTTGTTTTTTTCATCTAATTGAAAATTGACTTCAACACGATCAAAAGAAATCGCACCCTCTTTCATGCGCTGTCTCCGCAATTTTTTTGCATGTTGGTCTAAGATTCTTAATGCGTTATATACTTCAGAGGAAATAGTATAGGTTTGTTTTGTGAGTGCGTGCTCTTTATCAACTATTTTTGTTTCGTTTTCCAACATGAATTGGACTTCTTCATAAGAAAAACGATGGTCAGAAAAAAGGATTGTTTTTCCATACCATTCACTAATTAGTTTTTGTTCTTTATCAAAGAGAAAAACAGCAGAAAAGGTATATTTTTCTTCTTGTGGCCTTAAAGAACACAAACCATTTGAAAGAACCTCTGGTAGCATAGGAACAACACGATCTACGAGATAAACAGATGTTGCGCGATCATAAGCTTCTTGATCAAGAATACTGTTTGGTGTAACATAGTGAGATACATCTGCTATATGAACACCAACTTCATAACTCCCGTCTTTATTTTTTTTAAATGATAAAGCATCATCAAAATCTTTTGCTGTTATTGGGTCAATTGTAAAGGTTAAAACGTCACGAAAATCCCTTCTTTTTTTTATTTCCTCTTTCGTTATTTTAGATGAGAGTTCATGTGCTGCTGTTTCTACTTGCTTTGGAAACTGATATGGCAAACCGTATTCGTGTAAAATGGCGTGTATTTCTGTTTCTGATTCGCCTGGTATACCTAAAGATTTTATTATTCTCCCGTTTGGTGTATCCCTTCCTTCTTCCCAACTCTTAAAAACGGCAACAACTTTTTCTCCATCTTTGAATTTCTTTAATTCTTTTGGTTCTATAAAAAGATCTGTATACATAGGCCCTCTTTTACATAAAACAAAACCAAAATCTTTGTGTTTTTCTAAAACACCAACATACTCTTTCTTATTTCGTTCCAAAACGTCTTCAACCTTTGCATAAAAAACACCTTCTTTTTTATGTAAACTGACGCTTACCTTGTCACCTGCTAAAGCTTTATTCAAGAACTTTTTTGGAACAATTAATTCCTCGTCTTGAGTTTCTAATTCAATTTTTCCTTTTCCTGATGGAAGGATAAACAAATATGTTTCTATCAAAGGCCGTTTAGAGAAAAGGAACCTAAAAGACCCCTTATCTCTTTGTTCTAACTTTTTTTCATTACTGAGTTGGTGTAAGGCTTTTATTATGTTATTTCTTCCTTTTGTATCTCGTATCTCAAGAAGAGCAGCAATTTGTTTATAGTTGTATGTTTTTTTTGGTTGAGCACTAAATAAAGAAAGAACTTTTCTTTCTAACCCCTTGTACTCTTTTTTCTTTTTAGACATAAAGTAATTGTTCCAGACAAAGGTACAACAAACCCAAAACTGATATTATGAACACTCTTAACATTATTAATATTTTTTTATTTATTTATTTAAATCTTACATGTGTTTATGATAGTGTGTTTGTAAAGAGGATAAAAAAATAAAAGATGTCTTTTTTAATAAAAAAGTTATTAATTATCACCTAGTAATTCAATTCAATTAACAACGTAGATTATAGATAATGAGCTTTTTAAACGTTTATTAACTTGTTGTTTATTATTGAATTTTAATAAAAAAAAAAAGAAAAATCAATTTTCTTTGTGTTGATATCTAAATCTTTTTCTGATATTAAATTATAATAAAAAGAGGTGTTATTTTTTAACTAATTGAAAAAAAAAGCAGTAGAATAAAAAAACATTCCCCTCTCTCTATTCTGTTTTTTGTAAACAAAAAATGAAAAAAGAAATTGACATCTTATAAACAACAAAAACAAGTTGTTTACTTTTATAAAAACAGAAACAATTATGAATATAAGCATCGGTAATGATCATGCTGGTCCAGATTATAAAAAAGCTATTATCTCCTATTTAGAAAAGCAAGGCCATCATGTAAAAAATTATGGAACAGATACGAACCAGAGTGTAGACTACCCTGATTTTATTCACCCTGTTGCCGAAGATGTTAGCACAAAAAATGCGGACTTAGGAATTATAATTTGTGGTAGTGGAAACGGTGCCGCTATGACTGCAAATAAACACCAACAAGTACGAGCCGCTTTGTGTTGGAATAAAGAGTTGGTTGTTTTATCAAAACAACACAACAATGCGAATATTTTAAGTCTGCCCGCGCGTTTTATTTCCATACCCCAAGCCATTCGTATGGTAGAGGCTTTTATAAATACAGCTTTTGAAGGAGGGAGGCACCAAGCGAGAATTGATAAAATACCGTGTTCTTAAATGGTTCAATTTTCAACAAAGAAGTTTAAGGAACTTGATACAAAAGAACTACACGATGTTTTTGCATTGCGCTCAGAAGTTTTTGTTGTTGAGCAAATGTGTGTATATCAAGATATTGATGGGAAAGATACAGACGCTTTCCACGTGTTGGGTCATCTGGAAAATGAGATTATTGCCTATGCACGAATAGTAAACAGAGGGGTTTCTTATCCTGATTATATTGCTATTGGGAGAATTGTCGTTGCTAAACAAAAAAGAGGACAGCAGATTGGCCACGATCTTGTTACTTTTTGTTTAGAGCAAGTAAAGAAAATATTCCCTGAACAGAAAATAAAAATCTCAGCTCAAGCCCATCTGGAACAATTTTATAACAAACACGGATTTGAAAAAATGGGCGCCGTTTACTTAGAAGATGGGATACCGCATATAGCAATGACTGTTAAATAAAGTTAAACTTTATTAAAAAGGTCTTTCACCTCTTTAATTAAATAAAAAAGATCGGGCATCTTTTTTCCGGTGTAAACCAACATTCCTTTTCCTCCGAAAGAAAAAAGCACATCTTGTTCTTTTATTGCTGCCCTAAGGAGTCTTTTAATACGATTACGATCTACCGCCTTTGAGAAGTTTTTTTTTGAAACAGTAACACCGACAGAAAGCAACGGACCCTCTTCCTGACAGAAACGAAGTATTAAACCGTTTCCGTGATATTGTGTTCCGTTTTCGAACAACAGGGAAATTGCCTTTTTTCCCTTAAGTGGTTTAATACGACAATCATTCTTTTGATGCGGCATAGTAGTTATTGCTTTTATCTATATCTGCCATCAAATTACTTGGATCTATTATAATCGTTTCTATATCTTCTTTATTGTGGTCAATGGTTAAAGTATAATCTAAATTTGACCAGGACCAATCTGGGTGAACAATCCACTTTATCGGATAAGGGTTTTCTTTTTCTCCACGCATTAATGAAATTGGCACATAGTGCAACTCGTTTGTACCGTCTTTAAGAACCACCAAAATCTCAAGCGGCATAGGCATTAATTCTTTTCGCAACAACTGTACTTGTGTTGTTGTCTCTTCTCTTGTTACAGTTTCAATAGCATAGTCAATTTTATTGGTTGTTTGAGTCCAGTCGGTGAGATACCATTGCAATTGAAGACCAGAAATACGCTCGGCAATCCGTCTAAGATCATTAGGCTGTGGGTGTTTGAATTTCCATTCAGAATAATAGGTTTGTAGAGTTTTAAACAACTTTTCTGTTCCCATAATGTAACCTAACTGACCCAAAAAAACAGCTCCTTTTGAATATGCGCTGCGCTCATAAGCATAGTTATGAAAAAAACGGTTCGCGTTTGTGCTTTGAGGCATCTCACCACCGGAAGAAGCTAATTGGTAATATCCCCTGTAGGATCCCTCTAAAGGAAAAGGGTTGTTGCGTTCTAAAATTTCATTGTTAGCCAAAGCAGAAATAAATGAAGCAAAGCCTTCATCCATCCATTCGTGTTTTGTTTCGTTTGTAGCTAAAATGTGTTGGAACCAAGAGTGTGCAAGCTCATGAGCCGTTACACCAAACAAAGAATTATAATTTCTCCCCCCCGTTATCAGCGTCAACATAGCGTATTCCATACCGCCATCACCTCCATGTACAACAGAATATTTTTTATAAGGATAAGGCCCAATTTTTTCATTAAAATAAGCCATCATTTCAGCAGTATGAGGTTGCAGCTTTTTCCAATTGTCTTGGATCTTTGGGTCGTTTTTATAAAAGAAATGAAGAGTGACACCATTAGGACCCGGATACGTGTCGTGAACATAATCAGGGTCGGCAGCCCAGGTAAAATCATGAACCCGAGGTGCTACAAAATGCCAGGTTATTTTTCCGTTTTTTGTCTTAGGGCGCACTCTTTCGCTATAACCTTTTCCAATATCTTTTGCGTTTTGCAGGTATCCACTTGACGCAACCATATAGTCTTTGTCCAGTGTAATTTTCACATCAAAATCACCCCACACACCATGAAACTCCCTTCCTGTATAAGGGTCAGTATTCCAGCCTTCTACATCGTACTCCGCCATCTTTGGATACCACTGCGCCATAGAATAAGCAACGCCTTCTCTTGAATTTTTTCCTGCGCGGCGGATGACATCCGGCACATGACCTTCAAAACGCATCTCGAAAGTTGAAGATTCACCAGGGAGAATGGGTTCGTTTAGGCTTACTTCAAGTATGGTTTCAGAATCGACGACCTCAACCGCTTTTCCGTCTTGCTTTAATCCAATTACTTTTAAAAAACCTTGTTGATCTTGTGTCAAACTGTCTAGGTCAACACTGAACCGCCCGTTTTTGTCGGGAGAACTCTTCAACCGAACAGCCATTTCACTCCCAGGGCGAAAAGCATTATAGTATAAATGATAAAAAACCTTGTGAAGTGTTTCCGGAGAGTTGTTTGTATAAACCAGTTTTTGTGTACCCGCATAGTTTGCGGTTTCTGCGTCCAATTCGACCTCCATTGTATAATCTACAGCTTGTTGCCAGTATTGTGCTTTGAGTTGATAGAAAGAAATAAAGAATAAAAAAGAAACAAAAAATCTCATTATATGCGTGTTTAAAAAAGTATGATTACAAGTTACTAAAATAAGAATCCAAACGATAAGAGTCTTTCATTCGAACACCTTTTTCTGTTTTTTTCAGGGAAACGAGCTCGTGATTAGGGTCGTGTTCAAGAAATAAAAAAACATCCTTTTCTACAGCACCCTCTAAAAACAATTTCTTTTCGTCTAGCGTCAATAATGGACGCGTATCGTACCCCATCACATAATGAACAGGAAGGTGTCCGACCGTGGGAATCAAGTCTGCACAAAAAACCAACCTTTTACCCAGAAAGTCTATTACTGGAAGCATCTGCTTTTCTGTATGTCCGTTAACCAAAAGAACTGAAAAAGGAAAAGGTGTTTTTTCTAAAAAAGGCCCCGATCCTTCAATAAAACGAAGCTGACCACTTTTTTCCAGTGGGAGAATATTTTCTGAGAGAAAAGAAGCTTTTTCTCTTACATTGGGGTTTGTTGCCCAAAGCCAATGTTCTTTGTGTACCCAAAAAGAGGCGTTTGGAAAAGCAGGTACGAGCGTTCCTTGTTCGGTATAACGAACCGCCCCTCCACAGTGATCAAAGTGCAAGTGTGTTAAAAAGACATCCGTAATTTGATCGAGCGTAAACCCTGCTTTTTTGAGCGAACCCTCTAAAGTATGGTTTCCCCATCTGTGGTAGTGACTAAAGAATTTTTCACTTTGTTTATCACCCATACCCGTGTCAATCAGAATCAATTGATTATCCTGCTCTACAAGCAGGCAACGACAAGCCATTTCGATTTGATTGTTTTCGTCCGCAGGATTAGTTCGCTCCCACAACACTTTGGGAACAACCCCAAACATAGCGCCTCCGTCCAACTTGAAATTTCCTGCTTCAATGGCATGTAACCTCATAAGTAATTAATTAACGTTTTTTTCTTTTTTAAGAAGTTCTGTGAGGTCTTCAGCAAAAGAGAGCATTAGTTTTACTTCTTGAAGGCTGCTCAACCGATCTTTACCTTTAACCAAAAGGGTATTTCCGTTTGACTCAACATGAAAATAGGGGTGGCTCTCAAAAAAGTAGAGCAGTTCTGGAGTAAACAATTTTCTTATGGCTTTTGTGTCGTTTCCACTTAAGTGAAATCGCTTTGAAAAATCTGGGTATTGTTTAAAATTAATATCATCTAATCCGGCCAGCTGGTAAATACTCGTTCTTATGCCTTCTTTGTCTAAAACAAAAACAGGCAAAGCAATTGGGCTTTTTGCCAGCAAGAAGGTCGCCTTTAGGTCTTCTTTAGTAATAAAAGCTCCCTCAGAATAAAAAAGATCAAATATTGAAAAGGCTTCTTGAGGGTCCTTCAACAGGTTTATACTGTAATTGATCACTTTAGATTCAAAAAACAGAAAGCGATTTAAACCCGCGGGGTTGCTTTCAATTTCTGGTAGATACCTCCACTGAAGCTGTTCTGCAAACGCATTGAGATTTTTTTGTCTGTTGGTCAGGGCGTTTTGTAAACCGATCAGCGTTTGGATAGGAAGACTTTTTCTTACGGAGAAGGGGTGTTCTGTTTCAGAAGCATGAATGTCTAAACCAATAATTTCAAAATCACCTCCTTTACGATCAAAAGAACGCTGATAGTCATGGAGCCCTTCCATAACGGTATGATCTACAAAGTCACAAAGAGAAAAATCAACAACAGCATGTTCGCTCTCTGGAATTTGGTCTAATTTGTTTTTTAGCCTATAGAAATTTAAAAAGCTACAAAAGTTCTTTACGCTCACATAATAGTTTCCCGTTTGTTCTTCTAAATACATCAACACATTGGGTTTGAAAAGATTTAAGCTAAACATTAAAATGTTTTTACTCAAAACAAGATGGGTTAAGAAAGTAAACAATACTCCAACAGCAATACCTGAAATCAAACTAGTTAATAAGGTAGTGGTTAAAGTGACTAAAAAAATCAAGGCTTGCTCAGGCCCTATTTTATAAATTCTCAAAAGGTTTTCTGGGGTTGCCAATTTATATCCAGTAAAGACAAGTATTGCCGCCAAAGAAGTTAAAGGAATCATTTGTATTTGCTTTCCCAACAACAGAAGGAACAATACAAGGAAGGCGGCATGAAAAAAGTTTGCAGAACGATTGGTACCTCCGTTATTTGCATTGACGGAACTCCGCGCGATAACCGTAACAACGTTTAAACCACCTAAAAAACCACTTACTACGCTAGCCAAACCCAACGCGCGTAAATCTTTATTTACATTGGACCTTCTTTTTTTTGGGTCTAATTTGTCCACGGCCTTTATACTGAGCAATGACTCGATCACCGCGACTAGGGTAATAGAAAAAACGGCACCGATAAAATCCCAATCCAAAACTCGATCAAACATGGGGCGGGGTATATTTGCTACGAGCTTTTCAGGAAGGCGGATCAACAACTCTTCACCTATTGGCGACGGCTGATTTAATACCAGCTGGTAGTAGTATCCAATACCTATCGAAACAACCACAACCCACATAGGTGCAGGGATTAAATGAAAATAAGGGTTTCTAATTCGGCTGTAGAGAAATAAAAACACAAGACTTGCTAAGCCCAACACGCCGGCAAAAGGGTGTACTGCAAGAAAAGTTAAAAAGGAATCGGGTATTGCAAGAAGTTGTTCTAAGGTGCTTCCTTTAACGGACTGAATTCCCAACATTAAATGAAACTGTTTTGCCAGTATACCGACCCCAATGGCAGCAAGCATTCCCTGAAGAGCGGTAGCAGGAAAAAATTCACTCATCGCCCCCATGCGTAAAACCCCAAAAACAAACAACAGAAGCCCAGAAAAAATGATTGCAGCGAGGGTGTAGAGGTAGCCTTGATACAAATCACCTCCTCCCAGTGTAGAGATGGCGGCAAGTAAAACAATAACCAAGCCATTTCCCGGGCCAGCGATAGTTACATGGGAACCACCAAAAAGGGAAACCACAACGCCACCAGCAACAGCAGCTATGATACCAGCTAGCGGTGGTGCTTCGGAAGCAATGGCAAGACCCAACCCTAAAGGAAGTGCGATAAGCGAGACGACAAAACCAGCAAAAATATTTTGAGGAAGTTCTCTTAAAAAAGACACAGTTGCACTTTGCTTAGCCATTTTCTTGAGTTTGGATAATTAACACATCAGTGGGAAGCTCTGCTAAAATATGCTCGAGATCTTTCGGAAAAAAACGCTGAAAAAAAGTGGTCTCTTCTTGAGCATTCATAACAAGGAGGTCTGCCCGAACCACCCGAGCATAATGACCGATAGAGTACCCTCTTCGACCAAAAATACTTTGAGTAGTCCAACTGATACTACTTTTTTGTGCTAAAGGGAGGGTTTTAACTAGGTCGCCCACTCTCATTTTTTCTTTACGGTTTATTTTTTCTTTTTCTAAAACGGAACGCCTTAAACTTTTATCGTCACTAACAGAAACAGGGATTTTATTTTCGTTAATTTCTTCAACCAAGGTTATTTTCTTGGCCCCAAGTTTCTCACCAACATAAAACGAAGCAGCTACGGTTTCCCGTGTTTTTGGACTTTCAAACCCGTTGACGACGATATGCTCACAGGGGTGTCGCTCCACCGAAGGATTTAGCATAAGCAATACAGAGCAGGGCGCTTTTCGGGTTAGTTTACGGGCTATAGAACCAAGGTAGAACTTCAAGACATTTTCCCTTTTTAAAGCCCCGATTAAAAGCAAATCTACATTAAAATGAAGACAGGCCTCAGTAAGTGTTTTTTCAGGCTCTCCGTCAATCCAATGAATGTTTATGGAAGAGGGCTTTAAAGGGCAATCGTCTAGAAGTGACTTAAAAGAGCGCTCCTTTTCTGCCGTTTTTTTACCCACATGAACAAAAAGCAATTGAGAGTTAAAATAAGTGGCTAGGCGGGTTACCTCAAAAACATTGGCTTTTAATGAAGGGGAAAAAGCAAAACCAAAAAGCAAAGTTTTAAAAGGATTAAAAGCCATTTTGTTTTTTTATGTACCTGAATATAAAAAAAAAGAAACGAAGCCCAATTCTTTTCTGAGCACTTAGGAAGAATAGGGGCTGAAAAATATGCGCTTAGTCGTTAAGTTTAAGCACAGCCATAAATGCTTGTTGAGGAATTTCTACATTTCCAACCTGCCGCATTTTCTTTTTTCCTTTTTTCTGCTTCTCGAGAAGTTTACGCTTTCGGGTTATGTCTCCACCATAGCATTTCGCAGTAACATCCTTACGGAGGGCTTTTATGGTTTCTCTAGAAATAATTTTAGCACCGATTGCTGCTTGAATGGGAATATCAAATTGTTGTCGTGGGATGAGTTCGCGTAATTTTTCACACATTTTTTTTCCTATAGTGTACGCATTGTCTGCATGTACTAGGGCAGAAAGAGCATCAACCTGATTGGCATTCAAAAAGATGTCCACTTTCACCAATTTAGAAGGGCGCATCCCCAAAGGACTGTAGTCGAACGAGGCATAGCCCTTTGAGACCGTTTTTAGCCGGTCGTAAAAATCAAAGACAATTTCTGCCAAGGGCATGTCAAAAGAAAGCTCTACCCGTTCAGGGGTAAGATAGGTTTGATTTGTGATTTGGCCCCGTTTTTCAATACATAAGGACATGACATTACCTACAAATTCCGCTTTTGTTATTATTGATGCTTTGATGTAAGGCTCTTCTACACGATCCAATCCTGAGGGATCTGGCAGGTCAGATGGGTTGTTGACCCACAGGACCTCATCAGGGTTTTTCTTAGTAAAAGCCTGATATGATACGTTGGGAACTGTGGTAATGACCGTCATGTTAAATTCACGCTCCAGACGTTCTTGAATAATTTCCAAATGGAGCATACCGAGGAAACCACAACGAAAACCAAAACCAAGCGCAGCGGAACTTTCAGGAAAAAAGACTAAAGAGGCATCGTTGAGCTGAAGTTTTTCCATAGAAGAACGAAGCTCTTCGTATTCTTCAGTATCAACAGGATAGATACCAGCAAAAACCATTGGTTTTACTTCTTCAAAACCCTCTATTGCTTCTTGAGTTGGATTTTCAGGTGCTGTAATGGTGTCCCCCACCTTTACTTCTTTAGCTTCTTTGATGCCAGTAATCAAATATCCAACATCACCAGCTGAAATTTCTTTTTTGGGCTCTTGGTTGAGTTTAAGCGCACCTATTTCATCAGCATGATAGGTTTTTTGTGTTGCGATAAACTGAATTTTTTGCCCTTTCTTAATGGTTCCGTTGATAACTCTAAAATAGGTTTCTACTCCACGAAAAGGGTTGTATACAGAATCGAAAATCAACGCTTGAAGGGGGGCGGCTGGACTTCCCTTAGGAGGAGGCACACGTTCAATAATGGCAGTTAATATTTCTTGAATTCCCAAACCCGTTTTGGCAGAAGCAGGAATTACTTCCTCTGGGGAACAACCCAGAAGATCTACAATGTCGTCTGTGACTTCTTCCGGGTTGGCAGAAGGAAGATCTATTTTATTTAAAACAGGAATGATTTCCAAGTCGTTTTCTAAAGCGAGGTAGAGGTTTGAGATGGTTTGAGCCTGGATACTTTGAGCGGCATCTACAATGAGTAATGCCCCCTCACAGGCAGCTATAGAACGAGATACCTCATAAGAAAAATCAACATGACCCGGAGTGTCTATAAGGTTAAGAATGTATGTTTCTCCTTCATGACTATATTCCATCTGGATGGCATGTGATTTAATGGTAATCCCACGTTCGCGCTCCAGGTCCATATTGTCTAAGAGTTGATCTTGTTTTTCGCGCTCACTTACAGCTCCAGTAAAATCAAGCAAGCGGTCTGCAAGGGTACTTTTCCCGTGATCTATATGGGCAATAATGCAAAAATTTCTAATGTTTTTCATACAACTCCGTCTGTCATAGCTTTGCAAATATAGGTTATAGTAACACTGCTTTTGGGTTTATTACCAACTTTTGTTTTTTTCTTTAGAGACAGAGACACGGAGGCAAAAAAGGCGAACCCCATACTTTTCCCTATTTTTGTTGAAAATTAATTGAAGTGGTTAAAATTGGCTCGATTGAGTTAGGAGACTTTCCCTTGCTTTTAGCCCCTATGGAAGACGTCAGCGATCCTCCTTTTAGGGCCCTGTGTAAGGAAGAAGGTGCAGACGTGGTCTATACAGAATTTATCTCTAGCGAAGGCTTGATTCGCGATGCGGCTAAGAGTGTTCAGAAGTTGGACATATACGAAAAAGAGCGCCCAGTGGGGATTCAAATTTTTGGTGCCAATTTAGACTCCATGATGCAAGCGGTAGAAATTGTGGAGGCTACTCAGCCAGACATCATTGACATTAATTTTGGCTGCCCAGTAAAAAAAGTTGTTTGCAAAGGGGCAGGGGCAGGTATTCTCAAAGACATTCCCCTGATGGTAAAACTAACCGAAGCGATGGTAAAGCGAACCCAACTCCCCATAACGGTCAAAACACGCCTGGGCTGGGATCATGAGTCTATTAAGATAGTTGAAGTAGCAGAACGACTTCAAGATGTTGGTTGTGCTGCCTTATCCATACACGGCAGAACCCGAGCTCAGATGTATAAAGGAGCGGCCGATTGGCGGCCGATTGCCGAGGTAAAAAACAACTCCAGAATGTACATTCCGATTTTTGGAAACGGAGACGTCAACACTCCTGAGCGCGCAGTTGAAATGAAGAACCAGTACGGTTTAGATGGAGCAATGATTGGAAGAGCAAGCATTGGAAATCCTTGGTTTTTTAACCAAGTGAAGCACTTTATGAAAACGGGAACTTACCTTTCAGAACCGTCAATAGCGGACCGAGTTTCAGTAGCGCGAAGACATTTAGAAATGGCGGTGAAATGGAAGGGAGAGACGTTGGGTGTTTTAGAAACACGAAGACATTATACCAACTACTTCAAAGGACTGGAGCATTTTAAACCCTACCGAACGAGAATGGTTACTTCTAATCGCTCTGAGGAGGTGTTTCAAGTATTTGATGAGGTGTTGGAAACTTATGCTGGAGAGGAATTGGTATAAAAGCGTTCTTTTTTTGACAACCCCCGTGTTGCCCAAGCAGTACTTAGTCCACCTAAAAACATCAAAGTACTCAGCACAAGCACAAGGTTTTCCCATTCAAAAAGGACAGGATAGTAGAGCTGTGTTCCAGGGACAGTAATAAAAGGGAAAACATTTTGTAAAAGCACAAGGACCCCTCCAATAAAAAGACCGACAATGCCACCTATTCCACAAATTAGGATTCCCAAAATAAAAAAAATACGATGGATGTTTTTTGGATTAGCACCCAGAGCCAACAAAATTTTAAGCTGTTCTTTTTTGTCCAAAACCATCATAATCAAAGCACCCACTACGTTGAACAAAGCAATGACCATAACGAGCGAGAAAATAAAATACAAAGCAAGTTGTTCAACATTCAACATTCTGTAAAGAGCCGCATTCTGGTCCTCTCTAGAAATCAAACGGACAGGAATTTCAAATAATGGGACCAGCACCTTTATCAGTGCTTCTTTTTTCGTTCCTTCAGCAGTTTTAATTGCAAGAGAAGAATACTGGTTTTTTTCTAAACCAAGAAGCTCCTGACCAAATGCTGTGCTAGAAAACAAGTATTTCTTGTCTAAATCTTCACTAATTTGATATAAACCTGACACCACAGAGGGAGAGGAGGTAAAGAGCTCTTGATTTAAGAGCGTGTTTCGCTTTTTTTTAGGAACAGTAATGTTTAAAAAGTTGTCGTAATCGTAAATACCGAGGCCCATACTTCCTGCAATGCCAAAACCCGCCACCACATCTGGCCCTTCAAAGGAAAGCCAATCACCCAAAGCAATCAGACGGTCTGCAGGAACGACAGACGTATATTCTGGCCGAACAGCTTTGAGGTAGGCCACCTGATTTTTTTCTTTATAGGATAAAAACACTTTTTCTTCTATTTCTGGAGCCGTTGCAATCACTTGCGGTAAAGAGTTAATTTGTGATAGTTGTTCCTCTGAAACGAAAAAATAAGCGCCTTGTTCGGGAACTAATTTGAAGTCTGGGTCAAAGGTGTTTGTAAAAGACAAACCAAAGTCCTTGAGCCCTGCAAAAGCGCTGAGTACAATAAAAAGTGCTGCAGTAGCCACAACGACCATGAAAAACGCAAAGCGGTTGATTTGATTGATGACCGTTTGTTTGCTTTTTGAAAAAAAGTAACGCCAAGCAATTTTAATGGTAAAGAACATGATAAGAAGGTGTTACTTTTTCTGTCTGGTCTCGAGGCTTGAAGGGTCTTTAATGGGATCATCCCCTGCTTTAAGCTCTTTTTCTATGACTTCGATATAATCTAAAGAGTCGTCTAAATAAAACAGAAGCTCTGGGATGCGTCTCAATTGATTTTTCATAAGCTGGGACAGGTCATGACGCAGCTGACGACCATTTTCCTGTAGGCCTTGGAAGAGAGAAAGCGCTTTGTCCGTTGGGAAAATACTAAGATAGACTTTTGCTAAAGAGAGGTCTGAGGTGACTTGAACCTTAGTGACTGAAATCATAAGATTGGACACATTTCCTTTGCGAATGGCCTTTTGAAGAAGCCCAGCAATTTCTTGCTGGAGCACGGTATTTATTTTCTTTTGACGAGGAGATTCCTGTTTTTCCATATAACAAAAATACTTAGAAAAAAGGGCTTAAAGCCGTTCCCACTTATAATCACTATTCAAACGGAAGCTGCCCAAGTGCTTTTTGTCCCATTCTGAGGGCGCTATAAGCGAAAGATAAGCAGATTCTTTTCCTTCGTAAAGGTGATAGGTCTCCCCAACGACCGGTTCAAACTTAAAATGTGCATTGTAAACCAACTGTGTGTCTGAAGCCAGGGAAACAAAGGCCTTTATTTGCTCTTGTAAATTGGTAAGCTCTGCCTGAAACTGTTTAGAAACGCGGTCTACTCCTTTCTTTTTGAAGGTATCTACATTTGGCACGTCGATTACAGGGCCATTAAGGGAACTGGCATAAGGAAGTATTTTTGCAAAATACTGGTCCTGGGCTTTATCCCACACAACATTGTCTGGCTTCTTTTTTTCCATGGGAAAATTTTTGTAAAGATAGCGAGTATTTAAGACTAATCCATTTCTTCTTGATGTGCTGTCAAACAGAAGGACGGTTTTTATCGAGCTGTGATTGAAACTTTTTAATTTTTTTTCAGTGGAAAACCCAGCCTAGGGAGAACAGATGCTTTTTACCGCTGTGAATTCTTAAAATTCTATACCTAGAATTTAATAAGAAATAGTAATTTTACAGCCGTTAAATTCTTGATAGAATTTAAAAGGTCCTATA